>Ga0315545_1001523_pt1 | contig 22359 bp, 18 predicted proteins | sample SalMarSW160210MG_FD_203096 | JGI IMG/M metagenome (GOLD analysis project Ga0315545, IMG submission 203096) | Salt marsh sediment microbial communities from the Plum Island Ecosystem LTER, Massachusetts, United States - Salt Marsh Sediment SW1602-10 ...
CGCATTACCTATGGAGCCCGCTCTACAGGTGTTGCACAGGGAGCTTACGAATTAACTTTGCAGTATGCAAAGGAGCGTATCCAATTCGGACAGCCTATTATTAAATTTCAATATACCAGATTCAAGCTGGCTGAGATGGCAATGAATGTCGATGTTATGCGCACCTATACCTACCGGGTGGCATGGATGTATGATGCAGGGAAGGATGTTCGCGCAGAGGGCCCGATGGTCAAATTGTTTACCGCCGAGCTTTTGCAGAAAATATTGAGCGATGCTATGCAGATACATGGCGGTTATGGATATATGATGGAATATCCGATCCAACGATTCTGGCGAGATGGACGTTTGTTCACTATAACTGAAGGCACTTCCGAGATACAGAGACTTGTGATAGCCAAACAGTTAGGATTTTAAAGGTTTGCTAGAAGGAAAGTAAAGTGACTCTAAGTGCCAATCATCCAAAAAACAAGCCATGGCTCATGCGTACCTATTCAGGCTACGCAAGTGCGAAAGAATCAAATTCGCTATATAGGGCAAATTTGGCGAAAGGTCAAACGGGCTTGAGTATAGCTTTTGATTTGCCCACACAGATGGCTTATGATTCTGATGATATTTTGGCTAAGGGAGAGGTTGGGAAACTGGGAGTCCCGGTGAGGACTATTGAGGATATGGAGACGCTGTTTGATCAAATTCCTATTGATAAGATGAACACATCAATGACAATTAATGCTCCTGCGGCATGGCTATTGGCGCTGTATATCGCCACAGCGCAGAAACAGGGGGCAGATATTTTCAAATTGAGAGGGACAACCCAGAATGACATTGTAAAGGAGTACCTGAGCCGTGGGACCTATATTTTCCCTCCCGAAGCTTCTATCAGGTTCTCATCAGAATTAATAATTTATACAGTCAATAATATGCCGCAATGGAATCCAATAAATATTTGCTCCTATCACTTACAGGAAGCTGGGGCTGCACCGGTTCAAGAATTGGCTTTCACCTTAGCCAATGCAATATGTATTCTTGATACAGTCAAGAAATCGGGCCATGTGAGCGAGGAAGATTTTCCAAATGTAGTGGGAAGGATCTCTTTCTTCGTTAATGCAGGCATTCGTTTTGTTGAGGAACTCTGCAAGATGAGGGTTTTTACCAGCATGTGGGGTAGGATTTGTAAGGAACGGTATAAAGTGAAAGATCCTAAGTTAAGGCGATTCCGCTATGGTGTACAAGTCAATAGCCTGGGTCTCACTGCACAGCAGCCAGAAAATAACATTGCACGAATCATTTATGAATTCTTAGGCGTTGTTCTTAGCAAGGACAGTCGAGCCCGATCTGTGCAATTGCCTGCATGGAATGAAGCTATCGGACTTCCAAGGAAATGGGATCAGCAATGGAGCTTGCGCTTACAGCAGATAATGGCATTTGAAACCGATCTTTTAGAATATGAGGATATTTTTCAAGGTTCAGATGTTATTACGAAAAAGGAAAAAGAATTGGAAGAAAAAGCTCAGTTCGAAATAGATAAGATTCAGGAGATGGGGGGTATTATACCTGCCCTAGAGAATGGTTATATGAAACAACAGCTGGTGGAAAGCAGTGCAGAAAGAATACGTCTGATTGAATCAGGTGAAAAAGTGGTCGTTGGTGTAAATAAGTTTACGGAGGCGGAGCCTTCCCCTTTGACTAGTGGCAATGTAGAAAACATTGTTCAAAGTGTTGATAATTCTGTAGAGGCCGAGCAGATTGAGATTCTCAGAAATTTTAGGAGACGTCGTGATAATGATAAAGCTGCCTTCGCATTGGATCAGTTCAATAAGTCAATCAAGGCTGGTGAAAATATTGTGAAGGCTAGTATAGAGTGTGCCAATGCAGGCGTAACAACAGGAGAATGGGGACATGCCATGCGGGAAATTTTTGGAGAATACAGGGCACCGACGGGTGTTAGTTCGATTGCTGGTAACAGAGCTCAGACAATCGCAACAAAGAAAGTGAATGAGAAGATAAAGAGATTGAGTTCTATCTTAGGAAGAAATCTAAAAATTCTTGTTGCTAAGCCAGGTCTTGACGGCCATTCTAATGGCGCTGAACAGATAGCGGTCAAAGCCAGGGATGTCGGAATGGATGTCGTTTATGAAGGAATACGGCTGACGCCACGCCAAATTGCGGAAAGTGCTATGGAGGAAGGCGTGCATGTAGTGGGACTTTCCATACTCAGTGGATCACATCTTGATTTGATCCCTGAAGTAAAGAAGAACATGGAAGAGAAGGGCATTGGCGATATCCCCATTGTACTCGGCGGAATTATTCCACAGAATGATACACAGCAGCTGTATGATGCTGGGATTAAAAAAATTTACACACCAAAGGACTATGATCTTAATGAAATAATGATGGAAATTGTGCAGGTTGTTGCAGAAAACAATAATATTGATTTGTGACAAACTTTTGTTTTGGCGCTATGCCAAACATTTCGAGAGACATAATCTGTTAAAGCTAGGCTTAGATATTGAAGAGATAGTAGGAGGGGACAAGAAGTCAATCGCCAAGGCTCTAAATTTATTGGAAGAAAAAGGGGATCTTGCACATAAGAGAAACGAAAAATTAATTGATATATTGAGCCGGAAGGCACGGCCTGAAAGGCATATTGTTGGGATAACAGGGCCTCCTGGTGTTGGAAAATCAAGTTTAACGGCGCAGCTGATTCGCGAATATCGCTTAAGAGGTAAAACGGTTGGGATCATTGCTGTTGATCCAAGCAGCAGGAAAAGTGGCGGGGCTCTTTTAGGAGATAGATCGCGAATTTCCCACGATTTTGAGGATGAAGGGCTTTTTATACGCAGTATGGCCACCGGCTCGCATATGGGGGGTCTTGCCTGGAGAACACGGCATTGCCTGACTGTTTTTGAAGCGGTGTATAATATCATTATTATTGAGACTGTTGGTGTGGGACAATCGGAAACGGAAGTTAGTCAAGTTGCTGATACCGTAGCATTTATTGTTCAGCCAGGAAGCGGCGACATCCTGCAATTCATGAAGGCAGGGATAATGGAAATACCCCATGTATTAGTGGTCAACAAAGCTGATCAGAAGACACTCGCTGCAAAGGCTGCGAGTGATTTAATGGTTACGAAAGAATATAGCGAATCCGAGCTAAAAGGTTGGAAGCTCAATGTAGTAATGACATCAGCTTTAGAAGGATGGGGTCAAAAGGAGCTTGCTGATGTTTTGGAAGGCCATCGAAACTTCCTCAACGATGTTGGTATGTTGGAGGAGTTTCGCCATCGAAATCGCACTGAATGGGTTATCTCGCTCTTCAGAGAACGTTTTGGAGAGTTCGGGTTAGAAATATTGGGAGGTGAAGAGAGAGTTCGTAACCTTATTGCCCAAGAAGATAGCAATAACTCTATGAGAAGATTGCAGCTTCTTGAGAAGAAGCTAATGGGACAAATCTTAAGTGAATCGAAGTTAAAGGTATAGTAGCGTCCACTCAATAGCATGAGGAGGTTTTTATAATGGTAGGAATTACATCTTTTGGAGCCTATATACCAATTTACAGGCTCAGTCGTGACATAATTGCCAATTCATGGGACAGGGGCTCCTTAAAAGGTGAGAGAAGCGTTGCAAACAATGATGAGGACTCGGTGACCATGGCAGTTGAAGCTGGCTCAGACTGCTTAAAAGGCCTTGATAGCAAAAAGGTCGATGGTCTCTTTTTTGCCACGTCCAATGCACCGTATAAGGAAAAACTGAGCGCTGGTCTTATAGCTACTGTCCTTGATTTGCCGGAAGAGCTTATCACCTCAGACTATGCCAATTCTCTTCGGGCTGGGACAGCTGCACTTCGAGGCGCTGTCGATACAGTAAAAGCAGGATCGGCGAGCAGTCTCCTGGTAACAGCCGCTGATTGTCGACTAGCTTACCCTCGTTCTGATCAAGAACAGTGGTTTGGTGACGGTTCAGCCGCATTTTCTATTGGAACCGATAAGGTTATAGCCACCATTGAAACATCGTCTTCAATCAACAAGGACATTATGGATGTTTGGCGAAATGAAGACGATCAATATGTAAAGGTAGGGGAGAGTCGGTTTATCTTGAATGAAGGATACATGGCTTCAATGAAAGAGGTTATTTCCAGCATTTTACAAAAATCCGGCAAGAAAGCCTCTGACATAACAAAGCTCGTTTTGCCTTCACCCGATTATCGAACACATACCACATTAGCGAAGATGTTGGGATTTGATCCGAACGCGCAATTGCAGGATACATTACTTGGCTCTGTTGGCCACTGTGGCGTAGCCCATCCCCTAATGCTTTTGGTCGCTGCACTGGAAAGCTCAAACCCAGGCGATACCATTTTGATGGCGAGCTACGGAGATGGCGCCGAAGCGCTTCTTTTTCATGTCACGGAAGAGATTACCAAGATCAAGCCCCAGCGTGGCATAAAAAAGTATTTACAAAGCAAGATGATGCTTACCTCATATGAAAAATTTTTAAGCTTTCGAGGGCAACTCGAACCTGTCCCTGCAGAACCTTTTCGCACTTTTCCTTCAGCCTCCGCTTACTGGAGGGAGCAGAACAGTATACTTCGTTGCCATGGAAGCAGATGTAAAAAATGTGGTCGCTCAATATTTCCTGTTCAGAGGATTTGCTTTAATTGCCGTTCTAAGGATGAGTATGAAGAGATTCGGTATGCTGAAGAGGTAGGAAACATTTTTACATTCAGTATAGATCGTCTTGCAGGAAGGAGTGATGATCCTGTTGTCGTGCAGACAGTATTTGACATTGATGATGGAGCTAGGTTTTATCTATCAATGACTGACTGTTATCCCGAGACGGTGAACATAGGACAACAGGTTGAGTTTACCTTTCGAAGAATTTACGAAGGCGCAGGTTTCCACAACTATTTCTGGAAGTGTCGCCCTCTGAGGGATGGAGGAATCTAATATGAGAAGTCTTAAAGACGAGGTAGCTATCATTGGCATGGGATGTTCAAAATTTGGCGAGAGATGGGATGCTGGAGCTGGTGATCTTGCGATTGAATCCGCCTATGAGGCATACGAGGATGCAGGTGTTGGACCTGAGGACATTCAAGCTTGTTGGGTGGGTCAAATGTATGCACCGGTTGGTGGTCTAGGTGGATCAACCATTGCCGATACATTAAAACTAACGAATATCCCCATAATTAGAAACGAAAATTGGTGCATCGCAGGCCATGTAGCACTGATAGAGGCAGCCATTGCTGTTGCCGCCGGATTGTATGATACGGTCATGGCTATTGGCGTTGAGAAGCTAAAAGATACCGGTTATCCTGGATTGGGGACAGGACGGGGCATGAGCCCGGTTTACGAAGCAAGAAGAACAGCGCCGGGATCATTCGCGTTGATTGCCAGGAGATATTTTGAAGAGTATGGCCTTTCAATGGAAGAGGGGAAAGAGACCATTGGAAAGATAGAGGTTAAAAATCATAGAAACGGAAGTATGTCTCCAAAGGCGCATTTCCAAAATGTAGTAACCCTAGAACAGGTAATCAATGCGCCCATTATCGCCTATCCTTTAGGACTTTTTGATTGCTGCGGAAACAGCGATGGTTCGGCCTGTGCAATAATTACCAGGGCAGATATGGCAAAGAGTTTCCGCCGGGATCCTATCTACATTAAAGGATTTGGAATCGCGATGGATGCTATATTACCTCATATGAGACCGGATTTTGGATGGACCAGTTTCGAGGCCTTAAAGACCTCTTCGAGAAAAGCGTATGAAATGGCTGGTATCAAAAACCCAAGAGAAGAGATTGATGTGGCTGAAGTCCATGATTGCTTCAGTATAACTGAATTAATTATTTATGAGGATCTTGGATTCAGCAAACATGGTAAGGCAAAAGAAGATATTGATTCGGGATTTTTTCATTTGGAAGGGGGGCTCCCAGTGAATCCTGACGGTGGGCTCAAGTGTTTTGGCCATCCCGTTGGGGCAAGTGGTCTTCGTATGACCTATGAAATCTATAAGCAGCTCCAGGGGAAGGCAGATCTTCCCGAACGTCAGATTAAAGATGTGCACAGAGGTTTGTCTCACACCTTTGGAGGACCGCCTCAGATAAGCGCCTTGGCCATTTTGGGGAATGAGAAGGGTTAACAACCTCAATTTAATAAATGCCTTAATTTTACCGCCATGCTTGCCGGGAGCGATAATTGAAAGGAGTTACTATCTATGCCTTTAGATGAGATAACTTTAGAAAAAAAAGAAGGTGTGGCAGTTGTGACTTTGAACAGACCTGAACACCTTAATTCTTTCACAACAAGCATGTATGAGGAGTTCCCACTGATTCTTGATCAGCTGAGACGAGATGACGAAATTAAGGCGGTTATTCTTACTGGTGCCGGGAATGGCTTTTGCGCTGGCTCTGATGTCTCTGACCGATTAGGTAAGCGTCTGGAAGCGGGAGGTGAAAAGAGTAGGTTTGAGAATTTACAGCAGGTGGGTGCAATGGCTTTAGTCGTTTCCGATTTTGCCAAGCCTATGATTGGGGCTATTAATGGAGTTGCTGTCGGAGCAGGGCTTTCTTTAGCATTGTTGTGCGACATACGGCTGGCCTCGGAGAGAGCGCGATTTGGAGCTGTATGGTTGAATGTAGGGCTTGTCCCTGATGTGGGAGCGACATATTATCTGCCGCGGATAGTGGGCAGAGAGAAGGCCTTCGAATTGATGCTAAGCAGGGAAATTATTGGCGCTGATGAGGCATTAAAGATTGGGCTGGTGAGCAAGGTCTTTTCTCATGATCAGGTAATGGATGAGGCAAGAAAACTGGCAGGAAAGATTGCAGCAGCTCCATCTGTGGCAGTTGAATTAACCAAGCGTGGTTTACAAAGGTCACTCGATAATGACCTTAAGACTCAGCTTGATTATGAAACCTATGCTCAGAATATTTGCCGTCAGACTGAAGATCATAAGGAGGGGGTCCGCGCCTTTGCTGAGAAAAGACAGGCTGTATTTAAAGGGAAGTAAAGAACCCCGTGCTTCCGCACGGGGTATCCAGGGTTGGTTTTTCATAAAGGTGGTCATTTATGGCAGATTATACATCAATGTTTGATTCGGCAATGATTGGCGTTGCATCTCATGCAAAAAGAAGGCCTCACGAACCGGCGCTGATTATGAACGATGTAGTTGTTACGTGGAGCGAACTGGATAAGAAAACGAATGCCCTTGGTAATGCACTCTTGCAACTTGGAGTTTGTCAGGGAGATCGCATTGCTATTTTGTTTTACAATAGCCCTGAGATATTGCAAGCGTGGAGTGCCGCAGGAAAAATTGGTGTTACGCCTGTTGCCCTTAATTATCGTTTCAAGGGAGACGAGTTGAGCTATATTATAAAAGATTCCGGAGCTAAAGTCCTACTTTATGGACATGAATTTGAACCAGTGATTAGTGATGCAAAATCAAAGCTCACTGGTCTCTCTGTGACATATGTTTGCTCTGGGGGATCCCCATCGCCAGGGGTTCTGGATCTCGAAGAGCTTATGAAGAAGGCTGATGATGCTCCTCCTCAGATAGAAACAGACTCTCGTGGCGTCGCCTCATCACTGATTTATACCTCTGGCACGACAGGAAGGCCGAAGGGCGCGTTCAAAACAAGTAAAAACAGATTGAATAACCTTTTGGCGTATGCTCATTACTTTGAATCTACCCATGATGATATCCATCTGGTTGCTGCCCCTCTATATCATGCAGCACCCTATGGATGGGCAGCATTTTCATTGATATTAGGGAATCCGTTGATCATAATGCCGAGGTTTGATGCTGAAAACTTCCTTCGTCTCATTCAAGAATACAAAATAACCACAACATTTGTGGTCCCAACCATGCTCAATCGCATCCTAAGTTTACCAGAAGAGGTGAGAAATCGTTATGATATCTCCACGCTTCGGGTTATGACCGTAGCTGGAGAATCCTTCCCTTTTACATTGAAAAAGGAGGTAATTGAGTATTTTGGAGAAACTAGGGTATTTGAATATTTAGGTGGAACTGAAATCGGTTTGGTTACTTACCTGAGACCCGAGGATCAATTGAGAAAACCTGGAAGTTGCGGGAAGCCTTTTGTTAGCGTCGATATTAAATTGCTGGATGAAGACAAGAATGAAGTCCCAGTAGGCGAACCTGGTATTATGTATATAAAGAGCGATTTTCTGTTAAACGGATATTATAATAATCCAGAGGCCACTAAAGCGAATTTCTATGATGGATATTTTACTGTGGGGGATGTGGCCCGCGTTGATGAGGAAGGTTATTACTATGTAGTAGATCGGGCAGTGGATATGATTCTCTCCGGTGGGGTCAATATCTATCCGGCAGAGATTGAGGAAGTGCTCTACGGCCATCCTGATGTGTATGATGTGTCGGTTATTGGCGCACCTGATCCAGACTGGGGAGAAAAAATTATAGCATACATAGTAACAAAAGAAAACAAAACGGTCCGGAAAGAAGACATTATTGAATATGTTGGACAAAGGCTCGCCTCATATAAGAAACCGAAAGAAGTGATTTTTGTCAATGAGATCCCTTATAACCCCGCTGGAAAACAGCTAAAACGTGTGCTGAGAAATGAGTATGCAGAGAGATCTCAATAACAAGCGAGATGCCGGTGCCTTTTAAGTCCGTTTCGAGTTGACTTTTATACAATTGCTACTTTGGCAGGATCTCTTTCACGAGATATAGCGTTTTGATGGGTCATTCGGGACACAAAAAACCAGCGGGCTCAACTACTACTATTCTGTGAAGTATCAACCTGAAAGGAGAGACCATGGAAATCACCAACAGCACGGCCATCATCACCGGCGGGGTATCCGGGCTTGGAGAGGCCACAGCCCGGGCACTGGTCAACTTAGGGGCTCAGGTTGCCCTGGTAGATATAGACGGGAACAAAGGGGAGCAATTAGTGGCTGATCTGGGGAACAGGGCCATCTTCTGTCAGGGCAATGTTACCCAAGACGAGGAAATGGATGCAGTGGTTGCGAAAGTAAAGGAGGCCTTTGGCAGCTTTCATATCGTGGTCAACTGCGCCGGGGCGGGTGGTTCGGTTAAAGTGGTGGGTAAAGACGGCATAATGCCCCTTGAGAGATTCAAGCGTACTGTGGAGGTTAACCTCCATGGGACCTTCATTGTTATCCGCGCCACCGCCCCAACCCTTATGGAAAACACCCCCAATGATCAAGGGGAACGGGGTGTCTATATCAATACTTCCTCTATTGCCGCCTTTGACGGGCAGATTGGCCAGGCCGCCTACTCGGCTTCCAAGGGGGGGATTGTATCCATGACTCTGACCCTGGCCAGGGAGTTTTCTGCTAACGGGATACGGATCATGTCCATCCTTCCGGGAATCTTTGACACTCCCTTGCTCGGCACACTCGATGAACCAACACGGGAGCGCTTGGGCAAACAGGTGCCCTTTCCTGCCCGCCTGGGCAAACCGGGAGAGTTTGCCTCCCTGGCCTGCCACATCGTTCAAAACCCCTATCTGAACGGCGAGTTCATCAGGTTGGACGGGGGGTTGCGGATGGGATTCGGGAGGAAATAGGTTGAGATTTTGTATTTTCTTTAAGGAGATATATGTCTAAACCGGAGGGGCTTGAAAGGAAAAATAAACCATGCCAAACCGCGGAACCACAGGATACTAATTTTACGAGATGGAAGAAAGAGGAATTTCTAATAATAATAAAAACTTAGCCTTATAATATTATTGGAGAGTTGAGTGCCTTTGCATGTGGTCCCGTAATCTGTAGCCCGTCCGTTAGCTGTTACTCATAGTTCATTAGACGACAATGCTGAAAGGAGAAAGCATATGAGTGGAGATAAAAAACGTATTCCTATAAAAGAAAAAATGTGGATCACAAAATCTAACGGTGAGGCAAGATTGCTCGGGAGCAGGTGCCCTGCCTGTGGCGAACTCTTCTTCCCAATAAAAGACAGCGGTATTTGTGTCCACTGTCAGCACGAGGGGCTCGAAACAGTAGAACTCGGTCCCTTTGGCAGGATCGTGAGTTACACAGCAGCGATGCAGCCGCCAGCAGGAGGATATTATCACGGGCCGGTACCGTACAGTTTCGGGCTAGTCGACCTCGACGACGGGGTAAGGGTAGAGACTCACCTGGGAGGAGAGTTCGAGAAACTCAAGGTTGGGATGAGGGCACAGCTTGCTATTGAGACCCTCTACACGGATGAACAGGGAAATGAGGTTCAAGCTTACTGTTTCCTACCGGTAGAGGAGTAAACATCAAGAGGAGGGAGTTATGAAACCGAGTTGGCAGAGAAGGCCTGTTTTTATCGCTGGAGTCGGGATGAGCCATTTCGATTACTTACCTGATGTGGATCCTATCTATTACACGAGCCAGATGATCATACGAGCCTTAAAGGATGCAGAGTTGCAGTGGAAAGATATTCAAGCCGTATTCTGTGGTAGCTGCTTTCTGGGAGCATCCATTGGACATAAGATCATTAAGGAGGTTGGCCTAACCGGAGTTCCCATCGTAAATATTGAAAACGCCTGTTCAACGGGAGCCTCCGCATTAAGGCTTGCCTATATGCAAATAGCAACAGAAATCTATGACTGCATGCTTATCATGGGAGTGGAAAAGAACCCCAAAGGGCCTATTCCGGCCCAATCGTTTCTTCCCTGGGAGTTGGAGCTGGGTTTCAACTTTCACCCCGGAAACTATGCGCTGGAAACGGTAAAATACATGCATCGTACCGGTGCTACCGAAAAGGATATCAGCCTGGTGACGGTAAAAAACCGAAAAAACGCTTCCCTCAACCCTAACGCACGCTTCCAGAAGCCGGTCAGCCTGGAAGAGGTGATGGCCTCCCGGCTCGTGGCACCGCCACTCAGGTTATTGCATTGCTGCCCTCTTGCCGACGGGGCCGCAGTTGCCGTGGTTTCCAGCAAGAACAAGCTCAAATCGCCGAACAGAGCGGTACGGGTGGAAGCTGCGGTGCTCAGGTCCGCCAGTTACAAAGAGGAATATGTTCCTGGTGGCATTATACAAAGCGTTAAATTTCCAGCTAAGGAAAGCTTAGCCGCACAGTCAGCTAAAGAGGCCTATGAGATATCCGGGTACGGCCCTGAGGACATTGATGTAGTCCAGGCTTACGATACCGTGTCATCTTCTGAGCTGTGGGATATAGAGGAATTGGGCTTCTGTGGCGAAGGTAAAGCTCCTCAATTGCTTCGTGATGGTACGTTCGATATAGGTGGCAAGATCCCGGTAAACACTGACGGTGGACTGATGGGAAAGGGCCATCCTATGGGGGCCACAGCCCTTGGACAAATAATAGAGGTAATAACCCAGCTCAGGGGAGAGGCAGGCCCGAGACAAGTGCAACAGGCACGGATCGGTCTCACCCATGCGATGGGCGCGGGCCCTAATAGCACGGTTACTATTATGGCAAAGAATGATTAGTTGTTTTGCAATCATTAAACGAAAAAAAGAGTATTTTCTTGCATAGTCATATTAGAAAAAGAGGATAATAACTATGGAACCAGGGAAAGTCCAGGCTTCAGTACATCAAAAAACGGGTATCCTGATCATAAGTAATCCTCCAGCAAATGCCCTCAGCCCTGAAGTAAGAGACGAGTTCCTCGTTAAACTCAATGAAATGTCAAGAAATGATAGGATACACACCTTGATCATAACGGGCGCAGGAGAAAAGTTTTTTGCTGCAGGTGCTGACATCCCTGGTCTTCTGAACCTTGACCGGGAAAGCGGTTTAGAACGTGCTCGTAAAGGGCGTGAATTTTATAGTGGAATAGCTCATTTTGAAAAACCGATTATTGCTGCCATCAATGGGGTATGTTTCGGTGGGGGATTAGAATTAGCCCTAGCGTGTGATATTAGAATTGCTGCTGAGCATGCCAAAATGGGCTTACCAGAAGTCAATTTAGGGCTGATTCCTGGAGGAGGAGGGACCCAGCGTTTACCTCGTATTGTAGGACCTGGGTGGGCGAACTATCTCTTGTTTACCGGTGAGACCATATCTGCCTCGAAGGCATTGGAAATTGGATTAGTGCAGGAGGTCGTTGAATCTGGTTCCTTGAGAAAAGCTGCTATCGAAATTGCTCATAAAATCAATAGCAAGGCGCCATTGGCAGTGAAAGCAGCGAAAAGTGCCACCATGAAAGGGCTCCAAGAAACCCTCGAAAGAGGGCTGGACATCGAAAATGAAGCTTTTGCTAAACTCTGTGCTACCCATGATAAAGATGAAGGCATAACAGCCTTTCTTGAAAAGAGAAAGCCACAATTCAATGGAAAGTAGAGTGCAATTAGGATTTTCTAAAATCTGATGAGGGCAAAGAATCAGGAAAGTGCGATAGATTGAATTGGTAAAAGGCCTACTTTACATAATTGTGGGTCGAAAATCGCTGAGGTTATAGATAATTAATTATGGAGGTACAGTTATGAACAGCAATAACGCATCTAAAAAAGAAGTCACAGAAATATTAGCGGATTTCGCTTCAAAGGTAACCTATGGTGATCTGCCGAAAAATATAATCCACCAAACAAAACGTCTTATATGCGATACAATAGGATGCGTTTTAGGTGGGCACTCAACCGAAAGGGGTAGGCTAATTTTTGAGCATGTAAAGAGATTGGGTGGAAATCCAGAATCAACTATTTTGGGTTACGGAGAGAAGACCTCTTGCGCTAACGCAGCTTTGGCTAACGCATGTATGGGTAATGCTCTAGACTGGGACGATTGCCTTTATAATGTATCTCATCCGGCTGTTCCAACTATTTGTACAGCGTTAGCTATCGCTGAGAGTGAAGGAGTGAGCGGTAAAGACCTGATTACGTCTGTTGCCGTGGGGTATGATATTGCTAGCAGGATTGGATTGTCTGGAAGATTCTTTTATGATGTGGAGGGAGAAAAGATAAAACGTCGTACACCTTTTGGATTTAGCTGGCAGGTATTTGGTGGAGCTACTGCTGCGGCAAAAATTCTCAAATTGGATAAGTTGGGAATGGTCCAAACATTTGGCCTAACTGCGATGCGTGCTCCAGTTCCTTGCCAGGCGAAATGGACAACTCAGCCTGATAAATTACCATTGAGCAAATATGCTGATATTGGATGGATGGCTCAAGGTGGGGTTACAGCAGCTTTGCTTGCTAAAAGTGGCTATACAGCCCCTATTGGCATATTGGACGGAGAAAATGGATTTTTAAATATGATGGGAGCTGAGGGGGTCGATTTTGATTTTATGGTTGATCGCTTAGGTGAAAAGTGGTGGATAGAAGAAACTTCATTGAAGCCCTGGCCTGCCTGCCGATACAATAGTTATGTTCTGGATCCGTTCATACAGATAATTGAGGAAAATGAAATTGAAGGGGAAGAGATCGAACAAGTAGTTGTTAAATGTGGTCTTTTATTTGCTCTATCTTCTCTATTTAAAATAGTAGACCCAGAAGGCATTGTAAACATGCAGTTCAGCATACCACATTCTTTAGCAAATGCAGCCTTTAGAATAAAACCAAGTCCTCGATGGCAATACCCTGAAAGTATAAGCGATCCAAAGAGAAGGGATTTTAGAAGAAAGGTTAGCATTGAAAACGATCCCCAAACTATAAAGGTGATAGCTGAGGATATGACGATGGGGTATCCTAAGCAACCCAAGAGAGTGCCAACTACAGTCGAAGTAAGGGCAAAAGGAAAACTATTTAGTAAAAGAGTAGAATACGCTAAAGGCGATCCTTGGTTGCCAGAGACAGTAATGACAGACGAAGAATTGAAAGAAAAGTGCAGGTCTAACGCTGCTGAAATATCAGATCTTTCGCCCAGTTGGAAGCAAAAGATCGAAGAGGCTATTGACAAGATATACAACTTGGAAGCTGTAGAAAACATTCGTGAATTAGTCTATCTTTTAAAATGATATGAGGAAAGTTTTCTATTTTTATTAAGTGTCTGATAATAGAATAGACATCAGGCTGCATATTGAGTAGTTTTTTGTGGAAATATAACTGTACGCGATGTGGTAATTTTTGTGAAAATAAAAAGTAATTTCCAACTTAAATTGAAGTAAGGACCAGTATTTATAGGTTTACCCACGCAAAGGCGTGAATGACCATAAAAGAAAGGAGGTGTATTATGGTTGTCTACTCTGGCTAGAAAGGTATTTACTCATAATTAGTTTAAAATGAGAGCATTACACCCTATGTAGAGAAAGGAGAGACAAATGAAAAGATTTGTTTGTATTTTTCTCATCGGGAGTTTTATTTTGACTAGCCTTTTAGTTCAGATAATTCCCCAAGCTTCAGCTGAAGATCTTCCCAAAATGATTGCAATCACATCTTACCCAGTGGGATCGTTTGCCTATATAGCTACTAGTGGATTTAGAGAAGCCATAGAGCAGAATACGCCTATGAAGGCTCGTGTTGAACCATATGGCAATGATCCGAGTCGAATAATCCCTTTAAAGAATAAAGAGTCAGAAATCACTATGTTGACTGGTGCGACCGGGGTTTGTGTCAGTCACGGTAAAGGTGATTTCTCCAAAAAAGAGTGGGGCCCTCAGCCAATTCGACAGGTATGGCGTGGAAACGAGATCTATATGAGCATGATAACGAGAGGGGATTCAGATATATATTACCCAAAGGATCTCAAAGGAAAAAGGGTACCTTTTATTCCAGGATTTGCTGCTGGTAATTTGACTGTCGAGTCATTCCTGGCATTTGCAAATCTTACATGGGATGATGTAGAGAAGGTCCCTGTGGGTGGTTTTATTGACCAGGTGAAGGCGGTTCAGGAAGGAATAACTGATGCTGGGTATGCGGGCACTATTACTGCGACAGTGCAAGAAATTGCCTCGGGGCCTCATGGCCTGAGGTGGGTTCAGGTTCCTTCTCAAGACAAAGAGGGTTGGAAGAGACTACAGGAAGTTTCTCCGTGGGAGTTGCCTGCTTTAGTTAAAGACCCACCTGGTATGAAAGGGTCTGTTGAGATGTATACATACCCATATGGTTTATGGTGTTGGGATAATGCTAGTGAAGATGTGATTTATCATATTGTTAAGGCTATGCATAAAGGTTACGATTCTTTTAAGGATATGCATTCTATACTGAAGAGCTGGACTATAGAACAAGCAGTCAAAAATCCGACTCCTGTACCTTATCACGAGGGAGCCATTCGTTACTTCAAGGAAGCTGGAGTTTGGACGGCTGATATGGACAAATGGCAACAAGAACAATTGGATGCATTCAATAAACGTCAAGCTGCATTTTTGAAAAGGATCGGTAAATAAGTATTATGAGGGGGTGGCTATTTAAGTCACTCCCTTTATTTATGGTAGGCAAAGACCGATAAAGCTTCTTTTTGAATCCAGCCGGGAATATTTGTCTGGTTGATATTATTAAATCTATTTTTTCCAATTTTTGAAGCTGAGTCTAAGTATTGAGCAGTTTTTATACTGTTTTAGAGGAGAGAAAATGTGAGTGTCGAAAATAACATAGAGAAGCAAGCCTCTTCGCAATTCTCACGTGGTCGGGCTTTGCCCGGCCCTTATTATTTGTTTTTTATGGTAGTTAGTTTTCTTGCAATTATTCTATCATTTATAAACATATTCAAAATCTCAATTGCTGGCTATGTCATGCCTAATTTGGGGTATTATGCGGCAACAACTGGATTTTTGCTTCCGCTTATATTTTTAATATATCCTGCATCTAAAAATACGCCTAAAAACAGTTTTCCTTGGTACGATATTGTGTTTTTTGTTGTAAGTATTTCTTTACCTATTTATGTTTTTATATTTGCGTATGAAATTGATTACTTGGGCTGGACAGTAAATCCTCCCCCAATGGGAATGATACTATCTATATTTTTCTGGATAGCGATTTTAGAAGGAGTTCGTCGGGCAGGAGGCTTGGTCCTCGCGATAACAGTACTGGTATTTTCTGTCTATCCATTATTTGCCCATCTCTTTCCAGGAATATTCATGGCCAAATGCTATTCTATTAACAGGGTTTTGGGTTTTCATTTTTTTAGTATACAGAGCGTTTTTGGATTACCGATAGAGGTTTTTTGTAGACTCCTTGTCGGTTATATGATTTTTGCTATAACCCTTATGGAAACAGGTGCAGGAAGATTCTTTATCAATTTCTGTTTCTCCATTCTTGGGAAGTTTAGGGGAGGAGCAGCAAAGGTATCAATCCTTTCAAGTGCTTTCTTTGCTACAATGTCTGGAAGCGTAATTGCGAACGTTATGAGTACAGGAGCTGTAACCATCCCTACAATGAAGAATTTGGGGTATCCTGGTTATTATGCGGCTGCTATTGAGGCGTGTGCCTCTAAAGGTGGTGTCCTTACCCCACCTGTCATGGGTGTGACAGCCTTTATAATGGCTCAATTTATAGGGGTATCATATGCAAGTGTTTGCATCGCTGCTTCTTTTCCAGTATTGCTTTATTGGATTTCTTTATTCATGCAGTCAGACTTTTATGCAGCAAGAATAGGTCTCCAAGGACTGCCTCAAGAACAAATTCCATCTTTTTTCAAGACATTAAAAGAAGGTTGGTTTTATATCATTGCTTTAGTAGCATTGATTTACTATATTTTTTTCCAGCAAGTAGAGGCTTGGGCTCCTTACTATGCCACAGCGATTCTTTTGATTTTGGCTAATATTCAGAGAAAGCATCGGCTAAGGATAGCCAATTGGCTTAATTTGATAAAGAGTATAGGAACTATTCTCTCAGAACTTATGGCTATGCTTATAGGTATAGGCATGATCATAGGCGCCATATCCCTCGCTGGAACCGCGCATGGCATCTGCAGCTCCCTGATAAGGATAGGAGGAGAGCACCTAATATTGTTATTGGTCATAGGAGCTGTCACCAGTTTCATGCTTGGCATTGGGCTCACCATGTCGGCGTGTTACATCTTTCTTGCAATGCTCTTAGCCCCAACCCTTATTAACCTGGGCATAAATACCATGGCGGCTCATCTCTTTCTGCTCTACTGGGGATCGGTTTCCTATATAACGCCACCAGTAGCTCTTGCCGCTTACGCGGCAGCAGGAATCGCTAAAGCCAATCCCTTAAAGACGGGCATTCAAGCAGTGAAGTTGGGCTTTGTCTCCCTTATCGTACCTTTCTTCTTTGTCTATGAACCAGCCCTAGTTGGACAAGGGAACATTATTCAAATCATCAATGCCTTGAGTACTTCTATAGTGGGAGTTATATTGTTGTGCGCATCATTTGAAGGATACCTCTTCTTTCTAAAAAGGATCAATATTCCTGTACGAATCATCTTTATGGTAGCAGGGATCTTTATGTTCCATCCAAATTGGATAACCGATATCATCGGTCTCGGACTATTACTAGTAATTGTTGGTCTGTACTTTGTTAGGCCTGCAACTGTGAGTAAACAGCTTCCTTCGATAAAGAATAAGACAGAAGTGCAACTGAAGAGAAAAATAGATATATCCACGTAAGGTCCCATAGAGAAGCACAAAATGAGAAGAGCATTTTATGAGCAGTGTATGTCAGTTGTCCCGTTTTAATTAACCACAATAGTCAGAGATTATTTTAGTGAATCGGATAACCCAGTTGGATAATTACCTAAAATATGGTTTATTTTTTTCCAGAGTTCGTCCTTTCCCCGGCCCGTTTTGGCGGAAAAGGCGAGGGGCTGATCGAGCCCCTTCTCTGCGAGTTGCTGTGCTATTAGATCGACTCGTTGTCGCGCCCTGCCGCTCGATACCTTATCTGCCTTGGTGAGGACGATTACCGTTCGGATCTCATAGGTCCTGAGCCAATTCAGGAGCTCTAGATCGGCATCCCCGGGTCCTCGCCGTATATCGATAATCACCACTACCGCTTTGAGATTCGGCCGTCTTGGGAGGTAGGCCTCAACTAAGTGTTTCCAGCCTTGCCGTACCTTCTGTGAGACGGCTGCATACCCGTAGCCGGGTAAATCAGCTAGGTAAAACGAATTTTCCACTGAAAAGAAGTTGATGGATCTCGTCCTTCCCGGTTGAGAGCTTATCTTTGCGAGGTTTCTGCGTTCCACGAGCCTGTTGATAAGGGAGGATTTCCCTACGTTCGATCTGCCGGCAAAGGCAACCTCGGGTCTATCCGGAGGGGGGAATTGGTCGGGCTTGAAGGCGCTTGTTACAAATGAGGCTTCTCGTGCCATGAACTCATTATATGCTGGTTGTTTGATTAGATGGGGGAGACAACACAGGCGGCATAAAGCTCAAGGTTCATATTTTTTGCCTTGCGCCCTGCGCCTTTGGCCTATTCTCAAATCATCCTAACGCTACAGCAGAATTAAGGTCTTCGTTTATGAAGATCTCTCGTATCGAGCATCACGTATCGATCTATCGATTCTTCAGAAACTCCTCGATCCTTCTGAGGCCTTCGGTGATATTATCCAAGGAATTTGCGTATGAGAACCTTAGGTATCCTTCTGCTCCTGTACCGAAATCGATTCCGGGGGCAACACCCACCCCAGCTTTTTCAAGAATTTCAAATGCCAATCCATAGGAATCATGAGAGATATGATTCGCTTTGGCAAGTATATAAAATGCCCCAACAGGATCAACCTTGATGCCAAAGCCGAGCTCCCTGAGCCTCTTGAGCATGTAGCGCCGCCTCTGATCAAAGATCGATTTCATGTGTTCGACATCGGGCTGGGCGTCTCTTATGGCAGCGAGGCCCGCGTACTGCGAGACGCTGCTCGCAGATATAAAGAAATTTTGCTGCATCTTTTGCATGGGACGGAGGAATTCCTCCGGGGCAATCACGAACCCGAGCCTCCAGCCGGTCATGGCATAGAGCTTGGAGAATCCATTCAGCACGAATGCCCTATCCGAATACTCCAGTATGGTATGCTCCTTGCCTTCATAGACAAGGCCGTGGTAAATCTCGTCGGAAATCACGTACGGCCCGAGTTCAAGCAGGTTCTGCATTTTCTCAGCGGAAAGGAGGGTTCCGCAGGGATTTGATGGAGAGTTGATAAGTATTGCTCTAGTTCGGGGAGATATTCCCTTCGCGACCTCCTCAGGAAGAAATTGAAAGCCGTTGTCCTCCCGCGTATCCACGAAGGTGCACCTCCCTCCAGCGTATTCGATGAGGTTCGGGTAACAGGGGTAGTAGGGATTTGAGACGATAATTTCATCCCCTTTTTCCAGGATGGCCGAGAAGATCAAGAGCATTGCAGGAGAGGTCCCGGAGGTGATGAGGACCCGATCCGGACTCAGCCGAACCCCATACCGTTCCAGGTAAAAGTCACAGATAACCTCCCTCAACTCGGGTATGCCAAGGCTATGTGTGTAGTGGGTTTTTCCCTCCTTGATGGCGGTAATGCCGGCCTCCCTGATGCATCCGGGCGTATCGAAATCCGGCTCGCCTATCTCTAGGTGAATGATGTCGCGTCCCTGCCTTTCGAGGGCGCTTGCCCTCTCCATGACATCCATCACGATAAAAGAGCGGAACTCTTTTGCCCTTGTTGCTACTGTCATTGCCTCATTCTATCTCGCTCAAAAGGCGCTTTGCCTCAGGCATATAAATGTTCTGTTTATTCAACCGTATGGTCTCCCTCAGGTTCCGGGCAGCGAGGGTTGGCTCGTTCAGCTTCATGTAAAGCCTGCCGAGGCGGAAATAGGAGGCAGGGTTCTCGGGTGCATAGCGTATCGATAGTGTGTAGCTCTCAATGGTCTTTTCCCATTGGTTCAATGCTTCGAAGGCAATTCCCATGTTATGGTAAGACCTGCTGAAGGAAGGTTGCAATTGGACGGCCTTTTTATAGTATTCGATAGCCCTCGTAAAGTCGCCCTTGTTGTAATAGGCGAGGCCCAGGTTGTTGTAAGCGAAGTATGGAGTCGTATAGCGGCTGTTCTCGATGGCTTTGTGAAAACAGCTGATCGCGAGATCCCACTTTTTAAGGATGAGGTACACCGTGCCGAGGTTATTATATGCCTCGGAGAAATCCGGGTTTAATTTCACGGCCTTATTGAAATGCGTTATCGCCTCAGGGTACTTCTCCATTTCCCTGTATGCCAACGCGAGCTCGTTTTGTATCTCCGGATTGCCCGGATCAATCTCAGCCGCCTCGAGAAGCTCTCCCAAGCCGGCTGTGTAATTGCCCTGGGCTAAGAGGGATCTGCCTAAGTCCTGCTTTGCTTGGGCTTGCCTTTTTCTCAAGGCCTTATCCTCAGCACATCCGAGCAAGATAAGAGCCACTACGGTTAGGCCGAGCATAAGGGTTGCGCCTCTTCCTGGTTTCAAGCTCATCAGATCACCTTGTTGAGCGGATATTCAATAATCCCCACTGCCCCCGCCTTCAACAGCTGTGGGATAAGGTCTCTCACTTTCTCAGTAGTCACCATGGCCTCTACAGAGACCCACTCCGACTGAAAGAGGTTGGCCATGGTAGGGGAGGTAATGCTGGGGAGCAATTCGATGATCCCATCTAATCGCTGCTTCGGGACGTTCATCTTGAGTCCTACCATGCTTTCGGCACGGAGCGCGCCCTTGAGGAGCAAGACGATCTGCTGGATTTTGCTCACCTTCCACGGATTCTCCCAGGAGGACTTATTTGCGATCATAACAGTGTTCGATTGCATGAGTTCATGGATGATCTTGAGCCCATGGGCCCTGATGGTGCTACCGGTCTCGGTGACCTCAACCACTGCATCAGCAAGGCCTGCTGCAACCTTTGCCTCCGTTGTTCCCCACGAGAATGCCACATTCACATCTATATGCCTTTGGGCGAAGTATTTTTTGGTGAAATTCACCAATTCGGTGGCTATTTTCTTACCCTGAAGATCGGAAAGCTCCTTAATATCAGAGTTGGCATCTACTGCTAAAACCCACCTGGTGGGTTTATTGGTTGACTTTGAGTACATCAGGTCAGAAACGATGACCACATCCGATTCACTCTCCTCTACCCAGTCCTTTCCGGTTATGCCGGCGTCAATGGTGCCGTTTTCCACGTGAATGGGCATTTCCTGAGCCCTCACGATTGAACAGGCGATATCCTTGTCGTTTATCTCGGGGAAGTAATTTCGGTCAGCAGTCGTTATCTTCCATCCGGATTTCTCAAACAACCTGAGAGTGGATTCCTCGAGGCTTCCCTTTGGTATGCCGAGTTTAAGCACGTTCATTTTCCATATACCTTTGCAGGATCGAATATCCTTTCATCAATGATTGTGATAGTACCGTTACTGTCAACCGACTTGTGAAAGCAGCTCTCGTAGCCGAGATGGCACGCGGCACCTCCTGCCTGCTCTACCTTGAGAAGGATTGCATCGCAGTCGCAGTCGGCGAAGATCTCCTTTACGATCTGAATATTGCCCGAGGTTGCCCCCTTATGCCAGATCTCTCCCCTGGACCTGCTCCAGTAATGTGCCTCGCCGGTCTTAAGTGTACGCTCCCAGGCTTCGTTATTCATGTAGGCAACCATTAAAACCCTGCCGGATTTATAGTCCTGGGCGATGGCTGGCACGAGACCGTTACCCTTTTCAAAATCCAAGGTTACCATATCTACTCTTTTACTATCCCCTTCTGTATGGTAAAGTAAAAAATAATTTTCATCTGAACTATATACAAAAGATCCTTTCTGTTGTCTAGAGTGCTTTTATAAAAATAACAGACCTGTTCAGCCACCAAGGCACAAAGACCCGAAGACCTGCCCGACGGACGGCAGGCGGGGAATATGAATATACATTAAATAAAGGTATTTTTTAAATGATTTCAATATGCCGTGGATTAATTCGCTTCAGGCGTATTAAAATGGTTATTATGAAGAATAATTCTATAATCTTGGTGTCTTTGTGGCAAAATACCCGAGTAATCACAAGATGAAATAATAAAAAGAGAAAGGATGTGATTATGACGATGCAGGTGATCAGGGAAACACATTTTCCAGGGCTTACGCTGGTCAACCGGGGAAAGGTGAGGGATATCTATGAGCTCGAGGATTCCTTGCTTATCGTTACTACCGACCGAATGTCGGCCTTTGACGTGGTAATGGATGACCCTATTCCGGATAAGGGAGAGGTCCTGAACAAGATTTCCTTGTTCTGGTTTGAGAAAACCTCCCCCATTATCGGAAATCACCTCATTACCGCGAATCCCGATGAATATCCCGAGGCATGCAGGCCGTACCGGGACTATTTGGAGGATCGAAGTATGCTGGTGAGGAAGGCCAAGCCCCTGCCCGTGGAATGCATCGTGCGGGGATATATCTCGGGATCGGGATGGCGCGAGTATATTGATAAGGGAGGTATCTCGGGCGTAGCTCTTCCTGTTGGGCTGAAGGAGTCTTCGAAACTGCCGGAACCCATCTTCACGCCGTCTACTAAGGCGGAGGGAGGGCTCCACG
>Ga0315545_1001526_pt1 | contig 22337 bp, 18 predicted proteins | sample SalMarSW160210MG_FD_203096 | JGI IMG/M metagenome (GOLD analysis project Ga0315545, IMG submission 203096) | Salt marsh sediment microbial communities from the Plum Island Ecosystem LTER, Massachusetts, United States - Salt Marsh Sediment SW1602-10 ...
CCTCGTCGGTATTCTCTGAGGTACGGCCCCTGTGTCACGTGCGCCGTATCCGCCGTATCCTGTTTTGATGAAATTATACCCCCGGCACCCCCCCAACGCAAGACATCTTTATATTTTTTTAGACGCCTCTACTTGACGCGGACGCTCGACGGCAGCGGCGGCGGATCTTCCAGCACCTGCGTCGGCAATCCCATCTTGGCCAGGAGGGCGATGAACGGGTCCGGGTCGAGCTCTTCGACGTTCACCATCGTCTTGGTGTCCCAGGTATCCCCGGCGATCAGGAGGGCGGCGGCGACGGGGGGAACGCCGGCGGTATAACAGATGGCCTGCGACTCGACCTCCTTATAACAGGCGGCATGATCGCAGATATTATAGATAAAGATGGTCTTCTCCTTGCCGTCTTTCTCTCCTTTGATGAGGTCTCCGATGCACGTCTTGCCCGTGTAGCCCGGCGCCAGCGACAGGGGGTCCGGCAGGACGGCCTTCAGGACCCTGAGCGGGACCACCTCGATGCCGTCGGCCGTCCTGACGGGCTTCTCCGACGTCAGGCCGAGGTTGGTCAGGACCGTAAAGACGTTGATGTAGTGGTCGCTGAACCCCATCCAGAAGCGGATGCTGTTGGCGTCGATGTTCCGGGACAACGAGTGCAGCTCGTCGTGGCCGTTAAGGTAGACGGGCTGCCTGCCGACGACCGGGAAGTCGTACTCCATCTTGACGGCATGGACCTTCTCCTGGACCCACGTGCGGTCGATCCACGTCCAGACCTTGCGGAACTCCCGAAAGTTGATCTCCGGGTCGAAGTTGGTGGCAAAGTACCTGCCGTGGTTGCCGGCGTTGACGTCCATGATGTCGATCGTATCGATGGTGTCGAAGTGGTGCTTGACCGCCAGCGCGCCGTAGGCGTTGACCACGCCCGGATCGAAGCCCGCGCCCAGGAGGGCGGTCGTTGCGCTCTTCTTGCATTCGTCCCGGCGCGGCCACTCGTAGTTGGCGTACCACGGCGGGTCTTCGCAGACCTTGTCGGGCTCTTCGTGGATCGCGGTGTCGATATAGGCCGCCCCCGTCCGGATACAGGCCGTCAACAGCGACATGTTGACGTAGGCCTGCGCCAGGTTGATGACGATCCGGGAGTCCGTCTCCTTGATGATCTTGACGGTGGCCGCAACGTCCAGGGCGTCGAGCGGGCGGCTCGTGATCTTCTTTTTGGGGTCCTTGATGTTCGCTTTTCTCTTGATGCTTTCGATGACGGCGTCGCACTTCTTCTGCGTGCGCGAGGCGATGCAGATGTCGCCCAGGACGTCGTTGTGTTGCGCGCACTTGTGCGCCGCCACGTGCGCCACGCCCCCCGCCCCAACGATCAAGACATTCTTTTTCATGTGAGCGCCCCCGCGAACAGTCGGTGGTCCGTTTAGGACAGGCTGCCGAGGAAATCTGTGTAGTCAAAACGGCGAACCACGTGCGTGCGGCCGTCGCATCTTTTCACGGCGATGGCGGGCATCGCCAGCCCGTTGAACCAGTTCTTCTTGACCATGGTGTAGCCGCCGGCATCGGCGAAGCGGACCGTGCTGCCGACCTTGAGCGGGCAGGCAAACCGGTACGTCCCGAATATATCGCCGGCGAGGCACGAGCGGCCGGCGATCATGTAGCGGTGCCGGCCGCGGCCGCCGTCTGTGACCTTGGCCGGCTGCCGATAGACCAAGAGGTCCGGCATGTGCGCCTCCGTCGAGGCATCGACGATTGCGATGTCGATCTTGTTATGCACGATATCGAGCACCGACGTCACGAGCTCTGCGGAGTCGGTGACGACGCTCTCTCCCGGCTCGCAGTAGACCTGAACCCCGAAACGGTCGGCGAATTCCCTTAATTTCTTCGCGAACCTCTCGACCGGGTAGCCCTCTTTCGTAAAACACAGCCCGCCGCCTAAGCTCACCCACTCGAGGCGGGACAGGATGCCGGCGTAGGCATCGGCGATAAGATCCAGGTGGTTGGAAAAAACATCGAAGTCGTCGTTCTCGCAGTTGAAGTGGAACATGACGCCGCTCAGGACGGCAAGGGACTTCAGGAGGGCCTTTGTGCCAGTCACGCCCAGACGGGAATATCTGCGGGCGGGATCCGCCAGGTCAAAATGCGAGGTGCTGACCCCGGGATTCAGCCGCAATCCCAGAGGACGGCCGCGCAGGGCCCCGGCGAACCTTCTCAATTGAGTGAGGGAGTTGAAGATGAACTTATCGGCGATGGGACCGACGGCCGCGATGTCTTTGCGGGAATAGGCGACCGTGTAGGCGTGGACCTCCTTGCCGAACTTCTCGCGTCCCAGCCGCGCCTCGTAGGGAGAGCTCGAGGTCGTGCCGTCCAGATACTGCCTCAGCAAGCCGAAGACGCTCCACGTCGCAAAGCACTTCAACGCCAAGACGAACTTCGCCCCCGAAACGCCTCGGATACGCTCAATGGTCTTGAGGTTTCTGAGTAACCTCCGCTCGTCGATCAAATAGTACGGCGTCTCTAATGCCATCGTCATCCGCACTTCAACCGCAACGAAGAGAGTTTATTCCCTTACCATATTAGGGATTATCCACCCCCGATGCAAGAAAAAAACCAGGACGGACACCATTTATTTCTGCTGCTGATATAGAAAGGAATGCTGCCCGTCCCGATCTGTCTCAAACCTTGAAGCTGATCCTATTCGTCCGGGAGCGGAGCCGCAGGGGTAAGCTTCTTCTTGACGAGGGCGCTGACGCTGCCGGCGTCCGCGCGGCCCTCGGTGCGGCTCAAGACCTCTTTCATGACGCGGCCCATGTCCTTCATCGAAGAGGCGCCCGTCGCCGCCAGGACCTCCTCCACGAGGCGCGCCACCGCCTCTTCCGATAAGGCCGGCGGCAGGTAGGTCTCCAGGAGCGTGAGCTCGGCCCTCTCCTTTGCGACCAGATCCGGACGGTTGCCCTTCTCGAACTGGGCGAGCCCGTCGCGCCGCTGCTTGACGAGTTTCTTGATCACGGCGATGACGTCCGCATCGTCCAGCTTGTCCTTTTTCTTGTCGATCGCGGCGTACTGGATCTGTGAACGCAGGAATGTCAAGGCCTGGGTGCGCGCTGCGTCGTGCGCCTTCAGGGACGCCTTGAAATCCGCGGTGATCTTCTCTTCGAGCGACATGGGATCTCCTTAAAAATAGTACGAGAGCCCGACCGTGATGACGTCCGTTTCGATACCGCCGTTGGGCTCCTTGACCGAACAGTTCGAGACGTGGCACCGCCGGTAACCGGCGTTCAGCGCCCAATTCTCGTCCACGAAATAAATGAGACCGGCCCCGCCCGCGCTGATGAAGTTGAACTGCGTGGACTGCTCATAGGTATGCAGGGTATAGTAGTAGGGACCCGTGCCCACCTCGACGTACGGATAAAGCTTCTCGGTCAACGGATAAGCGTAGCGAAAGAACATCGGCAGGGCCAACTCGACGTCGGTCTCGGGCTCGGTGATGACGCCGACATAAGGCTCATAGATGAGCTCGAGCATCCCGGGCGGCTCGAATCCGAACTTCTTCGTGAAGGGTATCAGGTCAAACCCGAAGCGCATGCCCAGGGAGAGGATCTCAAGGTCCAGATCGCCCTTCAAGGACCCGTCGCCATACCCCGCCACGACGCCGATCTCCTGCAACCACTGCCCCACGCCTTCCGTGGGGCGCTCGGCCATCGCCGCCCCCACGGCGCATGAAGAAAGAAACAATGCCGCTGCCAAAAACCTGAAACCCCCCTTCATGTCTCTTCTCCTTTTTGGGCTCGCGAAACCTGTCCCTCTAATTTTTCGACGAGAAGACCGACGACCCGATCCACCAGCGAAGGAGACAGCGACGCCACCTCGATGCGCGTGGCATGTTGCGTGCCCGGCTCGAAGAAGACGCCGACCTGCGTCGTGTCCACGTGGCCCGTGAACCCCATGGCCGCCAGATACGCCTTGTCGCGGTCTTTGAGATAGACCTGGGCGCCGCTGTCGGACAGGATCTCTTCGACCTTTTCAAAAGCGGCGTCCCGGCCCAGCGTCACCTCCAGGACCTCGCCGTCGACCCGCGCCTTCTCCAGGTGCGCGATCGAAGACCCCCAGACGCGCCGTCCGCCCTCTTTCAGATGGACACAGCCCGTCCCGGCCATCCCAAGCGCCAGCGCGAAGAGCAGGCCGCCCGTCCACCACGTGTCATGCCTTGCGCTCAACATGGTGCCCATTATATCACGTTTTGAAAAAAATCCACTTAAATCGGGCGCGCGCGCCTTTCTTGACGCCATGGCGCTCGGCAAAACCCGCCGGCACCTCCAGCACGAAACGGGCCGGGACCGTGCCGCCGAAGCGCGGCGGATGCAGCTGGCCCACGGCCGGCCGGGCCCCCCGGACGAGCTCGACGACCTCCCTCTTTTCGTTCAGCCAGAGAATATCGAGAGGCATATAGGTATCCTTCATCCAGAACGGCCAGAACGCGGATTCGGGAAAGACAAAGAGCATCCCCCGGCCTTCAGGGAGACGCGGCCGGAACATCATCCCTTGCGTGCGTTCTTCTTCGGTGTCGGCGAGCTCGACGGTGACGCAGACATCCTGGAAACACACCTGCGGACGCGCGGTCCTGGCAAAAAAGAACCCCATCAGGAGACCGGCCAGGACCAGGACGCTCAAGGCGACTCCCCAGCCTTTGCGTCCTTGGACGAAGGTAAGCCCGCGACGCTCCCGGGCCATGATGCGCACGAGAGAGTTCAGCAGGTTCTCGGCGTTGTAGAAATTGACCGATTTATCGAAGACGCCGTTGGCGCCGAGCTTATAGGCCTCGACGCGCATGTTTTCGTGCGCGTAGGCGGACAGCATCACGACCGGCAGCCACGGGAAGTCCTTGCGGATGCGCTGCAGGGTCTGGATACCGTCCAGGCCCGGCATCATGTAATCGAGGAAGACGATGCTGGGCGTCCTTTCTTTAAGGATATTCAGGGCCTGCTCGCCCGAAGAGGCGGTCATGACCCGATAGCCCTGCGTCTTGAACCAGAACGACATCGACGCCAGAAAATCCTTGTCGTCATCGACGATCAACAGGAGAAAATCGGACTTGGCTCGTTGGCGTGCGCTCATCATGTCCTTTCTTCATCAAGGCTTCTCGTACGTGCGGGGGACGACGAAGATGAAGCGGCTGCCCTTACCCTGCTCGCTCTCCACCCAGATCGCGCCGCCGTGGAGGTTGACGATCTCCCGGGTGATGGGCAGCCCCAATCCCGGTCCCCCGGCGCCGACGGGGGCCACGAGACTGACCTGCTCGAATTTATTGAAGATCCTCTTGAAGTCCTTGGGGTCGATCCCGATGCCCGTATCCGAGACGCGGACTTCCAGGCACGGCTTATCGCAAATGCCCTCTTTCTTCTCCAGCGGCACGATACGGATCCCGACCTCTCCTTTTGCCGGCGTGAATTTCAGGGCATTGCCGACGAGGTTCACCATCACCTGCATCATGCGGTCCCGGTCCGCGGCGACGGACAACGGCCCCTCCGGCAACTCTGTCTTGAACGCGATCTCCTTGTCCTTGGCCCACGTCACCAGGGATGCCTGGGCCTGACGCGCGAGATCGCAGAAGTCGAATTCGGATGGCCTCAAGACAAACCGGCCCGCCTCCAGACGTGACATGTCCAGAAGGTCATTGATAAGCTTGTTCAGCCTTTCGACGTTGAACTTCGACATCGAGAGAAAACGCTGCTGGTCCTCGGTCAAGGCACCCGTCGCCTGGCTGAGGAGGAGCTCGAGGGACTTCTGCACCGCCACGACGGGTGTACGCAACTCGTGCGTCACCAGGGAGACGAAGTGCGACTTCATCTCCTCAAGCTCTTTCTGGCGCGTGATGTCGCTCAAGACCGCCACCATGCCGACGGGCTTGCCGTTCTCGTTCTCGACGATGGCGCTGCTCGCCTTGAGGATCCTCTTCGTCACCTCGTCTTTAGAATCCAACATGATCTCCTTGGTGATATGCGTCTCGTCCGTATCGGCCAGGTCTCCCTTGGCCAGGGCCAAGAGATGCTGTTCCTTGATGCTCTGGACCAGCGATCTGCCGACGGCCTCCTGCATCTCGGTGGACAGCAGCTTCTCCGCCGCCGGGTTCATCATGACGACGTTGCCGGTCCTGTCGACGACGACCAGGCCGTCCGCGAGATACCGCATCACCCCTTCGCTGCGTTCCTTTTCCTCCGCCAGACGCTTATTGGTCCGCACGAGGACCTCGGTCGCCCCCTTCACGCGCCGGTCGACCTCCTCATCAAAACGCTCGGCAAAGCGCGTGAGCTTCATCAGCTTCTTCTTGGAGATCGTAACCTCTTCATCCTTGGCCAGCTCCTTCTCCAACTCCCTCACGAACGTCCCGGCGGCCTCTTGAGCGATCCCCAGCTCTTTCAGGTGTTCCTTGAACTTCGGTATGAGCCGCGCCTGGTCATCTTCGTCGGCGAGGATCTTGGCGGCGAGGGCCATCCCCTTCTTGGCCGACCCCCCGTAGGTATCATACGCCTGCCCCAGCATCGCGACCATGATATCGTCCGCGCACTCGGTGACCACCTCTTCGGCCTTGGGGAAATAGTCGAGCCCCTGTTCCTTCTTAAAAGAATCAAAGATCCTCTGGATGAACTTCGCGGGATCGCGCTTATGTTCGATGACGATCGGCAGGACGTATTGGGACAGCCACGTCACGAATTTTGTAATGACCACCTCAAAGTCTCCCGACTCCTTGGCGCTGGCGATGATCGCCTCGGCCACACCCGAGACGCCGTGCTCCAACTCCTTGAAGACGTCCTCCGGCGTCGTCATGATGTTCTTCTCCTTGCCCAGGAGAAACTTCTTGATGTCTTCCAGGACCGATAATCGTCCGCCGCCCGGACCTCCGCCGCCAGGGCCATCGCCCGGCCCGGCGCCCGGACCTCCGCCCGGCCCCCCGCCGCCAGGCCCGCCGCCAGGCCCGCCGCCCGGACCTCCGCCGCCAGGGCCATCGCCCGGCCCGGCGCCCGGACCTCCGCCGCCAGGGCCATCGCCCGGCCCGGCGCCCGGACCTCCGCCCGGACCTCCGCCGCCAGGGCCATCGCCCGGCCCGGCGCCCGGACCTCCGCCCGGACCTCCGTCCGGACCTCCGCCGCCAGGCCCGGCGCCCTTGCCGCCTTCGGCGTCCGCCGCAACGACCTTCTCTCCCTCTTCGACACGCTCGTAGTGGATCTTCTTGATCTGGATGTGCTCGCTGCCCTCCTGGATGAGCGCAGGGATCTCAAGTTCTTTTCCGGCGTCTTTGACCGCGGCCTTGGCCAGGGCCTGGACAAAATTTGCCAGTTCCTCAAACGTCAGTCCCGGGGTGAAGATCACGCCGTCCAACCTGAGGAGCTTGAACCTCTCATACACCTCGGAGACTCCCAGGGCGTCGCTCTCGATCAACTGCTCGTTGACAAAGATCTCGTTCGCCCCGGCGCCGACGACGATCAGGATCTCCGCCTGCTCCTTCAGAAGCTTGTCGTACATCTTGAAGAGGTTCTTCAGGATATCCTGGGACAACGGATGGCCCACCGCGTACAAGGACAGCCGCTTGAAAGTCAGGAAGAACGACTTGATCACCTCTCGGTAAAGGGCTTTTTCATCCATGTCGGCCTCGCTCATGCCGCGACCCGCGGTCGCGCCTCAATCTCCGTGATGGTCCTTGCTGCTCAAGGGTTCCATGTGAACGACGACGTCGCTGACGCCGGGAAAACGGCGGCAGAGGTCCTCTTCGATCGTCACGCTCATATCGTGGGCGCGCACGAACGGTGTCTGGTCGCGCGCGATGACATGCAGGTCGATATGGATGTCGTCGGCGCGGCCGCGCGTGCGGATCCGGTGGCACGTCTTGACGCCCGGCACCTCCATCACGACCCGCCTGATATCGTCGATGTCAAGGACCGCCGTATCGCAGAGCACGGCCGAGGTGCTGCGCAGGATGCGCACGGCGGAAAAACCGATGAAGGCGGCGATCACCACCGCGGCGATGGCATCCAGAAAAGGAAATCCCAACTTGATGCCGATGAAAGCCGCCACCACCGAAAGAGACGTGAAGACATCCGCCCGCGTGTGCAGGGCGTCCGATACGAGGATATCGCTGCCGATCCGCCGGCCCTTGTTATACTCGTAAGACATCACGGCGATATTCACCAGCAGCGTCGCGCCCATCACCGCAAAGCCGAGCCAGTTGATGTCCGGCGCGGCGCGCGTCCGAAGGCGTTCGATGCCGTCGTGGAAGACCTGGAAACATACGATGAACAAAAGAAGGGCGATGAAGACCGCGGCGAAGGTCTCATACTTTTTGTGGCCGTACGGGTGATCGCTGTCCTTGGGGCGCGCCGCCAGGCGGATCCCCAGAAGACCGATGATGTTCGAGCTACCGTCGGCCACCGAGTGGTAGCCGTCGGCCACCATGCTCGCGCTGCCGATACCGTACCCGAAGATAAGCTTCAAGAACGCCACCACTCCATTCAGGACGAGGGTCAAAAGGAGGGTCTTACGGACCTCGTGCGGGTAGCGTTCCGGAGGACAACCGTTGGGACGAGAAGCGTGATCGTGCATCATTCGAATAACAAAAGGAGCGCCATGACCCCTACCCCGAGGGCGATCGCCACGAACTGCATCACAGACCTGCCGACACTCGTCTCCCGGTGCAGCTCGGGGATGAGGTCCGAACCAGCGATATAGATGAAGCCGCCGGCCGCCACGGGGATCACGAGATGGGAGAGCCCCTGCACGGACGGACCGATCAAGAGCACGGCCAGGGCGCCCGCAAAGGCCGTCAGGGAACACAAAAAGTTAAACCCCAGCGCCCGGCGGCGGGAGAAGCCGCCATGTATCAGGATACCGAAGTCGCCGATCTCCTGCGGGATCTCGTGGAAGACGACCGCGAGCGTCGTGGCGAAACCGATAGAGAAACTCACTCCGTAGCTGGCGGCGATCAGGACGCCGTCGATAAAATTGTGGATCCCGTCTCCGATGAGATTCACCCAGACGACGGGCTTCTCGTGGAAGTCGCAGACACCGGCGTGGCAATGCCGCCAGTAGATGAACTTCTCGAGCACGAAAAAGATGAAGATGCCCAGGAGCGCCAGCAAGGAAGGCGTCACCCGCGAAGAGGCGTGCTCAAAGGCCTCCGGCAGTATATGGATGAAGGCGTCTCCGAAGAGACCACCGACCGCGAAGCTGACCAGAAAAAGCAGCGCACCCCGCATCCACTGTTCGTTCAGGGCCAGGGTCACGATGCCGACCAGCGAGACCGCGCTCACCACGGCGACGCTCAGCAGACTCCAGATCCAGACAGAACTCATCTCACCCCGATGGTTTCAACTAGAACACTGTCAACACGTTACAATCAGCTTAAGGCCAAAATCAACCTTTGTCAACCAGGGAAAACAAGCGCGCGCACTATATACGGCAGGACGCGCGCATCATCCGAACATAGCAGGACGCGCGCATCATCCGGCATAAAACCCTCCAGGCCCTTGTGCCCTGGGATCCGCCCCTCGCTCGGACAGATGGCACTATTGTAAGACACGACCGCAGCCTTGGCAAACAAATTCACACCCCCCTGCGCGCCTGGCGCGCGACGCCGTGCGGGTTTTATGATATACTGGCCATGCCATGAGCCGTAAGAGACTTCCCCCGCTCCTTGAAGAGGGCTTTCGCCGGGCCGAGGTCGTCACCCGCGATCACGCCCGGACCTTTTACTTCGCCTCGCGCTTTTTGTCTGCCGAGAAGCGGCGGGCCAGCTACGCGGTCTACGCCGCCTGCCGCCTCTGCGATCAAGCGGTCGACGATAGGCCCTCCGACCCTCCCGGTCAACTCGAGATGGTGCGCGCGCGCCTCGAGGCGGCTTACGACCTGCGCCCTTGCGGCGTCGACCCGCTGACGGAAGCGCTGCGTGAGACCATCGTCGCCTATGACCTGCCCAAGAGATATTTCGAGAACCTCCTGGAGGGCATGAAGATGGACCTGACCAAGAGGCGATACGCCAGCTTCGCCGAGCTCTTCCTTTACTGCTACCGCGTGGCCGGTGTCGTCGGCCTGATGATGACCAAGATCTTCGGCGCCGAAACGCCGGAGGCCGAAAAGCACGCCCTGGACACGGGCGTCGCCATACAACTGACGAACATCCTGCGCGACATCACAGAAGACCTCGGCCGCGGCCGCATCTACCTGCCGCAGGATGAGATGGCCGCCGCCGGCGTCACCGAGGAGGATATCCGAAAAGGCGAGGTGACGGCCGGCTTTTGCACCCTGATGCGCCGCCAGATCGAACGCACCCGCTCCTTCTATCGGGAAGGACACGAGGGGATAGGAGCCATCATCGACAAAAACGCCCGGCTCGTCGCGATGCTGATGGCCGGCCTCTACGAGCGCATCCTGGATAAGATCGAGCAACAACGCTATAATGTCTTCAAGGCGCGCGCCGTGGTGCCGCTCTACGAAAAGATCTGGGGCGCGTCAAGGATCATCCTGCGTTCTTACCGATGAAGATCCGCCTCGCCCAATCAGCAGGTTTTTGTTTCGGGGTCAAGAGGGCCCTGGAGATGGCCCTGGCCACCGCGCGGCGCAAACACCGCGTGGAGATGCTCGGCGACATCGTCCACAACGCAGATGTGATCGCCCGTGTCACCCGGGCCGGGATAAAGAAGATCGAACGGCTGGGCAAGGGGGACGGCCGCACGCTCTTGATACGGGCCCACGGCGTGCCGCAGGCCCTGCGCCGGCGGGCCCGGCGGCTCGGCTATACGATCGTCGACGCCACCTGCCCGATGGTCACGGAGATCCACCGGCTCGCCGTGGCGGCCGAGCGGAACGATGAGCCCGTCATCATCATCGGCGATAAGAAACACGACGAGGTGCGCGGCATCGTCGGTGAACTCAAAAAACGGGCGATCGTCATCGACCGCATCGACACCCTCCCCCGCGCCCGCCTCAAAAAACTCGAGAAGGCCACCGTCGTCATCCAATCGACCCAGAACCTCGAAAAGGCCCTGGCGATCGTCCGCGAGCTCGAACGGATCATCCCGCGGCTGACATTCCACAACACCATCTGCGGCCCGACGCGCAAGAAGCAAGACGAGATCAGGTCCCTGCCGCTTGAAAACGACGCCGTGGTCATCATCGGCTCGCGGTCAAGCGCCAATACCCGCCGGCTCTATGAGATCGCCAAGGGCCTGAACCCCGGAAGCCACTGGATCCAGTCCTCCCGCGACCTGAAGAAAAAATGGTTCAAGGGCGTCAAGACGGTCGGCGTGACGGCCGGCGCCTCGACGCCCGAGGCCACCACCCGGAGCGTCATCCGCGCCCTGCGCCGCATCTGATCCCGCCGCGATCACCTCGTGCGACAAGCTACCTCCTCTTCTTCACATCATCCCCCGCGTGGAGCCCCGCGGGCATCCGCGGCACCTTTCTTTTCGCCCGGAGGGCGACATCCTGAGCGACCGAAGGGAGTCGAAGGGTCAAAAAGTCGTCTTATACTTCAACAAGACGGAATTGTCGGTCTGCGGGGACGCGGTCTCGTTCACACCTGCCGCCGAACTGCGGCTGGCCGCGGTTGTCGCCTCCACGCTGACGCCGCGGCCCACGTCATAGCTGACGCCCGCGCTCTGGGTGGTCGTGCGCTCCTCGCCGTTGCGGCCCTGCGCCTGTTCCACGCCATAGCGCACCTGCAGGTCCTTGGTGATCTCCTTGGTCGCGCCGATGCCCTGGGCGTTAGGCTCGACCCTGAAGGTGACGTCCGTGAGTCCAAGCCGGCTGATGAACTCCGTTATCCTGCCGCCAAAGACCAAAAGATCCAGGACGTCTTTGGCCAGGTCCGCCGGGATCTGGCCCCGGGCCACGGCCTCCTGATCGCTGCTGAGCGAGCGCCCCGTCAGGAGCATCGCCATCAGGTGCATCTGCGACAACGACGCGTCGTCCGACGCGAACCGCAGTTCCGGCGCGGCCGGCGTCCCCGTCAGGTGGATGCGTATCGGCGTGCGGCCCACCACCGCCTCACCCTTCAGGTCGAGCGACGGGTCCTGGTCGTCCCGGCGCAACGTCACGCGGCCTTGCGTCAGCCGCACCGTGCTGCGCGGCAGGACCAGGCGCCCCGACTCGATGACGAGGGTCCCCTCCAGGGGTTGCCGTGAAGAAGAAAAGACCGTCAGCGAAAAACGCAGACGCACGTCTTCGCCGGCGATGCGCTCAAAATAGACCTTGCCCGTCTCAAGACCCCCTTCCATCTTGAGCGCCGACAGGGGGCCCGTCACCGTCGCGTCGAAAGACACCACCGGTCCCCTGAGAGATGCCAGATCCTTGTCCGCCGGGAAAAGACCCAGGAGGTCCTGGATCTCGGCGTTGCGCACGTACACCTGCGCGTCAACGGCACCCTCCTGGTACATGCCGTCGGCGACGAGGACGGCGGAACCCGGCAAGAGGAACCGGCCGTTGACGACCTCGACATTAAGACCGCCCGGCGACAGGGAATCAAAATAGATATCGACCTTCTGGACGCGCAGGACGGTGCCGTCCGGCAGGAAGGTCCCGTCGCGCAGCTCCACCTCCCGCAGGGTCAGCTGAGACGCGAGGCTCCCTTGCATCGCCTTGACGTCATAGCCGTCCGGCGAGCTCAAGCCCGTCATCACCCGGCGCGCGACGAAACGCCCTCCGGCCTGAGTAAAGATCAAAAGGGCCGTCGCGCCGAGCAACGCGGCCGCCCCCAGGACGAGGAACCAGAAAACCATCCATCGTTTCTTCATGGGCGTCCCTCCACAATCCGAGAAAAAATGAGGCAAAGGATCAGCGGCACAAATAGAAGAACGGGCAGCGCTGACAGGGAACCGGGTCGCTGCGGTCCGGCTCGAAGGGCACGGCCGCATCGAAGATCTCCTTCAGGATAAAGGCGCAGGCGCGCTTGCAGCCATCCAGGACGCGTCGCCGCTCGGCCGCCGGCAGCGCCTCGCCGAAAAAACGCCTGAAGCCGTCTTCCCGACGGGCGGTGCGCAGATAATACAAGGCCGCGTCCAGGCCTTCGGGCCGCTCCTCCTGCTCGACCAGCGCCAGATACAGCGGCAGCTGCAGCGACCGCATCCGGCTCTTCACGCCTGACCGCGTGAACGCCGCCTCCTCCCAGGCGCCGCGCCTGGGCATCGCATCCTTCACGCCCGTCTTGTAATCCACGATGAGAAGGCTGCCGTCGGTGAGCCGGTCCAGCCGGTCGATCTTTGCCTTGAGACGGAAGGCCGTGCCGAAGAAGTCCATGTCCGCCTCGTAGACCTTTTCAAGGCCGCAGACGGCAGCGACGGGCCGCTCCTCTTCGCGCAGGAGGAACCCTTCCAGGCGGACACGCAGAACCTCCTTGACCAGGAAGGCATCCGCGCGCATGCGCCGCGCCAGCTGCCGCTCGAAGAGATCGTCGAATTCTGCGAAAAAGGCCGTCCGGAACTTCGCGTCGATCCTCACGGACCTGCCCAAAAACCTCCCAAACGCCTTCTCCAGCAGTCCGTGGACAAAATTGCCGATATCCGACCCCTCGGCCTCCTCGAGCAGGTCCTCGCGCTCGCGCAGACCCAGGACGTATTGATAATAAAAACGCAGCGGGCAGCCCACGTAGGTGTCCAGGCTTGAGGCGGAGAAGGTCAGGTGTCTGAGATGCGCAAGGCAGGCCTGTGTCTTCGTGATGCACGCAGCCTCGGCGCTGACGCGGATCTCAAAGGTCCCCCGGCTGACCGGCACGACGTTCAGGCGGCCTTCCGCCAACTCCTTCTCCCAGATCAATCCCTCCAGGAACCTGCTGGGCGAGCGGTCGTCGCGCTCCTGGTAAAAAAGATGCACGTTCTTCGCCGCAGCCAGGAGGCGCGTGAACTGATACCGCTGGATCTCCTCTTCTTTTTCCAGGCGGTCCAGGCCCAGGCTGATCATGACGTCGCGGGGGATAAGCGGCTCGTGGATCTTGAGCCTCGGCAGGACGGACTCGTTGACGTCCAACACGAGGACGTTCTCAAAGTCCAGCGACCGCGTCTCGAGAAGCCCCAGGACCTGCATCCCTTTGAGCGGCGAGCCGGAAAAGGCCACGGCCTCGTGTTCCAGCCGGCCACGGCATATCTTGAAGATCTCTTCCCTCGGGAAGGGCTCGCGGCCGCAGGCCGCCTGGCGCAGCTCCTCGCAGATCGCGAAGAGGCGCTCCATCAATTTAAGGTTGAGCGGATACTTCTCCAGGGCGCTATGCGCGAGCAGGCAATCCAGCAGGCCTTCCAGGGCCCGGGCGAACGAACTCAAGTCCGAGACCCCCTCCCACGATTCAAAGAAGACACGGTGCAGCTCGGACAAGGTCTTTTTCAGGGACGCGGCCCGGCCGGACGGCGCTCCTGCGAGAAAGACCTCCGCCGCCTGGACCGCCTCGCGGCACGCCTGCACTTCCTTGAGAGAGACAAAGAGACTCCCTGAAAGACCGCTGGGCAAGACACCGGACAGGGCCTCTTCGATCTTGTGAACCAGGATGCGCGTGGCGGCGGCATCACCGGAAAAACCGAGATTTTTTACCAGAGGGTGGTTGAGGACGCGCAGGTAATCTTTCGCATAATAGGCATCTATCCGGCGCGTCGCCTGGGCCTCGAAGACGGCCGTCAAAAGGGTGTAGAGCGACGTCCGGGTCACGGGGTAGCCCATCGAGACGTTCACGTCCTTGGCGAGCGCCGCGATGTCGCAGAGCAAGGGGACGAGGGCGCCCGTGTCCGGAAGGACGACGACGGTCTTCTCGTGGTCCCTGATGCGGCTCAAGACATCGCGCACCTGCCCCACCTGCGCGTGCAGGTCAAAGCCGGCATGGACCCGCAGGTCGCACGCGGGCACGGGCTGCGGCGGCGCATCGATCGTCACGCCCAGACGCTTGCTCAGACCCTCCAACACCGACCAGTCGCGGCTGCTGCCCTGGAAAAACAGGTGCGCCTTGCCGCTCTGATAGAGTCGCTGGAAGATCGCCTCCTCGGTCTTGTGGAGATAAAAGAAGTGGCACAGGTAGAGAGCATCGAAGGCGTCGAACGCGATCTTATCCACGAGCGACGCCAGCCGGTAATACATGAAACCGCGGACGTATTGGCGCCTCTCCAGGAGCGCCTTGTGAAAGGCCTCGCGCAGGCCGACGATATGCTTGAGGAGCTCGTTGATGCTCTCGGGCACGTCGTAGCCGATGTCCGCCTGCTTCTGGATGCCGGCCAGCGGCGTCAACGGGATCGCCTGGAGGTCCAGCTGCTCGATGAAACGCAGGATCTCCCCGGCCCACGGGAAGAAGTCGCAAAAACGCGAGCGGCCGCGCAGGACCCGAGGCGCCTTTTTTCGCGCCAACTCATAGATGAGATACGAGGCGTCCAGGTCCGTCATGGAGCCGAAGGTCTCGACCTGCCCCAGGGCCGTCGCCACGAACTCGTCGATGGAAAAAGCGCGCGGCGCGAGGAAATCGCTCTTCAGGCGCCGGGCGAGCGCGCGCTGCAGGAAGAGGTGCGGCCTGCGGCCGCCGAAGACCACGCCGAGCCGCCGCAGGTCGCGGCCCCGCCCTGCGTTCTCGGCGACGATAAAATCGGCCAACCGGTCGATAAAAGGCTCCGACATGCCATAGACGTGTACGCGGCTCATGAGACTCCCTCGCCCTGCGCCCCTGAGGCGTCCTCACCCTGCGCCCCTGAGGCGTCCTCACCCTGCGCCCCTGAGGCGTCCTCGCACGCGGCGGCCGTTGAGACTTCCTCGCCCTGGGCCATTGCAACTTCCTCGCACTGGGCCGAATCAAAATAGATAAGAAATCCGCGGACGCGCCTGCCGGAGAAGACACGCCCCACCGCCTCTGCGTAACGCCGGACCTGCTGGGGCCCCTCCCCGGCCTCCTGCCGGCTGCTCTTATAATCCGCCACCCAGACCTCTTTCTCTTTGACGATCATCCTGTCGATGCGGCCGATAGCGCCGTTGCCGAAGGTGATCTCCTGTTCACACAGGACCTCAGCCCCCTGGGGCCTGAAGAACGGCTTCAGGCGCGCAGCCGTCAGGATCTTCTTGAAGGTCTTTTCGTAATCGGTCCAATCGGAGAGGAAAGGAAATTGATGCCGGGCGCGGTCCCGGATCTCTTCCCAGAGGGCGGCGGCATCCCGGCCCCCTGCATCCCCGACCCAGGAGAGGAGTGCGTGCAGGACCTCCCCCCGGCGGATCTGCGCGCGTCTCTTCAAGAGGCCCTTGTCCATGAACTCCTCGCGCAGCCAGGGCACCCAATCCCCGTAACAAGACAAGCCTATAGGCACGACGGGAAGCGAAGACATCTCCCCCGGCCGGCCGGACTCCTTCTTCGGCATCCGCCCCCAGACCCCCGTCTCGCCCGGAAAAAACGACACCAGGGGATTGGCGGCCCGCTTGGCGCCGTGCGGCAGGAAGATCCACATCGCGTCGCGGGCCCGCGTCAGGCCCACGTAGACGCTGTTCATCTCATCGACGAGAGACCGGAAGCGCTCATCGGCCGCGACCGCGTCCAGGTCCGGCGAAAAACCGGCGTACTTTCCGCCGACGCGGCGCAGGAGAAGGCCCTCCTGCGTCTCCTGGACGACCATGGCATCGACGCGGGACAACATGCCCAGAAACGGCAGGATCACGACCGGGAACCCCAGCCCCTTGGCCTTGTGGATCGTCATCACCGAGACGGCCGCCGTGCTCAGTCCTTTCAGGTAGAGTTCTTCCCCGGCCACGGCATCAAAAAATTCGAGGAAGTCCGTCAGCGTCGCGTTCTCCTCCTCGCGCTCCTTGATCAGCTCAAGCAGCCGCATGAAAAAGCCCTGTTCGGACCCAAAGGACTCCAGGCACCGGAAGTGCGCGTAGATGCGGACCACCAATTCATACAACGGGACAAAGCCGACGCTCTTGAACAACCCGTCAAGGTACGTCTCCCACAAGGCGCCGTAGCGCGCACGGAACGACCGGTACACGTACGGCGCACCAGCCTTATCCCCCCGGCCTGGCCGCGCAAAGACAAAGGCCGAGAGCTCCTCGCGCGAAAGGCCGCTCGCCCGACAGAAGATGTCGCCCAGGATGAACGAGACGAATGCCAGATCGTCGACCGGCTTATTGAGGAAGCGCAATAAAGAAATGACCTCTTTGATGCGGGGGTGGTTGCGGATATTGAGCGTCTTCTCCGATGCCACGGGGATGCGCCGGCCCAGCAGCCACTCGGAGACGAGCTCCACCTCCTCGTTTTTCCGGACCAGGACCGCGACATCATCCCACCCGTAGCCCCCCTGCCGGGACACCTCCTCCAAGACGCCAAAGAGTCTGTCCCGGATCAAGGCGTCCCTTTCTTCGCGATCGTCCGCCGCCATCACCTCGACGGACACGAAGCCCCCCGAGCCCTCTTTAAGCACTTCCTGCCGGGCCCCTTTGAAGACATCGAGGAGGCCCTGGCGCTCGCGGCCGCCGACGCCCTTGTCGCGGCCCAAGACCGCCTGCGATAAAAAACGCTCCAGGTTCTCCTGAGAAAAGAGGCTGTTGCAGAAATGCACGAGCTCACAGCGGCTGCGGCGGTTCCTGTCCAGGGTGAGCGTGACGACGGGAAAGGAGGCGAAACGGTCCCGCAAGGCGTCAAAGAGACGCACGTCCCCGCCCCGGAACCGGTAGATCGCCTGCTTCTTGTCGCCCACGTAAAAAAGCGACCCCCCCGTCGAAAGGGCCTCCTCCACCATCGCGTCGAGGTTCGCCCACTGCAAGGGGCTCGTGTCCTGAAACTCATCCACCAGAAAGTGCCTGAGACGCACGGCCAGGCGGTAGTAAAGTTCGGGCAGGGAGACGGCCCCCTGCCCCAGCAACTCGTGCGCCCGGAAGTTCAACTCGTCCAGGAACACGACGTCTTCCTTTGTGACCTCCTGCCGCAGCTCTTTTAAAAGCGCGTAAAATATCTCCACGTAGGGCTTGAAGACCAGGATCGACTCCAACACGGCGGCCTCTTCAAGGCCCTGGCGCACCATCTTCCACAGACGCAGCGCCTCGGCCGGGGCCCGGGCCTTTTTGGAGACGGGGACCTCGGGTCTTTTCCAGAAATCGGAGACGTCGTCAAAGGCAAAAGAGCCGTCGGCGCCGGTGAGAAAACCGTCCAGGCTCTTCAGAAAACCTTTATGCGTGGCCTCGGGAAGCAAGCGGCGCAACCGTCTCATGTCCCGCAGGACCCCTTTCTTTTTCACCGACAGGTCCTTGGGCGCGATCGGGACGCGGCGATACGCGCGGCCCATACGGTTCATCGCCGAAAAGAGCTCCTGTGTCACCCCGAGCACGTCCTTCTTCGGGAACCAGCCCGACCGGCCTTCCAGATACAGATACTGGCGCAGCGCCTCCTCGAAGAGACGCCGCACCTTCTTGTCCCGGCCGGCCCGGTCGATGAGGCTGTCCAGGGAAAAGACAAGAAAATCCTTCCAGTCGCGGCGGATCTTAAAGCTTGAAGACAGGCCCAGATGGAAGGCGCAGCCGGAAAGGATCGCGTTCATGAAGCTGTCGATCGTCTGCACCTGGAAGAAGTTGTAGTTGCGCACGAGCTCGTCCATCAAGCGGCCGGCGAGCGTCCGGGCCTCCTCGGCCTGGACGCCGAGCGCCTCGAAGAGCTCTTTCTCTTCGGCGGGATCCCGGAAGCCGTCGAGCGCGATCCGCTTCAAGAAATCCAGGATACGCTCCTTCATCTCCAGGGCCGCCTTGTTGCTGAAGGTGATGGCCAACAGGCTCTTGAAAGGCGCCGCGGCCGCCATCCCCCCGGTCCCCATCAGAAGCTGGATGTAACGGCGGGCCAGGGCATAGGTCTTGCCGGTGCCGGCGGACGCCTCCACGATGCAGACGTGCGGGAAACGGTTGAGAGGGGACTCGTTATGGGACATGACGAAAAACGGGGTGCTGCCGGAATGTGGTCTTGGCAACGATTATAGACGGATTTCGGCGGGTCCGCAAATTAAATATGCCACCGGGATGAAAATCCCGGGGGGATAAATATCCCCTGGGGACGAAAGTCCCCGCGGGACGAAAATCCCCACGGTGACGCTGCGAAGGAAGTGCGCCCTGCCGGGCGCACGACAAAAAAGCCCGGCAGCAAACTGCCGGGCTTTTCGTTTTCGGTTCGTGAGGTCTTTAAAAGAACTTAGACCCTTGTCACATTAACGGCCTGCTCACCCTTAGGGCCCTGTTCGATCTCGAAATCGACTTCCTGGCCTTCTTCTAAGGACTTGTAGCCTTCGCCCTGGATGGCGCTGAAGTGCACAAACACGTCTTTGCCGGACTCAGGGGTAATGAAACCGTAACCCTTCTGGTTACTGAACCACTTCACTTTACCTCTTGCCATTACTTACTACCTCCTTTCTTCTGAGATTTACTACGGCAGTAAATAACGGCAGGACAAAAACAAGCACATTCACCGTTGCACACCCTCCTTATTTACTACTGGGATAGGATACTACGCGATTGCGGGGGGTTTGTCAAGGGAAATATTCGCAACGGGCCCCGGCTGGGTCCGGCAAAGACAGGGCGTTTTCCTCCTGGGGAAGCGCTTTCCGGGGAACAAGGACAACAGGAACAAAGAACGCGATGTTCCTTTTGAGCCGTGGTATAATTAAAGTAGGCATGTAATATGTGGTATGGAAAGATGCGGAGGTACCATGTTTCGCCTTTGCCATAGCCGTGGCACGACGCTCATCGAGGTCCTCGCGGCAACCCTCATCCTCGCCCTGGCGCTGGGCGGCCTCATCCAGGGCCTGATCGCCATCATGGAGACGATCGACCTGGCCCGCGACCAGAGCCAGACCACGACAGACCTCAGGAGCATGCTTGAGCGCATCCGCGCCACCCCCTTCGACTATGTGACCACCCGGTTCCCTGACGGCGTCGTAAACGGCCCCGTCTCTTCGCCTTACACGGGCATCGTCGGAACGTACGTGCTCCCCCAGGAGAACATCACGGTGACCTACGCGAACGCGACGGCAGACCCCCTGGAGATAAACGCCGCCCTCGCATGGCAGGACAAGCGAGGCCGCGCGCGCGCGGCCTCGATGGCGACCTTTCGAACGAGGTGATACCTATGACGATTCCCAGGCGTGTCCTGGACGGCTTCACTCTCCTGGAGATGATGGTCGCGGTGGCCATCACGATGCTGGTGATCGGCATGATCTACGGGATGTACGTCGCCAGCCAGGAATCCTGGAACATCAAGAGCACGCAGGCGGACCTGCAGGCGCGCGGCCGCCGGGCGATGGCGCACATGGTCCGGGAGCTGCGCCAGACGACGCGGACCTCGACCCAGACCCCTTCGCCCAACCTCGTCATCCCCGCGGCCCCCAATAACACACAGGCCACTTTCTATCTGCCGACGTACTTCAACGGCTCCATCACCAATGCGACCGGCGCGGTCCAATGGGAGACCGGCGACCCCATCCAGTACCTGTTCGTTCCTGCAGGATCCGTGCTGCGCCGCGTGGACAACAGCACCAATAAGACCTTGGCCCTAAACGTCTCGGACGCGCGCTTCGCCGATCAGAGCATCGATCCGACGCTCTACGGCAACGAGCTCAAGATCACGTTCGCGCTCCAGGCAAAGACGAAACGACAACGGCTCATGTCCATGAACTTCACGGGCATGGTCAAGCTGAGGAATTGACATGCTCCCGCGTATCCGAAGCACGAAAGGCCAGACCCTCATCCTCGCCTACATGGCGATCTTTGTCCTGGTCATTGCCACGGGCAGCCTCCTGGCCAAGGCCCTCTCCGACAAGAACATCGCCGAGCGCGAGCGGCTCATCACCGAGGCCCTGTACCTGGCCGAAGGCGCAACGGAAAAAGCCCTCCATGACTTCACGACCGGCATAGCCAACTTTTCGCTGAGCGCCGGCGTCTCCACCTATAGCAGCACCGCCGTCTACGCGACCTTTTCCGGCGCCAGCGTCACGACGGACATCACCTCCCTGCAATCCTCCGACACCGTCATCACGGACTCCCTGGGTCGCAACGTCTACATGCGCCTCTACGAGGCCGTTTCGACCGCCACGCACCCCGAAAACAGCTCCATCCAGGTCACGGTCCACCAGGTCTTCTCCCGGCGCCTCATCCCCACGTTCCAGCATATGATCTTCTACGAGGACGACCTCGAGGTCCTGCCCGGTGCCAACATGACCCTGACCGGCCGCATCCACTGCAACAACGACATCTACGTCAACAGCAGGGCCGACCTGACGATCGACTCGACCCAATTCCATTCGGCGGGCAGCATCTACAACGCACGCAAAGACGATCCCAGCGACCCCATGGGGGGCGACGTGGACATCCGCGTCACCCAGGCCGGCCCCCCCGTTTACGCGGAAATGGACGGCCTGGACTGCAATGACGCGAACTGGGCCACGGAGGCGATAACCCGCTGGAATGGGACCGTCAAGAGCGCGGTCCACGGCGTCAACTCCCTGACCGCTCCCTCGGTCGGCACGACCGCCCCAGGCGGCTATTATGCCAACCAGGCTAATGTCGTCATCACCAATGAAGGCATCGTCAAGAACGGTGTCCTGCTCACGGAGGGGACCGACTACCCCACGGACACCGTCACCACCACCACGACCGACTTCTATAACAACCGTGAAGGCAAATACATCACCATGACGACGATCGACATGGCCAAGTTGGCGGGCCTCGCCGGCAGCTGCGGCGGGAGCACCTGCCCCAACAACCTGCCGGGCAACGGCCTGCTGTACGCGACGCGCACGGACACGTCGGGACCGGAACAACCGGGCATCAGGGTCATCAACGGGTCGGAGATCTCCAACCCCGCCGGCTCCGGCGGCCTGACGGTCGTGACCGATGCGCCGGCCTATGTCCAGGGCAACTACAACACGGTCAACGAAAAACCGACGAGCATCATCGCCGACTCCGTCAATCTCCTGTCCGGCAACTGGCTGGACGCCAACAGCGCCCTGGGCCTGAGTTCCCGGCCCGCGACCTCCACGGTCTACAACTGCGCCTTTGTCTCGGGCATCGACACCACCACCCTGGGCTCCTACAACGGCGGCCTGGAGAACTACCCGCGCATGCACGAGGATTGGTCCGACGACACTATGACGATCAAAGGGTCTTTTGTCCAGCTCTGGGACAGCTCCGTGGCCACCGGCGCCTGGCAATACGACGACCCGCAGTACACGGCGCCCACCCGCGCCTGGAGCTACAACGCCAACTTCAACGACCCCTCCCAACTGCCTCCGTTCACGCCCAAGGCCGTTGAGGCCGAACGCCTGGCCTGGTGGTACGAGATCGGGTGACCCACACCGGAAAAAATCAGCCTCCGAAAACAGCCG
>Ga0315545_1001528_pt1 | contig 22314 bp, 23 predicted proteins | sample SalMarSW160210MG_FD_203096 | JGI IMG/M metagenome (GOLD analysis project Ga0315545, IMG submission 203096) | Salt marsh sediment microbial communities from the Plum Island Ecosystem LTER, Massachusetts, United States - Salt Marsh Sediment SW1602-10 ...
CTGCCAGCATATCAACTTGCATTACCTTTCTCCCGAGCTGCTTGGCGCGAGATGACGCTGTGCAACAGCCTGACTGATACGACTTTATGAGACTTTGCCCGGTATGAGTTTATGAGACTCGACACTTACAAGCGGCATACAAACCAACCAACTAACCAACAAAACCATCAAACAGGAGGATTAGACAATGGCAAACTGTCCCGAATGTGACGCGGAACTGGCACTGGGCACAGGTCTGGAAGAAGGCGAGATCGTCGTCTGCCCCGACTGCGGCGTGGAGCTGGAGGTGGTGGGCGTCGATCCCATCAAGCTCGACGTAGCGCCGGAAGTCGAAGAAGACTGGGGAGAGTGATCGTGAAGATCGCCATCATCTGCTCGAGGGTGCGCGTTGAGGAGAAAACCCTCGTCGCCGCCCTCGAGGCACGGAGCGTGACCGTCGAGCGCGTCGATCCGCGCGACCTGCACGTCGATCTGGCGGGGAACGCGCTGGGCGAGTACGACGCTGCGCTGGTGCGCTGCCTGAGCCACACACGGGCGTACTACGTCACCCGCTGGCTGCAGAGCGTCGGCGTCCCGGCGATCAGCCCGCACGAGACCGTGCGCGTCTGCGGCGACAAGCTGCTGACGACCGCCGCGCTGCAGGAGGCGGGGGTGCCAAACCCGCGCACGAAGCTGGCCTTCACGCCGGAGGCCGCGCTGGAGGCCATCGAGGCAATGGGCTACCCGGTCGTGCTCAAGCCGCTGACCGGCTCGTGGGGGCGGCTGCTGGCGCGCGTCAACGACCGGGACGCAGCGGAAGCGATCCTGGAGCACAAGAAGACACTCGGCGGCTACCAACACTCGGTCATCTACATCCAGGAGTACGTCGAAAAGCCGCAGCGCGACATCCGCAGCTTTGTCGTCGGCGACGAGACCATCTGCGCCGTCTACCGCACGTCGGACCACTGGATCACGAACACAGCCCGCGGGGGCAAGCTTTCCAACTGCCCCGTCACGCCGGAGATCGACGCGCTCTCCTGCGCGGCAGCGCAAGCCGTGGGCGGGGGTTTTATCGCCATCGACCTGCTCGAAGCGCCAGATGGCCGCCTACTGGTGGGTGAGGTTAATCACACGCCGGAGTTCCGCGACTGCATCGATCCCACGGGCGTGGACATTCCGGGGAAAGTGGCCAATTACGTCCTGAAGGTCGCGAAGCGATGAAGATCGGCGTGCTATGCTCCCTCGTGCGCGTCGAGGAAAAGCTGATCATGCAGCGACTGCGCGAGCGAGCGGTGCCTTTCGACAAGATCGACGTGCGTCAGGTCGTCCTCGATCTGCACGCCACCGATTGGTCGCAATACGAGGCCATCCTGATCCGCTGCCTGAGCCAGACGAACGCGCTCTACATGGCGCGGGCATTGGAGGCTCAGGAGGTCAAGACGGTGAACCCGTCCCGCGTGATCGAGACCTGCGGGGACAAGATCCTGACGACGCTGGCGCTGAACGAGCGCAGCATTCCCAACCCGCGTACCCTCGTCGCCTTCGACAGGGGGGCGGCGCTGGCGGCGGTCGAAGAGATCGGCTACCCGGCAGTGATCAAGCCACCGGTGGGGTCGTGGGGGCGTCTGATGGCCAAGCTCAACGACCGGGAGGCCACCGAAGCCATCGTCGAGCACAAACTGTCGATGGACGGCGAGACGCCGCTGTACGTGCAGGCGTACATTGACAAACCGGGACGCGACATCCGCGCGCTCGTCGTCGGCGACGAGACGGTCTACGCCGTCACCCGCAGCGCCGAACACTGGATCACGAACACCGCGCGCGGCGGGCAGACGGCGAACCTGCCGATCACGCCGGAGATGGACGCGCTCTGCCGCGCAGCGGCGCAGGCCGTGGGCGGCGGCATCGTGGCCGTCGATCTACTGGAGGACACCGACGGGACGCTATTGGTCAACGAGGTCAACAACACGCCCGAGTTTCACGGGGCGATGGAGGTGGTCGAGATCGACATCGCCGGGAAAATGGTGGACTATGTGATACAAATTGCAAATAGCGAATAGCGAGTCGGCGGGTCAGCGAACTTTGGAGGTACTATGGTTAAAGCTGCTATTGTGGGGGCGTCGGGCTACGTCGGAGGAGAATTGCTCCGGCTGCTGCTGGGCCACCCAGAGGTGGAGGTGACGCAGATCACCTCCGGGACGTACGCCGGGCAGTACGCCCATTTCGTCCACCCCAACCTGCGGGGGCACACAGACCTGCGCTTCACCCACCCAAGCGAGGTGAAACCGTGCGAGCTGCTGTTCCTGGCGATGCCGCACGGCGAGGCTATGGGTCGCATCGAGGAGTTCGCCGGGATGGCCGAGCGGATCGTGGACCTCTCGGCCGACTTTCGGCTGCGCAACCCGGCGGACTATGTGAAGTGGTACGAGCACCCACACCCCCACCCTGAGTGGCTGGAAAAGTTCGTCTACGGCCTGCCGGAGCTGCATCGGGAGGAGATGAAAGGGGCCAAATATGTCAGCGGCGTGGGGTGCAACGCCTCGGTGACGATCCTGGCCCTATGGCCGCTCTACAAGCGGGGCGTCGTGCGCGAGACGGTGGTCGAGGTCAAGGTTGGTTCTTCGGAGGGGGGCAACAAGGAAAGCCCAGCCTCCCACCACCCGGAGCGGGCGGGCGTGGTGCGCACCTACATGCCCAAGGGCCACCGCCACATCGCCGAGATCGTCCAGGAGCTGGCGCTTGATCCCAAAAAGCCCAAGTTTCACTTCTCGATTACCTCGGTAGGCACCGTGCGCGGCGCGACGGCGACCTGCCACTGTTTGCTCAAAGAGGACCTGGACGAGAAAGAGGCGTGGAAGTTCTACCGTGAGGACTATGGCGATGAGCCGTTCGTGCGCTTGGTGCGGTCCAAGCGCGGCATCCACCGCTACCCGGAGGCCAAGTTCCTGAGCGGGTCGAACCACTGCGACGTGGGCTTCGAGGCCGACCCGGAAGGGAAGCGGCTGGTCGTCATCTCCGCCATCGACAACCTGATGAAGGGTGCGGCGGGCAGCGCAGTGCAGAGCATGAACCTGATGTGCGGGTGGTCGGAGACAGCGGGGTTGCAGTTTCCGGGGTTGCACCCGATTTGAAGCGTGAAACGTAAAACGTGAGGTTGATGTAAGGGGACAAATGCTCTGGCACTGCTGGCCGTGTGCGCGGCGGCGTGTAAACCGACCTTCAGCAATTCGGAAGAATAGAAAGGATGGATGAGAATGATGGATCAAGTTAAACACGCTGAAACCGCAGATGCCGCCTGGAAGGGTCTCTACAGAATTGGGGGCGCGGCTGCCCTGATTGCAGCGGTAATCTTCAGAAGATGGCTCGGGGCAGAACTCGATCTCCTCAGAAGCATCGGGATCACCCACTTCGAACCCATAGCGGAACCCGGTTCCGCGATCGACTGGTTTACGCTGCTTCAGACCAATAGGCTCGTCGGACTCACCTTGCTCAATTTCTTTGACATTGTGAACTATGCTCTCGTCGGATTGATGTTTCTTGGCCTCTACGCCGCCCTCAGACGAGCCAATACAGGTTACATGATACTCGCTACGACGCTCGGCTTTGTAGGGATAGCGGTCTACTTTGCATCGAATCAGGCTTTCTCCGTGCTTTCCCTCAGTGACCAGTACGCTGCCGCGACAACCGACGCGCAGAAGTCTATATTGCTGGCAGCGGGGCAGGCGATGCTTACCATGAACAATTTCTACCAGGGGGGCAGTGGTATCCACACGAGTTTCCTTCTCGTGACCCTGGCCGGTCTGATCATCTCAGCGGTCATGCTACGGAGCAACATATTTAGCAGAGTAACCGCTTGCGTGGGGATCCTGGCGAATGTATTCGGTTTAGGCTCTTTCATTACGTTGGCCTTTGCGCCGCCGATGACTTTTATCCCCCTATCCGCCTCTGCCCCGTTCCTGTTGATATGGTACATCCTGATCGCCCAAAGGCTTTTCCAACTAGGTCGGGCATCTCAAGGAGAAGCGGAATAGACGAGTCTTGCCAGTTACGTTTCACGCATCACGTTCTCACAAGGAGGCAGCATGATTGTAGTTAAATCCGGCGGCGGCGAAGGGCTTGATACAGAAGCCGTGGTCGCCGACATCGCCGAAATCGTCAAGCAGGGCAATCAGGTCGTGCTGGTGCACGGTGGCTCCCACGAGGCCAATGTCATCTCAGAGCAGTTGGGCCACCCACCCCGCTTCGTCACGTCCGAGTCGGGCCACTCCAGCCGCTACACCGACCGGGAGACACTAGAGATCTTGATGATGACGGCGGGCAAGATCAACAAACTGATCGTGGAGCAACTGCAACAGTTGGGCGTCAACGCCGTGGGCCTTTCGGGGCTGGACGGGCGGCTGCTGGAAGGCCAGCGGAAGGATTCGCTGCGCATCATCGAGAACGGCAAGCGCAAGATCCTGCGCGGCGAGTACAGCGGCGTGATCGAGAAGGTCAACGGTGAACTGCTGCGATTGCTGCTGGGCGCAGGCTACACACCGGTCGTGGCCCCCATCGCCATCAGCTATGAGAGCGAGGGGTTGAACGTGGACGGTGACCGCGTCGCGGCAGCCGTCGGCGCGGCGCTCAAGGCGGACAAGGTCGTCATCCTGACCAACGTGCCAGGGCTGCTGCGCGACGTCGAGGACGAGAACTCGCTGATCAAGCAGGTCCCGCCTGCGCAGGCGGAGCAGGTCCTCGACAGGTATGCCAAGGGACGCATGAAGCGCAAGATTCTGGGCGCCGTCGAGGCGCTGCAGGAGGGCGTCGGCCAGGTCATCATCGCCGACGGCCGGGCAGAGCAGCCGGTGCAGCGGGCGCTGACCGGGGAAGGAACGGTGATTGGATAGATGAAGAGACTAGGCATTTGCATCGGCTTATCGATTCTTCTCCTGGGACTGGCCGGGTGTGGAGCCGAGCCGCCGCCCATCAAGGGTGCGTCCATGAGCGGCACCATGCAGGAAGAAGAGGCCGGATCGATTGCGCTGTTCACCATCCAGGTCGAGCAGGCGGGCGACCCGGTGGGCATCGATTTCCGGGGCGTCGTCAGCGGCACCGTGCGCGTACAACTCACAAGCGCTGAAGGAACGGCTATCTGGCAGGAAGAGGTCGGCTCGACCGGCCCGCTCGCTGTGAATACCGTCGTCGAGCCGCCCGCACCAGGCAAGTACCAATTGGGAATGGCGTGGGACGGGCCGATGCAGATGCAGTACGAGCTACAATGGAAGCCGGGAGCGATCGAGGTCCCCACCGTCCCGCCGTTGGCGCTCATGAGTGGGATCGGGATGGTCGTCGTCGCAATAGGGTTTGTCGTCTACGTGATCGTGACGCGGCAGACAGACTGGAAGTACCTGGGACTGGGCGCACTCGGCTGGATCGTGACCATCCTGCTCAAGTTCACCTGGGCGGCCTCCGCCGATCCCACCGTCTACCGCAGCCTGACCGAGGCCCTGCCGGAGGCGGCTGCTATGCCAGTCTTCTACCTCTACGTCGGGGCGCTCACCGGCGTCTTCGAGGTCGCGGTCGTCTGGCTGGTGATGCGCTACACGCGCCTGGGCCAGGAAACGACGTGGCAGCGCGCATTGTCGTTCGGGATCGGCTTCGGGGCGGTGGAGGCGCTGCTGCTGGGCATCTTGTCCACCGCCAATACTGCCATGGCGATGACCACACCCGATCTGTTTCCAATAGGGGCGCTGGAACAGATCGCGCAGGCGAGCAATCCCCTCTACGGCCTGGCGCCCGTCGTGGAACGCTTCTTCACCATCCTCATTCACACCCTTTCCAACGTCCTGGTTTTCTACGCCGTCGCCCAGAAGCAGTCGCGCTGGTTCTGGCTGGCTTTCGCCTACAAGACGCTGCTAGACACTGCGGCCGCCTTTGGGCAGGTGACAGGATTGGGTACGCTGGCAGCACTGTGGGCGATAGAGGCCTTCGTCGTCGTATGGGGAGCACTCGGCTGGCTGGGACTCCGGTGGATACGCCGACGCTATCCAAACACAGGAGAGTAGCATGCTCCGTCCAAATGAAATCAAAGCCATCGAAAACCGCCACGAAAGCGGCGTCTACAACAAGATCGACATCGTCCTCGTGCGAGGCGAGGGCGCACGGCTGTGGGACGCTGACGGCAAGATGTACATCGACTGCATGAGCGGGCACGGTGTGGCAAACATCGGACACGCCAACCCCGCCGTCGCCAGAGCCATCGCCGAGCAGGCGCAGCGGCTGATCACCTGCCACAGCGCGCTCTACAACGAGCAGCGCGCGCTGCTGATGCAGAAGTTGGCCGAGATCGCCCCACCCGGCCTCGATCGGATGTTTCTCTGCAACTCGGGGGCCGAGGCGGTGGAAGGCGCACTCAAGTTTGCCCGACTTGCCACTGGCAGGCAAAAGATCATCGCCACCATGCGCGGCTTCCACGGGCGCACTTTTGGCGCGCTCTCGGCCACCTGGAACAAGGAGTATCGCCAGCCGTTCGAGCCGCTGGTGCCGGGGTTCGAGTTCGTGCCCTACAACAAGCCGGAGCGCATGGAGCAGGCGGTAGACGACGAGACCGCCGCCGTCATCATCGAGGTCGTACAGGGCGAGGGGGGCGTCAACCCTGGCGATGGCGACTATCTGCGCGGCGTGCAGGCGCTGTGCCAGGAGCGCGGCGCGCTCTTCATCGCCGACGAGGTGCAGACCGGTTTCGGGCGCACGGGCAGAATGTTCGCCTGCGAGCACTACGACCTGCGGCCCGATCTGATGACGGTGGCCAAGTCCATCGCCGGGGGACTGCCGATGGGGGCCATCCTCATCGGGCCACGGGTGGGCGAGATACCCCCAAGGGTGCACAACAACACCTTCGGCGCAAACCCGCTCTGCTGCGCGGCAGCGGTGGCGGCTATCGACTTTATGCTGGCGGAGAACCTGCCGCAGCGCGCGGCGGAGATGGGCGGGCGGATGACGGACGGCTTCAAGACCATCGAGTCCCCCCTGATCCGCGAGGTACGCGGCCTGGGGCTGATGGTGGCGGTAGAACTGAAACAGCCTGCAGGCTCCCACCTGGCAACTCTAGCCGAGAAGGGCGTGTTGGCGCTGAACGCCGGCTCGACGGTGATGCGCTTCCTGCCGCCGCTGGTGATTGGCGAAGAGGATGTGGATACGGTGGTGGAGAAGGTGGCGGAAGTGTTGCCAGCGGCTTAGGAGATTGGAGATTGGGGTATACCGTTCGCAGTATGACGCTTGAGGACTATGACGAGGCTGTCCAGCTCTGGCGGAATACCGAGTGGATCAGCTTGAGCGACACTGACGCCAGGGGACCGATGAAGCTATTCCTCGACCGCAATCCGGGACTGAGCCCGGTGGTGCACGATGGCGATGAACTGATAGGCACCATCCTCTGCAGTCACGATGGACGAAGAGGATACCTGCACCACCTGGCGGTCGACAAGCGCTATCGCCGCCAGGGGATCGGGTCTAACCTCGTCCAGCGCTGCCTGGCGGCACTCGCCCAAGAGGGCATCATCAAGTGCAATATCTTTTTCCTCGAGGAGAACGAGGCGGGGATGGCTTTCTGGGAACGGAACGGTTTCAAGCTCCTGCCCCACTTTGGGTGGATGCAGAAGGTCTTATGAAAAGGATTTGCGTCTTCTGCGGCTCGAGCCCAGGTGGGAGGCCGGAATACGTCCAGGCAGCCAGACAGCTAGGCCACACGCTGGCGAACAGAGGCATCGGCCTCGTCTACGGTGGCGCCAAGGTCGGCATGATGGGACAACTCGCCAGCGCCGTTCTCGAGGCGGGCGGCGAGGTGAGCGGCGTTATCCCGGAACAATTGGTCAAGAAGGAGGTGGCCTTCACCGAACTGGCCGATCTGGAAGTTGTCGGCTCAATGCACGAGCGCAAGGCGCGCATGGCGGCACTTTCTGATGGCTTTATCGCGCTGCCCGGCGGTCTCGGCACCTTTGAGGAGTTTTTCGAGGCGCTAACCTGGGCACAGCTCGGTATGCACCAAAAACCCTGTGGCTTCCTGAACGTGTGCCGGTACTACGACAAGCTGATCGCCTTCCTGAACCACGCGGTCGAGCAGCAATTCGTCAAATCGGAATACCGCACGATGGTGCTGGTCGATGAAGACGCCGAAACGCTGCTCCGAAAGTTCGAGAGGTACCAGCCGCCCAAGATCGACAAGGCGGCGTGGATATTGGCGCTCAACGAGCAATCGCAATGAGCAAGCTATCAGACCAAGAGTTTCTCCTGGCCGATCAATACAAGAACGCGTCCAACCTCGATGCGCGCATCCAGCTTCACCGGCGCTTTAGCACCAACACGTACGGCTGGACGCGCTGGGTGTTCGACCAGATCGACTTGCCGTCCGAGTGTTGCATTCTCGAATTGGGCTGCGGCCCCGGCGGTCTGTGGTGTGAGAATCTGGATCGCATTCCCGCAGGCTGGGATATTACCCTCACTGACTTTTCACCAGGGATGGTAGAAGAGGCCCAGGAAAGCTTGAGCAGCAGCGGGAGGACTTTCGCGTTCGAGATCGTCGATGCGCAGTCTATTCCATACGAAAGTGCCAGCTTCGATGCCGTCGTTGCCAACCACATGCTCTACCACATCCCCAATAGGGCCAAGGCTCTCGCAGAAATTCGCCGTGTCCTACGACCCGGCGGGAAGCTCTATGCCTCGACGGTGGGCGAAAGCCATATGCGAGAGCTCGACGAACTGGTAGCGCGGTTCGACACAAGGGGAGAATCCCTCCGCGCTCATACTACAACGCCATTCTCATTGGAGAACGGCGCAGAACAACTCACGCCTTGGCTTTCCGTTGCCGCGCTGCATCGATACGAAGATAGCTTGATCATTACGGAAGTCAAACCTCTGGTAGACTATGTGATGTCAATGGTGAGTGCTCAGTCAGTATTCGAAGGCAGTGGACTGGCAGAATTCACCAACTACGTGGAGCAAGAACTGGCTGCTCACGGTACCATCCACATCAGCAAAGATTCGGGGATGTTCGAAGCACTTCGCAGTGACATGGAAACAGATCCAGGAGAACCGCACTAGTCGAGGAGGAGTGCAATGGCCTTCATACCTGAGGATATTCTCAAACTGCTGTTGGCGATCGTGGCAGGGGGACTCATCGGTGCCGAGCGAGAGTACCGTGACAAGGCAGCCGGCTTCCGCACGATCATCTTCATCTGTGTTGGAGCGGCCCTGTTCACGATCTTTTCGCTCAGATTGGGCGGGGATCGAGACCCGGCTCGAATAGCGTCCAACATCGTGAGTGGTGTAGGCTTCTTGGGCGCCGGCGCGATCCTATTTGCCTCGGGACGCGTGGTCGGACTGACCACAGCCTCGACCATATGGCTGGCGGCCGCCCTGGGAATCGGGATTGGAGGTGGATACTACCTCATCTCAGGAGTTGCGACCGTGGCGGCCCTAGCCGTCCTGTGGGTCTTTCCCGTGTTCGAGGACTGGATCAACAAAGTGCACGACACGCGCACGTACGAGATTGTGTGCCCGCCAGGCAAAGACAAGCTCCAGGAGGTCGAAAGGCTGTTTCTCGAGAGCGGGCTGCGGGTAAACAGAAACAAGCGCATGAAATCGGAGGGCGGAACGATCACCATATGGTACGCCGCAGGGAAACCAGGAAAGCACGAGCAACTCGTGGAAAAACTGATGGCCCACCCGGACGTGAGGGAATTCAGGATGTAGGACGCACCGACATAAGCGAATCGGAGATCTGAGAATATGACAAAAGACCCCAAGACCGCCCTACTCGCCCTCGAAGACGGCACGATCTTCCGGGGCAGAAGCATCGGGCACGCCGGGGAGACCTTTGGCGAACTGGTGTTCAACACCGGGATGACCGGCTACCAGGAGGTGCTCACCGACCCCTCCTACTGCGGCCAGATCGTGGTGATGACCTATCCCGAGATCGGCATCTACGGCGTCAACCCGGACGACGTCGAGTCGTGGCAGATCCAGGTCGCCGGGTACGCCATCCACCGCGCCGTGCGCCAGCCCTTCAACCACCGGGCGACCCAGTCCTTCCCCGACTATCTCGAAAAGGCATCCATCGTCGCCATTGAGGGGATCGACACGCGCAAGCTGACACGCCATTTGCGCACGCACGGCGCGCAGCGGGGCGCCATCTCCACCATCGATCTCGACCCAGAGAGCCTCATTGCGCGTGTGCGGCAAAGCCCGCAGATGGCGGGCCTCAACCTGGCCAAGGAAGTCAGTCCCACCAAGACTTCCGAAATCTCAGGCGAGCCGCAGTCTCGCACGACTTCGGAAGTCTACCGGTTCAACGTCGTGATGATCGATTGCGGGCGCAAGGAGAACATCGTGCGCGACCTGATGGCCCACGGCTCTCACGTGACCGTCGTCCCTTACGACGCCGATCTCAAAACGGTGCTCGACCTCAACCCGGACGGCGTCTTTGTCTGCAACGGCCCTGGTGACCCGGAGCCGCTGGACGACACGATCGCACTCGTGCGCGGCGTGCTGGAGCGGCAGGTCCCGCTGGCCGGCATCTGCCTGGGCCACCAGATCCTGGGGCTGGCGCTGGGCGGCCGGACGTACAAGATGCGCTTTGGCCACCGGGGCATCAACCATCCCGTGCGCGACTTTAGGGCCGAGCGCATCCTGATCACCACGCAGAACCACGGCTTCGCGGTGGACCCGACGAGCCTCGACGTGGGCTGGGCGCCACTGGACATGGCGTTCCAGGCAAGCAAGCCAGAGATTTTGCCAGACGATCCCCGCCGGGAAGACCCCACAGTCACGATGGCCGAGCTATTGCCGCAAGAGCCACTGGTAGGCGAGAGCCCGCTGGGGTTCGGCAAGGTACTGATCACGCACCTGTCGCTCAACGACGGGACGATGGAGGGGATGAAGCTACTCGACCTGCCAGCCTTCTCGGTGCAATATCACCCGGAAGCTGCGCCCGGCCCGCACGACGCGAAGCCGTACTTTGACGAGTTTGTCGCGCTGATGGAGAACAAGAAGTGAGCGAACAGGCGAAACTCACCTACGAACGGTCGGGCGTTGACTATGCCAAGATCGACCCGCTCAAAGTCCTGGCACAACGGGCCGCGAAGGAGACGGCCCGCAACCTCCGTGCCGCAGGCTTCGCGGAGGTCGAGGCCAGTCGGGGCGAGTCGGCTTATGTGATCGACGTGGGCGACTTCTACCTGGCCTCCATCACCGAGTGCCTGGGGACCAAGTCGCTGGTCGCCGACGAGACGCGCAAGGTCACGGGCAAGACTTACTACGACGCCATCGCCCAGGACACCATCGCCACCGCCGTCAACGACATTGTCACCGTCGGTGCCAAGCCCTTGAGCGTGCACGCCTACTGGGCCGTGGGCGGGTCGGATTGGTTCGATGACGAGGAGCGCATGCGGGATTTGGTGCAAGGCTGGCGGCAGACGTGTGACGACATCGGGGTCGCGTGGGGTGGTGGAGAGACGCCAAGCCTGGCGGGCGTGGTAGAGGCCGGTGCCATTGACTTGGCCGCCTCGTGCGTAGGGATCATCAAGCCCAAGGAATGCTTGATCCTGGGGCACGATCTAAAGCCCGGCGACGCCATCGTGCTGCTGGAAAGCAGCGGCATCCACGCCAACGGGCTGACGCTGGCCCGCAAGCTGGCGGAGCAGATGGTGACTGGCTACGCGACGAGGATTACCGCCGATGGACGTATGTACGGGGAGGCGCTGCTCGACCCCACGATCATCTACTCCCCCGTCACCGAGGCGCTGTTCGCGGCGGGCGTCATGGTGCGCTACATGGTCAACATCACCGGCCATGGCTGGCGCAAGCTGATGCGGCACCCCGGCTCGTTCACGTACCACATCACCGAGATCCCGCCCGCCCCGCCCGTGCTGCGCTTCATAGCCCAGCAGGCCAAGCTGGACGCACACGATACCTACGGCAGCCTCAACATGGGCGCTGGGTTCGCGGTTTTCGTCCCCGCGGTTGACGCTGAGAAAGCCATCGCCGTTTCGGAACAGCACGGCATCAAAGCGTACAAAGCGGGAACAGTGGAAGAGGGCGGCAAGCAAGTCGTCATCGAACCACTGGACGTCGTGTTCGAAGGCGAAAGCCTGAGCTTGCGGGATTAAGATTAGGACGCGGAAAAACACAGAAGAACACGGATAAACCAAGAGGGTTTTATGTTCATAGGCAAGCACGCCGATTTGACAGAGAAAATCATCGGGGCGTTCTACAAGGTTTATCGAACACTCGGCTATGGCTTTTCGGAGAAAGTGTACGAAAATGCCCTGGTGTTGGAACTGCGTAGATTAGGCTTTAAGGTCGAGCAGCAAAAACATATCGTCGTGTACTACGACGACCAAGTAGTTGGTGAATACCAGGCCGACATCATCGTGAACGGCGTTATCATCGTCGAGTTAAAAGCTGTTCGCCAGCTTCTGCAAGAACACGAAGCTCAGTTGCTCAACTACCTGAAAGCCACAGAAATTGAAGTCGGCCTTCTGCTCAACTTTGGCCCCAAAGCCGAGTTCAAGCGCAAAGTCTACGACAACGACCGCAAAGGCTCCCTAGCCTGGATTGGTGAGCAGGCAGAAGCCGAATAAAAATCCGTGTCCATCCGTGTTATTCCGTGTCCCATAAAACCCGTGGAGGAACATCTTGCCTAGGCGGACCGACATCAAGAAAATCCTCATCATCGGCTCAGGCCCAATCATCATCGGCCAGGCGGCGGAGTTCGACTACTCCGGCACGCAGGCGCTCAAGGCGCTCAGGCGGGCCGGGTACAATCTCGTTGTCGTCAACTCCAACTCGGCCACGATCATGACCGACCCGGAGCTTTCCGATGCGGTCTACATCGAGCCGCTGACGGTCGAGTTCCTGGAGGCCATCATCGCCAAGGAGCGCCCCGACGCGCTGCTGCCCACGCTGGGCGGCCAGACCGGCCTCAACCTGGCCGTCGAACTGGCCCAGGCAGGCATCACCGATGAATACGGCGTCGAGATCATCGGCGCGCCTTTCGAGGCCATCCAAAAGGCCGAAGACCGGCAGATATTCAAGGAGACGATGCTCGATATTGGACTGGAGGTGCCGCGCAGCGAGCAAATCGGCAGTATCGCCGAAGCGATGCAAGTGGCCGATGAACTGGGTTATCCGCTCATCGCCCGGCCAAGCTTCACCCTGGGCGGCACGGGGGGCGGCATTGCCTACAACGCCGAGGAACTGGGACACATCGTGGCCCAGGGTCTGATCGAAAGCCCTTCCCACACCGTGCTGCTGGAGGAGTCGGTCATCGGCTGGAAAGAGTTCGAGTTGGAGGTGATGCGCGACTGCGCCGACAACGGCGTGATCATCTGCTCCATCGAGAACCTGGACCCGATGGGCGTGCACACCGGCGATTCGATCACCGTCGCCCCGGCGCAGACGCTGACCGACGTCGAATACCAGCGCATGCGCGACGCCGCCATCGCCGTTCTGCGCGCCATCGGCGTCGATACAGGCGGGTCGAACATTCAGTTCGCCATCCACCCCGAGACGGGGCGCATGGTCGTCATCGAGATGAACCCGCGCGTCAGCCGCTCGTCGGCGCTGGCCTCCAAGGCCACAGGCTATCCCATCGCCAAGGTGGCAGCGCTCCTGGCCGTGGGCTACCGGCTGGATGAGATCCCCAACGACATCACCCGACAGACGACGGCGGCCTTCGAGCCGACGCTGGATTACGTCGTGGTCAAGATCCCGCGCTTCCAACTGGAAAAGTTCCCCGGCGCCGACCCCCTGCTGCACACGCAGATGAAGTCGGTGGGCGAGGTGATGGCCATCGGGCGCACGTTCAAGGAGGCGCTGGGCAAGGCGCTCCGGTCGCTGGAGCTGGATGCCACACCCAAACTGGACTTTGACCACATCCGCCCGTACCTGGCAAACCCCACCCCGGAGCGACTGGCCTACATCTTTGCCGCGCTGCGCCGTGGATACACGGTCGAAGAGATCAACGAGATCACGTACATCGACCGCTGGTTCCTGAGCGAGCTCGATCGATTCATCAAGTTCGAGGATCGGTTGCGCCACACCACCTGGCAGGAACTGGATCGGGACATGCTCGTGCAAGCCAAGGAACTGGGCATGTCCGACCGCGAACTGGGCGAGTGGTTCGACCTGCCAGAAAAAGAGGTCAGGGAGCGCCGGGAAGAGATGGGCGTGAGACCGGTCTTTAAGATGGTCGATACCTGCGCCGCCGAGTTCGAGGCGGCCACGCCGTACTTTTACTCCACCTACGGCGGCGAGGAGAACGAGGCCACGCCCTCCGATAGACCCAAGGTCATCATCCTCGGCTCCGGCCCAAACCGCATCGGCCAGGGGATCGAGTTCGACTACGCCAACGTCCACGCCGCGTGGGCGCTGCAGGAGGAGGGGTACGAGGTGATCATGGTCAACTCCAACCCCGAGACCGTATCAACCGACTATGATACCTCCGACCGGCTCTACTTTGAGCCGCTGACGGACGAGGATGTGCTGACCATCGTCAAGAATGAGCAATCCAACGAACGCGCAGCGTTCGCTGGGGTGGTAGTGGGCTTTGGCGGGCAGACCCCGCTGAAGCTGGCCCGCACGCTGGTGCAGGAGGGCGTACCGCTGCTGGGCACGAGCTTTGACATGATCGAGATGGCCGAGAACCGGGAAGCGTTCGGCGCGCTGCTGGATAAACTTGGTCTCAAGAGCCCACCCTATGGCACGGCGACGACCGTCGAGAGGGCGCTGGAAGTGGCCGAGAAACTGGGCTACCCGGTGCTGGTGCGCCCCAGCTACGTCCTGGGAGGGCGGGCGATGGAGATCGTCGATTCGGCCGAGGAGCTGCACCATTACGCGACCGAGGCCGCCCGCATCTCGCCCGGCTATCCTGTGCTCATCGACCGCTTCCTGGAGGACGCGCTGGAGATGGATGTGGACATCCTCACCGACGGCGAAAACGTGTGGGTGGCCGGGCTGATGGAGCAGATCGAGGAGGCGGGCGTTCACTCCGGCGACTCGGCCTGCGTGCTCCCGCCGGTGAGCCTGTGGGACGACATGATCGACCGCATCGAGCAGGCTGCCTACGGCATCGTGACCGAGATGGGAGCCGTGGGCTTGGTCAACATTCAGATGGCCGTTAAGGGAAACGAGCTGTACATCATCGAGGCCAACCCACGCGCCTCGCGCACGGTGCCCTACGTCAGCAAAGCCATCGGTATCCCCGTGGCCAAGCTGGCGGCCAAGACGCTGATCGGCAAGAAGTTGGACGAGCTGCTAACTCCTTACTGGCCCTTCCCAGTCCGTCCCGGGGTGCACCACGAGGGTAGCACCCTACAGCAGATCCTGGCCGAGACGCACATGGTGCCGACGCCCTGGCCAGCGCACTCGTCGGTCAAGGAAGTGGTGCTGCCCTTCCGCCGCTTCCCCGGCACCGACGCCCGGCTGGGGCCGGAGATGCGCTCCACCGGCGAGGTGATGAGCTTTGGCGCCAGCTTCCCAGAGTCGTTCGCCAAGGCGGAGATCGCCGCCGGGAACCCACTGCCCACCCAGGGCACAGTGCTGGTGACCCTGGCCGATCCCGACAAGCGCCAGGGGGTGCCGCTGGTCGCCCAACTGGGCGACATGGGGTTCGACATCGTGGCCACGCGCGGCACGGCGCGGGTGTTGAAAGCGATGGGCATCCCCGTGCAAGAAGTAGCCAAGGTCGGCGAGGGCCGCCCTGACTGCGTAGACCTGATCGCCCAGGGACACATCGACCTGGTGGTGAACACGCCTTCATCGACGCAGGCGGAGCGGGTCGTGTCCGCGCAACCCGTACCCGCTGCAGCACAGGAGCGCGGGCTGCCGCTGCCCCTGGCGGGCAAGCGCACCGTCGGCTACCAGATCCGCACGGCAACCATCGACCACCACGTGCCCTACGTCACCAGCCTGGTCGCGCTGCGGGCCGCCGTCGCGGCGATCAAATCGCTGCGCGCGGGCAAGCTGCCGGTGCGGGCACTACAGGAGACTGCTTAGAACGCAGATTGGCGCAGATAAACGCTGGATTTTTCTTCTCCAACCGCAAGATTTTGTACGACAGGAGGAAATACCGTGAGCGAATACACTTGCCCAAAATGCAGCGGCACAATGAAGCTCGGTCTTCTGACAGGCTACATCAGCCAGACTATAACGGGCACCATTGCCCAACCGGTCGAGTGGGCAGAGGGAGATGCAGAGAAAAGTGGATTCTTTAAATTCTTCGTCAAGATGAAAGGGAAAACAAGCTGCAAAGTTGAGACATATCGTTGCGCCAACTGCGGTTACCTCGAATCGTATGCAGTCGAAGGACAATAGTTTACGACCAGGTTGATGCAATTAGAAGAATCAGCGTCCGTCTGCGTCCCAGGAGAAAAGATTGAACGTACTTGGAATTTCCGGAACACCGCGTAGGAACGGCAACAGCGACATCCTCCTGCAACACGTGCTGCACCCGTTCAAGAAGCAGAGCTGAACACAAAGTCGGTGCACGCGGGCAGACTGCTGGTGCGGGCGCTGCAAGAGATTGCATTGGATGCAGATGGACGCTGATCCCCTGCTGAGAACTAGCAGGTGTGGAAGATGCTTCGCCTGAGGATCGACCAGGCACGTCAGGGGGAAAGGCTGCGGCCTAGCGGCGATGGGGCAGCAGTCCACCTTGAGTTAGGCGGAGAGGGAGGAACAGAAAATGTCAGAGTTCAACGATAGGCTCTCAGAGGCAATGGAGAGGCAGTATCGCTCGTTCGTGCCATATCGGTCCCTGTGTGACTCGCAAGGCGTGACTTGGCCTGACATCAAGGCCATGATCGCAGCAGCGGAACTCTATGCTATCCCCGCCATACCGTGCAGTTGGTTCAAGAGGGATCGGGGGAAGGATACGTTCCGGGATCTCGCAGACCAGCAAAAGGCAGGGCAGTGGCACGTATCCAGCACCACCAGCGGCGACCCGAGCTACGTCTGGCGGACTCCTGAGGATATCGAGGTGGTCGCGAGAAGCTACACCGAGGCATATCGCAGGGCACCCGCCTGCGACAAGATGCTGGCCTTCAGTGCCGCCAACGAATTCCTGAAAAAGGTCGGCTCCAGGTTCGCCATCGACGACCACAGGGTAGATCTGTTCGCGCTGATACCTTCCACGACCGCCGAAGTGGTTTTCCCCGCCATGGACGCCCTGGTGCGCCTGAACACACCGCGCACGATCTGGGCAATGGTCAGAACACGGGGCAAAGGCAGGCCGGTGCTTGATGTAGACAGAAAGCTTCTGCTCAAGACGGTCCAGGAAGCGGAGCGGAATAAAACGAAACTTGCGTTTGCGTCGGTCGTGCTGATGTTATACTCATCGCTCAGGGAACTCCCAGGCAGCTACCGGCTCGGCGAAGATGCGATCTTTGTCACGGGCGCCGGAGGCTGGGACGGGAAAAAAGGCACCACGCAGGGAGAGGCCATCGACAAGCCCAGCTTCGTGGCCGATATGTGCGAAAAGTTCGGCATCCCTGCCAGCGCCATTTCGACCAACTTTGTGGACGTGTACGGCACCGCAGAGAACGGGAAAGCACAGGCAGGGTTCTTCTCGCACGAGCACGGCGACTATGTGTTCGAGGTTGGAGATGACGTCAAGATGTACGTCATCGAGGCACAGGGAGGCCTGGCTCGCGAAGGCGAACAGGGGTCTCCAAGGTCCATCTCTCCCTACGGTGTCGAGGGACATGCTGGCGCGTGCCTGCAACAGAACGATACAGTCACGGCAATCTCGCTGTCTGACGATGGTTCGGTGAGGCGCTTCACGCACGTAGCGCGCGCGTCGCTGGCGAGCTGTGCGTACGACCAGACAGAGGGCGTGAGAATGTAGCTTGCGCACGCCGCAGGTCACTGAAATGAACGTACTTGGAATTTCCGGAACGCCGCGGAAAAACGGCAACAGCGATATCCTCCTACAGCACGCGCTGCACCCGTTCGAGGAGGCTGGGTGGGAGGTGACGCTGCTGCGGTTGCGCGAGCTGAAGGTGGAACCCTGCCGGGCGTGTGAGCACTGCACCACTCACGGAAGCTGCGCCCTCGACGACGACATGCGCCTGTTCTACGACGCTTTCCGCCGGTGTGACGCGCTTATCGTGGCGACGCCGACATATTCGCGCAACGTCTCCGCCCAACTTCTGGCCGTTATGGACAGACACTACGGCGTGCGGGAAGAGCGACCCTTGAAAGGCAAGGCAGGAGGCGCCATCGCCGTGGGACGCGGCACCTGTGGCGGGCAGACCATCGCCATCAACGCCATCTACAACTGGATGCGTTCGTGCGGCGCGATCTGCGTGCCGGGCGAGCTGAACGGCCTGACAGCGGTCGCAGACGAGCCCGGCGACGTGCTGAAGCAGGAGAAACGGTTGAGGCAGGCGCGGGTTTTGGGAGAGAATGTGATGCACGTGGCAGAGAAGCTGCGCGAAGCGTAATGCGTAACAAGACGTAAAATGGCACACGTAGAACGACTCCAACCCATAATCGTCGCTGATCTCCTTCCAGAAATACTGGATGCGCTTATTGAGCTCCTGTCTGGCTTGTCGGCGGAGGAATGGGAGAAACCCACCGCCTGCACAGGCTGGTCGGTCAGGAACGTGGCCGCGCACTTGCTGGGCGACGAGATCGGCAATCTCTCCAGAAGGCGCGATGGATACTCAGCCGTCAGCAAGTCCATTGAGAGCTGGGGCGCACTCAGCAGCACATCCGCGACGCGGTGGGCAAGCCCGGTCTTAAGGAACCACGGTATCTAGCGCCGGTGCTCGACGCCTTCGCCCGCGCTCTGCCGTACACCTATGAGAAAGTCAATGCAGCAGACGGCACACTCGCGGTGCTCACCATCACTGGAGAGGCGGGAGGCCAGTGGTCCCTCCTGCGAGAAAGTGGGGTATGGGAGCTCTATCGGCGCGTTCCCCAGGAGCCGCACACAGAAGCCATTGTGAACGAAGACGACGCCTGGAGGCTGTTCACCAAAGGCCTCGGCAAAACAGAAGCGCAGGCCAAGATAGCCATCCGTGGACACCAATCGCTGGGCCTAAAAGTGCTGGACATGGTCTCGATCATCGCCTGATTGAATGCATATGGATGAAATCTCTTTTCTAGAGCAACTCGTCTCCGTCCCCAGCCCCTCCGGTGAGGAGAGGGCAGTAGGAGAGTTTCTGATCGAGCGGATGAACGACCTGGGCTATCAAGCTCATCTCGACAAGGTCGGCAACGCGGTGGGCACCATCGGAGATCCAGACGCCGAACAGACCATCGTGCTGCTGGGGCACATGGACACCGTGCCCGGCGACATCCCCGTGCGCCGCCGCGGCAACCTGCTCTACGGGCGGGGCACGGTGGACGCCAAGGGGCCGCTGGCGGCGTTCGTCCTGGCGACAGCGCGCGTGGCCCCCAAGCTAGAGAACACACGGATTACCGTCATTGGCGCAGTGGAAGAGGAGGCATACAGCAAAGGCGCGCGCCGCCTGGCTCGCACGATGGCAGCCCCCGATCTCACCATCATCGGCGAGCCGAGCGACTGGGACTGCGTCACGCTGGGCTACAAAGGCCGGCTGTGTGTGGACTATCACTGGGAGCAGCCAGATAGCCACAGCGCCGGGGAGCAGATGGGCGCGGCCGAGAAGGCGATCGCCTTCTGGAACCAACTGGTAGATTATGCGGAAAAGCGCAATCACGGGCGAGAGGGACGCTTCGACACCCTCGATCCCGGCCTGCGGCATTTCCGCACTTTCAGCGACGGGTTGAATGCCGGCGTCGAGATGACTGTCGCCATGCGGCTGCCGCCGGACTTTAAGCCAGAGATCTTGAAGCGAAAGATGAAGGGATGGGCGGAAGGGGCCACACTGAAATACTCCCCGATCGACGTGCCCTTCCAGGGCGACAAGAACAACCGCCTGGTGCGCGCGATGTTGAAGGCGATCCGCGCCGCGGGAGGCACGCCGCGCTTCAAGCTCAAGACCGGCACCTCCGACATGAACACCGTAGGGCCGGTGTGGCGCTGCCCCATCATCGCCTACGGCCCGGGGGACGCTGCACTGGATCACACCCCCGAGGAGCACATCGACGTCGAGGAATACAAACGCGCCATCGATGTGCTGGCGCGGGCGTTGGAGATTCTGGGCAGCTAACGCTGCTTGATGGGCCCCGGACGGAGCTCTCCACGTCCGTCCACGAACACGGCAACCCACTGCGCCAGCCGATTCCCCAGCCGCCGGCAGGCGGCGATCTCCTCCTCCCGCTTCGGCTCCCCGGCCACGACGGCCCCATAGTGGAGCGTGAACGCCTCTCCGGTGTAATCGGGGATGCCGAACACGAGGAATCCAAAGTTCATCAGCAGGAGGTGCAACGAGAGGCAGGTCAGTTCTGCACCGCCGCCCCATCCGCCTGAGGATGAGAAAGCGCAGGCGATCTTGCCGTCGGCTTTGCCCCACACCCGCGGCACGATCTCGTCCCAGAAGCGCTTCATGCGCCACGACACGATACCCACGTAGGTGGGGCTACCAACCGCCAGCCCGTCGCACCACAGGACATCGTCTGCCGACGCCTCGCTTACAGAACGAACCCGCACGTCCATCCCCTCCACTTCCTCCGCCCCCTGAGCCACATATTCGGCCATCTTGGCAGTGTTGCCGGTCTTGCTGTCGTACAGCACTAATATCTTTCCCATCTCTCCCTCCGAAGCACCGGCGGCGGATTGCCAGATCCGCCGCCGGCCCTCCCCGTGCCACCGGACACGCTAATCCAAAGTGCTCTGTGATGGTTCCAGCGTCGCAGCGCGTCCTTTCTTCTCGTTGACCAACAGCAGCAGCACCAGCCCGGCCAGCAGGAATGCTGCGATGGAGAACAACGCCACCCGGTGTCCAGACTGCTCGGCCAGTTTGGTCACCTGCCCCTGCAACTCGTACTGGCGGGTGGCCCATGCTGCCAGTATACCAAAGATGGTCGGGCCGATGAAGGACGAGGTGCGCCCCGTAACAGCGAAAAAGCCGTAGAACTCGGCGCTCTTCCCCGGCGGGCTGAACATCCCCACCAACGAGCGGCTGACAGATTGCACACCGGTCAGTGCAAACCCGGCGAACCCGCCGATGATGTAGAACGCAAGCTTGGAATGCGTGAAATACAGCCAGAACACCGGAGCGGTCGTCAGAAGGAGTGCGACGATCAGAGAACGCTTGCCGCCGAAATCGCCGGCCACCAGCCCAAAAAGATACGCCCCGGCAACACTCGCGACCTGTACGATGATCATAAAGATGATCAGTTCCTGTTGCCCCATCCCGAACAACACTGCGCCGAGGATGGCCCCAAAGTCCAGGATCATCAAGATGCCGTCGTTGTAGATCAAAAAGGCGACCATGAACTTGATGAATTCCCGAAAGCTGCGTACTTCACTGAACGTGCGCTGCAGGCGCTTCCAGGCGATCGACAGATAGTTCTCGCCAGTCGGCAACTGCTGCGGCTGAGCGCGCTCCTTGATCCACAGAAAAGCGGGGGTAGCCGAAATGGCAAAGAAAACCGCCGTAAACACTAAAGACAGCCGGACAACCAAGGTGTTAGACGGGGCATCGCTGGTCAAGACAATCGGCACCAGCACGATGAGCAAACACACGATCCCGCCGACCGAACCAATCGCCCAGCCATTGCCGGAGATCTTGGGCATCTCATCCTGGCCGGCTATCTCCGGCAAGAGTGCGTTGTAAAAGACCTGTGCGCTCCTGTAGCCAATCTCGGCGAGGATGAAGATCAACATGGCGATGAACCAGTCGCCTTTCCAAACAAGTACACCCATCCGTAGCTCCACCAGCAGTCTCACCAAGCTTTCAGGCAACAAGCCGGTAAACCAGCTGCCCTTCTGAACAAAGAACAGCAACCCGCAGAAGACGACGGACATCGTAGTGTAGAAAAGAAGAAACCGCTTCTTGGACCCGGAAAAGTCAGCGATGGTGCCCAACACTGGCGCAGTGACCGCCACGGTGATCATGGCGATCCCCACGGCAATTCCCCACAGTCGTGAGCCCTCTGCTCCACCGACGACCGCTCCTTGAAAATAGGCCGAATAGACCGCCAGCAGGACAACGGCGGCGTAGGACGAATTCCCAAAGTCGTACAGGTACCACGCCCAGCGCTCGCGCCGGGTGGACTTGGATTGCACGCTCGTTTCCATGTGCTGTCCTCCTGGTATCATAGATTTTGTGGGTGGTTGACACCACCGTCAATACCGATAAAGTGTCTCTGCCCCATCATGTGGAGAGAGCAGAACCCGTTGATAGAGATGGGAGACGCACAGGTTTT
>Ga0315545_1001529_pt1 | contig 22312 bp, 20 predicted proteins | sample SalMarSW160210MG_FD_203096 | JGI IMG/M metagenome (GOLD analysis project Ga0315545, IMG submission 203096) | Salt marsh sediment microbial communities from the Plum Island Ecosystem LTER, Massachusetts, United States - Salt Marsh Sediment SW1602-10 ...
GGTGTGCCCCAAACTAGGCGAGGCCGGGGGTACGGATTAGTTTTGCCTGATAAGATAAGCATCTTTCAAAAGCCCATAGAGGCGCACTGCCGCTTTGGCGATGAAATTGAAGCAACAGTAGAGGAAGTAGTGCGCCACGAAATAGCCCACCACTTCGGCCTCGACGAAAGGACTCTGCGCCAGATAGAGATTGAGAAACACGGGAGGAAGTAAGGAACAGGTATTCCGGTGGCTCAATATCATATTTGCTTTGATTCTCCCGACCCCGAGTAAGAGTTTCCTGTGTTATGTAAGTAGGAAAAAACATTACCAATAATTCGACTGAGACTACAGCTATGACGGACGGTCTTGAAGGTTCCGGGAATGTTTTTAGAAGAGTTTTTCGGAGGTATTTTCCTCTGATATTTATACTGTGGCTTCTTTTTGTGTTATATCCCAATCCTCTAAACTTAATCATTAGTATCCAAAGGGTTCTTAACTTCGGTGCTGACCCTGGCGCTGTTGAATTTATGCTGAATGACCTTCCTTCTGCCCCTGTAGATATAGAGAAAGCAGTGCTGGCTAGAATACACTATCGCTATGATTGGGAGGTTTATGGCATGCCTTGGTATTGTCCCACCGTTGAACAAGTGCTGGAGAAAGGAGAGGGGGATTGCAACGCCCGAGCTCTGGTCTTGGCTTCTGTTTTAGAAGCGGAAAATATTTCCTATCAAGTTCATGTATCTCCTATACATATCTGGGTGGACTATGAGGGTAAGAATGAGACCTCACTTGAGAATACTCAGGTCGAGTACTATCAATATGACCCTCAAACAGGTGAGAGGCGATTCCAGATTCCTCATATTGCTCTGAGCGAGGTAATGGATTCCTTCTGGCAATCCTTTTGGGATCCCATGCCCGATGGCAGAAAGGCTCTTCTAATTTTGGGATTAGTGGCTTTGGTAGCAGCCAGGGTGATTTTGCGCAAGAAGAGAACTGCCCGGTAAGATGCCATTTTGCACCAATGATTTTCCTGGTTATGCTTAGAGCATTCCAATAACAGTATTCAAAGGGGATAGCTTAAAGGGCTGGCCTTAACGATGAGGTTATTAATGAGAAAAACACCAACCAATGTAACGGGACTTGCGAAATTATTTTTTAAAATCAAGCGGTGATGTAGGGTTAGAGGTGTGAAAAAAGGAGGTGCACCATGGACATTAGCCATCATTGGGAAATGATACGGGGAATCTTTGAGGAAGCTTACAAGAGTTGCCTGCACTTTGCAATAGCTACTATTAATGATGACGGAACTCCTCATGTGACCCCCATTGGTGCGCTTTTCCTGCGTGCGGACCAGACAGGTTTCTACTTCGATGAATATCCCTCGAGGATGCCGGAGAACATTAGGCGAAATCCCCGAGTCTGTATACTTGCAGTAAACGCCGATAAGCCATTCTGGGCAAGATCTCTTATGGATGGCAAATTCTCAACACCCCCGGCTGTGAGGTTGATGGGCACTGTAGGGGAGTCGCGGGAGGCGACGAGCGAGGAAATCGCTGCGTGGCAGGAACGAATAGCATTAGCTAAAGGTTTGAAGGGTTACCATCTTATGTGGGAACAAATGGGACGTGTCCGAGATATATGGTTTGAGGCTTTCGAGCCTGTCTACTTAGGGAAGATGACCGATGGTCTTTGGTAGGCTTTCCTGGCAACATCTCAGGCAGACATTAGGCACACCGAATTAGAGGTGGCAAGCATATAACTATGTTCTGTAAAATACCATCAGCGGTATCAGGTTCGATGGCTGATCATAGAGATTTATTGTTCTACGTAAAATAGGAGGTTCATTGTACATGACTGAAGGAATTGAACTAACCGCATATTGTGGATTGTATTGTGGTGACTGCATTCGTTATCGCAGCAGAGCCTCAGATCTGGCAAGAGAATTATTAAGCGAATTTCGCAACATGGAATTCGGTAAATACGCCAAGATTAAAAGCAGCCCGGCGAAGCAATTCGACGCCGTTAAGCAATTTGAGCGCTATGAGGATTGTTGTGAAGTTCTAGAGGCGATAGTTGCTCTACAATGTAACAGTCCTTGTCGAGTAGGTGGAGGATGCGCCACTTTTTCCTGTGGGATTCTAGACTGCTGTCTGAAGAAAGGCTTTGACGGTTGCTGGCAATGCGCTGAATTTGAAAGCTGCCAGAGGTTTGAGGCTTTGAGAGCAATTCACGGTGATTCGCCCCAACAGAACTTAAGGACAATCAAGAAGTTTGGACTGGATAAATGGGTAGAACACAGGCACAAGCCCTATGTATGGCAATAATGTCCTTCCTCCACCATCAGCCTAGCCCTGCACAAAAGGACGGTTTGTTCGATAATCCTTCATAGTTCTCATGTTTTCCTCTACAGGATGAAATCGTGCTACAATACAATTCGCAGGGACTCAAGGCTGTGTGATAATATAATATACTAAGCTACAAAATGATTATCGCTGTTATCGGGGATTCCTCCTGCTCCCCAGAGAAAGCTAAGCTGGCTCAGAGCGTGGGTGAATTGTTAGCCCAGCGGGGTGCCATTGTAGTATGCGGTGGCTTAGGTGGCGTGATGGAAGCTGTTTGTCGCGGAGCCAAGTCAAAAGGCGGGGTGACCGTGGGCATTTTGCCCGGGAAAAATTCAAGCATGGCAAACCCCTGGGTAGATATCCCCGTGGTTACCGGCCTAGGCGAGGCCAGAAATGTCGTGGTGGTAAAGTCAGCCCAGGCGGTGATCGCCATCGGTGGAGGTTACGGAACGCTGAGCGAAATTGCTTATGCATTGAAAAGTAATATCCCAGTCATCGGCTTAAATACTTGGTCGCTATCACAGAATGGGCGAGAGGATGATTCCATAATCAGAGTTCAGAGTGCTACTGAGGCAGTGGATAAAGCAATTTCCTTGACCAAGAGAGACAAAGATTACAAGATTGCCTTGGGGAGCTTGTCTTGAGTATAAATGTGGATCAGGTACTCGCAATGACGGCAAGGGAATGGAAACAACAAGCATCAAAAGTGTAAAAGCAAGAGAGATTCTCGATTCTCGGGGCAATCCTACTGTAGAGGTGGAGGTAGTATTGGCTGATGGCACCGCGGGTGTCGCCGCTGTCCCCTCAGGAGCTAGCACCGGAAAACATGAGGCTGTGGAGCTTCGGGATGGTGATAAAAGTAGATATGGAGGGCTCGGCGTTCTAAAAGCTGTAGAACACGTCAATGGTGAGATCGCATCAACAATAGCAGGCATGTCCGCTCTAGAGCAGACAAGTATTGACCAGCGACTCATTGAACTCGATGGCACTGCTAATAAAGCCCGGCTGGGGGCTAATGCCATACTAGGGACATCTCTTGCCGTAGCCAAGGCCGGAGCCAGATTCCGAGGTATTCCTTTATACCGTTATTTAGGAGAGGCAAGAGCTAACCTATTGCCTGTCCCTATGTTGAATATTCTCAATGGTGGCAAGCATGCTCTAGGCTCTACCGATTTTCAGGAATTTATGATAATGCCAGTGGGCGCCGCCAACTTCCACAAAGCTATGCAGATAAGTAGTGAAGTGTATCATTCCTTGCACAAAGTGCTTGCAGATAAGAGATTAAACACCAATGTGGGAGACGAAGGTGGCTTTGCTCCTCAGTTCCCCTCTAATAAACATGCACTGGAGTCGATACTAGCAGCCATCGACATGGCCGGCTATAAAGCTGGGCAGGACTTATTTTTGGCCTTGGACCCAGCCGCCAGTACCTTCTATCGAGATGGGAAATATGTCCTGTCCCAAGAAGGTGTCACCCTCAGTTCCACAGAAATGATTGACTATTATGTCAAGTTAACCGCGGACTACCCTGTCATCAGCATCGAGGACGGACTGGCTGAGGATGATTGGGCAAACTGGTCGTTGCTCACTGCTCGACTAGGGAAGCAGATTCAATTTGTCGGCGATGACCTTTATGCTACCAACATGGGACGCCTGGAAAAAGGCATTGCCCAAAAAGCCTCCAATTCAATCCTCATTAAGGTAAATCAAATAGGCACGCTCAGTGAAACCCTGGCTGTTATCAAAAGAGCACAGCAGGCCGGGTGGACAACCATTATCAGCCATAGGTCTGGTGAGACCGAAGATACTACTATTGCCGACCTGGCAGTAGCCAGCAACGCCGGACTCATTAAAGCTGGTGCCCCTTGTCGCAGCGAGAGACTGGCTAAGTACAATCGCCTCCTCAAAATAGAGGATGAATTAAGAGGGACTGCACAATACCCTGGCAAAAGGGCTTTATATAATTTGGAGAGGATAAAATAATGCAGGTATTAAACGGTGTTCATCAAATAAAAAGTCCTTGTCCGGGAGATGCATCATGGTATACTAATGTTTATGTAATTGAAGGCGGCGATGGTCATATACTGGTTGACAGTGGCTGGGACAGCCAGGAATCCCTCTGGGCTCTTCAGGAAGGAATAAAAGCAGCAAACCTCAAGCTTCGAGACATCACAAAAATAGTTATCACCCATATCCACCCTGACCATTATGGATTGTCAAGCAAGATAAAACAAATTTGCGGGGCCCAAGTGGCTATTCACAGAATTGATGCGGGTTTTATCTCTCCCAGATATAAAGATTTCGCTGACCTGATTAAAAAGACTGAAGAGCTGCTCCGGCAGAATGGCGTTCCTGATAATGAATTGCCTCAGTTAAAAGAGGCTTCGTTATGGATGAATAAATATGTCACCCCGGATGCGCCTGAAGTTATGCTAGAGGATGGCGACACAATTTCCAACGACTCTTTCGAATTTGAGGTGCTATGGACGCCGGGGCACTCACCGGGACATATCTGCCTTTATGAACGAGAGAGAAGGTTTATTCTCACCGGCGACCATGTCTTGTATGACTCCACTCCCCACGTCGGCTTCAATCCTCAATCTGGCGATAACCCGTTAGGCAACTATATTTCTTCCCTTAAAAAACTAGAGCGCCTTAAGGTTCATTTTATTCTCCCGGGACATGGGCCGATGTTCAATGCTTTAGGGCTGAGAATAGAAAAGATACTCCAGCATCACGAGGAAAGGAAGAGGGCCATCATGAGAACTCTACACGACGGCTTGAAGACAGCCTACGAGATATCTCAACAAATTCCCTGGATGGTCAACGGAGGGGGTACTGCCTTTCAAGATTTGTCAGTCTGGGACAGGCGGATGGCTGTTACCGAGACCCTTGCCCATCTTAAGCTTTTGATGGAGGAAGACAGGGTGGGCAATGTTGATATGGATGGCGCTTCTTTGTATTTAGCTAAAGACTAGCAAAAAGGAGGTAAAGGAATGGCAACAAAAGTAGGAATCAATGGCTTCGGGCGTATTGGCAGATTAGCACTGAAGGCAATTATCCAGCGTTGTGGCGATAAGGTGGAGGCAGCGGCGGTGAATGACCTTACCGACGCTAAAACCAATGCCCATCTTTTTAAGTATGATAGCAACTACGGCATCTATCCCGGTAAGGTGGAAGCTAAAGACGACCGCATCGTAATCGATGGCAGGGAGATAAAGGTCTTAGCTGAGCGCGACCCTGGGAAAATTCCCTGGCGAGACTACGGAGTGGATATTGTGATTGAATCTACAGGACTTTTCACCCAGGCCAGCAAGGCTGCCGCTCACCTTCAAGGCGGCGCTAAGAAAGTGATTATTTCAGCACCGGCTAAAGAAGAGGATATATCTATTGTCCTGGGGGTCAATGAAGAGAAATATGACCCGGCCAAGCACCGTATCATATCCAATGGCTCCTGCACCACTAATTGTATTGCCCCGGTAGTTAAAGTCCTTCACCAAAACTTTGGCATTGTTCACGGATTAATGACCACTGTCCACTCTTACACCAACGATCAAAAAATACTGGATGTGTTTCACCGTGACCTGCGTCGAGCAAGGTCTGCTGGCACCAATATCATACCCACCACTACCGGCGCTGCTCGTGTTGTGGGCGTGGTCATTCCGGAACTTCAAGGAAAGTTACATGGCATTGCCCTCAGGGTGCCTACTTCAGTAGTATCCATCGTGGACTTCGTCGCTGACTTAAAGAGAAAGACAAGCGCTGAAGAAATTAACGATGGCTTTCGTAAGGCTGCTGACGGAGAGCTTAAAGGAATTCTGGAATATTGTGACAAGCCACTGGTGAGCTCAGATTTCAAGGGCAATCCAGCCAGTGCTATTTTTGACTCCTTAAGCACCATGGTCATTGATGACAACCTGATAAAGGTATTAGCCTGGTATGACAACGAGTGGGGCTATAGCTGTCGTCTTGCTGACCTCGTCGTTTATATAATTAGAAAGGGATTATAACTCCTACCTAAGCTCTTCCTCGAAAGAAGAGAAATAAGGAGGGAAATAAACAATGCACATCAGCGTGTGCCAAATTGAGCTTCGCCTCCCTGAGAACCATTCCCTTAAAGGTAAGAGACAGGTAATTAAGTCCATAATTACAAGGCTACAAAATAAGTTCAAGGTCTCCGTAGCCGAGGTGGATAATCAGAATTTATGGCAATTAGCCACTTTAGGCATAGCCTGCGTTAGCAACCACAGAAGGCATGCCGATGAGACTCTGTCTAATGTCGTAAAGTTCGTTATCCAGAACTACCCCGATGTAGAGTTATTGAGTTCAGAAATAGAAACCTTCCCTTGATGGATGCTACTGCCTTCCTTCACCACCTTGTCAGTCTGTCTGATTATCGCCAGCAGGTCGCTCATATTGAACGCATTCCTCCTCAAGGAGCTATATTTGGCAAACTGGACAACCCCCTCCACCCCAGCCTTCAAACATGCCTGGAATCCCTGGGTATATCAGCTCTTTATAGCCACCAGGCAAAAGCCCTGAATGCCACCCTGGCTGGGAAAAATGTGATAATAGCCACGCCCAGTGCCAGCGGCAAGACCCTGTGCTATCACTTAGCCACGCTCGATGCACTTTTACATGATAAGGACAGCCGTGCTCTTTATATCTTCCCCACGAAAGCTCTGGCCCAGGACCAGCTACGTAGCTTAAAACAAATCGCTAGTCCACTGTCCCCAGCACTCAGTGCCCTGAGTGCTGGGCTCCCGGAAGCTATGGCTACTTTCGATGGTGATACACCACAGAATGAGAGAGCAAACATAAGAAAACAGGCAAGGATAGTGCTAACTAACCCGGATATGCTCCATCTAGGCATTTTGCCTAACCACCAATCGTGGTCTAGATTGTTTCGCAACCTCAAATATGTCGTAATAGATGAGACCCATATTTATCGAGGTGTTTTCGGCTCTCACGTGGCCAATGTCTTACGGAGACTGCGGCGGCTTTGTGCTGCTTATGGCTCTAACCCTCAGTTTATTTGCTGCTCGGCCACTATCGCCAATCCCCAAGAGCATGCTCAAAATATTGTCGGCTTGCCCTTCGAGGCTATTGTTGAAGACGGCTCACCGCATGGTGAGAAATACTTCACTTTTTGGAATCCGCCCATCATTGATGAGGCCAAGACCAGCCGACGCAGTTCTAACAGTGAGGCGGCTTTTCTTCTTGGAGAGCTTGTTCAAAAAGAGATTCGCAGTCTGGTATTTGCCCGCACTCGCAAGCTGACCGAACTCATTTATATTTATACCCGGGGACAACTATCTCCTTCCCTGAGAGATAAAATCAGCCCCTACCGGGCGGGGTATCTTCCCGAAGACAGACGCCGAATTGAGCATCAATTTTTCGACGGTGAGCTTCTCGCTTTGGTCGCCACGACAGCCCTGGAGCTGGGAATAAATATCGGCGATCTGGAGGCTACCGTGCTTACAGGCTACCCCGGAAGCATTGCCAGCGCCTGGCAGCAGGCAGGACGTAGCGGACGAAGCACCCACAGCTCCCTGAGCTTTCTTATCGCCCTGGAAAATCCGCTCGACCAATATCTGATGCGTAATCCAGATTTCTTCTTCAGCAAGAACTTTGACAATGCCATAATCAATCCTGACAATCTTTATATCCTGAAGCCTCACCTCGTCTGTGCTGCCTGGGAGAAACCATTGGAAGATAAGGATAAGGAATTCTTCGGGTCCAGCACCGGCACTATGCTAACTGAGTTGGAACAAGAAAGTAAGTTGAAAAGACGCCAAGAAAAATACTATCTCTCTCCCTCCATTACATATCCCGCTCAGGATATAAATATAAGAGCAACATCAGGGCAAAATTATGCTGTCATCGATGGTCGGGAGGGTTACTTGTTAGAGACAGTAGAAGCCAGCGTTGCCTTTTTTCAAGTACACCCCGGCGCTATCTACCTCCACCAGGGTGAATCCTATCTTATAAAGGAGCTCGACTTAGCCCGGCACATCGCCTGGGCAGAACCAAGGTCTGTAGATTACTATACCCAGACTATGGAAATAAACGACATCCGTGTCACAAGCCTGGCCAAAGAAAAGGATTGCCACAAGGTTAAGGTTTACTTCGGAGATGTTGATGTTACTAACACGGTAGTGGGTTTTAAAAAGAAGAGGCAATTCACGGAAGAGGTCATTGACGAGGAACCTCTTGATTTGCCACCACAAAACTTTCCCACCAAGGCCCTGTGGTTTGATTTGCCTCAGAAGGCAATTGACAGGATATCCGATGCCGGGCTTGACTTCCACGGCGGTTTACATGCCTGCGAACACGCTGCCATTGGCATACTTCCCCTATTCGCCCTTTGCGACCGCAACGACATTGGCGGCGTTTCCACTCCTTTTCATCCCGATACCGGCAAGGCGCAGATTTTCATTTACGATGCTCACCCCGGAGGCATCGGCATCGCCGAGAAGGGATTCGAGACGATAACCGAGCTCTGGCAGGCCACTCTGAAAGCAGTGGAAGAATGTCCCTGTGCCGACGGCTGCCCTTCCTGCGTGCAATCGCCCAAGTGCGGCAACAATAACCAGCCCCTGGACAAGGAAGCTGCGATAGTATTACTTGAAGAACTGTTGGCTTGAGGGGCGCCGACTATTTCCCACCCAGCCTTCTTCCCTTGCCTTAAAGCTAACCCGATTGAGCCGCCGATTAACCCTAAACCGCTAATGGTGACCATCACGGTATCATTATAGTAGTGTAAGGCTCATATGTCATTCCGAGCCCTTCTCTTCCTATCATTCTGAGCCGAAGGCGAAGAATCTCGCCTCTGCTCAGGCAAACTTCCGCGAGGCAATTTTATCAGAGCCTCATAGGGGAGTCCCTTGTGTGCTCCCCCGCAAGTTGAGAGGGGACAAGCCTCTCCCTTACGAAAGTAGGATTACTAACGGGTGATTGACGAGGAAGCGAACGTCTCATAGACTACATTCAATTAGGCTTAGGGAGCATTGAATAGGCCTTTAGAAATAATGGGAAAATCTGGGGAAACCAGACTATTGCAGCTGCTTAATAACGTAGTTGCCCGAGTTATCGGGCAAGCGAAAAAGGAGGTGAAATGTGAAAGCAATTTTTGATTCAAGGAAACATCATCGCCTGAAAAGAGTTAGCATCTTTTTGATCGTAATAGCCTTAGTTGCCGGAATTGTAGGCTGTGCTAGCACCCCTACTGAGTACGAACTCACTATGGCAGAAAACCCTACGGCAGGTGGAACGGCAACCGATCAGACTAATACTTCACCCTACGCAAAAGGTGCGCAAGTCAACATAAAAGCGGAAGCCGCCCCAGGCTACAAGTTTGCTAACTGGAGTGCGCCGGCGGGCAAATTCGATGATGAAAATTTGGCAGAGACTACCTTCACCATGCCTGCTCAAAATGTAACCGTAACCGCTAACTTCGTGGCGGTCTATAACCTCACTATGGCAGCAAACCCCGTGGGAGGAGGAACAGCAATTGATGAGACAAACGAGTCGCCTTACACAGAAGGTACTGTCGTCAGCATAAAAGCCTTGGCCGCCGCAGGTTACCAGTTTTTTAGCTGGACGGCACCCGCAGGCACATTCGATGATGCGAATGCTGAGGAGACTAACTTCATCATGCCTGCTCAAAATGTAACCGTCACCGCTAATTTTGTCGGTCCGCTTGACCATTTCAAGTTCTACGAGGCAGATTCGGAGAAGCACATAGGGGAGGTTGTGTACCTAGAGGACCAGTTCGGCACTTTCACCGCAACCGTGGAGTCGGCCGAGGGCTTTGGCAACCCTGCCGAGAAGGTGCACGGCGATGTGACGACGCCGATTTCGAACCCCGACCACCACCTCACGGTGTACAGCCTAACCTTCGAAGAAGAGCCTCAGACGTGGCTAGTTAAGGTCAATAACCAGTTCGGCGAGCAGATGCTGACAGTGTCCGGTCCCTACGGACTGGCTGTGCCAACCCAGAAGGAGGGCCACAACCAGCCGGTGGGTCTCGACCACTACTTGCTCTACGAGGTCATTGAAAGCTCGTACATAGGTGAAGTGAGTGTCAATCTGATCGACCAGTTCTTCGATGAAGCACAGATTTATGATGTGTACGAGCCCTTGATCTTCGCCAACCCCGTCAAGAAGACAGTCGGGGATGAGGTAACGGAGATCTGGGACCCGGAGGCGCATCTGGTATTTTATGGTGTATGGGTGGTCGGGGGCGAGTATTTCGAGGCGGAGGTAGAGGTTGCCAATCAGTTCGGTGAAGAGATTCTAGCCGTGTACCAGGATGAGGTAGCTGCCCTCGCCGTGCCGTCCGAGAAGATAGATTGGGAGCCGCTTCTTTTCGACCACTTCGAGTGCTACGAAATAGACCCGGAAACGGCGCCGTACGTAGACGCGGTTGTGGAGTTGGAGGACCAGTTCCATGAAGAACCGTTCGAGGCATTGGTGGGCGAAGGCATAGCCTTCTGCAATCCTGTTGGGAAGTGGCACGACGGATGGCTGGCGGAGATCTTAAACGAAGACAATCACCTCATGTTGTACGATCTATACCACGAAGAAGAGCCTCAAGAGTGGTTCGTGGAGGTCGACAACCAGTTTGGCGAGCAGATGCTTACAGTATCCAATCCGGTCGCACTGGCTGTACCGACCCAGAAGCTGTTTCCGTATTACCATGAGAAGCCAGTGGGCCTTGACCATTACTTGCTCTACGAGGTCACCAACGGCCCGTCCATTGAGGTGGTTGTGGATCTGGAGGACGAGTTCAACTATGAACCAGAGGTCCTAGTGTACGAGCCCGCCTTCTTCGCTAACCCCGTCCGGAAAACACACGGGAATAATGTAACGGAAATCGAGAACCCGGATGAGCATTTGGTATTCTACTGGATAGAGGGCGAGACTCTCGACCCAGAGGTAGAGGTAGAGGTTTGGAACCAGTTCGATTTGCAGTCTTTCAATGTGGCCTATCCAGGACTCCTGGCTGTGCCGTCCCAGAAGACCGATTTCTTTACTGAGGAGCCCTTGGCAGTCGCGGCGGTGTTAGGTGGTTACAATTCCCAGTTGACCAACCTTCTCCGTGTCAATGGCATTTGGGCCGAGGAGAGGGATTGGAGTGTAATCTCTGACATAGACGACTACGATGTCGTGGTAGTAAACGAGCCGGACGACCCGGGGGAGACCACCTTCCTGGACTTCCTGGATGCAGCAGATGCTAACGGGGTGGGAGTCGTCTTCACCAGCTCATACGATATTGACGATATTAACTGTCCATGGGGGATATCGCTCCTGGAATGGTATCTCGGCGACCCTCCCGGGCAGGATGAAGACTGGGAAAGCGGCGATGTGTATTACAAGGTGACCCAGGAGCATGCCATTTTCGATGGCTGGGATGTGGGGGATGAGATAACCATCATTACTGGCGGTTATCAAGACCATACCTTGTTCTGGAATTACACCGGCACCACTATAGCCGAGGTTGGCTCAGAGTCTGGCGGAATACGAGGTGACGCGGTAGCAGTTGGCACATATTGTGCCAGCAAGCATGTCCTCCTGGCCAGCCTGGGGCCTCAAGTGGACACCCATATGAGTCATTGGACCAAAGACGGCAAGACGATTTTCATAAACGCCGTATGTTTTGCCGCCGGGATATAATATAGGACTCACCATATCCAGCACCGCCGACGGCTCGGTGACCATCCCCGGCGGGCATAGGGGGGCGGGGATTACCCCCGCCCCCCAGTACTGACTCGGCCAAAATGGGTTTAAGACCATTTTTCACGTCCCTCTGTCATTGCGAGGAGCCCGGTGAATCGGGGCAACGAAGCAATCTAGCGAGGGAAATGAGATTGCCGCGCACCCTCCAGGTGCTCGCAATGACAGAGGGCGAAGTGCCTGGCGAATCAGGCAACCACAAGAATATGGGAAAGATAGAAATTGATGGACGAAACCTTTAGAATTACAATTGAGACAGCTAAAGCAATACCAATGGGTATAGCACAGGAAGAAAAACAGATTGACCCTGTAACACTCATTCAAGTGCGGCAACAATAACCAGCCCCTGGACAAGGAAGCGGCGGTAACATTGCTTGAAGAACTGGTTGGCTTGAGGGGAAATGACCATGATAGCTGGGCAATTATTTCCAAAGCTAATTGCAACAATGTTGCATTTAGTCTTTCTTTCAGATATAATAGCGTCATGGTTCAGAACTCAATTCGAATTTTGCAAGCCCAGGGGCACAAGGCGACCAGGCCACGGAAGCTGGTACTCGAGGTGCTGGAAGAAACCGAAAAACCACTTTCCCCTTACGATATACAGGGGGTTTTGCGCGCCAGGGGCAAATATCTAAACCACGTTACCATCTACCGCATACTCGATTTGCTTTGCAGTCTCAATCTGGCTCACAAAATGCTATCCAGCGGCGGATTTGTAAAGTGCAGCTTAGATAATATAGAAGGCTGCCATCGCTTCATGGTCTGCCAGCAGTGCGGAGCCATTCAAGAATTCGCTGACAAAAGATTATGTCAAGGGGAAAACAAGTTTGCCCGGAATCTTGGCTTTCATACCGAATATCATCTTTCTGAATTCTCCGGGCTCTGCTCCCGTTGTTATAAAAAATAGCTCCATTAGCAAAGTAAGAAATGGGCAAGCGTATAGCACACGAACTTAAAAGGCATGTCCCCTTCACTGCTCTTGGCACTGTCACCGGAATCATTATCCTAGTCATAATAGTTTTTGGCAATGTCCCTTCCAATATTTCTCAAACCGCTTTTTATACCTTACACCCACTCCATGTGTTGTTGAGCGCACTTGTAACCACAGCTATGTATATGAGATACAAGAAAGGCAAATTCTGGGTGGCAATTTTGATTGGGTGGACAGGGTCCATCGGTATAGCCACGATAAGCGATGCCATAATTCCTTATCTAGGAGGAATTTTACTTCACGTTCCGATGGAATTCGAAGTGCCCTTTATTGAAACCACAAAAATGCCTGTTATCGGAATTGAGAAATGGATAATTGTAAATTCTGCAGCACTTGTGGGTATAGCGATTGGTTATTGGAAACACACAACGAGAGTCCCACACGCTGGACACGTGCTACTAAGCACATGGGCCTCGTTGTTCTACTTCACCTCATTCGGCGTAGCGGATTGGATTCCCTTGCTGCCCCTTATCTTTGTATTTTTGTTCCTGGCAGTTTGGATTCCCTGCTGTACGAGCGACATCATATATCCTCTTTTATTCGTGAGAAAAAAGTCGGAGCTACCTTCGATAGAAAGACAAGAAATCGCCAGCTAAAAAGTCGTCTACGCTTGTGCTATTATATACGGGCACCCTCGATTACGGAGGCAGCTTGTTCGATTTGTTAAGAAAGACTGAACCAGGAGTAAAAAGAAGCAAGGAAACATGGTTCAGCAAGATAGCTGATATTTTTAACAGGGACGCTTTTGGGGATGAGGTCTGGGAGGAATTGGAAGAGTTGCTTGTCTCGGCCGATGTTGGTGTAGAGACTACAAGCAAACTCCTGAGTAAAGTCAAACAGCGGGTGAAAACAGACAGGCTTTCAGAGGTATCTCAGATACGGGAAGCTTTGAAAGAGGAGATGATAAGCTTATTAAGCATCCCCCGAAGAGCAAATCCGATTCCTGAGCAAAGTGGAGAGTCCCCTCATATCATCCTTGTGGTCGGGGTTAATGGCTCAGGCAAGACAACGAGCATTGCCAAGCTGGCCTATGGTTTCACTTTGCAGGGAAAGCGAGTTATACTGGCAGCAGCAGATACTTTCCGGGCAGCAGCTATTGAGCAGCTTAAACACTGGGGAGGGAAAGTAGATGCCGAAGTCATCGCCCATCAACCCGGCGGCGACCCCGGAGCAGTTGCCTATGATGCCGTTCAGGCCGGCTATAGCCGCCATGCTCAAGCGGTGATTATCGATACTGCTGGTCGCCTTCATACCAAATTTAACCTCATGGAAGAACTCAAGAAGATAAAGAGAGTGGTAGCTAAGCAAGACGCTTCAGCTCCTCATCAAGTTTTGCTGGTAATGGACGCTACCACAGGGCAAAATGGCTTGGTCCAGGCCAAATATTTTACTGAAGCTGTGGATGTCACCAGTATTTTCCTGGCTAAGATGGATGGCACAGCCCGAGGTGGCATAGTGTTTGCCATATGCAACCAGCTAAACATACCTATTTCCTATATCGGCACTGGTGAAAAATTACAGGACATGGCTCCTTTTGACGCTGAAGTCTTCGTCGATGCTATTTTCTCTTAAACCGAAGGAGGAAAAGATAAATGCTCACTATCAGCAATAACCCCATTGCTTTCACCATTGGCTCCGTGCAGATACGGTGGTATGGCATTATGATAGCTATAGCGGTTGCGTCGGTATTAGTCGTCACGTTGAGGGAAGCAAAAAGGCAAGGCATCACTCATGATATTTACAGTATTGCCTTCAGTTGTATTGCTGGCGGCCTTATCGGAGGCCGGCTAGGATATATAATCTATGATTGGCCGCATTTCGTGGCGAACCCCCGAGAAATCATCGGCTTTGCTGGCCTTGCTCAAAGCGGCATGCTTGTCGGCGTCGTTGTTGCAGCATTGATCTATATGGGGGTGACGAGAATGCGCTTCTCCACGCTACTCAGCCTCGGCGATGCCCTTGCCGTAGGGGCGCCTTTAGGTCTGGCTATAGCCAGAATTGGCTGCACCCTAAATGGCTGCTGCTACGGCCAGCCCAGTCCATTTAATTTTTTCCCATTGGCGGTAATTTACTCGCCTCGGGATACTCTCCCTCCTGAATATTGGGGGGTGCCGATTTACCCCACTCAGATTTATCATTTATTGTGGGGGTTGATAGTTTTCGGTATTGTGTGGCGGCTTCGGGGAAAGCTTAAACCCGAGGGCAGTCTCTTGTTCTTTTTCATTTGCATTTTTGCCGTCGGGGATTTTGCTTTGAGGTTTCTCCGCGCTGAGGAACCATGGCTCTGGGGGCTTCGTCAAGCCCAATTCATTGACCTGGCAGCAGTGGCGATATTTCTGCCCTGGCTTATTATCAGGATGCGCCGATTCAAGAAAAAGGCTTTGGCTGCCGAATTTGCTAACTGAGCTGAGCAGGAGAACAATCACGAAGATTAAGGCTCAGCACATCTTCACCATTCCAGTTGGTTCTTTCCAGGTTATAGACAATGTCTATGTGAGACGGGATTTCCTCCGGCTTTCTCTGCGACTTAAAATCTACAGCTTGCCATGTTACGTTGCCTTGCTTGAGTTTTAGTCTCAGCCACTCGCCCTGGTTGCCGAAGTTACGACACTCAATTACCTCGACCTGCCGGGTGAGAAAGGTCGGCTGGGGGTTGCCCCGACCAAAAGGGCTCAACTTTTGGATAAGGTTATAGGTGTCACCAACAAGAATAGACAAAGGAACATCGGCATCAATCACTATTTCCGGGCGAAGGTCAAGATGACCTAATTGGTCCGTAGCTAGTCCGGTAATCCGTTCCTCTAGCTGAGCTAAATTTTGGCGCGTTACGGTGAAGCCAGCGGCTAAGGGATGGCCACCAAAGGTAGTAAGCAGGTTATGGCACTCTTCTAAAGCAGCTATGACATCGAATTCAGGTATGCTGCGACAGCTACCCTGACATAGCTCAGGGCCTAAACTGATGATAATGGCGGGCTTGTAAAATTCATTTGCTAACTTGCCGGCAACAAGCCCGATAACACCGACGGAATAGCTTTCGTCGCCGTCTATAAGCACCGGCTGGCGTAACTTGGTGGCTAATTTCTCCCTCGCCCGGCTTAATACTTCTTTGGTTAATTTTTGCCGCTCGTCATTCCTCCCCTCTAGCTCCAGGGCTAATAGGCGAGCTTCCTCTGCTGACTGAGTGGTGAGTAGCTGGTAGCTGGTGGAGGCATTGTCCATCCTGCCAGCAGCGTTGAGGCGAGGTCCCAGTACCCAGGAGATATCTTTAGCATCAAGTGCACCTAGCTTCAGCCCGGCCAATTTAACCATTTCTTGAATTCCTACGTGGGAGCTATTATTAAGCTCTCGCAGTCCTTCCTTCACCAGGTAACGATTCTCACCAACTAGGGTAACTAAATCGGTAACAGTGGCTAAAACTACTAAGTCCATCAATCTAGCTAGCCATTTCTCCCGGCTATCTTTATGGAATAACGCTTGCAGAAGCTTGAAGGCAACACCGGCACCGGCCAAATCCGGATAGGGATACACTGAGTCCTTTCGCTTCGGGTCAACTACAGCTATGGCTCGAGGCAGGCTCCCCAATGGAATATGATGGTCAGTAATAATCACATCTATTCCCATTTCTTGAGCCTGTTTTACATCTGTAACGTCAGTGACGCCACAATCAACAGTAATAACCAAATTAGCCCCCTGGGACTGAAGCTTCTCCAGAGCTGAAATCTTTAATCCATGGCCTTCGTTGATGCGGTCAGGAATATAGGGAATAACCTCAGCGCCAAGCCTTGACAGCCCTTCGGCAAGAATAACTGTGGCTGTAACACCATCAACATCAAAGTCGCCGTAGACGGCAATCTTTTCCCGGGCAAGCGCAGCCCTATATACCCTACTTACAGCCTGTGATATATCAGGAAGCAGGAACGGATTACCCTCCAGTCTACGGTCAGCAGACAAAAAAGATTCGATTTCTTCTGGTTTAATACCACGATTATAGAGAAGTTGAGCAATTAGAAGAGAAGGGTCAGAAGCATTTAAGTATTCGTCCGGCGCTGGAGGCAGGATTTTCCATCGAGTTTGTTGATTCAATTTCGCACCTCAGTTTAATGCCCTTGTTAGAATCGCTAACTATATCACAGAAAAGGTTTTAACAAAATGTCTTTGCGACCACCTTCTTTTTGTCATTGCGAGCCCCGACAAGTCGGGGCGTGGCAATCTCACCCTCACCTGAATCCCCTCTTATCAAGGGAGAAGACTTTGTAAGAACTTAGGCAAGATACTATAATCCATATCAATGAGGGTGGCTTTCTATACATTGGGTTGTAAGCTCAATCAGGCCGAGACGGAATCTCTAGCTAATCGTTTTAGCCAAGCCGGATTCCAACTTGTTTCCCCCGGTGACGGAGCAGATATTTATATTGCCAATACTTGCACAGTCACCCATATTGCCGACCGCAAGTCACGCCACTGGCTCAGGCTGGCCAGGCGAAGGAACCCCCAGGCCCTAATTATCGCCACTGGCTGCTATGCCCAAAGAAGTCGCCAAGAGCTAGCACAGCTTGCTGACTTCGTAGTTGATAACGAAGAGAAAGAGCACCTGCTTACCCTTACCCAAACCCTCCCCCTTGAAAGGAGAGAACTGGGTGAGAGTGAAACAAAACGATTTCAGATGCTCGCTGCCACCGTTAGGACTCGCAGCCTGATAAAGATTCAAGATGGCTGTCATAGCCCCTGCACATATTGCATTGTGCCCAAGGTAAGACCCCACGAATATTCCCCGCCCGCTTCCCTGATAATTGACGAAGTGAAGCAAAAGGTGGCCCTCGGTTACAAAGAGGTTGTCCTCACCGGAACGAAGGTCGGCTCCTATAGAGACAGTAATGCTAACCTCAGGGATTTGGGCCAGCGTATTCTCCGCGATACTGGCATCGAGAGACTACGTCTCTCGTCTTTACAGCCTTCGGAAATATCCTCCGAATTTCTTGTCTTGTGGCAGGATGAAAGGCTTTGCCGGCATTTCCACTTAGCGCTACAAAGTGGCAGCGAGGCCGTGCTTCAAAGGATGAGGAGGAGCTATTCCCTGGACCAATATCAGAGAACAGTAAACTTGATTAAAGAGAAGATACCAGAGGTGGCCATCACTACAGATATCATGGTTGGCTTCCCCGGGGAAAGCGATGAAGAGTTTGAACAGAGCTACTCTTTTTGCCAGCAAGCTGGTTTCGCCAACATCCATGTCTTCCCATTCTCACCCCGCCCTGAGACAGCGGCAGTCATGATGCCCAAGCAGGTAAAAGACAAAGTTAAACAAGAGCGCAACCAGCGGATGCTAGGGCTATCTCGAAGCTCCCGGCGCAGCTTCTGCGAGCATTTCCTGGGGCAAACTATGCCCGTCCTCTGGGAAAAGGAGACCAGCCCCGGAAGCGGCATATATTCAGGGCTGACCGGCAACTATATCAGGGTATTTTCTCACAGCGAAAAGCCCCTGGGCAACGAGATAACACCTGTTAAGCTCTTAGGATTTCATAACCAAGGAATGTGGGGAGAATTAGTGAATGAAAATCCAGGTTAAGGTAAAGCCCAACTCCAGGACCGAAGAGCTTAGCCGGGAAGGCGATAGCTTTATAGCCAAAGTTAAAGAGCCGCCCAGGGAAGGCAAAGCCAACCAGGCAGTCATAAGATTACTGGCAGAGCATTTCGGCGTCCCCCAGAGCCAGGTCAGGATTCTCAGCGGCTTTAGAAGCAGAAATAAGGTTATCGAGGTTGTGGGAGAATAAGGGACAAGTCTTTTCCTTAAACAAGATAACCCGCTAGTTTTAAGGGGGCTTGTGCTTCTGGATCTTGAAGCCAAGTTTCTGGCTGCGGTCTGCCACTTCCTCTAGAGTAGCCCGGTCGGGGCTGCCTCTGGTCTCAGGGCGGGTAGCATTAAGGCCTGCGGCAGCGCTGGCCATGATAAGCGATTGCGCGAGGCTACTTCCCATAACATGGTAGGCAACAAAGACCCCGGCGAAGACATCTCCACAACCCACCGTGTTAACCACATCTAGACCCAGCTCCTTGAGAGGCAAGGCCGGGATTTCGATCAGCGTACCGCTAGCCGGTTCAAGCATGGCTGCCCCCTGAGCGCCAAGTTTGAGCACTGCGTGATTGCCGAGCCCTAGCTCTTTTAGCCTCTGCAAGCTCATATTTAATCCAGAAGTTCCCAGTAGAGCATTCGCCTCCGTTTCATTCAAGAAGAGGACTTCTGCCTGTTTGGCAAGAGAGAGCAATGCTTCCAGATTTGGGCCTATCAAAATCCCCGGGTCCCACAACACGGGGACATTGCGCCTTTTTGCCAAGTTTAATAGCTCCTCAGCTACCTCTAAAGGCGGGTCGGTGAGGACGATGCCTCGACATTCTTGTAGTTGCCGCTTGACCTGCACTTTATTCAGGTGTTCCAGACAAAGCCTGGCATTCGCCCCCAGATGACTGGCGATAACATTCTGTCCCGCCTGGTCAACCAGAATATAAGCCTGCCCCGATTCTTCTCTCGCAATGTGGTCGATTCCCTCGGTGATAACCCCTTCGTCCTCGAGGGCGGCAATTTGCTGGCGAGCAATATCATCCTCCCCCAGAGCGCCTATCAGGGCAACTTCCCTAGCCCCCAAAATCCGTGCCGCCGCCACAGCGACGTTGCCCCCTGTCCCTCCGGATACACGGGTGATATGTTTTATGGTAACCTCTTCACCGGGCACCGGCAGCCGCTCTACGAAGCAGCTAATATCCCAGTTTATGGCGCCGCATACTACCAAGCTGGCCATCTTACTCCTCCAGTATACGCGATAGAAATAGCTTTAGAAAGCGAGGCCCGTCCATGGCAGAGGCTACGTGTATCGACTGAGAACTGCCAGAGGACAAGATACGAGCAACCCCTCTATCCCAGTCATTTCCTTCGACTACTTCTACCCTTGCCGATATAAAATCGAGCAAAGAAGCATCCAGCAACACTGCCAAAGCTAACGGGTCATGCATTCTACAGTATCCGTGGTATTTTACCTCGTATTCTACCAGTTGGGCTACCAGATGTGCAGCCGGTGTATGCCTGGTCTTAATTTGCTCCAGATGCTGGTTATTCAGGCAAGCCGCAGGGTCCATAGTTACATCCAGCCCCACGGCAAATATGTCCGCCCCAGAGTTGAATACTATATGAGCAGCCTCAGGGTCCTGCCAGATATTGAACTCGGCAAAGGGAGTACGATTCCCCTTGCCGTAGGGCGTAAGACCATAAGCCCCTCCCATGAGAACCAGCCCAGCTAAAAGTCCAGGCAGTTCAGGATGAAGCTCAAAGGCATAAGCCACATTGGTTAGGGGTCCCGTGGCTACTAGAGTAAGCTCACCGGGAGCATCCAAAACTGACTGGGCAAGGAAATCCCAGGCCTTCGCTGGGTACAGCGGAGTTAGGGGCGACGGCAAACCGCAGTTGCCCAGCCCATCTGGACCATGGTAGCTTAAGGCATCTTCTAAAGGATGGTTCAAAGGGTTTGCTGCCCCCATCGCTACCGGGATACTGCCCGTGTTCAGGCATTCCAATACCCGTCGAGCATTGGCGCTGGTAATTTCCACAGGAGCATTGCCCGCTACTGTAGTGATACCCAGAACCTGGACTTCAGGCGATTTTAACGCCAGAATTAAAGCCAAGGCATCATCGATGCCGGGGTCCATATCCCAAACTACTTTGCGCATCGAATTCTACGGCATACACTATCATAAATTTCGGAAGAGTATAAAGTGATTTGCAGAAATCGCGACACAAAGGTCATCAAAAGCAAAAAATGTGGTCGAGGCTTTAGACTCGCACGAAGGTAGGATTGCACGACCTTAAAAGGTCGCACTACAATCATGTCTGGTTCAGCCAACGAGATTGCTTCGTCGCCGCGCTCCTCGCAATGACAAATAGAACAGCTTCCTAGCTCCGTATATTTGGCTTTAGTTCCAGAATTTAAGATTTCAGGGATTTGTGGTACGGAATCAGACCCCCAGCTTCCACCATATCTATAAACCATGATGGAATTATCAGGCGAAACTCAAACTCCTTGTCCGTATTGAGGTTCTTGATAGTCCCCTGCCTAAGGTTAATCACTATCTCATGCCCGGTCTCAAATTCAGCGGAAATCCCCGGCAAGTCTATGGCCGGGCAGCCAAGGTTCCAGAAGTTCCTGAAGAATATCCTGTGGATTGAGTCGGCAACTACAGCCTGGATGCCCTTAAATTTCAAAGTTTCCGCAGCCTGCTGCCGGCTTGAACCAATGCCAAAGTTCTCTTCGGCAACTATGATATCTCCCTTCGCAACCCTGGTGATGAAATCCCTGGGCACATTCTCACGATGCCCGACATCGCTTAGCCCGCTTCTGGCGATGAACTCCTGATATTGGCTCTGGCTCGTTTCATCACCGCCCATGATGAACCTTCCGGCAAAGAGTTCATCAGTGTCGACATCCTTGCCAAACTTCCAGACTCGTCCTTTGAGCTCCATCTATGCCTCCCGGAAAAACTCCCGTGGGTCACTTATTTTGCCTTTCAACGCCGAGGCGGCCACGGTCGCCGGTGATGCCAGGTATATTTTGGCAGTCACATCTCCTACCCGGCCCTGAAAGTTACGATTTGCCGTGCTTATGCAAACCTCACCCGGTCCCAGTATGCCCATATGTGCTTCCATACACGGACCACAGGTGGGGGGACCTACCACAGCCCCAGCCTCCACAAATGTCGCTATCAACCCCTCCACCAGAGCGGCTTTTAAGATTTCCTGCGAGGCTGGTATGACGATAACCTTGGTGAACTTATCCACCTTCCGACCTTTGAATATTTTGGCAGCAATCCTGAGGTCTTCCAGGCGTCCATTTGTGCACGAGCCTATAAACGCCTGGTCGATTCTGGTCCCCTCGACCTCGGTAACTCCCACGGCATTGGACGGCTTCGGGGGCACAGCAACCATGGGCTCCTTAATATCATCAGCCCGAAACTCCAGTGTTTCCGCATACTCCGCATCCCGGTCGCTCTGGACAAGCTCTAAAGGCTGGTCGGTCCTGCTTTTGAGAAAATCCACCAGCCTCTGGTCAGGCTCGATGATTCCGTTAGTGGCACCTGACTCTATTGCCATATTGGTTAATACCATGCGACTCGCGATGCTCATTTGCCTTATTGCCGAGCCTGTATATTGAAGAGACTTAAACAAAGCGCCGCTTACCCCCAACCTCTTCAGTATAAAAAGCATCAAATCCTTGGA
>Ga0315545_1001531_pt1 | contig 22282 bp, 21 predicted proteins | sample SalMarSW160210MG_FD_203096 | JGI IMG/M metagenome (GOLD analysis project Ga0315545, IMG submission 203096) | Salt marsh sediment microbial communities from the Plum Island Ecosystem LTER, Massachusetts, United States - Salt Marsh Sediment SW1602-10 ...
CTGGAGCGTCTGGACCGCGACGATCTCATAGCGCTTTTCCGGTTGATAGACACGGATAAGGCTGCGGATGTCATCCTTGAGCTTGACGACGCCACGCTTGACGTGGTTCTGCGGGAGCTTGAGAACGAGCGCATCTCAAAGCTCGTAGAGGAGATGGATTCCGACGAGGCGGCGGATATCGTTGCCGAGATGTCGCCCCAGGACCGCGCTGCGGTCATTGCAAGGCTTCCTGCAGACGACCGCCGCGATCTGAGAGAGCTTCTAAAATTCCCGCCGGATACCGCAGGCGGCAGAATGGCCGTTGAATTTCTCAGGGTCCGTACCACAGACAGCGTGGAGCAGGTTGTTCGCCGCTTGCGGCGCAGGGGACCGGATCCACACTACTCGAATCTGTTGTTTGTCACCGACCGCAAAGGGCACTTCGAGGGGGCTTTGGCGATAGATAAACTTCTCTATTATTCGCCTCGGAAGAAGATCCGCGAACTGGTGGAACCCTATCCGGTGAAGGCTTTCCTTCTTGAGGATCAGGAGAGCGTGGTCCGCAAGGCCGAGAAGGCCGAGGTGCCTGTTGTTCCAGTGGTGGACGAGGCAGATAAGCTTAGGGGAATCATCACCGTCGAAGACATCATAGACGTGATCCGCGAGGAGACAACCGAGGATATCTACCGCTCAGGCGGTGTAGGCGCTGAGACCTCCCTTTTCGAGTCGCCGGTGCGTTCGGCAGGCAGGCGCTTCCCCTGGCTTCTGGTAAATCTTGCCACTGCATTCGTGGCGGCAAGCGTGATAGGGTTATTCCAGAATACAATCCGCTCGCTCGTGGCGGTTACCATCTTTCTTCCTATAGTTGCAGGTCTGGGCGGGAACGCAGGTTCGCAAACCGTAGTGATGGTGATTCGCAGTTTGGCTTTGGGAGAGATTACTTCCTCCGACGCATGGCGACTGCTGCGGCGCCAGCTCCTAACCTGTTTTCTTTTAGGTCTTGGCGCCGGGATTCTTGCGGGTGTAGGTGCCCTTATCTTTCGACTTCCCATAATCCTTGCCCCGTTGGTGTTTCTGGCGCTCGTAATCAACATCATCATCGGCGGCATCGTTGGGACCCTTGTGCCCATGATACTGCGCAGGTTGAAGTTCGATCCGTCTCTTGCATCCAGTATCTTTCTTACGGCTACTACCGATACCCTGGGGTTTCTTGTACTTCTTGGTCTTGCCACGCTGGCCCTTCGCTATTTCCCTGCCTGATGTCTGCCATTGTTCGTTCCGAAGGGCTCGTGTTGCGGACACGCGCTTTCCGCGAGTCTTCCAAGATTGCCACCGTTCTCACCCGCCGCACCGGTCGTATTGATCTCCTGGCACGAGGCGCGCGCAAGCCGGGCTCCCGTTTCGGAGCCGCACTTGAGATAGGAACCGAAGACTCGTTCATCTACTACGAACGGGAAACTAAAACTCTCTGGACGCTCTCATCTGCCGATATCCTTCGCTCACACCAGGGCTTGCGTGAAAATCCAGCAACACTCACCGTACTTGCCCGAATCCTCAAACTTCTCTACTACCTCTCTCAACCAGGCGAGGTCAATAACAGACTCTACAATCTCACGCTTGCAGTGCTTAATGCTCTGGAGATAAGCAAAGCCCCGGATGCGCTTCACGACCTTTTTATCTGGCGAGCTACTGTACTTAGCGGTTATCTGCCTCGAATAGATGAAGGATGTATTGTATGTGGCAAATCCGAGGCGATTAATTTCTCTGTTTCTCAGGGAGGTTTCGTTTGCTCCGAACATTCCCAGGGTGAGAAAAACGTATTTCGTCTTAATATTCAAGAGCGCGATATTCTTGTTCGCTTGAGTGATGTTCCGGTTGGCGAGATTAAGGGGAAGCTTTCCTCGATCCTATCAAGGCTTATCCGGCAATACGCCCGCTACCACCTGCACGCCGACGAACGCCTCATCCCCCCGTAACACCCGTAACACTCCCCCCGTAACATCCATAACACTCCCCCCGTAACACTCCACCCCTGGACATCCTCGCAACGATACATCCTATAAACCGCTGTGAACAACGAGAAATATCGCACTATTCTGCAATCGGTAGAATCCAGAGGTTGAAGTCAGCGGGATAGTCGGAATCCGCCAGCGCATCCTTGCGGATTACGCCTACGATAAGCGGATCATCGCCGAGCGTAGCCTCGGCTTCCCAGCGATCGTCCCAGTGCTCGGCTTCATTCTGTTTGGGAAGGAACCTTACCGCTTCGCTTCCCAGGGCAAACGAGACCAAAAGTGTTGTATCGGCTACCGTTCTCAGCTCAAGGGAAAGCTTTGTCCCTGATGCAGTTTTTGGAAACTCCTCAAGGCCGGCAAGTGACGTGGAGGAGTAGAGAACCGTATCCAATCCACCTCCCTTGATTTTCAAAGAAAAGATCTGGGTGGTGTTGGTGTCCGATCGTTCCTCGGCAACAGAGCAGCCCACCATCCCCCAGCTATTGTTGTCCGTAAACTGCGCCCACTGGGTGCGTTCGCTTGTGAAATCGTGAGATACTTCTTTCAGGGTTCCATCTGCGAGTGAGTTAAGGGTAGAGGTGAGTTTTCCCGAATACTTCCGTATGACTGCTACTTGGGCGGAATCGCCGATTGTCACCACAGTATCGCCCTTGAACTCCTGGTTGAAGTAGATAGCTAGGGTTTCGGACTCAAAGGTGGTGTTTAGCTTGATCCCGGTCAGTATCCATAGGCTGTCAACCATGATCGAGTCTGCTTCCGGTATGATTAAATCGAGGGAGACCTCGGCTGCAGTTAGCCTTCCGGTCTCTTCTGCAACGATCTCCTCAATGGCTTCTTCTGCTGCCTGCTGATCAAATGGATTGCAGGCTATGATTCCCAATAAAGGGAGTGCTAAAAGGTATCTGCGCATTGCTTATCTTACGCGGATTTTGGATACGGTCAACGTTTATTTATATCCCGGGACCGAAGCCAACTCGGAGAGAAGGTAGTTTTTATCCTCTTTCTTTTCTATGTCTTCCGCGGCGTTTTTTGCAAGCTCGATATACCTGTCGCGTTCGGTATCGTTTCCAGTCATCGCATAGGCGCGGGCCATTGCTTCGTAAGCAAAGGCGAGGTCGAAATCTCCGATATTGTGTTCGGTGCAGAATTCAAACGAGCGCTTGGCGTGAACAAGACATGCCTCAGGATGCTCCAAAGCCCAGTTGACTCGCGACAGCAGGTATTCAGCGCGGGCGAACGATTGCTTGAACCGTTCCTCGCCGACCACCTTTCCCAGCTTGCTCCAGTGATATGCCGAGGCGTGTGCGGCGTGTAGCATCTCGTCATTCTCTAACTTGGTTCTGTCCTTCTTATCGTGAAGCTCCAAGGTTCGATTAAACAGTTCAACCGCAAACTTCTTATGCGCCTCGATGACGAAGTCTTTCTTTTCTTCGACCATATTTGTCTCCTCGGGTTATGAATTATCTTGTAGACTTTAAGGATAATTCCGACGATGTCAAACAAATAAAAGGTGCTGCGAAAACAGTCTCTACCGATTCCAACTTGCAGTTTTTTGTCTTTAGGGCGAAAAGGAGTAGTGCAAATAAACCTTGACAACTGAGGACGCTCCGGTATAATCCGCGCAATGAGCGCCGACGTTAAAAATCCGGACTTCACCCAAAAAGAAACCAAGGAGTCGCTGTTGTCGCCCAAGCCCAAGGGCGAATCGGGCTGGAAGATATTCTCGAAAGGCATAATACTTGAAAATCCGGTGCTCATCCTTATGTTGGGACTCTGTCCTGTACTCGCCACCTCTACTACCGCGCGCGATGCCGCCGGAATGTCAGCTGCCGTGCTGTTCGTGCTCCTCATGTCGAACATCGTGGTTTCCCTGTTCCGCAAGATCATCCCGAACGAGGTGCGCATCCCGGTTTTCATCGTCATCATCGCCACCTTCGTTACCATCGCCGACTACACCATGCAGGCCTATCAGCCCGGTCTTTACAAGGTTCTGGGCATTTTCGTTCCCCTGATCGTGGTGAACTGCATCGTTTTGGGTCGTGCCGAGGGATTCGCCTATCACAACGGCGTGTGGCCCTCCATCCTTGACGCCCTGGGCAAGGCTATCGGTTTTGCCCTGGCTATCGTCATCATGGGCTCGATCCGTGAGATACTGAGCAAAGGAACCTGGTTTACTCTCAAGATCGCTCCCGAGGCGTTTCAGAAGAATGCGGTGCTTTTCTTCGGTTTGCCGCCGGGCGCGTTCCTGGTGATCGGCCTCTTAAAGGCCGGCATAAACAAGATTTTCAAGAGAGAGGGATAAGATGAGTCAGGGTCTTCTTGCTATCCTATTCGGCGCAATTTTCGTAAACAACATCCTGCTCATGCGTTTTCTGGGGCTTTGTCCGTTCTTCGGGGTATCCACTCGATTCTCAACCGCCATCGGCATGAGCAGTGCGGTGCTTTTTGTCATGACCTTCGCCACCTGGATTACCTGGGGCATTTACCAGCTGGTGCTTGTCCCTGGCTCGGTGCTTCTTGGAGGCATACTTCCCCAGGGTCTTGTTTTCCTCAGGACGGTGAGTTTCATCCTGGTGATCGCGGCGCTGGTTCAGCTGGTTGAGATGTTTCTCAAAAAGACCGTGCCGGTACTTTATTCCGCTCTTGGAATCTACCTGCCCCTCATAACCACCAACTGCGCCATCCTGGGCGTGGCGTTTCTTGTTATCGACAACAAATTCGGTTTCCTTCAGGGCACCATCTTCGCCATCGGCACCGCGTTCGGTTTTGGCCTGGTCATGATCCTTTTTGCCGCGTTGCGTGAGCGGCTGGAACTTGCCCCCATCTCAAAATCCTTCCGTGGCTACCCCATAGCGTTCATTGCCGCTGCACTTGTTTCAATCGCATTCCTCGGCTTTACGAACATGTTCGGGATCTCTCCTTGATGGGAACGATAGTAGTTGTTGCCCTGGTCTCGTTGGGAGGGTTAGGGTTGATTCTCGCAGGGATACTTGTTTTTGCCCATCGTAAGCTTGGGGTTAAGCCGAATCCTTTGGAGGAAAGCATCCGTGCGATTCTTCCCGGTGCCAACTGCGGCGGATGCGGCTATCCGGGCTGTGACGCCTTTGCCGCGGCGGTAGCCAAGGGCGATGCCCCGCCTGATGCATGTCCGGTGGGCGGTCCATCGCTCGCCTCCAAGATCGGCCGGATAATGGGCGTAGAGGTCGGCGGTGGAGAGCCCAAGGTTGCGTTTCTCATGTGTCAGGGCGGAGACGATATCGTGGCCCAGTCGGCAGACTACCAGGGTATCCGAACCTGCCGCGCCGCCAACCTTATCGCGGGCGGAACCAAGGCCTGTCCTTATGGATGTCTTGGATTCGGCGACTGCACCGAAGTCTGCCCGTTCGACGCGATCCACATGGGACCCAACGGCTTGCCAATCGTTGACCGCTCCAAATGCACCGGCTGCGGAATCTGCGTGCGAACCTGTCCCAAGAACGTGCTGAGGCTCATTCCGATCTCCAAGGAGGTTTTTCTTGCCTGCAACTCGTTCGATAAAGGCAAAGCGGTGAGAGAAGTGTGCTCAAAAGGCTGCCACGCCTGCTCGATCTGCGTGAAGATGTGCCCCTACGGCGCTCTGGAGATGGTCTCGAACCTGCCAGTCATGGATCTTTCCAAGTGCACCGACTGCGGCATCTGCTACGCGAAATGCCCGGTTAAGGGCAGTTCGTACATTGACTTTGCCGCGCCTCGCCCCAAGGCGGAGATCGAACCTTCAAAATGCGAAGGTTCCCATAAGTGTGTTGCAGTGTGTAAGTTCAAGGCAATCGAGGGCGAGGAAGGTGAAATCCACAAGATTATTGAAGATAAGTGCGTGGGCTGCGGCGAGTGCGTAAAGGCCTGTCCTACCGGAGCTTGCACCCAACCGGCAAAGGTAAAAGCCCTGGTTGCATAATACAATCATCCCTTAAAAGAGCGCTTGAACCTTGTCTGCTGAGGCAATTTCGTGGGCTGAAAAAGCTGGTCAATAGTTAGACAAAAGTTCCCCAAAAGATGGACATACTCTTGAAGATTATCTTGGACAAAAGCTGGTCAAAAGATAGACTAAAGTTGGCCAAAAAATGGACAAAATTCGGGGTCCCCGCGAAGCTACGAAGTAGATTCGTGGGGTGAAAAAAGCTGGACAAAATCGCGCTGACGCGCGCATTGCAAAAGTCAAAATGCAAATTGTAAATTTTAAATTGGAAGACAAGGGCAGGGAGTACAGATTTGAAGATTGCTCCGTTACCGTCGCCCTGCGGTGAAAGATTACAAGATTAGAAGATTGGAAGGTTCGTTTCTGCGATCTTTTTGGCCGAAGGGCAAAAAGGAGCATTTGACGCGACTGCGTCGCAATATCAAATTATTCCGCAAGCGTCATCCTTCGGAGCAAAATGCAAATTTTAAATAGAGTGTAGCACGGACTCTGTAGTCCGCGGGATGGTTCCAACAGTATGGAGTGCAATGACCGTGTCATTGCAGCAACAACCCTCACCTTGAATTCTTCTAGCAGACGTAGGGGCCGGGCATTAAACCGGCCTGAATAATTCACCGTGCGGGCCGACCTAAAGGTCGGCCCCTACAGACTTTCTGCGATCTTTTACCCTAACCGGGGATAATCACGAACAGGCTGGAGAGCCTGTCCCACATGGTTACATGTGATCTTTGAGATTCGCGATCTTTTACCCTAAAGGGCACAAGTGTGTGCAATACAAAAGGAGCATTTAAGTGGCGTAGGGACCGACGTATGCCAGCGGGCATCAGGCGGTTCTTTTCATTATTCCGTCATTGCGAGGAACGTTCGGCTCCGAAGGAGACGCGTAACGAAGCAATCTCATTGCACTAACTTAATATTCATAGAAAAGAGCTATGAGATTGCTTCGCCTCTTCGAGGCTCGCAATGACGATGGGGGAGACGTTGAATAAAACATGTAGTGCGAGTCTCAGCGTGCCCCTTGGGATACAAGGTATCCCATAGGGTATTAGACCGGCCCGAAATGTTTATAGCACGGGCCGACCTTAAGGTTGGCCCCTACGACTCCTCGCAATGACAATAGGGGACGGCATGTAGTGCGAGGCTTTAGCCTCGCAAGCGAACCTAAAGGTTCGCACTACGAAATCTCGCAATAACGGATGGGGGATTCTACGTAAGGCCCGGTAACGGTTACCGGTTAGATTCACCTAAATCCAATTTCCTGAGAAATGCTCTGTATTGTCTTTTGTCTTTGTTTTCGAAACATTCCCATAATTTTTTCTCTTCAATCAACTTACTCAAGATTTCAGAAACATACATTCTTGTAAGCCTACAGAGCGGTTCGAAGTCACCTTTAATCTTACGTCCATGAACGAAGTTAGATCTTGCGTCGTAAGCTTTCTTGATTCTTTCATAAATATCATTACGGTGAGGTGTGTCAGCAAGGAAACAAGCAGTTCTAACGGCTATTATGTGACTTATAGATTCTCTATCGTCGTTAAACAGACACTCAAAGGCGGTTATTATAAGTAGCAATTCAAGAACATCAATCCTTTGGAAGTAAGATTCATTTAACGTAGCCAATGCGCGATAAACCCTTCCGTGATCGGCTTTACTTTTCAGAAAATACTCATGGAAAACAGGGAAGAGCTGTTTAAGGTTGATAAGTTCCTTGGAATAAAGGTGGTTCTCGAAAAAGGGACTTTTAGTCCGTACTCTCCACTTTGAATATTTTTCTGACAAGTTTCCGTTACTATCTGTTTCGAAAATATAGAGAGGAAAGAATTGACGAGTATATTCTACCCTAACGAGAGTTGAGAATTGGTTTATTAAATCTAACGCCTTTTCATGGTTATCCATCCCACATACCAGAGACCATTGGGATTTTGTGATACTTAACCTATCAGATTCTGGGATAAAACCTGATGGTGGTGTAAGTAATTGTGGTGGCGTTCGTCGCAGAGCAAGTCCAAGCGTATGGTCAATCTCAAAATCCGACTTTAATGGGTTAAGGTTGTCATCAAAAAGCTGAAACCAAGGTAGCAGTCCCCAAAGTGTTTTCATAATTACTCTCCTATCTCAAACCCGTGCAGGTAGCGGGGGAGGTTTGATAGTTTGGGGTGAATTGCGATGATAAGGCATTTGCTCACTTGCTTCTCCTTCTTGTCCAAGGATATGCAGACAGGCTGGGTTGTCAAGCAGTGTTTAAGCTTGACTTATCCGATTTTACCCGTGACAACTCCTTTAAGCTTGCAAAACGCGGAATTTTTGCTATCCTCCACAAATGGAGGAAAGATGTCAGAACCCGTAACACCCGCAACCCGTAACACACCTGAATCACCCACTGAAGGGACCCCAAAGCCGAAGGCAGGTGGGTGGTCGAAAGTACTGATCGGCGTACTGGCGCTTTTGATAGGCGTTATCGCCGGTGCAGCTGGATTCTATCTTATTGCCCTTACCCCGCGCAGCAATCTGGAGCACGACATCGAAGCCAAAACCGCAGAGATCGAAAGCCTAGAGGTGCAGCTTGATTCACTTAAGGGAACGATAGAGCAGACGAGCAAACTTTCCCCTGAGCACGAGGCGATCCTTAAGGCGCTTCTCGATACGGAAGAAGGAATACTGGACGAGATCATTCCACTCGGCACCGAGGTGGGAGGCAAATGGCAGGTTCAATCGATGGACGACGTTTACTTTCTTGGAAACGACCTTTTATTCATCCGGATAGACGATGGGCATATCCTTGCGGCGGCGCTTTTGCGTATCCATGATGCCGCAAATCCCAGGAACTGGCGTATGTTGTGGAGCGATTACGACTGACCCGTAACACCCGTAACACCGCAACACCGTAACACCGTAACACCGTAACACACCGCCTTTAGGAAGATTAGCTAATGTCAGGAAAAGGTAGGGTCAGTCGCGGTGGGAAGGGAGATAAGGGTGTTAGGGGTATTAGGGGTATTAGGGGTATTAGGGGTATTAGGGGTGTTACGGGTGTTACGGGAGGGGGGCGTTTCATAGGGGAGAGGATCGAGGTCGTTACTTCGGAAGAAGAACCTGCTCCCCTCAGTTTTATCTGGCGAGGCAAGGAGTATCAGATCGCTGAGATAATTCGAAGCTGGCACGATCATGGTTTCTCGCCTGCAGCACCCAAGAAGCGCTCGTGGCTCTTGCGCCATCATCGAAATGTTTATGTGGTAAGGACGGAGGGAGGTGAGCGGTTCGAGATATACCTCGACCGCGGGGCTGGTAGAAGGGATTGGTACATCTACAGAGAACTCAAATAGAAAGCGCCCCTTGTGGGGCGCTTCATAATCCTTGAATCTCTCACAACTTACCGGATCAGCACGAGCTTGCGGGAGACGGTTCCGGTTGAGTGTTCGAGACGCACGAAGTAAAGGCCCGAAAAGGTGGTTGCATCAGACCACTGGATGCGGTCCTGAGTTTTCATATCCGTTGGCGTTAACGGAATCATGTTTTAACAAAGGAAGCGCCGGCTTATGCCGGCGCTTACGAACTTTCTCTCGATCTCGATCAACTAACTGTCAAGAATGACGAGAAAGGTATTTTGTTGGTTTACCAGCGGTCGCGGTTTCCGCCACCGCGGTTGTAGCCGCCACGCTCGCCGCGCTCGCGCGGGGGACGGGCTTCCTCTACTCTAAGTTCACGGCCGTCGTGCTCTGTTCCATTAACGGCACTAATGGCCGCCTTTGCTTCCTCGTCATTCGGCATGTCCACAAAGGCAAAACCGCGAGGCGCATTGGTGTAACGATCGGTTGGGACCGCTACCTTCGAGACTTCACCATGCTCGGCGAAGATCTCACGTACCTTCTCCTCGTTGTAAGAATGGGGAAGGTTTCCGATGAATAAACGCATGTATTTTTCTCCTTGTCTGGCAGCCATTTTTGGCTACCAACATTTTAATTATAGTCATCTTATGACGTATGTCAACCCCTTAACCCGTAACACATCCCATCACACATCCCATCACACATCCATCCCATCAGCATTAACTCTACTGGATACAATTTGTCTGAATTATCTGTAGTCCAGGGGTTCTACCCCTTTGGGCAGGTTGAGCGAGAACACCCTGACCGGCTCGCGTTCGATAACCTGAAGGTCAATAAACTCAAGAATGAGTTCGGAGTCCGCTTTCCTGAATACAATCCTTTGGGCGTGATCCGGCATTGTCTCAAACCCACCCTCGCGCCAAACCTCCCAACCCTTGCCTTTCAATCCTATAAGTCCAGGACTATCAGCTAGTTGCAGGTAGGCGGTGCCGTCCTTCCACAAAATCAGGGTATCGCCCGCTCCTGTGGTGCTGTCAGGTTCATCCGGCAGTATCCCTTTGTAGGCCGCGGTCAGGGAAGCTACAGGTATCTCCCAACCTTCCAGCGGCAGGTCGTCCGCCGGCCCCAGGATCAGCACCTCGTTGCTCATTGGCAGGTACACGAGTGTTGAGTCGGGGTTGTGTCGGATCGAAGCAACAGAGAAGTAGGCCGCAAACAGATCGACAGCCAGGCGGTCTTCATGAGCAAACAGCAAAAAGCGGCCATTGTACGTATCTGTGAAATCGGTGTACTGGTAGGAACCCTGGGCTTGTTCCACGAAAGCCGTTTGCGTGGTCGGCCTAACAAAAAGGCGGCAGCCTGTTATGATCAATAACCCTGCAATCAGAATCTTTGCAATCCTGAGGAGTGCAGGCCGTGAGGAGAGGGAAGGAGTGAGGAGGGCGTTCATCGAAAGCGCAGGTGCAGGCCCAGGTAAGGCCAGTGGCCAGGGGCGTGCAGCCGGAAGTTGGCCGATACCCAGTAGCGCAGGTAAAGCTCAAGCGCTACCCGGTCGCCTCGCAGTACCCCTATGCCTGCCTGCGGGGCAAACTTGTGCTCCCAGAATGGGGCAAGATCAAGGGTGTCCGAATCCCATCCAGGTCTGAATCGGGCGAAATAGACGTAGATTCGCGCCGAGGCGTAGATGTTCTTGTAGATCGGCTGATCGAAGATAAGGTCTATCTGATAATCATGAAAGAGATCGGTGGAGTTCAAAGCGTCAATAACCGTGTCGTGCGGATACCAGGCATAGGTAAGCCTTGCGTTCAGGCGTTCATGCCACGCGTCTTCCTTGATGCGTTCCAGGTTGCGGTTGTTGAACGCGCCAGGGGTACCTGCAGCGAAAGTCATGCGGTTGAAGACAATCTTGTTTGAATCAGGCACTCGATCTATGTTGTGGGTGCAGTCGTGAACCAGATAGGTACTTGCCGTTGCCTTGTCGAAGAGGTTGAAGCGAAAACCGCCGGTAAGATAGAAGTGGGCCATGAACGGGTCAAAGGTAACGTTGCCAAGCTGCTTGCCAGCTTCCAGTTCGTCGCGGTAGAGTATAAAGAAGCGCTGACCGGCCACGTCTATTAAATCTGTTGATACCTCCATACCCGCATCTATGTTGTACCGGCCGTAGGTGGTATCGCGGAAGTATTTGCCCACGAAAACCTCACCTGACGGTTCGAGAGGCACGCTCAGGTTAATACTAAATAGATTCAATCCAACGAGCAAAGAGACGATCATCTTTTCCTCCGGTTATCTGGACCTCTCCAAAACGTCCTGGTTCTATCAAAGAACCCTCGATCTCCACGACCCGGTCTATCTCAGGTGCCGAGTTCCAGAGACGGCCAACAACTTTTCCCTTACCTGCAAAATCCACCACCGCTTCATGCTTTTTCCCTGTCATTCGATTGGTTTCCTCTGTTTGCATGAGTTCTGCCAGATCCACAAGCCTTCCGGTACGCTCCTTTTTTACCTCCCACGGCACCTGATTCCCCATCTGGGCTGCATCCGTGCCTTCCTCCTCGGAGTATACGAATATCCCAACGTGTGTAAAGCGCAAACGCTTCAATCCTTCAAGCAATTCCTCAAACTCCTCATCGGTCTCGCCCGGGAAACCCACCATCACCGTTGTTCTTAAGGCAAAATTCAAATCAAGGCTGCGCGCCTTGTCAATAAGCCTCTCTATCTTCTCCGAAGTTACCCTGCGATTCATGTGCTCCAAGACCGGGTCGGCCAAATGCTGGATCGGCATGTCTATGTAGTTCAAAACCTTATCGCTTGCCGCCATCTGTCCCAGAATCTCCTCATCCAGATGCGCTGGGTGTGCGTAAAGAAGACGAATCCAGTGTAAATCCTCGATCCTTTCCAACCCTTCAAGTATCTTTGAAAGCTCAGGATGCGCGGCAGTGTCCTGGGCGATCAGAATAAGCTCTTTAACACCGATGCTTACGAGGTCGCCGGCTTCCTTAAGGATATCATCGGTCATTCTGAGTCTCAAAGGACCCCTTATCATCGGTATGGTGCAGTATGAGCAGCAGTTCGAGCAGCCCTCGGTTATTCTCAGATATGCGTAGTGTGACGGTGTGGATAAGAGTCTGGGGTATTCCCTGCCCGGATTCCAGCAAGGGATTGGGGAGACCAGCACCTGGCCCGGATGATTGTTCTCCTTCAGGAGTCGGGGGATCTCCGGTATCTGATCGAGTCCCAGAAACGCGTCAACCCATGGGAAGCGGCCTACTATCTCTCTCGGCTTTCTCTGGGGCAGGCAGCCGGTCACCAGAAGCGTCTCGATTTCGCCTCGCCTGCGGCGCTCCTGCTGTGCCTCTATCACCTGGGCCGATTCCTCTATCGCCTCTTTCAGGAACGCGCAGGTATTCACTATAACTATCCGGGCGTCATCCGAATCACCGGTAATCTGGAATCCTGCCTGGGCAAGCTCGGCCAGTATGATCTCCGCGTCCACCCTGTTCTTAGGGCAGCCCAGATTGATCAGGGCTACTTTTGGGAGGCTTACCATACCTTCGAGAGGGTGTAACGTGTTACGGGACCCTGAAGAGCTTTGCCGTTGCCTCGGCGTAGACCTTGTGATCGTCAAACGCCTTAGCCTGGGCAATAATCAGTCGCTTGCGCTCTCCGGTAATCCTTCCCTCTACCTTTACGGCGTGGTTGGTTGGCAAGGGGTTCTTGAAGCGCACCCTCATCTCTGCGGTTACCGCATCAGCGTCACGTCCTGCCGCGGCCCAGACCATTATTTCATCTAACAGAGTAGAGATTATCCCGCCGTGAGCAAAGCCCTGCCAGCCCTGAAGCTCCGCAGGTACCAAATACTCGCAGCGCGCACCCTCGGAATCGATCTCAATATCCATCTTAAGGCCCCGCGGATTCTCCTTCCCACAGGCGAAGCAGAAGTTGTCGCGTTCCAGTCTCACTGGTAGCCGGTGCCCGTGTCTTCGATCACCGTGGTGCCATCGGGTGGGCTGAAGCTGAACTGGCTCTCCGCGACCTTGGTGTTGTACTGGAGGCTGTCCAGGAGGAAGATCACCTCGTTGTCCCCTTGCTCGACCTTAACCCCTGCGAGTTCGTTCCTGGACGCGTCTATCAGCAGCACGAAACCCTTCAGGAACACCTTCTTGCCCGGTATGGCGGTAAAGTGCGCCTCGAGGTGCTCCTTGCCGGGTTTGAGTTTGACCGTGTACTGCTCGCTGTAGTTCTGCAGACGTGCCGCGAACAAAAACATCTCCAGCTCAGGACCGGGTTTGGTTTTGATGGCCTGGTTGGCGGTCGGCAGGTATATCCAGGTGACCTTACCGTCGGATAAAACAAGCTGCTCCATTGGCACGGTGACGTCCACCCGGAACTTGTTTGGAGAAGCGTAGGTGAACGTGCCTTTGAGTATCTGGCAGGTGCCGTCTTTCTTTGAGCATATCCGTTCCTCGAACGAGGCCGTAAGCGAGCTTATTCCGGCGTAGCGGGTGATTACCGCGTTGAATGTTTCGGAGGGCGTAGCGGCAGCTAAAAACCCCACCCCCACGAGTGCTGCAAGTATCAATCGACGCAATCGAACCTCCTTAGTGGTCAGCAATACCTAATTCTAACCCGCCATCGGCCTATGTCAAGACGTATTTATTGAGAGGGAAGTTGTGCCAATTCGAGGTCGGGGTACCTGCGGCGTTACGGAGTAACGGCGTGGGGTGAAAGAAACGTAGGGGCCGGTTTCAGCGTGCCCCTCGGATGTTTATACATCCGTAGGGTATCAAACCGGCCCCTACGTTTAATCTGTGTAATCTATGTGATCTGCGGATTACTTAAGAGGCTTGACTTTCCCTTCTTAATCTTTATTCTGTGGGGTGATATTTGGAATAGGGATAGACATCATTGAGGTTGCGCGGATTCGCAAAGCGCATGCGAGGCTGGGCAAGCGGTTCCTTGACGGCATCTTCACCGAGCGCGAGCAGAGCTTTTCCCTAAAGCACGCAGACCCGTCCGAGCGTCTGGCCGCGCGCTGGGCGGCCAAGGAGGCGTTTCTTAAAGCCCTGGGCACCGGTCACTCGCGCGGTGTCCGCTGGCGCGATGTGGAGATCATAGACAACGAACACTCCAGACCTACCGTCAAGGTCTATGGAAAACCAGCCGCTCTCCTGGGGAACCGGAAGGTTCACCTTTCCATCTCCCACCTTGCCGACATGGCCACGGCCATAGCGATCATCGAAGAATAATAAACCGCAGATTTCACAAAAAGTAGGAGCACGGCATGCCGTGCCCCTACAAATCTTATTCAGCCGAAGAACTCCCTGATCTTGGAGATAACGTAGTTTCTTTGCTCTTCTGAGAGTTCCGGGTATACCGGCAGGGACATTACCTCACGGGCCGCTTTCTCGGATTCAGGGAACGAACCTTCGGGTAATCCCAGATACTCCAGTACGGGCTGATGGTGGAGAGGGTAAGGGTAGTGGATGCCGACGCCGATCTCCGCCTCGTTAAGGAATTTCTTAAGCTCGTCCCGTCTTGAGGTACGGATGGTGTACTGGTGATAGACGTGGTTCGAGTCAGGATGGACTACCGGGGTCTTGACAATATCCTTTAACTCTTCGTTGTAAGCTTCGGCATTTCTGATCCTTAGTTCATTGAACCGATCGATATGCTTCAGCTTGATCCTGAGAAACGCGGCCTGCAGGGTATCCAGCCTTGAGTTCTGGCCGATAATTGTATGATAGTACTTCTTCGGCGAGCCGTGCACCCTTATCAGGCGGCATTTCTCGTAAAGCCCATCGTTATCGGTAGTTATCAGCCCGCCGTCGCCCAGAGCGCCTAAATTCTTGGTCGGGAAGAAGCTGAAGATGATCAGATCACCCAAACTACCCACTTTTTTGCCCTTGTAGGTTGAACCGAACGCCTGGGCAGCGTCCTCCAAGATATGAAGATTATGTCGCTTAGCGATATCGAGAATCTCATCCATCTGGGCTGCCTGGCCATACAGGTGCACGGGCAGGATCACCCTGGTCTTATCAGTAATCGCCGCCTCTATCTTTGTCGGATCGATGTTAAAGGTATCGGGTTTGATATCCACAAAGCGAGGCACAGCACCAAGGGCTACGATCACCTCAGCCGTCGCAATAAACGTAAATGGTGAGGTTATGACCTCATCACCAGGACCCACGCCAAGCGCTTTCAAGCATATCGCCAAAGCATCGGTGCCGTTGCCCACGCCTATTGCATGCCTTACGTCAAGATAGGAGGCAGCCTCGATCTCGAACTCCTTCTCCTCCTGCCCCAAAATGAACTGGCTTGATTTTATCACCCGCTCCAATGCTTCCTTGAACTCCTCTAAAAGCGGCTCGTGGTGAGCCCATAAATCTATCTGCGGAACCTTCATGCAATCCTCCTGACCTTACCTTGTTCGAGCTTATAAGTTCCACTACATCGTGCTTTGCACGTTACGGTATCCGAATCGTCAAACTTTAACCGCTCGCCGCACTCGCACATCCAGCCTATCTGACGCGCGGGAACCCCCACCATCAACGCGTAATCCGGCACGTCCTTGTGGATAACCGCCCCGGCACCGATGAAACAGTGCTTTCCAAGGGTTATGCCGCACAGGATGGTGGCGTTGGCACCGATTGAGGCACCTTCCTTCACCAGGGTGGAAATCCACACCCCACCCTTGGGGTAAGCGGCGCGCGGGTTCATATCATTCGTAAACACGCAGCTTGGGCCGCAGAACACGTTGTCCTCAAGGGTTACTAAATCGTAGATGCTCACGTTGTTCTGAATCTTGCAGTTATTCCCGATCACCACGCGCGAACCTACGAACACGTTCTGTCCAAGGCTGCATTTTGCTCCGATCTTGGCCCCTTTCATGATATGAGAGAAGTGCCATATCTTTGTTCCTTCACCTACCTCTACCGGTTCATCCACGACTGCGGTGGGGTGGACGAAGTAGTTGTTTTCGTTCATCGTAACCCTCCAAGGTTCTTGATTTATGCCACACGTCGGTACTTCGTCCGACCGCGGGGACCCCGACTTACCCACTCCATAATCTTTTTGATCCCCCTTGAAAAGGGGGACTTTTTTTTGCCTCCCTTTTGGCAATCCTGCCGCTTCGCGTAAGGAAGGTGGCCGAAGGGCGGAGGGATGAGGGTAATCTTGGCATCTTCCAAATCTTGCACCGAAGGGCGACGCTTGCGGAGCACCGGAGGCCGAACGCAGGGAGTAATCTTCCAATCTTTTTTCCCCTCACAGCGGCTTGTAGGATTCTTTTTCATCCAAGGATTCCTGGGCCTTCTCGAGTATCCTAACCACGTCCGCGCCGTTCTGGCCGTCGGTCAGTGGGTTTTTGCCTTCAAGCACGCATTGGACAAAATGCTCGCACTCAAGCCTTAAAGGTTCCGCCTTCCCGATCTCAAGGAGTTTTGGGGTAAAATTGCGGTGGTGTTCGAAATCGCCGTTCCCTTTGGGTTCGATCCACTCATCGTAGAACTCCAGGGTGGAATCTGCGCCCACGTCGTCGAAAACAATCATCCCCTTGGTTCCTATGGCCTTGAGTCTGCGTATCTTGGTTGGATCGAGCCAGGATGCGCGCACGTGACCGAATCTGTTGCCTGAATAAAATAGCGAGACGAAGACCATGTCCTCGATCCCCGGGGTGAGGAAATCGGCTCCTGCAGCGGATAGGCCTTCAGGCATCTGGTTGTCGAAAAGGTAGAGTATCATGGATAAATCGTGCGGGGTAAGGCTCCACAGGGCGTTTTCGTTGGCGCGCGCGATCCCCAGGTTGACCCTTATGGAGTTCACGTACAAGAGCTTGCCTATCTTGCCCTGGTCTACGAGCTCTTTTATCTTTCGTATCGCCGGATGATAGAGCATGAGATGCCCTACCATCAGGATCAAGCCGCGTTTTTGAGCGATCTCTACCAGTTCATCGGCTTCCTCGGCCTTGAGTGTGAGCGGCTTCTCGCAGAGCACGTGCTTGTCACAAAGCAGGGCTTCGCGGGCAAGATCGTAGTGGGTAGGTGCGCTCGTAGCGATGCAGACCGCGTCAACGTCTGAAGTCAAAAGCTGGTGCGGGTCAATGGTGGTTTTTATCCCAGGGTAGTCGGTTTCTATTTTTTCAAGTGCCGCTTTGTTGATATCCGCTACCTGTTCGAGGCTTACGTTGTTAATCGAGGCGAAGTTGCGAATAAGGTTCGGTCCCCAGTATCCGGCGCCGATTACTCCAAGATGTAGCATCTATCTCCTTTTCTCTAAGATGGTTGAGAAGGTGGGATTTTAAAAACCTCCGGATCCAAGTTTTGCGGTCCTCGTTCGGAAGACGAGAGAGATTCAGCGGTGCATATGGGCAGGGCTATCTTCCACACCTTCAAACTCCTGGCCTTACCCTTGACCTTTACCGGCTCCATATGGATGAAGTCGAAGTGATCCTTGACTTCCCGGTATACACTGTCTGATACCACAATCTCGCCGCCCTTGGCTACGGTTTGCAGCCTGGCCGCGGTATTGACGCTGTCTCCTATAACCGTATACTCCAGCCGCTGAGTGGAGCCGATATTGCCAACAACCGCCTCGCCGTAGTTTATCCCTATGCCTACGTGGATGTCTTGCTTCCCCTCAGTAACCCTTTGCTTGTTCATCTCCTCGATCCTTTTTTGAATCTCCACCCCGGATTTAACCGCCTTGTAGACGTCGTCACTGTGCTCTACAGGTGCACCGAACACAGCCATGATGCAGTCACCCATGAACTTGTCTATGGTTCCCTCGTTGGCAAAGATGATAGTGGTCATCTCGGTCAGATAGAAATTAAGGAACGCCACCACCTCTTCAGGCGGCAGCTGTTCGGAGATGGGGGTGAATCCTCTTATGTCCCCAAAGAAGGCGGTTATCCGTTTTTTCGTTCCCTTCAAGGACTTGGCGAATACGTCCGGGTCCTTTAGAATCTCGTCCGCCACCTGGTGTGATACGTAGCGCTTGAACGCGTCCTCGATTAAAACCTTATCCTTCAGGTCTTTGGCCATGACGTTGAATGCCGAGGTCAGGTCGCCTATCTCGTCGTTTGTGGATTTGCGGATGCGGTACTCGAAGTTCCCCCTGGCGATCTCCGCGACGCCTCTCACTAACGCCTTGAGAGGCCGGATCAGCAGGGTGCCCAGTCCGAACGCACTCAGGATGCCTACGATGACACCTATAACCGTTATGCCGCCCACCACCATCTGAATCCTGCGCGATGCGATCTGCAGGCTGGTAAGGTCAATGCCTACGTGAACCTCGCCTATTTTCTTCTGCCCGCCGAGCATTACCGGAACCGCTACCTCGTAAATAGCTCCCCACTGGGGATCGGTTATCGTTTCGGCAGCGTAATCGGCCTCCTCAGGTACGGGTATGGCCTGGGATATCTGCTTGCGCCACAGGTTATCTTCAAGCACGATCTCGGTTGAATCACCTTTTTTGACCAGACGGGCCGGGGACGCCGCCGTCAGACCTTGCTGGTCAAGTATGTATGCGTAAACGCTTCCGGTGTGACGCAGGGCATCTCGTGAAAGCAGGGTAAGTGTGAGATCGTCTTCATCCATGAGCGGGTCTTCTGCCGAGAATGCCACGTTGCGGGCAAGGATGATGCCGCGAAGCTTTATTTCCTCAAGGAACGAATTGCGCACCAGTCGTATGATTGCAAACCCGGTGCCGCCCATCAAAAGACACACAAGGATAACCAAAAGCCCGGAGATCTTGAAGCGGATGCTCGTTCTCACGAACGAATGATACTTACCCCAACGCCGGAGTCAAGTTAGGTGCTTAGTGTTGCATCCATACCGCCGCCGGTTTCAGAATACTTAGTGATACTATTTAGTTTGATTATGTCTAAAAAACTCCTGCTCATCGCCGCTACCAGCGCCTACGGCTACTGGGAGCAGTGGGACGGCTGGTGGTATTCAGGAACCCTCACCTATAACAGCCACGACTATACGGCTGTTGACTCTGGCTACGTTTCCGACTCTACATTCTCAGACACCACGGATACATTCTACCTTCCTCAGGATGTTATAGTGAATTTCATCTATGTTGTCGGTGAGATAGAAGACACAATCGAGTTTGAGGATACTGTATTCACCGGCAGCAAACCGACAGGTGATGAAAGCGGCACAAAGGAAGGCAGCGGTGTCTGGTTAGGTACGGCGATTCTCAGGAGATCCGGGCTACCCCCTGTGGTGTTCGACTCCGTCTGGGGCACCTGGTGGAGTACCTATCCCCACTTCAACTACGACAGCGAGCCTGACCCTACCTATACAGCAGACTGGGATGTAACTGGCAGTAACCCTCCAGGGATTACTGGAGACGGCACCTGTTCTGGCTACCGGACGTACTACCGTCGAGATTAAACTCAAACGATTTGAGGAGGGGCTTTGCCCCTCCTCTTTTTGGCCTTGACATTGTCGGAGAATTGGCTTATAATTAGACAAAAAGGAGGTCGAGATGATCAATATAAGTCTTTTGGCTTTAGCCTTGTGCAGTGGTGTTCTTGTAGAGCCGTTCAGGGTAGCAGACCACCAGCCCGGCCACCAGCAGGTATACGGTTGTGCAGCAATGGCTCCTGACGGCCACTTTGCCGTAGCCTGGATAGACAGCATAGCATCCGGCGACCCATTCAATCCCGATGATCTAGAGCTGGAGCTTTTTATTCGCTTCTTTGACCGTGATGGAAATCCAATGACCGAGGCTTATAAGATTACAAAACTTGCGGACACCTCGTTGATTCGCCACCCCTGTCTTGAGATGGACACCGCAGGCAACACTATTCTGCTTTGGGCGGATAAGCCGATCTGGAGGGAGGATGAGCTTTGGTATGCCTGGTATGTGCGTTTTCAGCGCTTTGCCCCTGATGGCAGCCCTGTTGGCTCTGCGCACAACTTGATTGCCGGCGTACTCTTAGGTAAGCACACAAATAGACCCAGCCCATTTGACCTGAGCCTCAACAATAACGAAGAGTTCGTAGTGACCTGGTGTGAGATAAAGCCTGGCCCCCCTACTTTGAATTACGTGTGGGTCGGGCGCTTTGATATGGATGGTTATCCTGAGAACCAGTCCTTCTTGACTTGTGATGCGGAGTGTGTATATTCCTACTATCCCAGGGTGGCGCTGAACGACGAAGGCGACGTGGCAGTAACCTGGCTTAATGAGATTTGGGGGGACCCGGACTCGACATATCGGCGGTTCCAGGTGTTCGATGCGCAAGATGAACCGATTCTGTCGTGGAGGCCCAGGGGACATCTGTTGGATTATGAGGAGGGGGGTAGCTGGGCCGAGCCCTATTGGCTTGACGATGAGCGTTTCGTGGCGTTCTGGACGTACGACGGGCTTGTGGGTGGAGTGTTCGGCCATCGTGGGTTGGCGCGGTATCCCATACGCTTGGTGATAACTGATCCTCACGAAGTTGGGGCCTGGGAAAAGATGTTCTCAGTTGCCTTCTCTTCTGATGAGCGGTTTGCTGAGACGCATTTTCGATGCAGTAAGTTACACGAAGAACCAGTCTGCTACTGGTTCCGCCCGGGTGGCATAATTGGCGAGATTCGAGACAACCAGGTTTGGCGGCTGACTAATCTTTTCGAGTATACGTTACCTTTCGGAAAAGATACCACACTTAAGACTGCTTTCATACCTGCAGTTGGTGCGTGCGACGACCGAATCGTGTGGGTGTATCCCCGTTCCACGCCCGATAGTCTCTGTGAGGCCTGGGCCATGATCTCCGACTGGGACATGGGGGTAGGGGTAGTTGAATCTCCCATCCAGACCGAATCCCCCATTCAGGTTTCAGCCTCGCTCAACCGGCTTTCATACGACGTGTCCGGGAGTGTTACGGGCGAGGCAAAGCTTACCTTTTACTCTGTGGACGGACGGAGAATACTCGAAGAAACCATAAAAGGCAAGGGCACCTGGACGCCTACCGAACTTCCCTCCGGCGTGTATTTTGCCCGAATCAAGTACAACTCAGCCAGCGCCAGAGCCAAGGTGGTCATTCTGCATTAAATCTTGACAGAGGGGTGAATCTGCCTTTAATAACTAAAAGGAGGTCAATATGCTCAATATAAGCCTTTTGGCTTTAGCCTTGTGCAGTGGTGTTCTGGTGGACCCGTTTCAGGTAGCAGACCACCAGCCCGGCCACCAGCAGGTATACGGTTGTGCGGCCATGGCCTCAGACGGGCACTTTGCCGTAGCTTGGGTAGACAGCATATCATCCGGCGACCCCTTCAATCCCGATAACTTAGAGCTTGATCTTTTCATTCGTTTCTTTGACCGGGACGGGAATCCAATGACCGAGGCTTATAAGATTACAAAACTTGCGGACACCTCGTGGATCCGCCACCCTTGCCTTGAGATGGACACCGCAGGCAACACTATTCTGCTTTGGGCGGATAAGCCGATCTGGAGGGAGGATGAGCTTTGGTATGCCTGGTATGTGCGCTTTCAGCGCTTTGCTCCTGACGGCAGTCCTGTTAGCTCTGCGCACACTCTGGTGGCCCACGTATTGTTAGGTAAGCACACACAGAGACCCAGCCCATTTGACCTGAGCCTCAACAATAATGAGGAGTTCGTAGTAACCTGGTGTGAGATAGAGTCTGGCCCCCCTACTTTGAATTACGTGTGGGTCGGGCGTTTTGATCTGGAAGGTTATCCTGAGAACCAGCCCTTCCTGGCTTGTGATGCGGAGTGTGTATATTCCTACTATCCCAGGGTGGCGCTGAACGATGCAGGCGACGTGGTGGTAACCTGGCGCAATAGGATTTGGGGGGACCCGGACTCGACGTATCAGCGGTTCCAGGTGTTCGATGCCGCAGATGAACCTATCCTGTCGTGGAGACCAAGGGGACATCTGTTGGATGAACGGGCACACGGCGGGCAGGAGCCCCAGCTCTTTTGGCTCGATAATGACCGTTTCGTGGCATTTTTCAGGGCATTCTGGAAGTATTACGGAGGTTTTTTGGAGGCTCGAG
>Ga0315545_1001532_pt1 | contig 22277 bp, 18 predicted proteins | sample SalMarSW160210MG_FD_203096 | JGI IMG/M metagenome (GOLD analysis project Ga0315545, IMG submission 203096) | Salt marsh sediment microbial communities from the Plum Island Ecosystem LTER, Massachusetts, United States - Salt Marsh Sediment SW1602-10 ...
GTCGTTCGAGGAGTTGGAGGTAGCTTTTCACCATGCGCAGCGGCTCTTGCAGGTCGTGGGAGGCGACGTAGGCAAAGTGCTGTAGTTCCTCGTTGGAGCGGGTCAGTTCTCGTGCCTGTCGCGCCAGTGCCTCCTCCGCCTGCCTGCGTCTCTGCAGGAGCAGCGAGTCCTGTAACGCACCGCTGATTTGTCTGGTCAATGTTCCATAGACACTCCCCTTGCACGATCCCGCCTCAACGACGAGACAACCAAACTGATTTTCCCTAAAGTTCAGAGATTCTACCACCCAGGTGTATCGTCTCTCCTGCGATAACAGCTCTTCCGGAACCAGTTGGCGGGTGAGAAAACGTCGTCCGTCAGCATCCCCCTCGATCCGCTTCCCCTTATCGTAGGCTAGTAGCAACCTGGACCACTCGGCGAGATACTTTTGTCCTTCATAAAGGGAGAGATAAAAGTTCGAAAAACCCAACTGGGGGAGCCTATGACCAACCGCGTCAAAAATCTGCTCCATTTCGACCGCCGCAACCAAGTCGCCACCAAAATTACCCAGCACTTCAGCCTGCTGCGTTTCCTCGACCTCCCGGCGTGCCCAATGCCATTGGGCCACTCTGCCGACCACCACCCGTCCTTGATTGAAGAGATCCTCAGCCCGAGACAAGGTCGCGGCATCCATCGAATACGGCAACATACGACGCCGCATCACAGACATTGCTCCCTGCCAATCATCAACCTGGCTATCCGCTTCAACCGCCTGTCGCAGCACATCGTCCAACACCGAAAGGAAAGAACCCTGCGGAGCCGAGTCGGACACCACCTCCTCCACAAAGGCATCCAAGAGCCGACCCGCCCACTCAGAGGATAGCGACACAGGTATTTCCATCACTTGCACCATCTCGGAGAGAATCGCCTCGCGCTGCGCGACAATGGCCTCCTCCAAGGGTTCCCCCTTTCTCTCCAAAGGTCCCACCGCGGCGTGCATCACCACCGGCGCAGAACAACCACAGGACCGACATATCACTAGCCTTGTAGGAAGCATCGTTTGCTCAGGCACCCGTTCACCTGCCAGCAACTTGAGCATCATCTCTATGCTTGCCCGGCCCAGTTTACGTATCGGTTGCCGCACGGTGGTCAATGAAGGATAAGAAGCCGCTGCTTCTCGCGTGCCATCAAAGCCCCCCACGGCGACGTCTCCTGGTACGCATATCCCCCGATCCTCAAGTGCCTTCAAAGTGCCAAACGCCGCCCAGTCGCTGGAGGCCACCACGGCGTCAAACTCGACCTTGCGCTCGTCGAGCAACAGGCGGATTGCGTCTATACCCCCCTCGTATACAAAAGTGCCCGGCGCGACGAGGTCGGGGTCCAGAGGTACATCATGCTCAGCCAGCGCATCGGCATAGCCACGATACCTCAGTGCCGCCTCCTCGTTGTCCTCAGGCCCACGAATGAACGCAATACGGCGGTAGCCGTGGACCTCGATAAAGTGCGTGACAATGTCTCGCATGCCCTTTTCATTGTCCACAACCACGCCGGGAATACCTGGAGGTTGTGCAACGCCGACCATGGGCAGAGGACGATAGCGGTTGATAAAGTCCTTGAACTCGTCGCCTGTCAGAAGGTTGCCTAGAGTGCCAGAGATGATGAGACCATCAACCCTTTCGTCAGTGACCAGGTCGTAGAGGATGTCATCCCGCACGTCAAACCTGTTGGGTGCATTTATGAATCCGCTCACGTAACAAATCAGATTGACGTCCAGTTCTGATGCCGCACCAACGAACCCAGCCCATAGGTCATTATAATATGGCGATCTTCCAATTCCGGACAGCAGGCCAATGGTCGGACGTGAATTCCGTGGCCTGACGTTGCTCATTCTGTGCTTGCCCTTCCGATTGTTCACGCGACACCCCCTTATGCGATAGACAGACGGTCACCAAACCCAGGCTCTTTTCAGACAAAACGCCTAATACCAATTGGCTCCCTGGCGGGGAAAGGTATTCCCAGCGCCGCCTGTTCACGGCGGCGCGGTCAGCCCTGGCGCGTCCTGCCGTCTCGGCGTTCACGGTACACTGCCTTCCCTATCCGGAATGGTGAAGTAGAACGTCGATCCCTGGCCGGGTTGCGACTCCACCCAGATGCGCCCGCCGTGGCGCTCCACAATCTTTTTGCAGATCGCCAGGCCAATGCCGGTGCCAGGGTATTCGTCCGGGCTGTGCAGCCGCTGGAATATCTGAAAGATACGGTCGAAATACTGTGGCTCTATGCCCATACCGTTATCGCGCACCGAGAATACCCACTCATCGTTGTCTCGTTTTGCGCTGATGTGGATCGCTGGCGGGCGATCACTGCGGAACTTGATGGCGTTGTCGATGAGATTCTGGAACAGTTGGGTCAACTGCACCTCGTCGGCCATTACCACCGGCAAGGGATCGCGAGTCACTGTCGCACCGCTCCGTTCGGCGAAGAACTTCAGGTAGCTGAGCGCGCGATCGATAATAGCGGAGCTATCGACAGTCTCTAGCGGCGCTTGGTGAGTGCCGATGCGGGAGAAGGTCAGCAGGTCGTTGATCAGGGCCTGGATCCGAGTGGCTCCACTTGTGGCGTAACCGATGAGCTCGTCGGCGTCTTCGTCCAACTTGTCGCCGTAGCGTTGTTGCAAGAGCTGCGAGTAGCTCACCACCATGCGCAGCGGCTCTTGCAGGTGATGTGAGGCCACGTAAAAAATCTGCTCCAACTCGGCGTCCAGTGCCTGCGCTTGATGGGCCAGCGCTTCTTCTGCTCGCTTGCGCTCGACGATCTCCTGCTGGGCCTGTTCGTATAGGTGGGCATTCTTGATCGCCAGCCCGGCGAAATAGGCAAAGAGCCTCAGCGCTTCTATCTGTTCCTCTGTTATGTGCTGCTGGGTGATCAAGTTGTCTACCGACATCACGGCCACCGGCTCGTCGCCTGCCCAAGCAGCGACCGTGATGTGCTCCTTCACGCCGTACATTTCGTGTTCTGGTGGCAGAGAGAACTTGGCGCTGTAATCGGGGCTGAAGACAAAGCTCTTGGGGTTGCTCAGAACCTCCCGAAAAGCCTCGTGCTCTTCCACCGGCACGACATACCAGCTCATATCCTCCACCTCCCCGGCGAGATCGGTCCCATACACGCCACGTACCGTCTCCTCATCGGGATCGTAGAGGAAAAGGCCCACACGGTCAAATCCCAACCCGAGGCGCACGCTCTCGTGGATGGTCAGCAGGCATGTCTGCAGGTCAGCCACCTGTGCCACAGCCTCACCCAGTTCGAGCACTTTTTCCAGCCACCTCTGGCGGCGCGCCTCCTTTTCCTCGACCCGTTTCCGCTCAGTGATATCCTTGGTGATCCCAAACGTGCCGACGATGTTCCCGTCCTCGTCCTGCAAGGGCACCTTGGTTGTCAAGTACCACTCTTCTCGTCCATCGGGGTATGTTCCCTTTTCCTCAAGATTTACGATAGGCTGGCCGGTTCTGATGATCTGCTGCTCGTCTTCCTGCGCCTTTCGCGCGTGTTCCTCAATGAAGAAGTCGAAATCCGACCTGCCTGCCAACTGGGCAGGGTCGCTCACGCCGAACAGCCTGGCGTGCGACGTGCTGTTCCTGATGAAGCGGCTCTCTTCATCTTTGAAGTAAACGTAGTCGGGCACGTTGTCCATCAGGGATTGCATCAAATACTGCTCCCACCTTAGCGCCTTGTACAACTGGGCGTTGGCGATGGCGTTGGCCAACTGGTCGGCCATGGTCTGGAGCACAATGATATCTTCCTCACTGAAGGCGGCTTCTTGAGTGCTCTGAATGGTCAGAGCGCCGATGGTCTCGCCTCGGCTGACGAGGGGCAGCGCCATCTCGGAACGGGTCTCCGGCAGCAGAGGATTGGCGAAGCGCACGGGCTCCGCGCCGACGTCCAGCGCGATGCAGGCTCGCCTCTTGGCCACGCACTGGCCGACCATGGAATCGCCGCCGACTCGGAGTTTATGGCCCTGGCCCAGCATTTTCCGTCCTGCTTCGCCGGTGCCTGCCCGGAGCACAGCCCACTCGCGGTTCTCATCCACGAGGAACAGGCCGGCGTAGTAGAGGTCGAATCGCTCGAGGGCCAGGTTGACCACCTGCTGGATCAGTGTCTCCGGATCGAGGATGCTGCCGGCGGCGTGTGATACCTCGGCGGCAGTCTGCAGGTGCTTGCTCCGGCGCTCCAGGTCATTTAGCAGGCGCTCGCGCACCGTCACATCACGGGCTAGACCCAATGTGCCCCAGACCTTGCTCTCTGCATCTCGAAGCGGTATCTTGATAGTGTTAAAGATGTGTAGCTCGTCGTCAACCATGGCCGGATCGCGCGAGATGACCAGAGGCTCGCCGCTGTCCATGACCTGCCGATCGTCTGCCCAGTAGCCCCGAATGCCTTTCTCCGGATCTCCCTTGACGAATTCCTCCGGGAAACCCATTTCCAGATCGTTCTTGCCGACAAAGTCGTCGGGCGTCCGGTGGAGGGCATCCGCGTACCCCTTATTGACCAGCACATAACGGTGTTGCTGGTCTTTGATGAATATCCAGTCGGGAGTAGCGTCGATGATCGAGCGGAGCAGTTGTTCGGACTGTCGCGTATTGGCCAGCAACTGCTCGCGTTTGGCCTCCGTCTCTTTCAGTCCGCTGATGTCCCTGGAGATGATGCCCAGGCCGATAACCTTCCCGGCCTGGTCTGTGATAGGAACTCTATTCTGCAAGAGCCAGAGGCTGTTGCCACCGCTGTTGGTGACTCGGACCACTTCTCCGATCAGAGATTGCCCCGACTGTATGATGTCCTGCTCGCTATCGTAGGCTCTCTGCGCCTGTTCCTGAGGGAAAAAGTCAAAGTCTCTTTTGCCGATGACCTCTTGCGGGTCGGCGAGGCCCAGGTGCTGCGCCCCTGCTCGATTGATCATGACGAAGCAGGATTCAGCATCTTTGATGTAGATGAGATCGGGCGTGTTGTCTATCAGGACATGTAGCAGGTCGTGCCCCTCTATCGGATCTGAGGTCTCACCCTGCCGTGGTTTTCGCGATTTCTTCGTTGCTTGCGCTTTCTTTATCCTATCGCTCGTGTCAGCCATACTCATGTGCTCCTGTAGACGACTTCTGAGGGAGTGCCTGTGCGGAGGCTGCTTCCTGGTATCGCTATCCTTTCTGGTCGGACACCTGCTATTCGTGCCTTACTGCCAGCAGGGTTTCCAATGCGTCCTTTACCGCAGTGGCGGAGCCACCGCTCGGCACGTAGGCATCCACGCCGGCGGCTCGCGCGGCCTCTTCGTTCTCAGGATCGCCGGTGACCACTATGCAAGCCGCTTCTCTCTTGGAGGAGGCGCGCAGCCACCGGCAGAGGGCTGGCCAGTTCAACGCCGCGTTCGTCGTCAAGCCGAGCACCACGGCATCGGGGCCGAAGCGCACCACCTGCGCGCCGGCCTCGCACTCGTTGGTGGCCAGGGCGACATCGAATTCCCCATCCTGCTGTAGTACTCGTGCAAGCCCTTCGGCGTCTGGGCCGCCGCCCACGACCAGCACCCGTGCCCGCGGCGACTCTTCCAACGTCGGGTCCACCGGAATCCCATATGTTTGCAGAAAGGAGAGAAAATCAGGCATCAGGATGCGGTAGTGCCCGCCTGGCGTGGTGTAGGCCTTGAGCGCACCCTTCTTGATCCAGTTGATGATGGTTGCCTGGGAAACCTGGCAGTATTCGGCTGCCTGTCCTGTGGTCAGAGGTTTGCTCCTCGCCATGTTGTTCCTCCTGGGCCAATCACTTGGGTTCGGTGGACAGAAGCGTGGTATTTAGCGATTTTCTTTCTTTTCACAAATTATAAGATTTGCGAGAATTCCGGTCAATGAGAAAAAGGTACCAGGAGAAATGATCCAATGGTCGATGACCAATGGCCGGTGGCTGATGGCAGATCGAGGAATTCGATAACGGGGGAGTCGCCAGTGGCTGGGGGTTTCCCCTGTAGGTCAATCCTGTATGATCACCAGTGTGCCCAGCTCGGCCCACTCGAAGAGCGCGGCGCCCTCCTCAATACCCAGCACGATGCAGCCATAGGAGGCTGGTGAGCCCAACGCCCACCACAACTGCTGGCCATTGCGGAGAGGTAGCCCGTGGATGCCGTTAGTGAAATCCGGGCCGGACTGGTAGACGCCCATGAAATGGGGCATCCACAGATCCCAACTGGAGGCGTAGGCGTTTTCCTCCTTGCTCAGGATCTGAAAGGTCCCCGGTATGGTGGGAGAGGATTCGATCCCGGTCGAGCAGATGAAGCTGTAGACCAGTGCTTCCCCTTCATACGCATAGAGGTGTTGCTCGGAGATGTCTATCACGATGCGCCTATCTGTGATCAGCGGCAAGGGGAAGAGGATGTCGATGGAGGGGATGGTGATCTCCTGGCCAGGGTGCAGATCGCCGGTGTCGATATCTGGATTGGCCTCGACCAGCCGCCAGGCGGGGAAACCGTGCGTGCGTGCGATCGATGTGAGCGTGTCGCCCGGCTGCACTGTGTAGATGCGAGGTGGGTGGAACAGGGTTCCTGTGGCCTGGTGCTCCCCGGCTTCCAGCGCTACCTGTATCGCGGAAGCGGTTCTCTCCACGTCGATGGCGACTACGTCCGTGGTCAGTTGGCCGTTCAAGGTGTTCAGATAGGCGCGGATGCCGCCACCGTCAACTGTCAGTACGATCCGGGCGCCGTTTTCGTCCTCGATCGTCTCTGTGCTTAACCAACCAGCGATGACGTCCGGTGTCACGGACCACGTTGCGTTGAAGCTGGTGAGAAAGTCGTGGGCGACGAGAGTCAAGGGCTGGGCCAGCAGCGCTTGGGCCTGGGCCATGGCCGGGCCAGGGTTGCCGATGGCAGGCGCCACCTGGCGGGTCAGGAGGTCCATCGTCAACCCGTCGGGGCCGATGCGGATGGCGTGCGAAAGCGCGGCGACGGTGGCCTCAATGTCCAGCTCCCGCCCGGCCTGGGCCGGCAACGGTGTGATGGATTCAGGGCTGATGGCGAGCGAGGCGTTTACGGGCGGCACGGCTACCTCAGGGGCCAGGGCTTCCAGCGCGGCAGCGGCCTGGGCTGGATCGGGAAGGATGATGACGGGGGGGATGGGGTGGCCGCCGACAAGCGCCTGCAATTGCACGGATCGCTGCTCTTGAAGCATCCCTTCCCGTCCCACCTGGTAGGCTAGCTGCGCGGTCGCCGCCGGATCGAGCCTGATCCCCAGATCGGCCCAGGTGCGGGTCCAGGTGCGCTCCCCGTCGCTCAGCGTCAGGGTTAGCGTGGCGGGATCGGGGAGCGCGGCTTGGAGGGCGGCGATGGCCTCGTCCACGGCCATGCTGCCCACGTCCACGCCGTAGACGCTGACGCCGGGATAGATGTGGTCAGCGTAGCGCTGGTCGTAGGCCCTGGCCACGAGCGCCAGGCTTCCAACGCCGATCAGCAGCAAGACCAATATCAGAATCCCGGCAAAGACGAACCAGGGAGTGCGAGAGTTCATACCGAATCTGTTGACGTGACTTCAGAGCGGCGTCACTGTATGACGCGAAACGCATCCAGATATGCCTGCAAGTCCTCCCACGCCTGCAACCCTTGGCCAGGCGCTGGCACATAGTTCAGCTACAATACCACACAATGACCCGGCTTGCAAGTTCTGGCGCGTTGTGGTGATGTGGGGTATAATGAGGCGAACGTGCGTTCTATGATTCAAGGCGTAATACACAGGTGTGGAGCGTAGAACGTGAAACGTAAAGCGTGAAGCGCGAAAGCTACGTGTCACGTTTTACGTTTCACGTGTCATATCTGCATGAACCTGTTTCGCACGAGGAGAGTTCTATGACTCGATTCCAACTCGTCTCTGGCTTTCAGCCCACGGGCGACCAACCTGAAGCCATCGCCCAGTTGGTGGAGGGTGTCGAGAAAGGGCTCAAGCACCAGACGTTACTCGGCGCGACCGGCACGGGCAAGACATACGTCGTGTCGCAGGTGATCGAACAGGTGCAGAAGCCTGCGCTCGTCCTCGCGCACAACAAGACGCTTGCTGCCCAGCTCTATGCCGAGTTCCGCGAGTTCTTTCCCCATAATGTCGTCGAGTACTTTGTTTCCTATTACGACTACTACCAGCCGGAGGCGTACATTCCCAGGCACGATCTGTACATCGAGAAGGATGCCGACATCAACGAGCAGATTCAACGGCTGCGCCTGGCGGCCACGACCGCTCTTTTCTCGCGTAAGGATGTCGTCATCGTTGCCTCCGTCTCGTGCATCTATGCCCTTGGCAACCCTCAAGAGTGGGGCCGGGTGATGATCGAACTGAAGCGGGGGGAAAAGCAGCGGCGTGACGGCCTGCTCCGTCATCTGGTGTCGATCTACTACAAGCGCAACGACCTGGAGCTGCAGTCAGGCTCCTTCCGCGTGCGGGGCGATACCTTGGAGGTGATGCCTGCCTACGGCGAGACGGCTCACCGCTTCAGCTTCTGGGGGGACGAGATCGAGCGCATCGCGGAGGTCGATACGCTCACCGGCGAGGTGCTGCGGGACTTGGATGAGGTGCGTATCTTTCCCGCCAAGCACTTTGTCACGCCCGAGGACACGCTGGACGAGGCCCTGGCCGACATTGAGGCCGAGCTGGGGGATCGGTTGCATGCGCTGCGCAGCCAGAACAAGCCGCTGGAGGCGCAGCGGCTGGAGCAGCGCACGCAGTACGACCTGGAGATGATCCGCGAGATCGGTTATTGCTCCGGCATCGAGAACTATTCCCGCCACCTGGAGCGGCGTCCGCCCGGCGCGCCGCCGTGGACACTGCTCGACTACTTCCCGGCCGACTATCTGCTCGTCGTGGATGAGTCGCACATGGCGATCCCCCAGGTGCGGGGGATGTACAACGGCGACCGCAGCCGCAAGGAGGTGCTGGTCGATTACGGCTTTCGCCTTCCCTCGGCGTTGGACAATCGCCCGCTCAGCTTCGACGAGTTCGAGGAGCGGGTCAACCAGGTCATCTACACCTCCGCTACCCCCGGTCCTTACGAGCTGGAAAAGAGCCAGCAGGTGGTGCAGCAGATCATCCGTCCCACCGGCCTCGTCGATCCGGAGATCGTGGTCAAGCCGGTGCAGGGCCAGGTGGACGATCTGGTGGCTCAGATCGGCGAGCGGGTGGCGCGGGGTGAGCGGGTGCTGGTCACCACGCTGACGAAGCGCATGGCAGAGGATCTGTCCGACTACCTGAAGGAGTTGGGCGTCAGGGTACACTACTTGCACAGCGAGATCCAGACGCTAGAGCGGGTAGAGATCCTGCGCGACCTGCGACTGGGGACCTACGACGTCGTCGTGGGGATCAACCTGCTGCGAGAGGGGCTCGACCTGCCGGAGGTGAGCCTGGTGGCCATCCTCGACGCCGACAAAGAGGGGTTCCTGCGCTCCGACACGGCTCTCATCCAGACCGTTGGGCGGGCGGCGCGGCACGTCAACGGCACGGCCATCATGTACGCTGACCGCGTCACCGATTCGATGCAGCGGGCCATCGATGAGACGGAGCGGCGGCGGAAGGTCCAAACGGCGTACAACGAGGAGCATGGGATCGTGCCTGCCTCTATCGTCAAGGAGGTGCACGATCTCACCGACCGGGTACGGATGGCCGAGGCCGAGGGGGTCGAGGAGGAACGAGGCCTGGCCCAGTTTTCCAAGGACGAGCTATCCCGCCTGGTCCGAGAGTTGGAGCGGCAGATGAAGGCTGCGGCGCAGGATCTGGAGTTCGAGAAGGCGGCGCTGTTGCGGGATCAGATCTTTGAGCTGCGGGCTGTGCTCGCGGATAAGGAGGCCGAGGACGTGCCTGCCTGGGAGCGGGAGCGGCGGATGGCGCGGTTGGAAGTGGCGGAGTCGGATTGAGGCGCGCGTGGCTTGCTGTTTCAGGACGATAACTCCTTGTTGTGCTGGCAGGGGGTTGATCTGTTTCGAGGTTAGCACGCTCCGTTGAAAGTGATAGTTTTCCAGAAGGGTCAAAGTGTGATAAACTACAAGAGTCAACATGCCACTGATAAAGGTTCAGCAGGGAGAGTACACATGACCCAGGAGCCCATATCGCTTCACCCACTGGCTGAGATATTTGGTTTTCCGCCCGACAACTTCTCGCCCAGAGCGAGTCGCTATCGTAAAAACAAACTGTGCCCCTATCACAACAAAGTGCCATCTTGCACCAAGGATAAAGCCAATGCCCCTTTGGGGGTATGTAGCATTTATTCAGGTGAGGAGATGGCAATCACCTGCCCAATCCGCTTTCGCCAGGATTGGCTAATTGCGGAGGATGCTGCTGCGTTCTTTTTTCCGGAACCACAGCAATGGACATCCCTTACCGAGGTTCGTATCAACGATGCAAATGGAAAAAGTGCAGGCAACATTGACATTGTTTTGGTTGCCTATGACGATCATGGGCATGTAGTTGACTTTGGCTCCCTCGAAGTTCAGGCTGTTTACATCTCCGGTAACATTCGTCAGCCCTTTGAGTTCTACCTTGAAGACCCGGAGAAACGGCACAATATGGACTGGTCAGGGCATAGCAACTATCCCCGACCGGATTATCTCTCCTCTTCCCGCAAGCGTCTGGCCCCCCAGCTAATTTACAAGGGCGGGATTCTTAACGCCTGGGGCAAGAAGATGGCTGTGGCTTTGCACAGCGGCTTCTATCACACCTTGCCCCAACTGCCTGAAGTTGAGCCTGCAGCAGCAAATCTCGCTTGGTTCATCTACGATCTTGAACACGAGACAGCCCAGAACGTCTATCAACTTGTCCACTCGAAGACCGTCTACACGCAGTTCAAGCCAGCGTTGGACAGGCTTACGACTCCGGAACCTGGCCCCATCGAGGATTTTGTTGAGTACTTGCAGGGGAAACTGGATGAGCGTCTTGAGGAGCACAATGCACCAGATGCTCCTACTTTAGCGGATATTCTGGAGGTGTAGCAGGCGTATGTGTCAGTTGAGTTTCTTGCCGCCATCGAAAAAGATCATAAATGTCGCGTCCGTTCCACAACGGAGTCCATTTCGATATCCGGGTGGCAAGACGTGGTTGGTGCCCTACGTGCGACATTGGTTGCTCAGTCTACCGAAACGTCCTGAAGAGTTCATTGAGCCGTTCGCTGGCGGGGCGATTGTTGGTCTCACTGTGGCAGCGGAAGGTTTAGCCACTCATGTTATTCTAGTGGAGTTGGATGAACAAGTGGCCGCTGTCTGGCAAACTATACTTGGTGGCGATGGCGAATGGCTGGCGGAGAAAATAGTTTCTTTTGACTTGACCGCTGAAACCGTAGAAGAAGTCCTGTCCAGCACTCCAAGCACTCAGCGGGATATCGCCTTTCAGACAATCGTAAAGAACAGAGTCAATCGCGGCGGTATACTTGCGCTAGGAGCTGGTCGGATCAAGAATGGTGAAAATGGCAGAGGTGTCGGGTCACGCTGGTATCCCGAAACTCTCAAGAAGCGTATCCTGAAAATCGTTGCTATTCGTGATCGGATCACGTTTGCTCTAGGAGACGGTCTCCAAGTAATGCGTGAAAACGTTCAGCGTGCCGATGCGGTCTTTTTTTTAGATCCGCCCTATACGGCCGCTGGCAAACGAGCTGGTACTCGTCTTTATACCTGTCATGAGTTGGACCATGAAGAACTTTACAGTATTGCAGACACTTTGGTCGGTGACTTCCTGATGACTTATGATAACTGTGAGGGGGTCCGTCAGCTTGCCGGCAAGCACAGCTTTGATATGGAAGCTGTGGCTATGAAGAGTACTCACCATGCCGAGATGACCGAATTATTGATCGGGCGGAATCTTGATTGGCTTAGGGCAAATATCCTGCAGGACTTTGGCTGATTCCGGGACCAAGCTGCGTGCTAACCCGTGCGTGAAGCCGATTCTGCTTCGCAGCCTTGCATTCGCGCTCGTTTCGCTATTGTGGCCGGTCTCGTTCTGTGAGTAGATCGTGCAAAGTCACGGCGCGGCTTGTGCGCCACCTTTAGAAGCGAGGGTGTCTTCTCGGTATCTCGTTGACGCGGGATCGCACGGGCTCGGGAACCAGCCTGGGCCTCTGCCCTGTCGGTCTCGTCGGTCTGGCGCGAGGAGCTGCTTTGCGCTGGCCGAGCCTTTGTTGGTAGGCGTGCCAGAGGACCCTCATCCGCTGCTGCAGCGAGTCGGCGTCCAGCCCCGCCCGCAGCCGCAGCCAAGCCAGGGCCGTCGCAGCACTTGCGATCCCGGCCAATGCCAGCGAGGGGACCCACAGCGAGCCTAGCCCTGCGCCGCGCAGCATCACCCCGCGCAGGATCACCAGATAGTGCTGCACCGACGAGGCGCTGGCGATCACTTGCATCGCCAATGGCATGTCGGTCGTCGGCACGATGAAGCCGGAGCAGGCCACCTCCAGCATCGCCAGCGCAAAGACGAACAAGATCGCCTGCTGCTGGGTGCGCGACACCAGGGAGATGAGCGTGCCCCAGCCGATCTGAGCCAGAACGAAGGGAACGGTGAGCAGCAGCAAGAGGGGCAGCGAGCCGCGCATCGGCACACCAAACCAGACGGCGATCACACCGATCATCAGCAGGCAGTCCACCAACCCGATGGCCAGGGTGGGGATGGCCTTGCCCAGGATTGTTTCCATGCGACCCATCGGTGTGATGCGTAGTTGCTCCAGTGTGCCCCGCTCGCGCTCCCGGGTAAAGCTCTGCGCGGCGATGACGAGGGTGACTTGGTACACGATCAGCCCTAGCATGGCGGTGATGGAGTGAGGGCGGTCGTCGAGGGCAGCGTTGAAGCGGGCGACAAAGCTCGTTTCTATCGGCCCGCTGGTGGCCGTGGTCGTGTTGGCGACGAGGTCGTGCATGATCTCGCCTGCTACGGTTTCGATGCTTGCCTCGGCCACCGTGGCCGCCACGTAATTGGAATCGTCCACGATGATCTGCACCTCGGCGCTGCGCTGCGGATCGAGGATGGCATCCCCGTAGCCGGGTGGCACGACAAGGATGGCGGCAACCTTACCCCGTTGCATCAAGGACTGGGCCTGCTCGACGTTCTCTGCATACGTTGTCAGTAGCAGCTCATCGGATTGGTCCACCATCGCGATCAGCTCGCGGCTGGCCCGGCTGCGGTCGTCGTCGATCACGGCCAGGGGCAGGTTCTGCACGCCTTCTCCCACCATCGTGCCCATCAGCACCAGTTCCACCAGCGGCCCCAAAAGGACAAAGGCCATCAGCACTTTGTCCCGGCTGAGCTGCAGGAACTCTTTGATGACCATGCTCCAGATGCGGTGTAGGGTCTCTTTCATCAGTCCAATCGTTTCCTAAAAGTCCATGCGCCCAGCCCCAGCCATACGGCGGCGATGCCGAGCAGCGACAAGATCGATGGCCACAACTCGGCGAAGGTTGCTCCCTTGATAAAGATCGCGCGGCAGATCGTCACAAAGTGGGTGGCGGGTAGGGCGTGGGACATGCCGGTGCTGACCAGACTGGTGGTGTCGATGGGGTCGATCAGCCCTGCCAGGAAGAAGCCGGGCACGAAAAAGACGAACAAGGCGATCACCGTGGCCGTCTGCTGGCTGTGTACCAGGTTGCCGATGAAGATGGCCAGCCCCATGCTGGCGAGCAGGAACGCGACGGTAGATGCGACGAGCAGCAGCGGGCTGCCCCGGAAGGGTACGCCGAATATCAGCGTCGCCACCAGCCATACCGGTATCAGTCCAATCAGCGCCGTGGTGACGTAGGCGGCCAGTTTGCCTCCAAGGTACTCCAGCGGTCGCACCGGCGTGACGACGAGCGACTCCAGCGTCTTCGTCTCCCGCTCACGCGTCAGCGCCAGCGCCGCCGCCATCACTGGCAGGGAGAAGACGATGGGGATGAGGCCGGGGATCATGCTGTTGCGCTTGTTGGCGCTATCCAGGTAGGCGCGCTGCGAGTGGACCAGCAGTTGGGGAGAGGGCGTCGCAAACTGCTTGCTCAGCTTCAAGCTGAAGGCGGTAGTGTGTCCCATCAGGCTGCCGGTCGCCTGGCCGGCGGCCAGGGTGTCGATCCCATCCAGGATCACCTGCAGGGGCGCGGCGTCCATATCCAGGGCGGATTCACCAAAGCCTGCGGGGATGACGACTGCCGCATCAATGCGTTGGTCCACCAGCAATTCCTCGATTTCCTCGTAGCTGGATACGTAAACCACGGCAAAGTCCGAGTCGCTGCCTAGGTCGGACGTGAATTGCCGTGATAGAGGGGTGCGGTCGTGATCCCATACGGCCAGGGCGACCCGGCCGCTGCCGCTGGCGAACAGAATGGAGAGGGCGACGAGTACGAACGCCGGGGAGAGAAACATCATCCAGAGGGTGCGAGGCTCGCGCAGGATATGACGGTACTCTTTGAGAAGCATGCTGACGAGTCGGCGGAAGTGCATTGCGCCACAGTGTAAAACAGACCGAGCGGTCTGTCAATAGGACAAAGGAACTATTCTTGGTGAAAAAACCTTGGGGTTTGCGCGGCGCTACCCCGGCAGGCCTTCGGCAATGCGGGCCAGGGAGAGCAGCGCGTCGAGCCATTGTCTGATTTGCTCGGATGTGACGTTGAACTTGAACAACTCTCTATTGCGGTACAGGCGGAGCTTGCCCGGTTCCAGGTGCACTTGCCGCATCAGGAAAGAGCTATCGTTGGGGATCAGTTGCCGCAGCAGTGTCTGAACCCCAAAGAATTTGGACATGGGAGCTTCCTCGTGCTATCCCAGGTTGTATTCCTCCCTCACCCGATCGGAAAGCTCACATGTCAGGCGCATCACCCGCTCGGCGACGGGCACGGAGAGGGTTCCCGTACCGCAGGCCGGGGTGAGGAACGCTTTCGCCAGCAACTCCTGCCGGTCGAACCCTTTGCGCTCAAAGAGCCGCAGCGCGCGTTCGAATACCGCCCGTGCCTCGTCCAGTGTGATCGTCTCCGCCGCCTCGCCTGTATTGGGGATCACGCCCCACGCCAGCATCCCGCCCCGATCCAGGAAGGCCCACAGCTCGTCGGGATACAGCGCCAGGTTCTCGGCGTATTCGTAGGCGTCGAATGAGATGATGTCCACAGAGGTTCCCAGCAGCAGGCTCCAATCGGTGTTGGCGCAGCAATGGGTGCCGGTCCAGCACTCCAGGCCGGTGTACACTTCCTCCAGTGCTGTGATGACGTCCTCGCGGGAAATGGCGGCGTAGGCGCTGCCGAACATCGAGAGGAATGGCTCGTCGATGAAGACGATAGTGCGCGGGTACAGCTCTTTCAGCGCTGCTTCCTGCCACTGCGCGTGCCGCAGCACATTTTTGATGATGACGTCGCGCATCATGTCGTCGTACAGCGACGGGCGCAGATTGGTGTCGGTCACTTGTAGCCCGAAGCTGATGGGGCCGGTTACCTGCCCTTTGACCGCCCAGGCGCTCCCAAGTGGACCGTGGCTCAGCAGTTCGTGCAGTCCGGCGGCATATTCGGCGCTGAGGGCGAACGGTGAGGGATCTTCCTCCAAGAAGTGAGCGTAGAACCCCTCGGCTTTCTCCAGCCAATCGCCACCCAGGTCCACCCGGATGCGTTCTTCCACATCATCGACGAGGATGCCGGGCACGTGCTCGCTGTACTGGACGTACATGTTTTCGCGAAACGTGCGGCGCGGCAGTTGTGGCCAGTAAGGGACGTCTGGAAAGTTCGCCAGCACAAAGTCCACAGCGACGGCAGGGTCAGTATGGGGGGTGCTGCCAATCCCGGTCGCCCGGCACTTGGGGCTCTCTCGTGATGAGATCATACGTTTTGTCGTCCTCTTTGATTGCTTCTGCGATGCCGTACCCCGCAGCCAGAACCTTGAGGTTCATATCCACTGTGCCCTTGGGCACGCGGGCGCGCACGGCTTCTTCCAGCGCCGGGCGCGAGACGATGTTTGTCAGCCCGGCCAGTATTCCCAGGCCGACGACGTTTGCGCCAAGTCCTTGACCAGTGACCTCTGTCGCAGTTTGGGTCATGTGGGCACGTACGGCGCGCGTCGTCGGCGCGCGGGTGACGTGGTCGGCGTCCAGGACGAGCAGTCCTTCCTTGCGCAGTCGCCCGCTGTAGCGATCGCACGCTTCCTGGCTCATGCAGAGCATCATGTCGGCTTCGATGACCTGGGGATAGTGAATATCCTCGTCGGAAATGATGACCTCCGACCGGCTGGCGCTTCCCCGGGCCTCCGGCCCGTACGACTGGGTCTGGACGGCATTGAGGCCATCGCGAACGGCCGCGTCGGCCAGGATGATGCCGGCCAGGATGACGCCCTGCCCGCCAGTGCCGGCCAGCCGCACTTCGTATCGTTTCGACATCAGCCGGTCCCCTTTGCCTCTGCCTGCGCGCGCTCGATGCTCTGCTCGTAGAGCTGCGTGTACTCCGGAATGTCACGGTCGGCGAATACGCCGCGCACGATCTTGTCTTTCTTCTCCTCTTCGCTGAGCTTTTCGGCCTGCTTGAGGGTCACGCTCTGTTCCTTGAGGCGGCGCATCATCTCGGGCGCCGTGCCCCATTTGTTGATCCGGCCGATAGTCGTATGGCAGTAGCTCACGGCCTCGATGACGGAGAACCCCTCTCTGTCGATGGCCTGGGCGATGTATTCTTCCAACTCCTGCACGTGGTACACGGTGCTGCGGGCGACGAAGGCGGCCCCGCACGTCACTGCCAGCTCGGCGATGGGGAATGGCTGCTCGATGTGGCCGTAGGGGGCCGTGCTCGCCAGCGCGCCGGTGGGTGTGGTGGGCGAGTATTGACCACCCGTCATCCCGTAGGAAAAGTTGTTGACCACGATGGTGGTCAGGCCGATGTTGCGCCGTGCGGCGTGGATGAAATGGTTGCCGCCGATGGCCAGTGCGTCGCCGTCGCCCATCACGACGATGACCTTCATGTCGGGCCGCACTATCTTGATGCCGGTGGCGAAGGCCAGCGCGCGACCGTGGGTGGTGTGCATCGTGTTAAAGTCCACGTAGACGGGCATGCGCCCTGTGCAGCCGATGCCGGAGAGCATTGCCACGTCGTCCCGGTGCAGTTCCAGGTTGTCTATCGCCCGGACGATGGCGCCCATGATGATGCCGATGCCGCAGCCGGCGCACCAGACGTTGGGAAACTTTTTGCTGTGCCGCAAATAGTGCTCGTGGACTCGCGACTCGCGCTCCGCTTTTCTCATTCTGAGAACCTCATTCTGAGAGCCTCATCCCGCCCACTCTTCAATGACGGCCAGTATCTCGGTGGGTCGCATCATTCTGCCATCGGCTCTATTGACACGGTGCACCTTTCGCCGTCCTGCAACCCGCTCGACCTCTAGCACCAGTTGCCCCTGGTTCATCTCTGGCACCACGACGCGGCGGACGTTGGCCGCTGCGTGCTCTACGACCTCCTCGGCGAAGGGCCAGATGGTATGGAGCTTGAGGAAGCCGACTGCCCGCCCGTGGCTCCGTGCCACTTCGATGGCGTGGCGAGCCGTGCGAGCGGTCGCGCCATAGGCGACGACGAGTGTTTCGGCATCTTCGATGCCGTCTTCCTCGTAGAGCAAGATGTCGGAGAGGCTTCGCTCGATCTTGAGTTGCATCCGTTTTAGCCAGGGCTGGATCTCGTCCGTCCGATCCGTGGGATACCCGCGCTCGTCGTGATACAGCCCGGTGATGTGATACCGGTAGCCCTGGCCGAAGGGGGCCATTGCCGGTACGTCGGTGGGAAAGTCCTCGTAGGGTTTGTACCACTCTGGCGGGACCTGCGTCTCGATGCGTTCCTGCACCTCTATCTTTGCCGGCTCGGGGAGGGTGACGCGCTCCCGCATGTGGCCGACGATCTCTTCCATCAGCAAGATCACGGGGATGCGATATCGTTCGGAAAAGCTGAATGCTTTGACCGTCAGGTCAAAGGTCTCGCGGACGGAGGAGGGGGACAGGGCGATGATCGGATGATCGCCGTGGGTGCCCCAACGGGCCTGCATCACGTCTCCCTGAGAGGTGCGGGTGGGTTGCCCTGTGGAAGGCCCCATGCGCTGCACGTCCACGATCACGCAGGGGATTTCGGCCATCACCCCATAGCCGATGTTTTCCTGCATCAGGCTGAATCCAGGGCCGGAGGTGGCCGTCATCGCTTTGGCTCCGGCCACCGACGCGCCAAGCACGGCGGCCAGAGAGGCGATCTCGTCTTCCATCTGGATGAACTTGCCTCCAATCTGCGGCAAGCGCCGCGCCAGAACCTCCGCGATCTCGGTGGCCGGGGTGATGGGGTAGCCGGCGAAGAAGGTGCATCCGGCGGCGATAGCGCCTTCGGCACAGGCTTCGTCGCCCTGCATGAGAACCGCGCTCAATTCTCTTCCTCCGGTTCGATGTCTCTCACGAAAATGGCGAAATCGGGGCAATGCAGCTCGCACCAGCGGCAGGCGGTGCATTTCTCGGGGTGTACGACGGCAACGTTGGTGCCGGGTCGATGCGCCAGCACCCCCTGCGGGCAGAATTCGATGCACAGGTCGCAACCCTTGCACCAGTTGGGGAAGACGACAACACGACCGCGGGGCAGGTGCTTTTTCCGGGGACTCGTTTGTGTTTCGCTCATTGCCTGCTATTTATGGCTCTGATTATCGCACAAAATGTGGCTTTGTGCCAGCGTTGGAGGGAAGCGGCAGATCGCTACGTGGCGCCACCAAGCAAGCGTCCAAGTGCCGCCGCCGACTCGGCTTCGATTTGATCGTGGACGCTGTACCCATGGCTGTCCATCGTCACCACGGCCGGGAAGTCCTCGGCGTGGACGACCCAGAAGGCTTCGGGCGCGCCAAACTCTTCCAGTTTGTGGACGGCGATCACTTCCTTCACTGTGCTGGCGATGAGGGCGGCCGCCCCGCCGACAGCGTGGAGGTAGACGGCGCCATATTCCTGGCAGGCACGCAGCGTTGCCAGACCCATCCCCCCCTTGCCGATGACGGCGCGCACGCCAAAGTGGGCGATGACGTCGGCCTCGTAAGGTTCCTCGCGGATGGAGGTGGTCGGCCCGGCGGCGACGAATTCATAGCCCCCCCCTCCTCCCCCCCCGCCCTGCGGGGGGGGAGGAGGGGGGGCTAATTGCCGCACCACCGGCCCGCAGTGGTAAATGACGCCGCCGTCGAGCAATCGCCGCAGTTCTTCGTATAGCAGGCGTTCACTCTCCGGGATCGAGCCGCTCTCGACGAATGTCTCGACCATGTATCTGTGCGCGGCATCTCGCGCGGTGACCATCACGCCCGAGAGACGCACCGCGTCACCGATGTGGAGGGCGCGGATGGTGTCTTCGGAGATCGATGTGGTCAGGTGGTAGCTTGTCATCTGTTCAGAGTCATCCTCGCCCGCCGGCACGCCCAGCACATGTATGCGACACTGACGAAGTAGCAAGCCGGCAGTCGGTGAAGCGCCCCGATCTTGACGCCCAAAACGGTCGTCTTGCCCCCAAAACCCATCGGCCCGATGCCAAGCTCGTTGCACTCGCGCAACAGCCGTTCCTCCAATGCCGCCAGTTCTTTTACCGGGTTCACGTCGTCCAGTGGACGCAGAAGCTGTCTCTTGGCGTGGTCGTAGCCTGTGGATCGGTCGCCGCCGATGGCGATGCCCAGGATACCCGGCGCGCAGCCTTTTCCTTGCGCCCGATGGGCCGCGTCCAGCACCACCCGGCGAACGCCCTCCAGATCACGCCCGGCCCTCCACTCTATCCCCCCCTCAGTCCCCCCCGCGCCTGTCCTGAGGCGCCCCCCGAGCAAGTCGAGGGGCGGAGTCGAAGGATGCGGGGGGGGTGTTCTGGAGGGGCAGGGATGGGTATAGGGCAGCATGTACTGCGCGCTCACGTTCTCGCTGCCGCCGCCCTTGAGAAGCAGGTCGATCTGCAGGTGCTCCTCGTCCCAATCCTCGAAGTGAAATGTGGGGAACCCCGTGCCCAGGTTGTTCCCGCTGTTGTGGCCGGTGAGGGGATCGACGGCGTTGGGGCGCAGGGTGGCGCGGCGAGTGGCCTCGGCCACGGCAGCCTCGATCTGCGCGCGCGACTCGCGGGTGCTCGCGCCCTGCGGGTGGTGGACGTAGAAGCTGAGCGTTCCCGTGTCCTGGCAGATGGGGGTGGAGTTGGCGCGGGCCAGGGCGACGTTTTCCAGGATAGCCTCCAGCGCGCCGGCGGCGGGAGAGCCGGGTTCCTCGCTTGCCTTTGCCTCCCGCAGCGCCGCCTCGACGTCTGCGGGCAGATCGGTCGATGCCCGACGGATGAGTTCGACGAGCGCCTCAATCTCCAACTGATCTCCGCCCTCTTGCCTCACTCCGGTCCGGCTTCCCATCGCCCGTTCACGACAAAGCCTTCTGCTCCCGTCTCTGCCCATTCTCGCCCGCCGGGCTTGGTCAGCGGCCCATACACCGTCACGGCCAACCGCTCCAACTGGGCCCAGGCGGTGTCGAAGGCCGCGTAGGAAAAGAGTTTCACGCCAGCATCGTAGGCGTCGATCAGGTAAATGCCGCCTTCGTCAGGGGCGTCGTCGTAACCCACGACGATGAAGGTGTGCTGCCACTGGACGACGAGGGATGTCTCGCCGTCGGACGACGTCCATTCCTGCACACCCGGCAGCCGCATGTCGTAGGTGGACCAGATGATGACGGGACGCCCGGCGGCGATCTCTGCCTTCAGGTCGTGCAGAGTCCAGTAGCGGCGCGCCCGTGCATCGAGGCCAAAGCTGCGCAGGTTGGCCGCGATGGGGCCGGCGTAGACGCCATAGCCGTACGGGGGCATCGTCCCGGCAGGCTGATCCGCGTCGCCCAGGAAGCCGCGATGGGGGTTATCCGACTTGGGCAGGCGGCGGAAGAAATCGTCCTCGGTGATCGTCACGCCCCAGAAGGCGACCAGGTCGGTGGCAGAGCGTGACTCGCAGCTCAGGTTATGTTCCTGTGGGTGGCCGACCACATCATCGATGAAGGCCGACGGCGGGAGGTCATCGGCGTGGACAGGGTGCGGCGGAAGAGCGAAGAGGCAGAAGACAATCAGACTCAAGGACGCAGATGGACGCAGATAAACACTGATTTTATCTTCTATCTGCGAAAATCTGCGTTTATCTGCGTCCAATAACCTGGCCATCACAATGCCTCCAGCGCCGCTGCAATCGCTCGCGCTTCCGCGACGGCGCGGGGAGCGGCGTCGAAGACGCCCAACCCCCTTATGTCCGCCTCGGTGAGCTCGGGATTGGCGGAGAGATAGCCCAACGTCGGCACGGGGCTGTTCTCCTGGATAAAGGCCCAATCGTCCTCGGCGCGTACCTTGTTGCCCACGGCGTAGACGCGCTTGATGCCGATGTCGCCTGCCAGTTCCTCCACGCGCGCTGCCGTCTGCAGGCTACGCCGGCCCGGCTCGACGACGGCGATGAAGGCATCCACCGCCTGAGCCGTCGCCCGTCCCAGGTGCTCGACGCCGGCCTCCATATCGAGGATTAGCATCTCCTCGTTGTACAGCAGCAGGTGAGTGACCAGCGCCCGGAGCAGCGAGCTTTCGGGGCAGATGCAGCCGCTGCCGCCCGATTCGATGGCTCCCAATCGCAGGAAGCGAATGCCCCTGTGGGAGACGCTGAAGCGATCGGGGATGTCGTCTACGCGCGGGTTGAGGCTGAAGAAGCCGCCCGGCGCGCCAGGTTTGGCTCCCGTACGCTCGTAGATCAGGTCTTCCATCTCAGAGATCGGCGTCACCCGGGCGGCCAGCTCGCGCGGAAGCCCCAGCGCCTCGGCCAGCCCACCGGCAACATCGGCGTCGATGGCGATCACGCTGATGCCTCTTTCGGCAAAGATGTGAGCCAGCAGCGCAGCAAGCGTTGTCTTGCCCACGCCGCCCTTGCCGCTGATGGCGATCTTGTTTAATCGAGCCAATGCATTGCCTCCTCGTCCTTTGGTCCCTGTCGGTGGTAAACAAACGCTAATGCTAGAGGTACAAACACGGGATACAATGGCATGAGCAACCTGACTTCGTACCATACTCCCCAGAGCATGATCGTTATTAGATAAAGCGGAATTATCAAAGCAACTCGTCTGATGGGACGTGGAGCGTATTTGAAGCCGAAAATCGCAAAAACCCAAAATCCGCCGAGAAATAGGCTCCCGTTTATTGCAGTATAAAACAGACTGGCCATTGTTGTATTTCGGGGGTTCCCCCAAAAAGTTGTACCACTTGGAGCTGTGTTTATTGTGATCCTCTGGAAGTGTTCTGAGAGCACCCTGGCCACCAGTGGTTGGTCAAGCCAGCCCAAGGAAAGGGAGAAGGGACA
>Ga0315545_1001533_pt1 | contig 22275 bp, 27 predicted proteins | sample SalMarSW160210MG_FD_203096 | JGI IMG/M metagenome (GOLD analysis project Ga0315545, IMG submission 203096) | Salt marsh sediment microbial communities from the Plum Island Ecosystem LTER, Massachusetts, United States - Salt Marsh Sediment SW1602-10 ...
AGGATAAGACATAGGATCATTATACCAAGGGTCTACTTCAGTTGCACCTGGATGATTTCTTAACGCCCAATTATTTCCATCAAACTCTAAACTATATTGATACCAATCAGGTGTATCTGGGTTCCAATCTGGATTTGGCAAAAATGCATCATGATCAGATATTGTAAGAGTATTGGTTTCTGCAATGCCATCATCGTTATTATCATCTGTAAAGACAGCAGTAGCCCCTTCTTCTGCAAAGATATCAAATCCTCCATCTTCAACAGCAGGTATAATTCCAGAATAACTTCCATCATCATTATCAGTTAAAGGTCCTTCAAAGACAATTGTAGAAGATCCAACTGTATTTGCACTAACAACACCAACCATCAAAATAGTCATCACTAACAAACTAAATATTAAATTTTTTTTCATATTTATTTTTTTAAACCTCCTTTCAACTCTATAAAATAATCTGCTAAACAGATTGTTATAACGTTTTTGTTATAGCTATAACTATGATTAGATAATTGAGAAATTACTTTTTTAAAACCCATTAATCTTTTCAGTCAAATTTCTTTAAAAGTATTATTATATTGAAATGAATAATTCAATAAATTCACAAAGAAGCACGCCTGAAATTATAGACTCTAAAAAAAAAGCAAAACAAAGAATTAAGATCAACAAAATAATTTCCCAATTTATTTCATTAAGAGATTCTTTGTTCATTAGATAAATCAGTAATTAATCTTCAGGAAATTTTCTAATTTAATAAGAATCAACAATTTCTTCAAGTTCAATTGTTGAATTTATTTCTTGAGGACAGGATTTCTTAACACATTCTATCTTATATTCTATAATATTATCTGTGTTTCCAATTAAGATAAAATTTCCATCACTTCCAATATTTGTAGTATTAGACAAGACATTTCTAACTTCTCCTGGACCGCCATCATAAATATGGGTTATTGTAACCAAACAATCATCTTCATAATCTAAACATGTTTCAGTTGCATTATATCTTCTTGTTTCCACATCAAAACTCATGTTAATATCTTCATCTAATCCAGCAATTGTTAAATTTGTAATTGTGCTATTTCTCTTATTAGAAGTATCCAATGAAAGCAAATTACTAAATTCATAAGTAAATGAATAACTTTCTTCTTCTCCAATAACATTTGTTGTAATTGTTTTATTATAAGTAATCATCCATGCCGCATTAACTGCTCCTAACAAAACAACCAAGCAAACTAATAAAATAATACTCTTTTTCTTATTCATATTTCATACCTCCTTTTAATTATATAAAATCCACTGCTAAACAGTTTTGTTATAATGCAAATAGCATATAACTATGATTAAATTTTATTGAAAGAAAATGATGTCTCCCACCACTCTTTTTATTATCTTAATATAAAAAAAATTTTATTTAAAAAGATTTCTAATATATATTTTACAATATATATTTTAAATTGATAAAAATTAATTTCTTTAAATTAATCATTTTCATAAATAGGCAAATTTATAAATATTAACATCATATTAATATCACATAATATGGTAAAGGCAATAGTAAATATTACTGAAAATGCAAACAGAATTTTAAATATAGTTAAAGCTAAAGAAAATTTAAAAGATAAAAGTGACGCAATTAATTTGATTTTAAATATCTACGGAAAAGAAATGCTGGAATCTGAATTAAGACCAGAATTTATTAAAGAACTTTTGCAGGCCCAAAATCAGGAGACAATTAAGATTGATGACTGGAATGAATATTTTGGATTGAATTAAAAATGTATTCTATTGAATTAAGAAAAGAAGTTGAGAGAATTCTTAAAAAACTTGCGAAAAAAGACAAAATAAGTTCAATTTATATCAGCAAAAAAATAAAGCAAATAAAAGAAAATCCTTATCATTTCAAACCTCTAAAAAAACCCCTGCAAAATTATTGGCGTGTTCATATAGGAAATTATGTTCTTATTTATTCTATTGATGAAAAAAGGAAAAGAATAATAATTGAAAAATACAAACATCACAAAGAAGTTTACAAAAGATAAAAATATTCATGAAATAAGAAATATAGAATGGAGATTAAAAAATGCAATCAACTGAGATTAAAAAAATATTGAAAAAATACAAAGATGTATTTGAAGCTCTTGAGAATTATGACAAGACTCGAGAACTCCCCTTTCAAAGAAAAAGAATAGATATAACTTTATCAGTGGAAACCATAAACAAACTTAAAAAATTAAAAGAAAAAACAGGCAAACCAATTTCACAAATTATTGAAGAAAAGTTTTAGATTTCAATAACTTTCCCACAAAACTAATTTTCCTTCGTCATCTCTTAAAAACAAAGTGTCGCCTGTTAAAGTCCAGACATAATCCTTATTAAAATCTTCTGCAGTTATTCTTATTTCATCTCCTGAATTCAAAACAAAATTTTCAAAGATGAATTTCTTTCTACCTTCATCTTTAATAGTCCAATTTTTTAAATCACAATCAAAATTACATTTATTATAAAAAATAACTTCTTGATTCTCAAACTTCTTTAGCTCAATACAATTAATACATTTATCTTTTGATTTTTCACAAAGGTTTTTTTCATTAATTATGCATTTTTCCCAGGCGTCTCTTAATTCTTTTTCATAATTTTTATTATCAAGAATATAGACATTTGCTAATCCTCTTTCAACTAATTCAACATTTATATTTTCTTTTCCAAGAAAAACAACTCCAAGTTCACGATAATATAAATCCTTTCCAAAAGATTCAATAAAAACTGTTTTGCCTAAAATTTCTTTTTCTAAAAATTTTCCTGCTTCTTCATAATATTTCTCACCTTTCTCAGGACAATTTATTCCAAATAATCTTACTTTCAAATCTTCTCCTACCACAATTGTATCCCCATCAATAATTCTTTTTACTATAAAATCTTCTCTATTTATATTTTCAAAATTTTTAATTAACAAACCATCAATCCAGGAATAATTTATTGCAATTAATAATAATATTAGAGTAATTAAAATAACAATTTGTATTTTCTTACTCATTTTAATAAATTAAGAATAGAAGTGTAGGAGGAAATACCGAAGTATTCAACATTAACCGAAGTTAACGCCTCCTACAAATTTTATAGATTTTTTTAGTATATAAATATATCCAACTATTTTTTAGTGATATCAAAGAATTTATAATGCGGGGGACAGGGTTCGAACCTGCGCAAGCACTAAGCTACAGCCTTTCTTCGCTTTCCTCAGAAAGAGGAGAACATAAGACCAAAGGTCTTGCACTTAAGGGCTGCCTGTTTGACCACTCCAGCACCCCCGCATAGAATTATCAAAAATCTTCTATATAAAAACTTTTAGAATTTATTTCTTCCCAGAACTTTTCTGAATTTTAACACCCAACTCTTCAAGACGTTTCAAATGTGCCTGCATAACTTGTTCTACCTGCATAGCAATTTTGATCAGTTCATTTCTTTCATTCATTAAAGTATTCAATGCTCCCTGATGAAATCCAATTTCCATCTCTTTCGACATTTTTGGAGCATTTTTCTGAATTGGTTTCTTCTTAGAATCAAGTGCTTTTTCAAGACTATCATTATTTATTTCTACCATTATATTTTGAGAAATAATTTAGTTATAAATCTTTTTACTTTTTCAAAAATTCATAAGCGCTTTTGGCAGCAATTGCTCCCTGCCCTGATGCAACAACAACTTGCTTAAGTTTATGGTGAGTCACATCACCTGCTGCAAAAATTCCTGGAACAGATGTTTTCATTTCTTCATCAACAATTATATAATTTTCATCTAATTTTAATTTTAAATCTTTAACAAATTTTGTCAAAGGTGTGGAACCAATTTCAATAAATATTCCATCTAATTTTATTTCTTTTTTATTTCCAAGAATTAAACTTTCAACTTTATTCTCTCCTTTAATTTCTTTTGGAATAGCATCATATATAATTTCAACATTTTTTCTGTTCTCTAATCTTTTTGAATTAATATTTTCACATCGCAATTTCTTTCCTCTGTAAATCACATAAACTTTTTTCGCAAGGTCTGCCAAAGCTAAAGCAGATGTAGCAGCACAATCACTCCCCCCAATAACCCCAACTATTTTATTTTTAAAAAAGAAAGCATCACAGGTCACACAATAACTTACTCCTTTTCCTTTTAATTTTTCTTCACCAGAAATTTTAAGTTTTCTTCTCTCTGTTCCTGTTGCCAAAATTATTGCTTTACTAATAAATTTTTCATTTTTAGTTTCTACAACAAATTCATTTTTTTCTTTTTTAATATTCTCAACATTAGCCATTACAAAATCAATATCATAAGATTTCAATTGTTCATAAAATTGTTTCATTAATTCTGTTCCAGACCCTTTAAACCCCGGCCAGTTCTCTAATTCAAGAATTGAAACAGCTGTACCTCCAATATTATTTGATATTATAGCAGTTTTTATTCCACTTCTTATAGCATATAAACCAGCTGTTAATCCTGCAGGACCTCCCCCAATTATTATTAAATCATATTTTTTCATAACATATAAAAATGAAAATACATTATAAACTTTATGAAAGTGAAATGGAAATTTCCCATTCATTCGCTTTTTGAAAAATCAAATGAAACAAATTATAACTAATTTATTACAAAAAAAATTAAAAATAAAAAAACAAGAAATTGAAAATTTAATTGAAATCCCTCCTAATTCTGAAATGGGGGATTATGCTTTTCCTTGTTTTGTCTTATCTAAAAAAATTAAACAAAATCCAAATAAAATTGCAGAATCTCTTGCACAAGAAATAAAACTTCCAAAAGAAATAGAAAAAGTTGAAAACAAAGGCCCTTATATTAATTTTTTCTTAAATAAAAAAATATTAGCAGAAAATACTATTTCAAAAATCTTAAATCAGGGAAATAAATTTGGAAGTTTTGATATAGGAAAAGGGGAAAAAGCATTAATAGAACATACTAGTATAAATCCTAATGCTTCACCGCACGTAGGAAGAGCAAGAAATGCAATAATTGGAGACAGCATAGTAAGAATTCTGAAATTTCTTAATTATAAAACAGAAGTTCATTATTATATAAACGATGTTTCAAAACAAATTGCTATGTTAGTTTTAGCAGAAGCTGACAAATTAAAATTTGAAGATATGTTAAAAAAATATTCTGAGATATCAAAAAAAGTAGAAAAATCAAAAAAACTTGAACAAGAAGTTTTTACTCTTCTTAAAAAATTTGAAAAAGGTAATAAAATAATAAATAAAAAATTTAAAAAAATAACAGAAACATGTGTTAAAGGACAAGTAAAAATTATTTCTGAACTTGGAATAAAATATAATTCTTTTGATTATGAATCTTCTTATATAAATGAATCAAAAAAGATTTTAGAAAAACTTAACAAAACTAAAAAGTTATTCAAAGATAAAGAAGGAAGATTTGTTCTTAATCAATCTGGAACTTCTGTTGAAAAGAAAATGAAATCTCCCGTCTTAGTTTTAACAAGGTCTGATGGAACAGGATTATATCCTTTGAGAGATATTGCTTACACAATTGACAAAATAAAAAAATCCAAAAATAATATAATTATATTAGGAGAAGACCAAAAACTTTATTTCCAGCAAATATCAGAAGCATTAAAACTTTTAAATATAAAATCTCCAAAAGTAGTTCATTATTCTTTTATACTTCTTACTAAAAAAGGAAAATTAAAAAAAATGTCCACGAGAAAAGGAGATATCGTCTTGCTTGAGGATTTTATAAAAGAATCAATTTCAAAAGCAGAACAGGAAATAAAAAAAAGAAAAACAAAAGGCAATGCAAGAAAAATTGGAATTGGCGCAGTGAGATATGCAATTCTCAAAATAACACCAAACAAATCTATTCTTTTTAATCTTGAAGATGCTTTAAATTTCGAAGGAGACACAGGACCCTACCTCCAATATAGTTATGCAAGAGCAAGTTCTATTTTAAGAAAAGCAAAAACAAAAAAGAAAAAATTTAAAATTAATAAATTAGAAAAAGAAGAATTTAATCTTGTAAAAAAATTATCTGAATTTCCTGAAATTGTTTCCAAAGCTTACACTAATTTAAATCCAGCTGTAATTGCAAATTATTCTTATCAGCTTGCACAAATCTTTAATGAATTTTATCATGCATGTCCTGTTATAAATTCTAAAAAAAAATTTTTCCGTCTTTCTCTTTTAAAAATCTTCAGACAAACATTAAAAAATTCTCTTTATCTTCTTGGAATAGATGTAATAGAGAAAATGTAAACAAAACTTATTTAAAGTATTCTTTCTTTTAATAATCAATAATAAAACTAATTAAATTTAGATAAAAGGAGGTGAGATGGCAAAACAAAAATCAAAAGTATTGGGAGTAATTGCTTGGCTTACAGGAGCAGTTGTTTCATTAGTAGTAGGTTTTGGAATGATTAATGGTGTATTAGGTCTTCCAACATGGCTTGGCGGTGGAACAGTTGCAGGAGATTTTGTTGTATTAGCAGTAGGTTGGATTGTTGTTGCAACAACATTAATTAGTGCTATACTTGCAGTACTTGAACAATAAATTTTTTTATTTTTTCTAATTCTTTTTATTTATTATTTTAAAAATATTTTATAAAACTTAAACTTGAATTTTTTTAAATTATAGAATCATTTAACTGGCTTCATTTCTTTCCAAGCCAATTCAAAAAGTTGTTCTAAAGCAGAAGCAAAGAATTCAGTGTTTATCCAAACTCCAACATCATAATTTGGATGGAATTTCTCATCATCAAGAAGCATAAACATTAATTGACTTGAATCAATAATCATAAATCTTGCAGTCATTTTTTGCATATTTCTAACTTCTGCAACTTTTTTTAATTCTTTTGCAACTTTCAAATTGTTGCTGTTAATTGGAGCAGCAATTTTTATTTTAACTCCTCTCTTTTTACATTTTTCCAAACTTAACATTAATGCTTCAAGTTTTCTGTTAAGTCCTTCAGATGTTGTAACAATTGTTATTGTTTTTTCAGCTTCTCTAACCATCATATCCAAATGATTATACAAATTTTGTCTTCCTCTTAAACTTCCAGATAAATCTGATGGCTCAACAAATTTTATCCCTTTAGTAAATAAGACATTTAATTCTTCTAAAACTTCATCATCTTTCAATTTTTCAAGTCTTTGTGTTTTTTCTTTGGCGTTTCTCATCAAATTTTTCTTAACTCTTTCAACAACTTCTCCTGGTTTTAATGCTACAAATTTAATAGGTTTACCTAATTTCATAATAATAAATCCTTTTTTCTCTAAACTTTCTAAAATATCATAAGTCCTTGATCTTGGAACATCAGAAATATTACTCAACTCTCCTGCAGTTGAAGTTCCACGTGAAAGTAAAGCAGTCCATACTTTAACTTCATAAAGATTTAAATCAAAAATTTTTCTTAATCTACCCAAAAATTCATCCTTAACTATCATTTTTTTTAATATTCATTTTTCTTTTTAAAGATTGTTATGATTCAAAAGTTCTTACACTTTTATATAAGGGGAATTATGCATTTTCAATAAACAATTGCTATCTTTCCTCTTTTATCTTTTATTTTAAACTCATTAATATTTTTAAATCTTTCCTTGCCAGTTGTAACAACTTCAAGTTTTTTTGCATTAGTTCTTTGTTTAATAAAAACTTTTTGCTTTTCTAAAATATTTTTGAAATCTTCATCAGCCACAATAAAAATATCAACTTTGTCTTTTTTTTCTAAACATAATTTTTTTCTAAAAGCCTGAATTTTTCTTGCCATTTCACGTGCATAACCTTCTGCCTCAAGCTCCAGAGTCATCTTTGTATTAAATTTAACAGAAATATTTTTTCCTTTTTTAATTTCAATTTTCTTAACATTTAATTGACGAGAAATTATTTCCTGAAGTTCTTTTTTTAATTTAATATCTGTTTCTATTTCTGCACTTGCCAAAGGCCACTTCAATCCAATTTTTAATTTATCTCTTTCAGCCAGACCTTTCTCAATTATCTGAAAAACAATTTCAAATTCTTCTTCAAGTTTTTTATCAACTTTCTTTGTATCTGATTTTGGCCAATCACATAAATGAATTGATTCTTCTTTAACAACTTTTTTTGTCTTCAAATCCTGCCATGCTTTTTCAGTTATAAAAGGTATAAATGGAGCGCATAATTTAATCAAAGTTAAATATACTTCTTTCAAAATATATTTTGCTTCCCCATCTCCTTGTGATAATCTATCTCTAACAAATTGAATATATCTTCTGCTAAAATCATTTAACCAAAAATTTTGCAATTCTCTTGAAGCAAAATGTGGATGAAGTTTTTCAATTTCTTCAGTAACTTTTTTTATCAAAGAATTCAATCTGCTTAAAATCCATTTATCTTCAATCTTATTTATTTTTTCTTCTTTACAATTCTCAATTAATCTTGACAAATTATACAAAATATTTATATTATTTCTTGGCTCTTTAACAACATTAAATCCAAATCTTAATTCCTGTGAAGGGTCTTGCAAACAATATAAAAGTCTCATAGGGTCTGCACCAATTTTTTCAACAGCATCATCAAACCAGATTGCATTTCCTTTGCTCTTGTGCATTTCTTCCCCTTTTTCATCTTTTAAAGTTTCATAACCAAAAAGAGCTTTGAAAGGAGCTCTTCCTGCTATCATACCAGAAGCCCAGAATAAAGCATTAAACCACCCTCGATATTGCCCAGGCATATTTTCAGTAATTAAATCAGCAGGAAACCATTTTTCCCATTTTTTTTTATTTTCTAAATAAGGCCCCACTGTAGAAAATGGAACTATTCCTGCATCAAGCCAAGCGTCTCCAACATCTTTTATTCTTTCAACTTCTTTTCCACATTTTCCACACTTAATTTTTATTTCATCAATCCATGGTCTATGAATTTCTTTCAAATTATCTACTTTCTTTTTATCAACAGCCTTTTCTCTAAGTTCCTCCAAATTCCCTATAACTTCAATATTTCCACATTCACATTCCCAAATTGGCAAAGGTAATCCATAATATCTTTTTCTTGATATTAACCAATCACCCATTGCGTCAAACCAATCTTTCTGTCTTATCTTTCCATATTTTGGATACCATTCAATTTTTGAATTCTCTTTCTTTAATTTTTCTCTGAATGATTCAACACATTTAATATACCACTCATCAACCAATCTAAAAACCAATTCTTCCCCACATCTCCAACAATGAGGATATCGATGTTTGTAAGGAACAAGTTTATAAATAAATACTCTTTTTTTTAAATCTTCTAAAACCATTTTATTAACTTCAGAATATTTTTTTCCACTGAATTCTCCAAAATTATTCATATAAAATCCTGCTTCATTTAATGGAGCAATTGCAGGCAAATTCAATCTTTTACCAAGGTCACAATCTTCTGCCCCACTTCCAGGAGCTATATGAACAATTCCTGTTCCTTCTTCTTCTGAAGCTAATTCCCATAATACAACTTTATGAACAACATTTTTTTGCTCTGGCAAATCTTTGTAAGGCATTTCATATTCCATACCTTCAAGCTCCTTCCCCTTCTTTTTTTCAACAATTTTATAATCCCCATTAAGTTCTTCTAATCTCTTTTCAGCTAACCAATAATAATTATCTCCTTCTTTAACTTTCACATAATCAACTTCTTCATTAACAGCTATAGCAACATCTACAGGAACTGTCCATGGAGTTGTTGTAAAAATCAAAAAATATTCATTTTTCTTTCCTTTAACTGGAAACTGCATAAACAAAGCTTTATGTGTAACTTCTTTGTAACCCTCTGTTGCAATATCATGTTTTGAACTCGCAGTTCCACATCTCCAGCACCATGGAACAACATCATGTCCTTTATACAACCATCCTTTCTCAAAATATTTTTTCAGCAAAAACCAATTATGTAAATTATTAGTATCACTCATTGTGTAATAAGAATTATTCCAATCCATCCAATAACCTAATCTTATTGACTGATTTGTCTGAACTTTTGAAAATTTTTTAACACGATTTTTACAAGATTCAACAAATTTTTTAATTCCAAATTTTTCAATATCTTCTTTACTGTTTAATCCCAATGCTTTTTCTTCTTCTCTTTCAACCCATAATCCTTGTGAATCAAAACCATTCTGATATCGCATCTCCCGACCTTTCATTGCATTAAATCTATGAAAAAGATCCTTGTATGTCCTTCCCCAAGCATGATGCACACCCATAGGATTATTTGCAGTTATCGGCCCATCAATAAAACTCCATCTCTTTTTTCCTTTATTTTTCTTTATTAATTTTTCAAATATCTTATTCTTTTTCCAAAATTTCAAAATGTTTTCTTCAACTTGATTGACATCATACATCTTAATTATTGATTGATTTTTGCTCTTTTAAAACTTACTCAACATTTCTTTCTCAATAAAATGAAGCTTCCCAGAAATTATAAAACAATACGGAGATTTGATTTTTTTCTTTTCTAATTTAGATAAATTATCATAAAATATTTTACTGTATTTAGTTCCTAATCCAGAACACACAATAATTTTTCCTAAACTAATTTTATTTTGTTCTGCAGATTTTTTTAATTCTTCAATTGCATCCCCGAACTTTAAACCAATATCAATTAAAATTAAACTATGGGCATTTATTTTTTGGTTTTCTTTTACAATCTCCATAAAACTTGTTGGTTTATAATTCTCCTGCCATTTTGGCATGCTCGTGATTTTACCAAATTTGTAAATCTGCAAACCCGTTTCAGCAATTGCATCAAAAACAGACGCACCATAAATTATTTTATATTTAATTTTTTTCTCACGCGCTTCCTTAACCAAAGAAATATGTGTCGTTGCAGTCAAAGGTGAACCATAAATAAGTAAAGCAACATTTTCTTTTTTAGCTTCCTTAACCAACCCATCACTTTCAACAAAACTTCTATCAGCAGGAATTATTTTTTTCTTAATTACTTTTTCAAGTTCTGCTGAAGTATAGGGAAAATCAACTGTATAATTCTCAAGATAAACTTTCTTACATTTCTTTACAGCTTCAATTCCTTCTTGCGAAATCCCTTTTTTATTCAGACCCAATCCAATTAAATATAACATAGAATAAAAAGATAAATAAGGTTTTAAAGATTATCTAATAAAAAGTTTGCTTTTTATAGATTATTCACAATTAAATAGAACTAACATAAATAAAGTTCTTATAACACCTGTTAAATGAAATTGCTGAAAATAAAAAAAGGAGCGCGCGGTTTTATCAAAGATAAAACAGATAGTCGGCTTCGCCGAAATTATTTATTGGGTACTTTCAAACAACAATTCAGAAACAGTCACAAATTCAAATCCTTTTTCTTTCAATTTTGGAAGAACTTTTTCCATGATTGGAATTATTTCTTTATGACTTCCAATTCCCTCAAGATAATCATGGAAATTCAAAATTGAACCATTCTTTGTTTTTGACAAAGTTTTTTGAATTGGCTTATCAATTTTTACTGGTCCTTTTTTATTGCATTTCATTTTTAACCAAGGATTTAACCAATCGTTTGAAACCATATCCGCAAAAATCATTTTCTTTTTTAATTTCCAACAAACGATTAATGAATTTAATCCAAACTTAAATCCCGGAAACCTAAACAAATTTGTTTTAATCTCAAATTTATTTAATTCATCATCATACTTTTGAATATCTTCTTTCATAAATTTTCTGGATTTAAACCACATTCGTTTATGAGAAAATGTATGATTCCCAAATTCGTGCCCTTCTTTTTTTATTCTTTCTATCGTTTTTTCTCTTCCTTTTATTCGTTCTCCCCAAATAAAAAAAGTTGCCTTTGTATTATACTTTTTCAAAAGGTCTAAAACTTTTTCTGTTTCCTTTGATGGACCATCATCAAAAGTTATTGCAATCTTTTTATTTTTTCTGTTTCCATGAAAATAAATATTAAACATAATTTTGATTATCTTTAATTGTTTAATAAATTAACGAAAGTGTCCAATTTTTTTAGAAAAAAAGAAACAAAAAAGCGAGCTCCAAGACAAAAGACAATTTTTAGTAACTACTTTTTTTCCTCTTTTTACTTTTTCCATTTTTCAAACTCCTGCTCACAACAATCGCAATAAAAAAACAACTAAACATTAAAGAATCATTTCCAATAATCAAACCAACAAATCCTGAGAATAAACTTACAAAAATTATTAATTTAAACCATTTTTGTCCTTTTTTTAATTCTTCTTTTGTAGTTCTCGCTAAAAATAATCCAATAGGAAATCCTAATCCCAGAACTCCAACCCCAATTAATAATTTGATTAATTCTTGCATTGAGAATATTTAGGAAAATTATATTAATAAATATTTCATTTATTATTTATGCCAAAAAAATATTGGTCAAAAAAGGTGAATGAAACAAGCAATGCTATGGATTTAGAAGAAGGTGTTTTCACAGGGAAAAATCCAAAAAAAATTGCATTTTCTCTTAAAAAATCTGCAGAACAAAGTAATCGAAGAAAAGCACAACCTTTTCAGTCAGCAATGTCTATGCTAAACTTTTATATAAATCGCGCAGGTAAAAATCTTCCTCAATCTCAGAAAAAAATTCTCGAACAAACAAAAATAGAATTAAGAAAATTATTTAATAAAACTTAAATCCCTCTTGCAGTCTTGCACATTTTTGTATGCAAATCCCGGAAAATATTATCTGGGTCTGTTATCTGCTTTACTTTATCATAATTTTCTTTGTTCCAAATTTTCCAGAATTCTTCTTCAGAATAATAATTAGTTGAAATAAGAGTCTTAATTCCTCCAATCTTCATTAAATAATCTTCTATAATCTTGTAATAATCTTTTTCTTTACTTTGTTTAAGCGCATAAATTGCTATATCTAAAAAAAGTTCCTCACTAAACATTTCTGGCTTTAACCATTCATAAGGTCTCACTACTTTATATGGAACACACCATAATGGAAAATGATTTACTTCTTTTTTATACCATTCCATAAACTCATCAATTTTTGAAAAAGGAATAAATGTATCCACAGTAATAGGAATCCTTTCAGGTGGAATAAATTTACGCAATTTATTTGCTATTTCCAATGTATATGTAGAACTTAAAAACTTCCTGAACAAAAGTCTTCCTAAAAATGATTTTGGTCTCACACTTGTTAATCCTTTATCATATCTAAAAAAATAATTAGGTGTTTCAAGATAATCTTCCTTTCTTTTTTTAGTGCTTATGAAATAAACTTTAGTCCAGTCATAATTGCTTATATATGGTGCTTCATCAACAAAGTTCCCTGTACATAAAACATAATTTGTCGGAGAGTGAATAATCCCATCCATAAAGTCAATATCTTTTTTTTCAAAATGATTCCATATTGCGGATTTATAATCTTTAAGATTATCATATTTTTCATGCACAAGTTTAACATAAGGTTTTGCAGGAATTAATTTAAATTTTAATTTTGAAATAATTCCTAAAGTTCCAAATGTTCCATGAATCATTTGAAACAAAAGTTTGTTTTCATTTTCAGGAGTGCATGTTAAAACATCTCCTTTCGCAGTTATAACTTCATATTCAATACATGTATCATGAAAACCTCCATGTTTATATGACATTGATTCTATAGAGCATCCTGCAACTGCACCACCAATTGTAATTGTTTTTAATTCAGGAACAATAATTGGAACAAGCCCATATTTTATTGTTGCATTCACTAAGTCAACAAAAGTAACCCCTGGTTCTGCAATACAAATTTGATTCTCTTTATCTATTGCAAGAATTTTATTTAAATCACTAATATCAATTTTTTCATCTAAATGTCTTTTGTCATTTACTTTTGGAACTTCATGAGAAACAACTTTTTTCTTCAAAGACACTGGTTTTGTTCCTGTATATTCTTTTAGTCTTTTAACAATTCGCGCCACTTTTTGTTCATGTAACATACTTTTATCAAATAATCATCTATTATAAATTTTCTTATAAAAAAGAACAATAATTTTTAACTTTATAACAACAAATTTTAAAATATACTCTTTTTATTTATATCAATGTATAAAAAATATCTCATAGTAGCAAGTAAACTTGATAAGGCAGGAATAAACATTACAACTCAGCTTTCCCAATTCAGGAAAAATCCTCTTTTAACCTCAATGAATAATTCCTCCAATTTTGATTTTTACTTATGTGATAAAGAGATTATTTACACAGAAAATTTAGATTTAGAAAAAATTAATCAATATGATTTTATTATTTTTGCTTCAAAACACAAATCTGAGAAACAGAAAAAAACTCTTTCTGTCCATGCTCCTGGAAATTGGAGAGAAGCAGAGTTAGGAGGAGAATCAAGAAAAATTTGCAAAACTTCTGCTTTATTTCAAAAACAAATTTTTAATATATTAAATAAAAATGCAAATGTCTATAATATGAAAGATTATCAGGTTACTTTAGAATGCACACATCATGGTCCTCTTATTAACAAACCTTGTATTTTTATAGAAATAGGAGCAACAGAAACAGAATGGAAAGATAAAAGAGCAGGTTTTGTAATTGCAAAAACAATTAGAGATGCTATTCAAGATTTTAAAAAAAATCCTTACAATGAAATTGCAATAGGAATAGGGGGTCCGCATTATTGTCCTAATTTCAATAAAATCCAATCAAATTCAAATGTTGCTATTTCACATATCATCCCTCAATATGCATTACCACTTACAGAAGAAATGATTCAGGAAGCAATAAATAAAACAGAAGAAGAAATAGATTTTGTAATTCTTGACTGGAAAGGACTTGGAAATTCAGAACAAAGACAACAAGCTTTAGGAATTTTAGATAAATTATATATTCAATATAAAAAGACAAGTGAGATTAATAAATAAATTTATATAATATTTTTTCTTAAATTTTTTATGAAAGAAGAGGTAGAGAAGAAACTTCATGCACTTGATCCTAGATTCAGAGAAAAAATAAATGAATTATTAGATACAATAATAGAATCTTTTTCTACATTATATGAATTAGCAACACATGATGAGAAAACAGGATTGTATAATAATAAATTCTTTGAAACAATTCTTGAAATGGAAATTGAAAAAGCAAAAAGAAAAGAACAGAAATTATCTTTGTTTATTCTTGATATAGATTTTTTTAAAAAAATAAATGATACTTATGGACATATCAAAGCTGATGAATTAATTAAGAGATTTGCAAATGTTCTAAAAAAACAAATTAGAAAATCAGATATTGCTGCTCGATTTGGAGGAGATGAATTTGTTGTTTTACTTCCTGAAACAAATTTAATAAAAGCAAAGAGATTTGCAGAAAGAGTAAGAATAAAGATTGAATCAGATAAAGTTTTAAAGAAATATGGATTCACAGTAAGTGGAGGGGTTTCTCAATTCAGAGAAAACAGAGATTCTAAAAAAAGATTAAAAGAAAGAATTGATAAAGCTCTTTACAAAGCCAAAAGACAAGGCCGTGGAAGATTTGTTGTTGTTAAATAATCAAAGTTTATCCCATCTTATCCCAAGAAAATGAGGATGTCTTAATTTTTTGTCAGGTGTCCATTCTGTAAATACTATCTGCACCATAATTTTTGGTTTAACCCAATGAACATTTTTTTCTTTTACATTTTCTTTAAAAGGGCTTTTCTTAGTTTCTATTCTTTTCAATCTTGATGCAAACTTGTCAAGGAATTCCTCTGTAAATCCTTTTCCTGTTCCAACTTTCCCAACATATTTCAATTTTCGTCTTTCTTTTTGTCCCAAAAGCAACGCCCCAAATCCTTTTCTCTTTCCATGCGGCTCTGTAAAACCTCCAACAGAAAATTCTTCATTATTCTCGCATTTGAATTTCAGCCAATCAGATGAACGACTATGTTTATATGTTGAATTCTTATCTTTCCCCATAATTCCTTCCCATCCTTTTTTGCATGCATATTTGTAATAATTTTTTCCTGCATCTCTATGTTCAGTGTATCTTATTACTCCTGAAAATGAAATAGTTTTTTTCAAAACTTTTTTCCTTTCCATTAATTTCAAATTTTCAACATTTTTCCCTTCAGACTTCAAAATATCAAAAACATAATAATACACTTTTATTTTTTTTGCAGATTCACTTAATTTCTTAACATGCATTCTCGGCTGAAGTTTAGAAAAATTTGTAACCTCTTTTTTAAAAGCAACAACTTCACCATCAATAATAAAATCTTTTTTTTGTTTTTTTAATGCCTCAGCAATTTCAGGATAACTTCTATTTAATGATTTATTATTTCTCGAAACAAGTCGAACATTTTTCCCAGACTTTACAGCAATACATCTCTCACCATCAAATTTTCTTTCAAAAATCCATCCTGATTCAGGAATTTTCTTTGGTGCCCGCTTAGCGAGCATAACTGAAATTGCCATTTTCCTCTTTTATTATTATAGCTAGAATTTGTTATTTATAACTTTTTACAATTAGAAAACGCCCTGAGCAGGAATCGAACCTGCCAGTCCCGAAGGACCCGGATTAGCAATCCGGTGCAATACCACTATGCGATCAGGGCTTAAATCAAAATATAATTATAAGAATTTAAAGGTTTTTATTCTGCATCAGGCATGACTCAAACTTAAAAGGAAGGTTAAGCGAAGGAAACCTTGGTGTCCTCGCAGGGCCAAACGTATTCCAAGTTATTTGAAACTTCTTTACTAAATTCAAAATAATATTTTGGATTTTTTCTCAATAAATTACTTTTATGTGAATCATGAAATTCTTTATTTCCAAACCATTTAGGCAGAATAATCTTTCCCTCAATCTTCTCAAGTTTCATAGTATTTTTATACCCTTTTGAAATCCATAACTTCACAGCTTTATTAAAATAAAGTTTAAGAGCATTTTCATAACCTTTCCACATCTTAACCGCAGGATGATTTCTCCAACCTTTCTTATCAGTCCTTTTCAAAAGAATATTCAAAATCTGAAACGCCTCAACTCTTTGCTTCCCAAGCCTTCGGCTGTCTAAAGCCTTCAGTGACTTTTTCAAATTTGGATATGGTAAAAATGTTTGCATTTTAGAAAAATAGCGGGGGCAGGATTTGAACCATGCGACCTCCGGGTTATGGGCCCGACGAGCACTCCAGACTGCTCCACCCCGCTATATACAATTCATAAAAATTAAATTTATAAAGGTTGTGACTTTGAAAATTTTATGACAGAATTAATATTAGGAATTGATGATGCAGGAAGAGGGCCAGTAATTGGACCAATGGTTTTAGCTGGATGCTTAATAGATGAAAAAACTGCAAGAAAATTCAAAAGATTAGGAATAAAAGATAGCAAAGAATTAACTCAAAAAAGAAGAGAACATTTTGAAAATATAATCAAAGAAAAAGCAGAAACTTTTGAAATTGCCCTTGCTTATCCTTCTGAAATTGATGGAAAACATTATGATGGAGTAAATTTGAATGCTCTTGAGGCAATAAAAACAGCAGAGATAATAAATAAAATAAATAAAGGTTTCAAAAAGATAAAAGTTATCATTGATTGTCCTTCAGTAAGTATAATTAAATGGAGAGATTTCTTAAAAACAAAAATAAAGAATCTTTCAAATCTTGAAATTATATGCGAACATAAAGCAGACAAAAATTATATTTCAGTTTCAGCTGCTTCAATTTTAGCAAAATGTGTAAGAGAAAAAGAAATGTCTTTGCTTAAAGAAAAATATGGAAATGGAATTGGCTCTGGATATTGTCATGACCCAATAACAAGAAAATTCTTAGATGAACATTTTAAAAAATACAAAAAAGATGGTATATTTAGAAAAACCTGGCAAACTTGGAAAAATGTTCTTGCTAAAAGTGAACAAAGAACTCTTAAAATTTAACATTAATCTTTAAAAATATTCTTTCTTTATTTTCTTAATGACTTATATAAAAAAATTAGTGATGCATGGATTCAAAAGTTTTCCACGAAAAACAGAATTACCTTTTACACCAGGGATTAATGTTATTTTAGGTCCAAATGGTTCTGGGAAAAGTAATGTTTCAGATGCATTATGTTTTGTTTTAGGAAGATTAAGTATAAAATCTATGAGAGCTGCTAAAGCAAAAAATTTAATTTTCTTAGGAACAAAAGCAGCATCTCCTGCAAAAGAAGCAAGTGTAGAAATAATTTTTGATAATTCTGATAATACTTTTTCTTTAAATGAAAAAGAAATTTCTCTAAAAAGAATTGTAAGAAAGAATGGTCAAAGCATTTACAAAATTAATAATCAGACCAAAACCCGACAAGAAATCTTAAGTTTATTAGCTCAGGCAGGTATAGACCCAAATGGATTTAATATTGTATTACAGGGAGAGATTCAAAATTTTGTCCGAATGCATACAGATGAAAGACGAAAAGTCATAGAAGAAGTTTCAGGAATTTCTATTTATGAAATGCGAAAAGCAAAGTCAATTAAAGAATTAAAAAAAACAGAAGAAAAACTTAAAGAAGTTATTGCAGTACTTAGAGAAAGAACAACTTATCTAAATAATCTTGAAAAAGAAAGACAGCAGGCATTAAGATTCAAAAAACTTGAAAAAGATGTTAAAAAATATAAAGCAAGCATAATCTATGGTGATTTAACAAAAAAGAAAAAAGGATTAAATAATTTAAATTTGGATATTTCTAAAAAAAATAAAAACATTGAAAAAATAAAAATAATAATAAAAGGTATTGAACTGACTACAAATAATTTTGAATCAAAAATAAATTCCATAAATTCCACAATCCAAAAATCTACAGGATTAGAACAGGAAAAACTTAATCAGGAAATAGCAAATATTAGAGCAGAACTTGCAGGGATGAATGTAAAGATTGAGAATTATGAAAATAAATTATCCAATATTTTAAATCAGAAAAGAGAATTACAACAAACAATAAGAGAAGATGATATATCAGTAAAAGAACTTCAAAAAGAATCACCAACAACTGCTAAAAATGAGCAGGAAATTGAATCAAAAAAGAAAGAATTAGAAAAACTTGAAAAACAAAGAAAAAGATTTTACACAATTAAATCTGAATTAAAAACAATTAAAGAAAGACTTCAGGATAAAAAAAATATTTTGCAAAATTATACCAATGAATCTGAGTTTATTATTAAACAGATAAAATTATTATCTAGAGAATTATTTGATAGAGGCAGTAATCAAAATAAATTGCATTCTCTTAAAATTTCTTTGGATGAGAAAAAACAATTATTAGAAAGACTTTCTGAAAAAGAAAAAGAATTTGAGAAAAAATCTTATGCAAATGAGTCAGAAATTGATAAACATACTAAATTAATAGAGAAAATTTCTAAGATAGATACGTGCCCTTTATGTAAAAGTCAGATAACCGAAGAACATGTGGATTCAATAAAACACGATATCAGTCCTCAAATAGAATTTCTTAAAAAAGATATAGCAAGCTCAGATAAAAAATTAGGAGAAATTTACAAAAGAAAAAAAATATTAAAACAGGAAATAGAGCAGATAAATTTAGAAATATCTAAAAGAGAATCTGATTTGATTAAACTTGCAAACATAGAAGAAAAGAAAAAACAAATCAAATCTTTTCAGGAAAAAATTGATAAATTAAAAGAAGAAACCTTAGACTTAGAAAAAATTAAAAAAAGACTTGAAGCAAACTTTGATGATTCTTCTAATATTGAACAAAAATGTGAAGTAGCGAGAATAGAAATTCAGGAGATTTCTTTAAGGACAAAGGAAAACATTAATTCAGAAATTTCATTTAAGCAAAGAGAACTTGAGCGTTCTAAAATTTCATTTAAACAATTATTAAGAGATGAAGAGGATTTAAATGATGACCTTAAAGAAATTAAAAAGAATTTAAATGAAAAAGAAAAATTACTCCAGAAAAGAAAAAAACAAGAAGAAGAATTAAGTAAAAAATTCCAGAAGTTTATTTCAGAAAGAGATGCATTGCAGAATAAAATAAGAGAAAATGAATTTCAGATTTCATCAAAAAAGAATATTCTAAATAATATTGAACAGGAAATAAATAATCTCAAAATTGAAAAAGCAAGAGTTGGTGCAGAAATTGAAAATCTAGAAACAGAAATGCTTGAATTTCCAAATATAGAAATAATAAAAACAAATCGGGATTCTTTAATTCAAAGATTAAATAAAACTCAAGAAATACTTTCAAGAATTGGTTCTGTTAATTTACGTTCTCTGGAAGTTTATGATTCTATTAAAAAAGAATATGATTCTGTTAAAGAAAAAGTAGAAATTATTACAAAAGAAAAACAAGGAGTTCTTAAAATAATTCATGAAATTGATGTGAAAAAGAAAAAAGCATTTCTTAAAACTCTCAAATCATTAAATGAAATTTTTTCAAGGAATTTTGCACAATTAAGCACAAAGGGACAGGTTTCATTAGAAGTTGAAAATAAAAAAGACCCTTTTGATGGAGGAATTAATATTATTGTTAAAACAGGGCATGGAAAATATTTTGATGTCAAATCTCTTTCAGGTGGAGAACAGACTCTTGTAGCATTATCTTTAATTTTTGGAATTCAAGAATTAAATCCTTATCCTTTTTATTTGCTTGATGAAATTGATGCAGCACTTGATAAAAGAAATTCTGCAAGATTAGCAGGGCTTCTTCAAAAGTATATGCAAAAAGGACAATACCTTGTAATAACTCATAATGATGAGATTATAACAAATGCGACAAATTTGTATGGTGTCAGTATGCATGATGGTGTCTCCAAAATTTTAAGTTTAAAAGTTTAATATTTTTTCTCTTTCTTTAACTTTTGGGATATAAAGTTTATGATTATTTTTAATAAGAATTGGAAGTTCAATCTTTAGATATAACGGGCAATTTTTAATTATGCATGAAGTTTCTTCTGATTTTTTTATGATTCCTTTATGATGTTTATATCTGCAAAAAGGTATGTATCCAGAATGAGGCTGATATTTATCCATCTCCCCCCATAATAAGAAACGTCTTTTTCCTTCTTTATGAATTAGCACAGGAATAATTGAATCTTTTATGAGATATTGTGGCATTCTAGATTTTGAGGTTTTTCTGTGATGTGTCATGATTTTAAGTTTAAAAGTTTAAGATTTAGAATGATACATTCTTTTTGGCCATTTAGTTAATAAATGTTTCTTTCTATAATAAGCTTCTCTTTCTAAATATCTTATTTGATTTCTTTCTATTTTTATAATATAAGACTGAGGATATTTGGCTTTTTTTTTCAAGTTTCATTTCATTTAATCTGTTTTCTTTTTCTCTTATCACCTTTTCTAAGACAGATAACTGAAGGAGTCTGTCAGAATTATCAAAAATTGCTTTAAAATATCCACACAAAGTAGTGGCTTTAATCTTTGTTTTATCTCTTTTAATTCTTGAATATCTTTATCTCCAAAATCTATTTCATACCCCCTTACTTTTTTAAGATATTCTTTAGTCATTTTTTCAAGTTCAGGATTTTTATACATTTGATTTTCTCCTTTTCAGAATTTCCAATGCTATTTTATATTTTTTTTGCCTTTTTATATTAAATAAATCTCTAACTTTTGGTCTTAAAAAATTTACATATCTTTCTAAAACTTTTATTTGCGAATCTTCAAGCCGTTCTTCAAATGACCTTTTTTCCCTCATTAATTTTGGATAATAATATCCACATAGCTTATTTTTATTACCTTCTTTTTTTCCAATAACATATTTGCAATCTTCTTTATTTTTTACAAACTTATGATTGCAATAAAATATTCCATCTGTTCCCCGAGCACTCTCATATATATTATTTTCTATACAAATCTCTCCAAGAGTTCTTTCCTTTTGTTCAGGCTCATCTTCGTTCATCTTAATTATGATATAAGTTTATTAAAAAACAAAAAGGAGAAAGTAAAAAAAATAAATAAAAAATAAAAAGAAAAATTAGTAATAACTTTCTCCGAATTCGTCTGTTTTTTCAGGTTTCTTTGTAATTAAGACAATTAAAACAACTAGTAATACTAAGAAAACTATTGCTAAAACAACTGTCAATATTACAATTGGGCTTTGTATTGGATTTTCTGCTTCACTTCCACTGAAAGTAACTGTTGAAACAACTTTTCCATCCATAGTGAAAACATTCACATCAAAGCTGTATTCTCCTTCTGCGTTTGGAGTTACTGTAACTGTTTCGCTTGAACCAGCTGAAACAAGCACAACTTCATCACTAACACTTGCTGGAGATTCAGCAACAACTCTGTAACCAACTATATTGTCAGTTGGATTTACAAGAATCAAATCATTTCCAGATACAATTACTCT
>Ga0315545_1001538_pt1 | contig 22232 bp, 23 predicted proteins | sample SalMarSW160210MG_FD_203096 | JGI IMG/M metagenome (GOLD analysis project Ga0315545, IMG submission 203096) | Salt marsh sediment microbial communities from the Plum Island Ecosystem LTER, Massachusetts, United States - Salt Marsh Sediment SW1602-10 ...
ATTCAGTGTTGTCATGGTGGACATCTTGTTTGATAGAGTGCCATGGACTTTTTCTTGGCATAATAGCCTCCTTTCAGAAAAAGTTATGGTGCGGAGTAACCAAATATTAAAGGAGTTATTTATATCTACAAGTAAAATTTATAAGTTCTTTGAAAATTTAGGTACATATTTCTAATTGGGACATTACCGAATATCAGACAGAAAAGGATCAAAAACTATCAAGTGTGTGAACGTCTTAAATGTTGGTTTTTGTTGGAATTTTGGCTTTGTACGCCGTAGGTCAAGGCCATGTAAGTTCTTAAATAACAAAGAATAAGGAAAGCTAATTATCTTGTACGTCAGTTATATACGTCAGTTTGACCATGATATAAAGGATTTATGTATGTTTAGCAGTGTTATCAGGACAACTGAAATAATAAAGGCTTGGCTGGAACTTCCGGAACATATCAAAGCGGCCATTAAAGCTCTGATAAAATCTGCTTGATAAACTGAAAAATGTAACAACAATACATGTAATGAAAGAAAAGAATATCGAACAAATACCGAATGTAAATCTATCCAATAACAGATATGAATAGAATTCCAGATGAAAAAATAAAGGCAATCGCATCGGAATATCTTACAAATGGTATGATAAAGTCAAAGGCTTTACAGACAGTGGGTTATAGTAAAAACTATGCTGAACACGGCGGTCTCAAATTGTTCGATAATGATAGATTAAAAGAAGAAATCGCCCGTCAACAGGCTAAAATTGAAAAGATAAGCGAGATAAGTGTAATCTCTGAACAGCAAAAACTTCTTGAAATAGCTGAAGCAGCTTTCAAAGACAAGCGATATGCCGCCGCAGTCTCTGCGCATTGTGCAATAATCAAGACGATAGGGGGATTTCAAGCAGAAAAACAACCTGTAGAAAACCTTGCTGGCAAAGTGCTTGACGCTAAGAAAGCTGAAGACATGAGGAAAATAGCCGATATGTACTATGCCAGTAAATACTTGGCTCCTCAAGCTGTAAAGGAAGTCGAAAGCACGGAAATAAAGCCGGACATATCCAACTTTCCAATATCTTCGCTGCCGGACAGTAATAATCTAACACCGGATAGCAAGCCTGTGGATTTAGCTCCACCTGTGCAGCAAAACGCTCAATTCATACCTTAACAGACGATAAAGCCGTACCTGGAAAAGAGCATACTCTAAGCCAGTTATCTGGCCGGTTTTAGCGTTCTATTTCTTTCGGGTAAGGATAGACTTAACCTGTGTATCGCTCCACGGAACACCTGATCTTGTCGATATTCCTTCTTCGTTTAGTTTTCGTGCTATTGTGCCAAATCCAAGCCGCTTTTCACCGTGCGGTTTGCGGTATAGCTCTTTGATTCTCCTGATAATCTTATCTTCGCCCGGATAGTAGCCGTAAGGTTTACGGCCTTCGCATCGACCTGTTTTTTGTTTGGTACGCTCACGAGCTGCGCGGAGCTTCAAAACGATAATAGATTTCTCAAACTGCGATACCGCACCTAAAACCTGTCGGATAAGTGTTCGAGTAGGATCATCATCGCCGGTGGTCAAATCTACTCCCGAATCGACTGCGATAACCTTAACGCCCAAATCCCTGAACTGGCCAAGTATAACCTCACTTACCATGAGATCACGGGCAAGCCGGTCGGCGCGTTCGACTAAGACGATATTTACTCCGTTCGATTCGATATGGTCGAGCAAAGCGGCGAGGCCCTGTCTATGTTCAAGCTCCTTCGTACCACTTACACCTTCGTCACGATATTCACCGATTATTTCAAGGCAGTTTGCCTTTGCATATTTGCGGATAGCTTCCCTTTGTCGGGGGAAGCCATCCTTATTGACCTGTCCCTTGCCTGATACACGTAGATAGGCAAGGGCTTTCTTTTTTGTTTGTTTTGCCATAGTTTAACCTCACTTTACTCTAACATTTCCCCGGATTCAATAGCCATTAGCATTTGACGACAGTTGTTCTTGCAGTTTTGGGCAAGTTTTATATAGCTTTGCAGCGGCTTTCCGTTAAGGTTTTCACGAGTAGCAATTTCTCTGCAATGCTCCGCAAATACTTTCGACAAGCCCTGATTAGTCAATTCGAGTTTTGCACAACGAGACAATAGCGGGTGTGCATCGATCTGGTCGTCGAACAATGAAGTTTCACCCTGTTTGGTGGTTGTAAAGATTATACAAACATGGTTTGGAATGCGCTCCAATATACCCAGCAGACGCCGGATAATCGGTTTTCGCAGACCGTGCGCTTCGTTAATGATAAAAGCCCTGCCGCCTTTGCCCGGCGCAAGATATGACATATCCTGTTCAAGCCTGTCTATTTCAGATACGTTCATTGCATCGGCGGAATCGTATTCGGTAATATAGAAATCGTCCGCGCCGTGAGAAGCGATAATCCGGGCTATAGTTGTTTTGCCAGTGCCGCTTGCACCACTGATCCACCATGAGCGGCCACCCCAGCTACGCGATAAAAGTCTTTTTGTAGTATTTACAGCTTTATCCTGTCCTAAAATTTGGTCAAAAGTTGACGGTCTGTATTTCTCAAATAGTGTTTTCATTGTCATTATCCTTATCACAAAGTGGTTTTTGTTTAGTTACCCTGCAACACCGCCCCGGCCTGCCATAAGACAAGCCGGGGCTTGCTTGTTTGAACCTATGCAACTGCCAAGACTTCGTCCATTGTCAAAGTTTGATATTTGTCCCAAGGTTTGTAGCTATGCGCTGGCTTTGTTGGCCGTCCGCAGTTGTGAGACCATTGACCGCGCCGTCTTGACCAGCGAAAGCCGAAATCTTTCAGGGCTTGCCTGATCTCGGCGCTGGGCTTAGACTCAAACTCGATCCATACCCACTTTCCAACTACACGCGCGGGTAGATTCTGCGCTTTGCAGAACTCCAGAACTTCAATGATAGATTGATTCGACTTGCTTGTTTGGGATTGTTGTGATAGTGTTTCCATTGTTTTAACCTCCAGTATAGGTTAGAACCACGGTCGGGGATGTTATCAGCATCGCCCGGCCACTTTTATTTGCAGCTTGACAATCAAGCCACTTCATCTAAAAGTATAACACCTTATTGAATATTGTCAAGCTTTTCTAAAGAAATAATTGTATAGCATGTTCTACGTGCTTGTATAATAAGATAGTTACAAATGAAAAAATGTTTTATTTTTCCCTTTATACATAGTGACATTCTGAAAAATTCAGACTAAGTGACATTCAATTTATCAGTGGCATATAAGGTAGTGACATTATCTTTTCTATTGTCTTTTGAAAACTGTAAAAGCTGTTCTAACCTTATAAAATAAGCTGTATGAAACTTGCAGAAAAGGCACAGGAAAGCAAGGTAAAAGCCAAACAAAAACAGCCTGTATTTGGCTATAAAATTGATAAAATGATAAAACAAAAATTCCTGTGAGGCCACCCCCTTCACCCCCAAGCCCCCGGTGGCTTCGTATAGTACTATCCTCTCTTTCTACACGGAGCATTTTTAAGAAAATTGGGTATATAATCATTAACCTATTTTTTTATCATCTGCTCACGCAACTCAACAAATCTTTTAGGATCAATACTATATGCTTTATCTAATATTTGCTCGGCTTCCTCATTCATGTCAATTACACTATATGATAGACTAAGACAAAAATATGCTAACAAATAGTTCTGGTCTAATTCGATAGCTTTTTTGAAATAATTTATTGCTTGTTTATATTTACCCTGCGAATGATAAGAAATACCAAGTTCGTAATGTACCATGGGATAATCTGGATTCACTTTTAAAGCATATTCAAGTGTTGATAGTGATTCTTGCTGTTGTCCAATTGCAGCTAAATATCTGGCAAGCAATATATAATTGCCAACCTTATCTGGGCTATAAGATATAGCTTTTTTCATTAATTCTATGGATTCTTCTGTGCGTTCTGTATCATCCAACATACCCGCTAATACTGCATAATTTGTACTATATTCGTCATTGGAACAGTCATAGCAATACTCTATTGCTAATCGCATGGCTTGAATAGCTTTGCTAAGTAAACCTGTTTTTTTTAACTTGAGAGCTTGTTCAATACATACTACAGAAAGAGCTTTTTTCAGAAAGTTTTTGTTTTCTGGATGACTAAAAACATAGTTGAGACCTTCTTGATATTTTTGAACTGCTTCATCAAAACGTTCCTGTCGAATAAGCTCTGAGGCTTCAGAGTGAATTTTATCTACATATCTGATTTCTATATTCTCTTGAAAATCTTGATTTCTGTTATTAAAATTATAATCTACATCTGTATAAGGTTGAGGTTGCTCACATCCCATAAATACAATGCTGAAAATAATAAGGATAAGCGAACAAGCTAATAATGACGTTTTTCTCATAATACTACCTCTTCTTGAATAGTAAAAAACTGAATTACTTTTTGTACAGTTTTTTTGTCTCTAAGCGTTCTTTCGATATAAAGGCAATCACTACAATAAAGACAGCAATCATAATTATTTTTGATAAACGTTATAATAATCAGATAACATTTCACGCCATTTTTTTAACTTCTTATTGAATTTTGAAAATTCATTCTCTGTAGCAATTTTACATTCACTAATATAATATCCATCTGTTTCACCAGTAAGTTTAATAAGAATGCTTGTGGGTGTTTTTTGAGGTCCAAGTAAATATTGCCCTCCAAGTGTTACTTTTTTCCATAAATAAGTATCCAGAGGCTCTTTCCATTTGCTTTCACCGCCGTCTGGTAAAGCATATTCTGCGGTTTGAATAAGGTCAACGTAAGCTGCAAACGCTTTTCGATTTTTAACGCTTTTAGGAACCGAAATAGATTCAGGTGAACTGGAATCACTCTTACGATGGTCGAATAGAATTGGATATGGCAATGCCGGACAAGTAAACCAATAATCTTTGCATTCTAATATATAATAATTTTTTACATGGGTTTCTTTGACTTCTTGAATTTCAGGTCTGACTGTCTCATCTGACGGTAAATCACTTAATAATAATTGCATGGCTGGAATAATTCCGTGCAATAAGTTGAGTTCTTGAGAATCCCAAGTAGATTCCCCTTCCCATATAACGGTATTTTCTTTATTGGATAATTCGATAGATAGAGTGTGTATATATGACAATATCTGGTTTGCTGTGAGAATATTATTGGCAGATGAAAAAGATGCCGACATTCCAACTGCTTGTGCCATACTAACACCAAGTCCTGATGTTGCACCTACTCCAGTTCCCATATAAACTGTAGATGTTTGATAATTTGCTGAAGAGCTACCAGAAGAAAAACTCATTTTATCATTTCTGATGGTTCTGTAAGATAATTTTACTGAATAATCATACGTATTGTTATTTATAGTAAATCCTCGACGTGTTAATAAATCAGTAAGGAAAAAACACAGTTTCTGAGAAACCAAATCTTCACTTCCAAGAAGAGGAGAGGTAGATTCAGATACGTACACTTTTATAGCTTTTGTGGTATCTATGCTATCATTGGATTTTAGAGAACGAGTCCATGGTCGTGAAACTCGAATTGATGGAACAGTTCCACAGCCGACTGTAAAAAGCATAGCAGCACACAACAACATATTAAGGATTCTCGCTTTCATCGTATTTCCCTTTCAAAAAAATCTGATTCTAATTTGTCCACTAATAAGGCGTTTGTGAACCTAAAAATATTGATTCTTTTTTCAAAGGATTATGCGGAGTACAGATCACATATTCACAGTTGTTAGTAGATTTGTCTATTGTGGGAACTACGTATTTTTGGGGAATATACGTATTTTTGACCTAAAAACGAACTTGCCAGAAGTTTTTTAATAAAAACCCCTGCGGTGCGGAGGGAGAGGAAAAAGCGAGATTTCCACAGAGGCTTGAGGTCGAGGTTGATATTTTTATTATAGCCTTTTAGACCGGGAAGGTCAAGGCGGGCAAAAGACGGAGAATCTTCTGGCTGACCAGATAAGATTAATATATCACATTGCATGACAAACAATGCTTCTTATTTTGATAGTCAAGAGGGGGCACACCTGTCAGGAAGATACCCCCGTGATCGTGGATAACATCTTTATCGTGTAGGCAATATTCTAAATTTGAAATTCTATTCGATTCCGATGATAATCTTCACATATAATATTATTAAGATGTTGCTTAAAATTTGTTATATCCATCCATACTGGGGGGGCAAAATCTATTCAATTTTATATCTTGTGAACTTTCATAGTCAACAATCCAATCGGAGTTTAGAGAAAATGAACTACTTGCTATTGAAAATATAACTAATGGACTCACTATTCCTTCACATAAAATACATAAGTGCTAATCATTGACGGGCCAAGAGACACTATATCTCCATGAGATAGTCTTGAACATTCCTCATTTGGATCAACACGAGTGCCATTGACATATGTGCCACAGGTACTGCCAAGGTCTATTAATATAAATGCTACATCTGAATCCGATGCCTTCCTTATAACTTTTGCATGCGTTTTCGAGACCTCTCTTGGAGTAAAATATGGTGTGTCGGCAACAGCATAATCAATCACCGTTTCTGTCGGTTCTTCGAGAATGGTTGCAGAACGTCCTATTACTACTTCATCAACTGTCAGCGGAATTATCCCCACCGTGGAAGGGCCCGTCCCGAGTAAGTATGCCCCAGGTCTAAGTCGTTCAAGGACTGATGACATTTTTGTTATTCGCTCTGTAATATCCGTATCAACAATGAATGCCATCTCTTTAAGACGAGACACTGTGATTAATTTGTCTATCTTCAATAAAATAGGATCTACCCCATCCATCGCATGCCTCTTTTTAGATAATGCTTATGGGAATATAAGAAAGTCGTGCTTTCAGAATCACTTCTTCTTTTTCTTTTCGTCATCAATCTTAGAGTATAAATTCTCCAGATTGTTCAAGTCTGTCGTATTAAAACCCTTCTTTTCTACAACTTTTTCATCTGTTGGCGGTGCTATTTTTTGGTCCTTGATCAGAATGTCTATCTTCCCGAATCGGTCTGTTATTACTTCATCACTTATCGACAATGCGAGTCGTATTGACTTCAAATAATCGATTTCCTTTTCATCAATTTTCAAGTCAGCATAGATCAGACGCAATACGATCTCCATAACAAGTAATTCTTGAACAGAGGTCATTGAAGCATTGCTAATTTTCTCAAGCAACTCATCAATGGTTTCGGCTTCATTGCCTTTGAAGTCGGCGAGGAAATTGTCGAGTTGTCCTGAAAGATCAATGTCTTTAAAATAGGTTGTCGATTTGTCGATATACTGCAACTCGCGAACCTCTCTCTCATCGATGTCATAATCGCAAGCGACTGCACAACAGGCCACCTCAAACAGCAGTTTTTTGAATTTTATACTTTCCATTATTATCTCCAATAATTTTCTGGTAATGGTTCAGAATTGCATGTGCTTTCCAATGCCTTGAGGAACTCACCGGCCGTTCGATACCGGTTTTCCATGTTGGTTTCGAGTGATTTAAGAATGACACCTTCCAGCTTTTTATCAATCGCTTCATTAAACAGGGAGGGTTCTTTACAGGATTTTTTACGACCCGAGTTGATCATTTTTGAAATGTCTTCAGGGTCATCCAAGTGGTAACTATCAAAATCATATTCCCATGGATGGATGCCCGTCAGCATTTTATAGAAAACAACACCTGCGGAAAAGACATCGCTGGAGGGGAGGTAGCAATTCCAGAAGCATTCCGGGGCAAAATAAAGATATCTTCCGCCTGCACCCGCCAATTTAGATTCCTGGCCCAGCAGCATTGAAATCCCAAAATCGCCCAGCAGGGCAATGGGCGGGTCGTTCTCATAAGACAGCAGGATGTTGTCTGAATTAATATCCCGGTGAATAACCGTCGGATGATATGAATGAGCCACGTCCAATCCCCGAAGGACATCTATCATTAACATTCGCGCAACCGGAACGGGAAGCTGGATTTTCCGTTTCAGCAGTTGCGACAGTGATTCGCCGCTGACAAATCCCATCGTAATAAAAAAATGCTGCTTCCCATTTTTCGTAAAGGTGTTCGCATTAAAGACCTTTATGATATTGGGATGAGTCAGTTTTGCCAATACCCTTGCCTCGTTGGCCATCTCATCAAAGCTGATCGTTTCAGTGGATTCATTTTTAAGAACCTTCATTACCTGGAGGTCATCAAAAAACTTATGCTTCACCCGATACACCTCGCCAAACGCACCCTGACCGATGAAGAAATCAACGGTGTACGTTTCGTTGACAATTTCGCCTTTTTTAAGTATTTTTGTGGTTGTATCGGCTGTCATTTCACCAAAAGATTATCATCCGGTTTTTCGATCTGTTGTTTGGGTCCTGGGAGTAGTGAGTAAAGTTCAACAACAATCGGCTTCAGATTCTTTTTTGTGGCCCGATTGGCATTAATGATATTTTTCGCATCTTCGATAAGCTGTCTGGCACGAGCCCTGTCCTTCCACTCGTGCATGTCAAATTCATCGTCAAACCCTTTAATCATGCTGATCTCTAATGCAGGGCCAATATCAGCATTGTCAACAATCGCAAAGGCAAGGCCGCCGATCTGGCTAATCAGGTCCTTTGCCATAGCTGCATCCTGTTTTTGAATGACTGTTTTTGCCTGTTCGGATAATTGTTGAACCATTTTGTGTGTTTTTTCGTTGCCAAACCGCTCATCATTCTCTTTAAGATGTTCCAGTACCTCTGTTAGTTCCTGCATTATTTTCGGGGTCTGGCCCGCATCCCGCAACTTGTCGATTTCTATTGCAACCTCACACATTCTTTCTAATACCATGTTTCTTGTATCAGATTCTTCACCGCCCTTTGCCAGTAACGCGTCCAATTCGTTTAGCTTGTTACGGCACTGCCGGACTTTCGCCGGGTCCAAGTCAGGCATTTCGTCTTCCGTGTTCTTTAAGGATCGAGAGACTTTTTCGAGTTTTTTGGCGAGGTCTTCTTTTTCCGGGGTGGCCTTTTTGTATTCCGGCAAAGTAACATCTATCGATTCATCAGCCAAATACGGAAATGAGGCGCTGACTTTGATAAGTTCTGATTCGTCAACTTCAAGGGTCAATTCGACTTCACTTCCCTTAGGCAGGAAGGCGGGCAGCATTTTGCCTGTTATCTCAACTTTGCCTCGCCAATTATTATGAATAGCCGTTGTGCTTCCTTTTCCATAATAAACGGGGATTACTATTTTATCGTTATCGTTGCCGGGACGAATATCTTTTTGTGTGTGAAAACTCTGGGTTCCTTTTGCGGGAAGGGAGTGGTTTTTTTCCAAGCCCTCGAAGTCTATTAAATGCTCTCTTCCTTTTGACAATTCATAGGCCTCAATGCAAAGATCAAATGGCAATGTTGCTTTCGCTGCCGTAAATCCATGAATGATCGAGAAGGAATCCGGTTCTGCTGGATAAACGGTTCCCTTGTCATCTGTGATCACTACCTGAAAACCATTGGGTTTACCCCCGACAAGTACAATTGGTAAAACTTCAGCATCACCCTTTATCTCGGTCTTTCCGCTTGACCAGCCCTTATCCTGCCTCATGATTTCAACAAACAAAGTATCCGGTATCTGGCCTTCTGTTTTGTCTCGATCCACTCGAACACCCACATTTTCCTCTGTCTCGACCGTTGTTTCCGGATAGCGTAATGTGAGTTGGATCTTTGTCTTGTCTATCTTTACGATGTCTTTGGGGATATCTTTTGTCGAGGCAAAAAGAGCCGCCCCTCTTGCCACTGCCGTCATGGGGTCAATACTGACATTGACCTTTGGTGTGATTTGCTCGCGGACCATCTCCCGAAGGGTTTCTGAAAAAGTCGGACCACCAACCATCAGTACCGTATTAAGGTCGGAACCTGACAGGTTGTTATTTGAGAAGAGTTCTTTTGTCTTGTCAATTGCCCGCTGAAAAATCGGTTTCACGACCGCATCATACTCTTGCCTTGTAATCGATAAATCAAGTTCCATCTCAGTGCCCTCATCGTCCTCTCCAACAGGTTCCTCGCGAACAATATCAAACTTATCATTGGATGAAAGAGCAATCTTTATTTCTTCTGCAGATCGCTTTACGCTGTTACGCAATAGTTTTTTTCTCTCCTCATCGAGTAATGTCTTTTCGAGTGAATATTCTTTTTTCAGATAAGGAATGACGATATCGTCAACAATCGCATAATCAATATTCTTACCACCAAGATGATTGTCGCCCTCGGTGTCAATTACTCGCATGATCCCCTCGTCGGCTTTCATCAAAGCCGCATCAAAAGTACCTCCTCCAAAATCAAATACGACCCATAAGCCATCAATCGAACTGGCTTCAAGCCCATAAGCCATGGAAGCGGCTATGGGTTCCTGTAAAAGGATACAATGCTGAAAACCCGCCAGTTCGGCCGCTTTTTTTGTAGCGTCTTTTTGATAACCTTGAAATTTAGCAGGTACGGTAATCACGACGGCATTTACTTCTTCATCTCTGACACAGCTTTTGAGATTCTTCAAAACTTCTGACGACAACTCTTCGGGCGTTAAAGAGCTTTCTGTATTTTTACATTCGATTTTTTCATCGTATCCGATTTTTCTCTTAAATTCTTCAAAGGCATTTATTAAAGAGGGATCGTTTTGGGTAAATGCCTTTATTCGTTCTTTGTCAAGCGTGTTGTATGCCTTTTGGCCGACCTGTATCGTCCCTTTTTTATTGAAATGAACACAGGAAGGGGTTGTTTCCATTTGGAATTCATTTTTTATGATAATAGAAGCACCATTTTGCATCCGAGCAATAGATGAATTGGTTGTTCCGAGATCGATCCCGTAATCAATTTTTGTTCTGGTCATATTCATTCTCCTCTTAGTCTAATTTATACACCTTGGCTTACTTCAATCTCTGCGGCCTGAATCAATACATCTTTATAGTTTATCTGCGGCTTGATTACTCTTGTGATTATTTCTTCACCTTTTTTCAAGTTTTCATCTGATATGAAATTCGCCTTTACGGTCATACCATCGTTATAGGGGCTATTTTCGAGGTTCGCCATTTCATATCCCCTCTCGTTGAGTGCTTCTTCAAGACTGGTAAGTCTCTTTCCAAACACCTTGGTCGCCTGATCGTCCGGATCCATGTGCTTCATTCTATTTCTCATTCGCTGGATTTCCTCACAGACTTTTATCGGCAAGGAATGGTCAGGTTCTGACTCCTGGGTAGGTTTTAGATTTTTAGTTTCTGGTTTCTGGCCCGAAACCGATTTTGCATCCAGTTGAAGTATTTCATTTTTAAGTTTATCCAAACTGGAACTAAATTCCGAGCTTAACGCGTTAGCCGTTCGGGTCATTTTATTTTTCAAAAAGAAGAAAAGACCCACAATACCAACGAGAAGGATGAGAAGAGCGATTATCCAGTAAAGCTGCTGCGTATCCGTTGTTTCAGAAACGGCACTATTAAGCTTTTGCATCTTTTCGTCAAGGGCTGAGATGCTCTTTTTGAGTTGTTCACTGTTTGACTGAACCGTCGCGACGAATTTTTGGTTTTGGGCATCGAGACTTGATTTTAAGCTGGCGAATTGTTCTTTGACAGCGGAGGTCTCTTTTTTAAGCTGGCTGTTGTTTGCTTGAACCGCGTCATCGAGCTTGCTCAGTCTTTCGTCAAGGGCAGAGATGCTTTTTTTGAGCTGGCTATCATTTTTTTGAATATCCCCGTTGAGTTTTTGGGATTGGCCGATGCTGTCTGCCTTTAAGTTATCTAATTGTTTTTTGACAGAGGATATTTCATCTTTGAGCTGATCGTTATTCGCTTGAATACCCGCATTCAATCCTTGGGTGTCGTCATCCATACTTGATTTTAAATCAGTCAATTCTTTTTGGATAGCTGATGTTTCATTTTTGACCTGAGCTATGTCTTTGGGCATTCGAAAGAAGGAACATCCTGATGACAGAGTGATCAATAGCAGCACGGTAATTTGTAAAGTTAGGTGTTTTTTATTCATCGTTGGCTTTTAAATAATGAACGATCGGGTTGAGAATTGATTTAAATATGATATGCGTTCGTTTGAGATTTCTGGTTTTCTCTACGAACGACGGAGAGTATTTATAATAGAGCTTAATGAATGCTCGACCTGTCCATGACCGCTGCAATACTTCGTCCCTGAATTTCCGCAACACTAACACTTCCGGTGCACTATATGAACCATAAACCATTGTTGCAATGTAACACCCACTGGGGCTTGTCGGAGTTAGTCTTAGTTTTGTGCAAAGTTCTTTATACTGGCTTCTGGTTGAAGACGACATGTCAAATTTGCCAACAGTGTTAAAAGTAAGTTGTACTTCGCCCAACAGTCGCCTCACTTCGAACTGAGAGATAGTAGGAAGGCCAAGAAGCCTCGCCGCTGGGTTGCTGCTTCCTTGTGCCGCAGCGCCAAGATATTTAACGCACATACCTATGGCAACATTAACAACTAAATCAGATATTTCCAAGTAACCAGCATCTGTTTTATCCAACTTATCTTTTATTGAGTTTAGTTTTTCTCTACATGCTATTGCAAATGCATTAGCTACACTTGGAGTTGACTTTGCAGCTTGCAGACCATTAATTTTTTTATAAATATAATCAAGTTCTTCTTTGACGGGCTTAAGTCTTTCTCTTTTTGGTTTTTCGGCCACATGTTTTTTGAGAATTGGCATCCCTTCATCAATTCTTTCATTGACCTTTTCTCCTACGGCAATGCTTTTTGCGTACTTTGCTAATTGCAGTGCATCGTCGCCTGGGTCGGTTGTGCTGTCCTGAAATTCATTGAAATAACAAATCGAGCACTGAACGATCTCATTTGCAAGTTTGTCAGCGGTTAATTGAAACTTCAAATCGGATTCGGACAGGACCGTCTTTATGTATTTCATGTCCTCTTCTGTTTTCTCATAAAGCTCAAACCCCGCCTTATTTGCTTCGGAGGCATTGTTTTTGCGTCTGTTTTCAGAAATTTTAATCTGACGGTCGATATTGCGAATATGCTTTCCGACGAATTTGTCCAAAATCACATTTTGGACATCCCCCGGGTAAGAAGAAAATATAGCGATCAGTTCTCTGGTTTTAAGACCATCGGGCTTGTCAAGATGCGGCTTCGCCAGTAAAATAATTTCATCGACATAAGCATTTACGATTTCCAAAGGATCAATTGAATGCCTGGAGCCGACTACATCTTTTATGAATTGTTCAAAATAACTATTCGCCAGAAAATTTCCGGAAAGTTCTAAGCTTTCCATGAACCTTGTTTTATTTAGTTTCCCATTTTCGAATGACAGTCCAAGGTATAAAACAGCGAGGTTTTTGTGATTTGAAGAGTTCTTAGTTGTTATGCCATTGGTCGTTTCTTTCAGCCAGAATTGAATGGCCCTGTCGACATTGCCTCTTTTCAACTCTTCAAAAGCCATTTCATCAATTGTATTGGCCGGATTCTCCCAGAACCAGAATAAAGCGTAGAACAATTTATTGCAGGGCTGTTCAATCTTTCGTGAGGCGTTAGCGATAGACTCGGAAATTCTGTGCGGCCTTGCAGGGAAAAAATGGTCACAATCAAATTCTTTTGTTTTCCCCATCTCCATGAAAATAGAAAGATCAGAGATGCTTTTGACGATTTCCCGGTCCGTTGCCGTAACGGGCAAGCCTAAAACCCTGAAAGGATTTTGATATATTAATGTCGATAGTTTTTTGGGGGGGGCGTGGGGCACAACAATTGAGATACCACATTTAGGGCATGTACCCTTTCTTCCTGCTTTATCATCCGGGACTCTGAGACCAGCCCCACACTGACACTTAAACTGCATAATCCTTATCCTTCCAAAAATTAGATACTGATTACAACCAAAGATCGCAGGTGTAGTATAAACAAAACAGAGTGAATGCAAGATTTTCAAAATATCCCCTAGCCGCAAGAAACGCCGTATAGTTCCTCTTACGGCCAGGGTCTGCCAACTTTTTGAAACATGGTTTACTATAAACGACAGGATTCGTTTGTCACCACGTACAATCCAACGGCTTATCAGGGAAGTCGCCAACAAAGCCAGGATATTCATAAGATCTCATTAGCACAGTAACAACAAATATACCCTTTTGTCTATTGTGGTGACTACGTATTTTTTAAGCGCTTTAAACCACTGGCGAAAAAAGAGGAAGACAAAAAGGACGCGGAGCCAAAAGATGAATGAGACAATTGTTAGGACGGTGAGGCGAAATTCGGAGCGATCAGTCCTGATGGATTTGAAGTTTATTTTGTGGTGGTGGCTGGAGTTATCAGTTGCCATGCGAGAAGTAATAATATTATTGATAAAGTCGGACCCAATCAGTAGACACAATAATTATTTAAAAATATTTGGATGCAATTCTACTGTGATTTTTTGCGTTTTTTGGCCTATATTTAGCTATATGTGAAGTATTTTACAAAATAGTAGGTAAATTTACCATTGACAAACAAGAAAAGTTTACTTATAATTAAGAATTTGCTTAATATACTAAGTATTATTTTACGATAAGAGTATTTGATGTATCACAGGCTTTATTGGGATTTTGATTATGCTCGTCTTCGAAATGGGCAAAAACCGGCTAAAAAATATTATGATAGTTTAACTGATACGGAAAAAGTTGACCTAAAACTTCGCTTAGACAAATTGGGCAATGATGGGACGCTTTCAAAAAGAAGATTCAAAAAGCTAAAAGGTTGCGATATTTGGCAATTAAGCATTAATAATCATCGTATATTATGTTTTAAGTTAGATAGATGTCTTCTTTTCACAAATGGATTCCCAAAAGAAAGCAAAAACACTCGAAAAAGGCATATTGATTTGGCCAAAAGGATTATGAAAGAACATTTGAGGAGTTTAGACGAATTGAAAGGGCGCAAAAATGTTTGAAGACCTGACCGAAAAATTGAATGACAATCTTGAACTTAGAAAGTATCATCAGCGAGAAAAACTCATATTGGATGTCACTGAGCTTATTGCTAAACTTATGAACAAACATAAAATCAACAAGACAAAGCTTGCTGGATTATTGGGTGTTGGCAATAGCTATATCACACAACTTCTTGATGGCACATCAAATATGACTCTTAGAACTGTTTCTGATGTATTTACCGCCATTGATTCGGAATTAGTTGTTAGTGCAGCTTCTCTTAGTTTAGAGCTTGGTCAAACCTGTGAATACGAAGCTGATGACCTGATGCAAACCACAATAGATAAATTACCAAATGAATTGATTCAGAAAAACTGGATACCAAACGATAGTCGTGAGAAAATGGTGGCTTGATTATGGGAAAAATGACCTTAACAACAAAACGAAAACCTACAAAAAACCAACCCAAAACTGATCTGGATTTAGCGATACAAGTTTCTGATCGAGTGCAGTTGGAAACTGTACGGCTAATGAGTTGTGATAGTAAACAGATGTACCTTGTTGGCTCAGGACAAAAAAGTTTTAAGATAGAGCGGACAACAGAGTCCCGTATGGACGAAGGAACAAATCGTGTCTTTGTTCTGGCAAACTTCACACTTACGACGTTTGAAACAGGCACTAATGATGAAAAACCCTTTGCTGTCATTAAAGCTGTGTTTCTTCTTGTATATCAGACAGATAGCCTTCAGGGCATTACTAAAAAGATTGTAGACCTTTTTGGGCAAACCAATGGAATTTACAATGCTTGGCCCTACTGGCGGGAATACGTACAAAACACCATAGTCCGAATGGGTTTGCCGCCTTTGACAATTCCTGTTTTTAGATTATTTGCTCCAAAACAACCTAAAACACCCAAGAAAAAAGTTGCTGCTAAAACTAAATCCTCACCAAAAAAGAAAACTACAAAAAAGACAAAAGGTCGTGTTGTAAAAAGAGCTAAGTAATTGGGAAAGCGGAGTAATTAACCGCTTAGAGGTTTGGAGTTAATGTTGCACACCTGTCCGGCATTGACTCCAGACCGACCCGAAAAGACAGGTGAAAATGAAAAGACATAAAAATCAGCATTCAAACACCATATTAACTCAGTCGGATTTTCTTAAAACTTTAGATGCTTTAATCCAAAGTATTGCTGACTTCAGTAATAATATTCTTGATAATGCCATTACAGCTATAGAGTGTAAGTTAGAGCAAGATTATCATGATGAATATTGGAATAATACCTCCGTTAAAATTAACGAAGACCTAACAGCCACAATCCACCAGTTTAGAGATGAAAACCTACTGAAAAATGAGGAATATGACGATTCCCAAGAATGGCATTTATCGGAATATGAAGTAAGTACTTGTATGATTGAATCTATTTATTGTGCATTCGAAAATTTCTTGCAAACAATAAATAATTTTTTGAACATTGAAACGGATTGGGACATTCGACAGTCTGAAAATACAATTGAAATACTTGGATTTTTAAGTCTAATTTATGATGCCGGCAAAGAGATATTCTCTTGTTTTGAGCAATGGCACAAGAATCACTCTGGGGCAGAACATTGTATCAGATATTTCAAAGAGTACCTAATTTTTATTAAAGAACGAGAAATAGTGAAAAAACTTATTGATAACTATTATAAGATAAAAGTTGAAAATCAATTTACCGAGAAACAGGAAAATGGCGGAAAACAAACATTGACCGCAAGAAAAAAAGTAAACGAACGCAGAAAACTTCTCATGGCATTCATAAAAGAACACCGTGATGACATAGACATTGATTCAGCCGCAGAAATAAGAGACCATGAAAGTTCTCTTAAATATAGGCAATACTTAAAAGAGCATTATGGTATAGAATCAAAAGAGAAAGTGAGACTTAAAATCAAAGACGATATTAAAGCACTAAGAAGCACCGGGGATACAAGTTAGAAATTTTCCCCGCTTTCCCCGAAATTTAAATAACTCAAAATATTTTCACTAATAGCAAGCCAAAAAATAAAGGTTTGCTTTTTTTTTACGGAGAATTTCTGACTCCAAAAATTCCCCGAAATCCCCATCGTAAAATCAACTTTAAAGTTAAATGATTTTTTTATTATGAGGTTAAAACATGGTAAATGAAGAACTTTATACAATCGGTCAAGTGGCAGATATACTTGAAGAACCTCCTGCGCGTGTTAGCTATATCACAAGAAAGCTAAGGATAAAACCTATATGTCGTGTAGGGACATTCCGGATGTTCAGCCAGAAGCAAATCGAATTGATAAAGAGCGGATTATATAAAATTCAAATCAGAGCGTAATATGCCTGCTGAAACTTTTGAAAAAATCACACCTCTTGAGCCTTTATGCCTTCGTCCAAAGGATGCTGCAAAATTGATCGGAGTATCTGAAAGAACGTTTGCCACAATGAGAGCTTGTGGACAATTGCCGCCTTCTTACAAGCTCAATGGTTGCGTTGTTTATCGTACAGCGGATTTGCGCAAGTGGGTGGAGTTTGGTTTTCCGAATCTCGATAAATATTTGAAATTAATACAAAATCAAAGGAGCTAAAGGAGATATGAATATGAAACGTCTTAATAAATCAATTCCCCTGGACTTAATAGAACTTACCGGCGGAACTCAACAAAGACCACTTGATACTAATTGGGTCGAGCATATAAAAGCCCTGATGCGAGACGGAACGGAATTTCCGCCAGTTGATGTTATCTTTGATGGAAAATATCACTGGTTGTGGGACGGATTCCACCGCGTCAAGGCTTTTCAGGAATTGGGAGTAACGAAAATAAAAGCTAATATCCAGGAGGGTAGCAAAAAGGATGCGCAGTGGATGTCATTCTCAGCCAATGCCACTCATGGCTTGCCGAGACCTTACAGATTAATTTCTCAAATACTTGAGACAATACTAAATGACCCGAAATGGTCTAAGAAAACCAATGCCCAGATAGCATCTCACGTTAAATGTTCAGAACGACAGGTAAGCAGAATAAGAAACAAAGGAAAAGAACCCGAAGCTGCACAGACAGGGTTGACAATGTCCACCCCTGAAAGCGCTGATTATGAGCCAAAAACGCAGAAAAAAGAGGAAAGTCACGAAACAAAAGAAGTCGAAATGAAAGACGGTGTAGGAGAAGTAATTCCCTATTCTTTGAGAGAGAGATGGTTGAGCCGAGCAGTTATTAGACAGCGTATTAATGAACTTGACATGATAAAGAATTCTGTCAAACACTCAATTGAAGAAGGACAGCTTACTTATTCGCTTTTAAATTGGACGGCTTTTGAGACCGATTACAAGAATCTTCGCAATCGGTTAGTTGCCGCCTTACCTTATGCCCTGTGTTGCTACTGTGGAGGTGAAGGTTGTGGTGGTTGTCACAATATGGGATTTCTCAATGAGCAAAGCTGGAAGGTGGCACCGAAAGATTTAAACAGGACTTCCACACCACAAAATCTGACAAACAATGAAAAGGATTCTATGAAATGAGCATGAAAACAAAAAAAGCCGCCTGTTTTGGGGACAGGACGGCGAAAAATAAACTACAGTTTTTATCATATCGAGGATCACAAGAAACTTCAAGCATAAATCTCAAACAAGAATTTGATGATTTTTTATTCTGCCTTGAATTTCCGATAGGAAAAAACAAACTCGGATAGGGTGGGAAATACTTGAGAACATGCTCCGGTGGTATATTGACCTGCTAATATCCTGGGATGATCAATGAACAATGAACGAGAAATAAAAATTGCTGAGCGTAGAGAGCAAATGCCGCGCTCCTATCGGGCTTGCTATGATAAAGCGGTAAGCGGTAAAAGCCTTAGAGCAAGTATAAATTCCTTTTGCTTGGAGTGCGTTTGTTGGCAAATTGAGGAAATCAGAAAGTGCACGGATTTAGCATGTCCGCTATTTGCTGTAAGACCTTACCAGATTCCACAGAATGCCCGTCAAAGGCGTTCTACGCTGCTAAAATCGAAAAAGTCTAACAATTAAGGCTCTGTGCGTGGCGTCTATGAGTAAAAATGGCAATATCTGGATTGAGAGAGAACTTATAGAATCACGTGCTTTTGCCGCTATCAAGAAACCTACGGCTATACGGGTTTTGATGATATTTTTTACAAAGCGACAAATGGAAAAGTTGAAGCATAAAACCAGAAGAGAATGGACTATCAGAAATAACGGCGAAATTGAATTCACTTATCCCGAAGCTGAAAATAAATATGGAATACCACAATCAACTTTCGGAGCAGCGATAGATGAACTGCGTGAAAAAGGTTTTATTGACGTTGCTTATAGCGGCGCGGGACTTTACAAATCAAAGAACCTTTATGAAATCAGTGACCGGTGGCGTAAGTATGATACAGCGGAATATGAGCCACCAAAGCCGCGACCTAAGTTTCCAATAAATCGGGGATTCAAAAAAGGCAATCAATACGGGCGCAACTGTCTAAAAATAAAAACAACGGTTAAAGTCAACAATGGCTCAACTGTTGAGAATAACAAAGGCTGATTGAAAAATGAAAATCCTATGTTAGAGTTTCAACATGGCTAAAACAGGATATATTGATCATAAGCAAATATATGTTAAAGACTTGTGTATTAAAATTGCCTGCATTAACGCTATGTCAGAGTACAACAGACTTCTATAGAAGCCAGTGTATAATGGAGTGCTTTTTGTCGTTTCTATTTTTAGTGTTAGCTAAGATGAGAATGGAAAATTAAATTAAAAAAACTTTTTGTACTTGACGAACATCATGTAGAGAGTATAATTATGAATATGATAATTGAAGAAATTAGAAAACAGATAAGTAAAAGCAAAAAAAGTCGGTACCGGATAAGTCAAGATACAGGCATTGACGAAGCGGCACTTTCGCGAATTATGAGCGGTGGAAGTTGTAAGGTTGAAACTGCGGATATTTTATTCAAATATTTCGGAATCGAACTGGTTCAGAAAAAGAAAAGCAGGTGAAATTATGCGAATATATCGGGAAAAATATACTCAGGAGGGAAAAAGGAAAACTTCAAAAAAGTGGTATATCGATTTTGTAGATCATCACAATCGCCGACATAGAATGCCAGGCTTTGTAGAAAAAAGACATACTCAAACGTTTGCGGATAATATCGAGGCTCTTATTAGCTGCCGTATATCCGGGCAGAGCTTACCGCCAGAACTGCAAAGATGGATTGAAGGATTACCGGACAGGATAATCAATAAATTTGTCTCATGGGAGCTTCTGGGCGGTTTAAGAGCACAATCGGGAAAGCCCTTACAGGAACATCTTGAAAACTGGAAACAGAGCCTTGTCGCTTCGGATTGTACTAAACAACATATTCAGGCAGTTGTGCCAAGAGCGGAGCGGATAATAAAAGAATGCGGCTTTAGGAGTTTTTCAGATATTGATCCGGACAAGGTTGAAAATTATCTTGTTTGTCTGAGGGATACAGGTACAGCAATTTCCGTAAAGGCAAAAAATAATCAGACTAAAACCAAAATCGTAAAGATAAGCAAAGCAACGTATAACTATTATGTTCGGGCAATAAAACAGTTTACAAAATGGCTTGTTGATACAGGCAAGGCTCATAGAGACCCGCTCAAATCACTGAAAAAGATAAATATTACCAAATCAGACCAGAACAGACCGGCGCGGACATTGAGCATTGGGGAAGTCCGAAAGTTAATTCAAACAACTATAAACGCAGGTGAATACCGGGGGATAAGCGGAAAAGAACGTGCCTTGATTTATCTTATCGCCAATGAAACCGGCCTACGCGCAAATGAAATTCGTACTCTTGCAAAATCAGACTTTGATTTCGATAATCAGACTTTGACTGTCCGGGACAGTAACGCCAAGAATAGGAAAGCTGCGATATTGCCATTGAAAAAAAGCACTGCACAGAGGATAAAAGAGCATTTAAGCTATGCTCTGCCGAAAAGTTTGGCTTTTAATGTACCGGCACAGCCTCATCTGATGATTAAATACGACCTTATGAAAGCGGGCATTAAATATAAAACCGATGAGGGGACGGCTTATTTTCATTCTTTGCGGCATAACTTCGCAACCGCTCTTGATATTGCAGCTAAATCGGCCAAGACGATGCAGAGTTTAATGAGACATTCTGATCCAAGACTTACTCTGAATATATATACTCATGGTATTGCAGAGCATGAACGGGCTGCGATAGAGGCATTGCCAGACCTGCTTGAACCAATGAAAAAAGCAAAGACCGGAACGGATAATATGCCTATTGATTGTGTCTCAGAAAAAAGTTCCGCCATTTACTCCGCCAATTTACAGCCAAAAGATTGCAATACATTTCATAACATTGCACAAGAGGGGGAAAGTCAAAACCTTGATAACGCTCTAAAAATGGCGATTTCAGAGCAAAATCAAATATCCCCGGTGCGACTCGAACGCACAACCTCTGGCTCCGGAGGCCAACGCTCTATCCAATTGAGCTACGGGGACGAAAACGAATTCAGATTAATTATACAATAATAGCTGATAAGTCAAGAATATAGATGGTTTTGTAAGGTATTTCTGTTTTTGCACGAATTTTCACGTCACATATACACGGGTCGAAGGAACTAACTTTTAGAGGCAGATTGTACCGGCCATAGTCTAAACCTTAACTGATGGTTTAACGATGGCGATTGGCAATTATGTGTTTTTACATGTGTAAATTCCGCCTGAATATGGTATAATGAGACTTGTGATAAATATGGAATGGAAGGTGGTTTAATGAAGTTCAATACATTAAAGCGAATCTTGTCGGCACTGCTAATTTCCGCTCTGAGCTGGACTTCTGTTCAGGCCGAACAGACCGACTGGCAACGGCAAAAAGTGGATTGGCTCGCCGGACCGGGCGGACGTATCAAGGCAATCAGGCATCCGAAAACAAAAGAACTGCCGGTTGAATCGGCATCTGGTTTTAACTTTTTTTCTCTGGAATCCGCCAGGCTTCAGGCCCTCGATAATAATATCGATTCTCCTCCTATTGCCGGTTTTGTTCCCTGGATTGCAATCGCTATAACCGATGAACGTTCAGATGACTTCGATTGGGTGGCCCAGACTCATATGTCGGTTACTGGAGATTATTTGACGGATAATCCTGAAGAGGACTTCATTGTCGGTATTTTCGATACGGGTGCTTCCTTCATTTTGGTCGGTTACGACGGGGCCGACCGTGCAGGTATCTTTGATGCTGATTTATTAACCACGAGTATTATAGGGCTTGGCGGGGCCACCAGCTCTTCCTATGTCACGGTGAGCCAGCCATTGGGCGTCTTCATAGATGGAATGGCGGCTGTCGA
>Ga0315545_1001540_pt1 | contig 22193 bp, 24 predicted proteins | sample SalMarSW160210MG_FD_203096 | JGI IMG/M metagenome (GOLD analysis project Ga0315545, IMG submission 203096) | Salt marsh sediment microbial communities from the Plum Island Ecosystem LTER, Massachusetts, United States - Salt Marsh Sediment SW1602-10 ...
GAAGTTGGGCAGGTTAAGTATGGCCACCAGGTGGGTGGGCACGAAGTCCATATGGGTAGCCTTCTCCTCCTGGATAATCTTGAGGGTTTCCTCAGCGTTAAAGAACTTGACGATGATATTGCAGCCGCCGGTATAGAGGGAGGAGCGGAAATGGGTATGGCCAGCGATATGAAACAGGGGCGTTATCTGCACCCGCTTGTCCACAGGCCGCAGGCTCATATCCAGGGCCAGCGTCCTGGTATCATCCATGAAATTCCGCTGCTTGTATAGGGCGCCGCGGGGCATACCGGTGGTGCCGCTGGTATAGATGATGCAGGTGGGGTCGTCTTCGTCCACCTGAACATCAGGCTCGTCGCCGGGATATTCTTTGAGCAGGTCGTCATAGGCTATCATACCGGGGCAGGCGCTCTCCAGGGAGATAAAATTCTTGACCTTGGGCAGCTTCCCTTTCAGCGACTGGGCCACCTCGAACAGCTCCGGGCCGACAAAGAGGGTGTTGGCCTCGGAATAGTTGATAATATACTCCAGCTCGTTAGCCTGCAGCCGGGGGTTAAAGGGCGAGGCGATGAACCCCCCCTTCATCGAGATGCCGTAATATTCAGCAAACTGCAGGCAGCTCCAGGAAAGAATGCCAATCACATCCCCCTTCCTCACCCCCATCTTGTGCAGCGCATGAATCACTTTGTTTATCCTGGTGTTATACTCGGAGAAGGTTATCCTGGTATCCCCGTATATAAAGGCCTCCTTATCAGGATAAAGGAGCGCATTTCTATAGATAATATCGGCCCAGGTGCCAACTTTATAGCGGGATAGCTCCTTAAGCAAAAGACGCTCTGACATAGACTGTTACCTCCTTAAAACAGGGACTGCCCAATCCCCTCTTTATCACTCGGCAGCGACATTTTACAAAACTGGCGAACGATAAGTCAACTCGCCGTGTAACCTATCTCCAGGGGCAATAGCTCCCAGTATTGCCAGGCTGGATATCTTGTAGTAATATCAGATTGGCCAAAATCTTTGATAGGAGATGGGGATATGAACATCGAAGGAAAAGTGGCACTGATCACCGGGGGAGGCACCGGTATGGGGGCTGCCATCGCCGAACGTTTTGTTGCCGATGGGGCCAAGGTCTGCATCACCGGCCGCCGTAAAGAAATGCTGGAAAAGGTGGCTCAATCACTCCCGTCAGGGGCAGTAACGATATGCTCAGGAGATGTGTCCAAGGAAGAGGATACAAAGCGCATGGTGGAGACGGCGGTGAAGTTCGGCGGCAAGCTCGATGTGCTGGTAAACAACGCCGGCACAAACCAGCCGGCACCCGTCACCGAACTTGACCCCAAGATATGGCAGGAGGTTATCGGGATAAACCTTACCGGCCCCTACCTGCTCATGAAGGCGGTAATACCGCATATGCTCAAGGGGGGCGGAGGGTCTATCATTAATGTTGCCTCACTCGGTGGTATGCGCTGTCTGCCCGGTATGCCAGCCTACTGCAGCTCCAAAGCGGGCCTGATTATGCTCAGTCAGCAGGTAGCCCTGGATTACGGACGTGCTAACATCCGGTGTAACGCCGTCTGTCCCGGAGGGGTCACCACGGATATGACCAAGAAGAACTTCGGTCAGTTCGGTGAGATGCTGGGCATAGAACCCGAGACTTTCCTCAAACAGATAGCAACGGAAATACCTCTTCGCCGCTTCGCCGACCCACCCGAAGTCGGTGGACTCTGCAGTTACCTGGCCAGCGATGATTCATCGTTTGTGACCGGGGCGGTTATCCTCATTGACGGCGGTTCGGCGGTGGTTGATATCGTCGGGGCATCAATAACGGCAGCACTCAGGAGAGGGGGTATCGTAGATTAAAGATATGGATTTGAAACCCCTTCGTTTTTGAAAGACCCTTTTAGTTATAGCGGAGCGGGTGAAGGGATTCGAACCCTCGACGTCTTGCTTGGGAAGCAAGCACTCTTCCGCTGAGTTACACCCGCCAAAATCGTATCTATTTTAGCCCAAGAAATGGTGCCTGTAAAGGGGGAGTGCTTGCTTCGTCAAAAATCGGGCAAGACGCTGCCACAGAATTAAAGCATCTGGTTGAAGGCTACAAGCTCTGCGCCAGAACCGAGGGAAAAAGTCAAAACACGATCAATATTGTCACCAACAGCGTAAACTACCTCCACGATTTTTTGCATTCCAATCGTCTTCCGACAGATGTCGGGCAAATCGGCCCCCAGGAGATAAGGGCCTTTATTCTCCACCTCCAGGAGAAGAGGTGTTTCTCAAACCACCGGTTTAGCCGCCCGCAAAACAGAGGACTATCCGGCCACAGCATCAATTGCTACCTGCGCTCGATAAGGGCCTTCTGGAGCTGGCTGATCGCCGAGGAGATTATAGACGTTAACCCGTTCAACAAGGTAAAGCTGCCCAAGCCGCCGCAGAAGGTGATTCCGACCTTCGCCGAAAGCCAGATACTCCGGCTCCTTTCCGTCATCAACACACAGACCCCCGAGGGCTATCGAAATTACGCCATAATCCTCACTCTCCTGGACACCGCACTGAGGGTGAGCGAGCTGAGCGGCATTAGAATGGACGACGTCTGGCTCGACCAGGGGCTGCTGAAGGTAACGGGTAAGGGTAGCAAGGACCGCCTTATCCCAATCGGACGCGAGGTCCAGCGTGTGCTCTGGCGCTACATCAACCGCTTTCGCCCCCAACCGCTAAACCAAAACTTCGACTTTCTCTTTCTCACCAAATACGGAGGAAAGATGACCAAGGTGCGCCTCGAGGCCATCATAAAGAAATACGGCGAAGAAGCCGATGTAAGAGGCGTAAGGTGCTCGCCCCATACCCTGCGCCACACGGCCGCGTTGAGATTCCTGAGGAACGGGGGCGACGTCTTCAGCCTGCAGAGGATGCTGGGGCACTCCAGTCTGGAGATGACGCGCCACTACTGCCAGATTGCCGATATAGACGTCAAACGAGCGCACATAACGGCAAGCCCCGTGGACAATCTTGGGCTGAGGAAGCGCGAGCACGAACTCAGAAGCGAATAGAAATCGAGCAACGCCAGCCGGTAGCCCCGACAACATGCCAGTCTACTGAGCCTCTTCTTCGGGCAACGGCCATCGTTTTGCCCTCTTGAACCAGCCGGTCACCCTCTTCCGCACTCTATCCCTAATCTTCTCCCGCTCTTTTTGAGACACCAGACGTTCGGCGTAGCAGCCCAGCACTAGCTCATCGTGTACCATCCCGCCAGAGGATTTAACTACTTTTTCGAATTGTTTTGGCGATAGACTTTCCACAAGTTCACGGGCGTACTCGGACTGTATCATACCTTCATATAGCGGCCGCAACTTATGCGTCTCCGCCCCCGAGATAGTCCTCCTCGCCCAGGTACCGCGAACCGGTCTGCCCGTTTGCTTCAGAATTTGTGACAGGGGATGTTTTTCGTACTGAGTATCAGGCCTCTTTAGCTGAGTGTCAAGCCTCTTTAATAGCTCGGCGAGGGCGGAAGGGTCTTTTTCCAGCCCCGGGAACATGAACCGGGGTATGTGAATCGTCACGAAACTCGGAGGCTCGGGTATGACTACGCCTATATATGAAGGGGGAAGCGATTTTTCAGTAGGGTCGTGAGTGCCGCCGGCATACTCTATTATGCTGCCCCGTAGTTTGTTGCCGAAGGGTGGTTCCTGAAGCAGGAGTGTATTCAGCAACCCGGTCATCCGGCTCGTGACCCAGGTAGGGCAACGGATTCTCCAGTAAGTCGCAATATCTTCCACGTCATAGGATGAGACGAGACACGCGATCCAATAGCCAGCGAAAAGGCGGGGCATTTCAAGTTCGTCCAATTCTGACAGCGCCAACTTCCAGACCAAGTCCTGGTCGAGTGTTTCAGCCCAGCATCTCCATTCCTCCTCAGAAAAAAGTGCCTTCCACCCCAACTTCTTCCTGGCCTTTTCCAAGGAAATAACCCAATCGGCCCACTGCTGGAGAGCCAGCTCAAGAGTAGTTGACTTAACAAGTGGGAAATTACTGGTCATGCATATAATTTCCTCCCACCGGCATTATATGCTTAAAGTATAGTTTACGCACTATTATGGAGTAATCAAGCAGCGGAGGTATGAGGTACAAGCGGCTCTCGTTCGCGACCTGAGGAGTGGGTCATGTTGAGTGACGAGGTAGAAGGTTTTCTCGAAGAGGTTCTCGGTAAAAAGCGGAAGACAGAGCTGAGCTCCCTTATCAGCGGTTACGCCCTCTGTGCCCGAGCCGAAGGCAAGAGCGTTAGCTACATATCCCTCGTTACCTCCTCGGTTGGATTTCTGAGGCACTATCTGGAAACAAATAGGCTTCCGATAGATACGACTGAGATTGACACCTGCCACATCCGTAGTTTTATTCTTCACCTCCAGTCCACCAACCGGTTCGCGTTCCATCGTTTTGCCCGGCCTCAAGATGCCAAATTGTCAGGGCATACAGTTAACACCTATATGCGCTCGCTGAGGGCCTTCTGGTCCTGGCTGGAGACAGAGGGAATAATCGACAGGAACCCATTTTCTCAACTCAAGATACCAAAGGCGCCCAAAAAGGTGATCCCGACTTTCTCGGTTGAGCAGTTAAAGGCTCTCATTGCTCAAGCGAACACGCTGTCCCCCGCAGGCTTCCGGAACTACACGATAATGCTTTTTCTGCTGGACAGCTTGATGCGTATTTCGGAGCTCATCGGCAGTCAGATGAAAGACCTCAATCTTGAAGGTAGATGCTTGAAAGTTTGGGGCAAAGGCTCCAAGGAACGGATCGTTCCTTTCGGAAGAATTACCCAGAAAGCTCTCTGGAGATATATCAAGTTCTACCGTCCCGAACCGCTGATACCACGGCAGGACATGGTTTTTCTGACCACTGACGGCAGGCAGTTGACTAAGAATAGGGTCGAAACAATCCTAAAGACCTACGGTGATAGAGCCGGGCTAAAGGGGGTTCGTGTTTCGCCTCATACTTTTCGACACACCGGAGCCGTGTCGTTTCTTCGCAACGGCGGTGACCTCTTCAGTCTTCAGCGAATCATGGGGCATTCCAGCCTTGAAGTCTTGCGCGGATATCTCAACCTGAGCCAAAACGATTTGAATCGAGTTCACGAAAGGGCATCACCCCTTGATAATCTTGGACTTCAGATGCCGAGGGTTCGACAGTATAGAAAGTAAAAAGCTCTTTGCGATTATGACAGCCTTGGCTATAAAAAATGAGGGAGGTGAAACATGAAGACAACCGAGCATGTCGAATACCTGCTGAGGCAAGGTAAGAAATCTGGAGAGCTTGTGGAATTGGGGTTCCCCAAGCGAGTTGTCACTAGAGTGAGCCGGCGGCTGAGGGAGGAGAAGAGAAACACTCGGCTGCAAACCGAAAAGAGTAAAGCTAGGGAAAGCCACTCACAATCGGCACCACCCACAGAAACGGCGCTGGTTCCACCGAAACCAGGGTCTATGGAAAGTAGGATCCAGCAACTGGAGGGCCGGGTGAAGACCTTGGAGGAATTTGGAGCAGACATGGAGGAGTTGGAAACCCGCATTTACGATATTCCTACCCTTGGCCTTAAGCAACGTTTTGAGTGTGAATGTGGGGCTTCAGGTTACGTCGCAGTATGTATCAGCTGCACCAAATGCGGAAAGGAGGCCTGGTGGGGGTGGTTTCCAGAGCAATAATCTCCCGCCAGTTGCGATGATGAAAATGAACCGGCCGATGGTGTGCGATGGACGATGGTAAGAGACAATGAAGGCCTACCTTGAACCGGAAGAAATAACCCTCATGGAGAAGGCAGCGTCCAATCTGCGGGACAAAATCCTGATTCGCCTTCTGTTTCGGCTGGGCTGCCGAATCAGTGAGGCCCTGGCTCTGAAGGTTGAGGACATAGACTTCACACTGGGCACTGTTTCCATTGTGCACCTAAAGCATCGGGTGAAGTTATCCTGTAAACACTGCGGAGCAACGTTGGGGATAAGCCATAGTTATTGTCCTCAATGTGGAGTCAAGATAAATGAAGCTGGTTAAAGAGCAGGAACACCGCCGTCAAAGAGTATTGCCCATTGATGACGAGACTTTGAGCATGCTCAAAGAATACATTGAGCGTGGCGGCCCGGTTTTACGCGATGGGAAAAGACTAATATTCGGCATTAACCGCCACCGGGCCTGGCAGATTGTTAAAGAATGCGCTGAAAGGGCTGGGCTGCCCAAGCTGATTAACCCTGAGACCGGAAAGGTACACAATGTCAGCCCACACCGGCTACGCGATGCTTTCGCGGTTCACGCGGTAAAGCTCAATGACTCGGGTGACGGACTCAGGCTTCTGCAGGAGCACCTGGGCCACCAGAGCTTTAACACAACAGCCAGATACCGAAAAGTGGCCGGCGAAGAGCACAGGGAGTGGTATCAACACCTCTGGGAGAAGGATAAGCCATGACTTTCCCTCTCCGACCTCAACGCGGCGGATTTCTCCGCCCCTTCGGCTGCGGCTGGTTTATCAGGGAGTTTCTGCTGGGCCATGGCCCGTATGGTTCTCTATCAATTGATCCGGAGGTAGGAGCTCCGCAGTCAGATATCTGTTATAGCTATAAACAGGCTTTGAGGCGGGTTACGGCCGAGGACAGGGCGGTAAGGCAGGAGGAGAAAAGCGCCAGGAAGGCTAAACGCCCTATCAATCCGGAAAATATAGAGGCATTAACAAGAAAATACCTTGAGAGATTGCCTTATAAATCACGGGGCTGCCGATACCATTCCTTTGTAACCTATTTCTCAACGCTCCAGAAGCTGGGCTGGGTGGAGCCGTCGGGCGTAGTAGAACCTTCCGCCTTCCAGGAGCACTATTCAGGTGGTAAGCCACGTATCTACTTCCGTCTTACCGAGAAGGGTAAAGCTGCGTCAGACGAACAGTGGGCCGACCCCCGTAGGGCGCTCTACGGCTAGAGAGCCCTATCCTTGATAGTTTCCTGTGCCCCTACACAAAGCTCCAGAACCCATAACCAGCCCTTTTACAGCCTTAAGTAATGGTAATCCTTGTCCCGCCCCCGAGTTGCACAATCGCCCCAGCCTGACAACGAAAAGTGAAGTACCCTGCCCTCTTGAGAGGGACTGTAGCGCCCGCAGAGGCTTTAGCCCCTTGGAAGCCTTATCAAGAATTGTTTAATCCAAGACTATTCCAGTCCTGAAAGTGACTTTATCCATAAATAAGAAATCCTGTAAATGCAGGTTCATTCTTTTAATGAACAAAAGTTCCTTTTGTTGGATGATATATCTGAAAAACGCACCTTAAAAATTGAATAGAGCCGAAGCTGAACGCTTGCCTAGTCTAGGGCAAAAAATGCCCTAGCCACAGTGTTAGCCGAGCTAGGGCAAATCTAACAAAGTGAGGAGCACCCACAATGCTAGACATAGGCGAGTATATCATAGACGAACCTTACCATCAATTCGGTAACGGCTATGACCAGCTAGAGGGTGACTACGCAATCTACTATAAGGTAGCAACAAAGTTCGTTTACAAGGCACAGGCACAGGATAGAGAGGACTTGCTACATATCATAATGCTAAACCTTGCTGTAGCTGGCAGGAACAACGGACATAAGCCCGATAACCCATCTTGGATGTATCGGATAGCCAGCTTTACTGTAGCCCAATACTGGCGGGACTACTACAAGCGGACTATCGGGATAGACTGTGGGCACTGTAGCAATCAGCAGCGCAAAAAGTGTAAGCGGGATAACCTCTATTCCGAGTGTCCGAGGGCTATCAGGATTGAGAGCCTGCAAAAGCCGATAGCCGATGGTGATGGACACTTAAGTGAACTCGGAGAGCTGATAAACGATGACAAGGCGATTGACCTTGCCGAGTGGACGGACATAAATACCTTTATAAGAGGCTGCCCGCAAAGGCTGATAGACATAGCCGAGAAGATAAAAGATAAGATACCGTTAAGCAAAACAGAAGCTAGGTATCTGGAACGCTACAGGCACAAATACCAAAAAACCCTGTTTTAGGATGTCGCATTTTAGCCCCTTTGCCCAAATACAGTAGTGGAGCACCAGTTATGCCAGCGTGTTGCGGGTAACTGGCCAGCTACTACTAGGTGAAGCCGACAGCCTTGCCCACTGTCGGATAGCCAAAAGGGGTGATTAAACTGGAACAACTGAATATCGTGGGCAAGCGTTCAGGCGATGGCTTTATCGCTCACAAGGCTTTACTGATAAACGCCCTATCAAGGGCACTATCCGCAAGGGTGGTGCTAATGGACTTGACCATCGGGCGCAAAGGCTTACTCGGATACCTTAAGGCTCTTGGCGGTAGTAATGTCGTCAAGATGATACCGTCTAACGGTGGTGCTAGCGTGTCGCAGGCCAACGGACATAAGAGGCTTAAGGTAATCTGCGGAGCTAATACCAGTTACCTAGCCGACAATGAGTGGATTGGCGAAAAAACGCCTCTTACCCTCTGTCAAGTAAGGGTAAGCCCCAATAACACCGTCACGCCGAATGTCGGGACTGCCGAACTGGCCGAAGCACTGGCCAGAGTCTTACCGTTTACGGCCACTGATGACAACCGCCCAATTCTCCAGTGTGTCCTCTTCGTGGCTAAAGACGGTAAATTGACGTTGGTTAGCGCCGATGGCTTTAGGCTGGCCGTTATCGGCCTTGACTGTGACGGAGAGGGACAAGCCTTAATCAACCGTGACGACCTCAAGGGCATAGTAAACGCCCTCAAGAGGGCAAAGCGGGCAAGGGTTAGCTTTGAGGCGGGTGGTGATACCATCGGCGGTTACTCACTCATTATAGACACGGAGCTAGTCCGCTATAAGTGGGTGGGCGCTAGTGGTGACTATCCCGACTATGAGAAGCTAATCCCTACCGAGTTTAACACCTTCGCCCACTTTGACACGGTAGAGGCAGTCAAGGCTACCCAATCGCTCAAAGCCTTATCCGACAGCAAGAGCTATCCGATAGACTTGACTATCGGTGACGGTAAGATAGTAATGGCCAATCCCGATGATAAGGGGCAGGCCGATATACCAGCCGACACCGATGGTCAGGGCTTTGCGAGGATAGACGGCGGGTATCTTGCCGATGCTCTTAAGGCTTGCGGGGGTATGGTGGACTTCAAGCTCACCAATGCCTACTCCCCGATGCTCTTTACCGTTGATGGTTATCAACTGGTGGTAATGCCGATGCTAACCGACAAGGCTAATGAGCAAGCCAAAGCCGATAGAGAGGCAAAGGCTAAAGCCGAACAAGCCGAGCCAGCGACTACCGAGCCAGAAGCCGAAAAAACTGAGCCAGAGGCCGAGAAGCCAAAAGCAAAGCGCAACCGAGCCAAACAGCCAGTAACAGCCAAATAGAACGCTTACAGCCCAACCCAAAGCAAAGAACGGGAGTTCTTGAGTGAACCCCCGTTTTTTGTTTTTACAGCCAATTCAGGCTAGAAAGGAGCAGTACTTGAAATTCGGTAAAGGGGTAATCTTTATATTAACCAGAGAGGATATTATTAGCCTGGCCAGTGAAGCCGGTATCCCTGATGATATAGTTGATGACCGGTTTATAGAGGAGATGAAGGACGGAGTAGGTGACCTTCTGGCGGTTGAGATTAAGAAATTTATGCGCGAAATAACGAGATAAGCCCAGGAAAGGGAATAACCTTCCGGTTTCGGACCGGTAATCAAGGAAAACGGAGGCGGGTGTATTTACCTGCCTCCGCTTTTTTGTTTAAGGTGGACCTATGGGCAGCACGGTACCCCGTCAGAAGAAAGAGAAGTATTAACCACCTCACAAAAGGGGCTAGTTTTGGCTCTCAGAGCGTCCCGAAAGGCTCCTAACCTCATTTACGGGTACCCTAGTCTGTTGAGGAAGCCTTCTTATTATCAGGGGGTTGGAAATAATCAGCTAATGCTTTTAGCATGTTGATAATGAGGTTCCTTGCGTTCTCGGGTAATTTATCTATCCTGGCAAAATAGAACTTCAACCGCGGATCGGTTAACGGCGTTTCTGGACCGTAGTCCATGTCATCCAGAAGGCCGGCCAGCTGCCACAGGTATTCCCTTCTAACACCAAGATAGTCGGCAAGGCGGTTCAGCGAAAAGATACTTGGCTGATACTCTCTACTTATCAGGTTATGAAGCGTTGCCGGGCTGAGGCCAGCAGCAATAGACAAACCCCTTAACGACATCCCCTTCTCTTTACACTGCTGCCGCACGAAATCTTCGAGCTTCTTCGATGCCAAAGACATATACCTCCGTAAATAGATACGTAGTTATTTTAGAACAAACCGCTAGATAAAACTGCAATTTTAGGGCTAAAAATAAATACGTTAGTATCTATAATTATTCATAGTCGTAGTCATTTTGTACTATAGAATTCAGGACTATCGTTCTATTGACGTCAGTAGGAGACTACCTTACACTTAAAGTATCTACGATAGTAGCTATAAACGGCAACTGCGGTAGCTATCTAAATGGGAAAATCTAGCAGGAAAGGAGGTGCTCAAATGCAAAAACTACTAAGTTTATACCATCGGGACCAGCGCGGTTTTACCCTGATTGAGTTGCTCATTGTCATCGCCATACTGGGCATTATCGCTGCAATAGTTGTCCCCAACGTGGCCGGCTTTATGACCAGCGGTAATCTGAACGCGGCCAACACTGAGGTACAGAACGTGAAGACCGCCGCCGTAGGCTACCTGGCGGAGTATGGCAAATGGCCCACAGATTCATCGGTGTTGGAAGGCGTCTATTTAGAGGGTGGAGCTAAAGCAACCTACACTTTCTATGATGCCGAAACTGACCCGGGGAAAGGCGGTCAGATATCAAGTGCTGACCCTGCCGACTGGGGGACTGGTCTCTACTGGTGTGCTGCCAGCCAGACCTGGGTGAGAGATGCAACGGCCTGTGAATAACCAGTCCTCATTCTAAAGGCAAGCTCTGGTAATGGTGGCGGGCTCTGTCAGGGGAAACAAGGGAATCCAGGGTTTGTAAGCAGCTCACCCTGGAAGGGTGAAAGCCCCCTACCGTGTGCTACCCTTGGCGTAATCGGGCAGGTGGCATCCCGCTACCAAATATAATAAGAGGGGTCGAGATGAAGTCTCGGCCCCTCTTATTTTGACCTCTGTGGCCACACAGAAGCCTCTTTTGTCAGATAACCACGCCAGACAATCTCTCCCCTTTGAGCAGGAGATAATCGCCAGAAAAATAAAAAGCACTCAGTTCTTGTAAATCGAGAACCAGAGGGATAGAATATAAGATTTAGGTAACTATAAAGTCAGCCGATAGCCGATGATATCAATAATAATCCTGTTAGTCGTATTTGTCCTGATCGCCGTAAGGCAGTTTGTCAACATTAGGTATCAGATATGGCAGGTTATGCTCGCCGGCGCTTTTGGCGTCTTGGTCACAGGGCAAATCTCCCCGCTGAATGCTCTAAAAGCGATAAACCTCGACGTGATGCTTTTTCTATTCGGCATGTTCATTGTCGGTCAAGCCCTGGATGAGAGCGGTTACCTTTCGCAGTTGTCCCATCGCCTTTTCAGAAGGGCGAGGTCTTTAGACCACCTGGTACTCGTGGTTCTCTTTGGCATGGGTATACTGTCGGCATTCCTGATGAATGACACGCTAGCTATAATCGGCACGCCTGTAATGCTTCTCCTTGCCCGAAAAACCGGGGTCCCGGCTAGGGTCCTGCTGCTTTCACTGGCTTTTGCCATAACCATAGGCAGCGTCATGAGCCCCATCGGAAACCCGCAGAACCTGCTGATTGCTATCAATGGCAACCTCGCCAGCCCTTTCGTTACCTTTTTCCGATATTTATTGCTACCGACGCTGGTAAACCTCTTTCTGGCTTATCTTTTGTTGCGGCTTTTCTATAAAAATCATTTTCGGGGCAAGTTACCAGACAATACACCGGAGCAAATAAAAGACCAGCGGCTGGCAACGCTCTCCAAAGTCTCACTGATTGTGTTGGTTGTCCTGATACTGGCTAAGATTGTTACCGTGTCTATCGGTCTGGGGATTGATTTCAGATTGACCTATATTGCGCTGGCATCTGCCTTTCCCATTGTCCTGTTAAGTCCAAAAAGGTTGGGTATAATCAGGAGGATAGACTGGTACACGTTAATCTTCTTTGCTGCGATGTTTGTCCTTATGGAAAGCGTCTGGGGCTCCGGCTTTTTCCAATCAGTGCTGGATGCCACGCATCTGCCTCTAACCTCAGTAAGTGTAATCCTGGGCATAAGCGTTGTCCTAAGTCAGCTCATCTCTAACGTGCCTTTCGTCGCGCTTTACCTGCCGTTGCTGTTGCAACTGGGAGCCTCGGTGAGGGGAATGATGGCGCTTGCTGCGGGAAGCACCATTGCCGGCAACTTCTCCATCCTCGGGGCGGCGAGCAATGTGATAATAATTCAGAACGCCGAAAAGAACTCCGGTGAGACTTTGGCTTTCATGGATTTTATGAGAATCGGAGTACCTCTGACGGTCATTAATATTGCCGTTTACTGGTTGTTTCTAGGCGTGATTTTTGAGGGATAATATCCAACATACTCCAGAGTTGAGCGTCAACAATTCGAAGTCATGGACACACAAAGGACGTTTGTTAATGAAGGTAAACAATCCGCCCTTTTGTTGGCTATCCGGGGGTCATTTTTACTATTTCGTGACATTCCAGCGTATAAAACTTGGCTATACTAAATACAAACATTAAAATCTCGTGTTATAATCCGTGATAAAGGAAACTGGACATGGCCAAATTGACAGCTAGAGAAAGAAAGGTATTGCTTGAGTCAGCTAAGAAAATCCGTACCTACAAGCTTATGCAGGCTAAGGGTTATAAAAGGCTGAGAGATAAGGCTACAGATGAAAGGATCAAGCAGCTCCTGGCAGAAATCAGCGCCAATGAGCTTAGCGATGCCGAATCCTGGTCGCAAAGAATCGAGCAATTGGCAGGCGGGAACAGTAAATCTGGTAAAGTATCCTTTTTAAATCAAAAGGTTAGTCTAATGATGAGTGTTCTTGGCGTTAGGGGCTTCTTTGAGTGGTCTATCATTGCTGAGGATGAGGCTGTTGAAGACTTTGCCATCCAGGCAGCAACTATTGATGGTCTAACCGCCTCGGAGGAATGGACCAGAATAGCATCCGATGAGCGATTACATATAGAGAGAATGAAAAAAGAGGTCCTGGGTATGGAAGGCTGGGAGATGGGAGGTGGTGGCGGAGTAAGAGATGTTATCTTTGGAGCTAATGACGGTCTGGTGTCGATATTAGCGCTGGTTGCCGGAGTTTACGGAGCGATTACCGAAAGCCACCCTATTCTCATCGCTGGTATCGCCGGGGCGGTTGCCGGGGCCATATCTATGGGGGCTGGCTCCTATCTGTCAGCCAAGTCAGAAAAAGAGGTAACCGAGAAGGAAAGCGACCGAAAGGGCATTAAGAGAAAGGGTACTCCTGAAGAGGAAAGGGAGAAATTGGTCAGGTTCTATCAGGCGAGAGGATTTAAGAGACGAGATGCGGAGGCTGTGGCGGACAGGGTAGCTCAACAAATGGAATCAAGGAAATCCTATACCATCGGGGAAGAACTGGGGCTGACCTCGGAAGAATCATGGCCTCCAATTAAGGCGGCTTTTCTTACCGGGCTGTCATTTGCTATTGTGTCTGTCATACCTATAATTCCCTTTGCTTTTTTGACTGTCAACCCGGCTGTGTTAACGGCAGCAATCGCCAGCATAGCCTGTCTCTTCCTTGTCGGTGCCAGTAAAGCCATCTTCACCAGAAAGAGCTGGCTTAGAAGCGGATTGGAGATGATGGCTATCGGTACACTGGCCTCAGTGGCAACTTACGCCATAGGACTGGCAATCCCGGTCTAGCCCCATGGCGCCTAAATAATCTCCCACTCGCAGTAGGGGTCACCGGCACCGATGCACTTTATTTCTCTGACATGCTGGTTCTTGGCCGCTGAGAAGAGACCGTTCAGGAAGCCGGTGGTGAAGAAACACGACAGTTCTCCTATAATGCCAAAGATGCGGGTATATATGCTCTCGCAGTTGTCCTTTATTTTTATGGTTTCATCCATGGTAACCTTGCCTGCCTTACATTGTTCCAGGAAACTGAGCACGCGCTTAACTGTTTCGTCCCCGTTTAATCCGGATTCCAGAAGGCGCTCGCCCACTTTCCTGCCCGCTCTGGCGCCACCCATCCGCAGCGCCAACCGGTATCTCTCGCCGCCTAGGGTCAAATAGGGAAACCCGAAGCCGTGGATGACGGGGTGGAGTTGGACATCGCTGCCAAGGACTGGCCTTTCTGCCAGGGGTTTATTATCGAGCAGAAAGGCCGTGAGACGGTGCAGCAAACGTTCATGTATTTTCTCTACAACCGAGGCATCTTTTTCAAGAGTGGATTTCAGCTCACTGATTTCCCCCGGCACCAGTTTAATCTCGCAGTAGGGGTCGCCCAGTCCCAGGCACTTCGTTTCAACCGCATTCCACTCCCTTCCATCCCTCTCAAATCCTTTTACCTGACCGGCCATGTGAGGAGGGAGATACGAAGCCATCGCCGATCCTACGTTTTCGAATCCCCAGCAGCTGGCACTTTCGTATATTCTGAAGTAGTGTTCATCGGTCTTGGAGATATCTTCAAGGTACTGGATAGTGCCGCACCGCTCCTGCCGTGCCGGTATCCCGTACGGACCGCCCCCCGTGGTTTGCGCAAATTTCTTCATATCCTTTACCTTGCTGAAGTTCTTCGGAAAGAGCCCCACGGCTTGCAGCCAGAGGAAGAGTTTGATGTATAATCTCAGGCGCAAGGGGTAAAAGTGAAGCACCTCCTTTGACACTGCGAAGGTACTATCTTCCTTGTTCAGCTCGTAGAGCATGGTCGGGAAGCCTTTGGGGTCCCAGAGCATGGCGCTCCAATAGGCAAACTGGGGCCAGAAGAGGTTAACCAAGTCCCCGACTTCCCTCCTAATTGGTACTCCTTCGGACGTGCCTAGCGCCCACTGTTTCATTCGCTTCGGATTTGAGAGCATGGTGGATTTGAGTGTGCCGAATGATGATTTGATAGTCGGTTTAGCTTCAACGGGAATTTCAAATCTTGTCGGCTCCACCCTGGGATGCTTTACTACATTGATCACCCTTGAGCTTTCTTTTACCTCCATTTTCATAATACCGTCGGCGACGCTCATCATTGCCCCCAGGTCTTCTTCCTTACCGCAACCCTCATCCATCAGAGCTAAAACCGAATTCCCCTCGGAGGCAAACTTCGCCAGACACAACCTCATAAATCTGAACATCTCTTCCCTGTTAAAGAGGTAGGGAGAGGTCAGGGAATCGAAGGCAAGGAGAACATCACGTCTGCCAAGTCTTTCCTGCAGCTTGGCGATAGCCATGCTGATGCTGTTTAGGTCTTCGCAGTTGGCACCTATGGTGTCCAGTCGCTCTGGGGTTCTTACACCCACCGTTTCGCCAAAGGCATCAACGAAGCTTAATGCCCCGGTCGGAAGCTCCCCCAGCCCTTTTTCTCTGAGAAGACCTATGACCTCAGCGGGACCGTGCTCAGTAGTTACGTAAACCACCGGTTTTTCCATAGCCAGGCCATTGAGCACCACCTGATGGCAGAAGGTAGATTTCCCCGCTCCCGGAGACCCTGAAAGCAGAATCAGGCTTTCCCTAGGCACCTCCTGAATTTCGGCCAGGGACATCACTAGCCTCCTTACTTAAACACGGTCAGGTTTGGATATATTTCTATACCACTACCGGTAATATTATACGGTCTTGGCTGATTGTCAACCTCCAGGCCGCGCATTTTCTCTACTTGGAACATCCTTGTTAACCTATCGTCTTTCATGACGGTACGGAGCAGGATAACCCCTTGAGCCAGATACTCCTCGAATTGATGCTCTCTTTCCAAGCCCGTGCCTTTTAGCTCGGAAATCAATAAATTGGTGCAGCCAGTTCTTCTAAAATCGGCTATTAAATCTCTCATAGCATAGATACGCTCAACATCGTCCGGATATTGGAGGGTAAACATGGTAATGGGGTCAATTACCACCCTCTTAGCCTGAACCTCATCTACGCCTTCCCTGATGGCCTCCAGCAACTTGATTAACTTGAACTCCTTCATGCCCAATTGAATAAGGCCAGCCTTTTCTGAGGATGCCACGCGGACTGGAGAGACATTGATGAAGGCAAGCTTTTTCTCCTGTACAAGCTTCCCGATGTCCCAGCCGAACTTCGACATGTTCTTTTTCACGTCCTCAGGGTCTTCATCTAAAGATATATAGATACCGGGTTCGTTGTATTCCATAGCGCCTTTATATAGAAACTGGATGGCGAATGTGGTTTTCCCGCTGCCAGGTCCCCCGGCAATCAAAATGCTATGACCCCTGGGTATCCCTTTCTCTCCGAGGATCTTATCGGCGCCGGCAATGCCAGTTGAGGTATAATCATCCATCATGCCCACCCCTTAAGTTATTTCTGCACTTATGTGAGTTTGGTTAATTATAAATCCCCAAAGAGGAGATAACAATACATAAACTTACGAAGTGGGAAAATAGCAACAAATCATCGTTGAGAGGATACAAAACGCTAAAAAGTGACATTATGCAATGTCATGAAATATTTTGTGTTCACGACTGTACGAACATCGGTATGTCTGATTGTTGTGGAGGTATATTCCGGCTCTGTTAAAAAGTCTGTCAGCTAAAAAGCTATTGACTGAGCAGCCTACAGCCCATCCAGTCTCCAACTTCCTCTGTTTTCTGGGTCACTACCATCCGATTGTCTTACCGAATGCCTGGCCAACTGCTATTATCAAAGCGAACAAGCCAATCGCCGTGGTCAGGAACATAAGGATGGATCGCTCCTTGTTTTTGATTATACTGATGAGCCCTGTTACAAGGGCGGCTCCTGCTATGCATGCAAATCCGCTTGATGCAGCGACTTCAAGAGGTCTATTGGCGACTTCTGGAACGACCATGAACAACACAATAATAGCGATAACCAAGCCGACTGACCATCTGCCCAAAGGAGTCTTTGGCAGAATAGTAATCCGCATGTTCGTCACCTCCTTCAACGTCTAGCGACTGTGCCTATGCTAACACCACTTTGCCTTACAACTCAATAATTTATGCTTTATGAGTCGTGGATGCCAGACAAGCAACTGTTGAAACTCTGGAATCAGATTTACTTCTCACACAATAGTTCGGCACCTGTCTTCTAACCTCACTGTCACAAATTGAGTGAATGTGAAATCAACCTTGGTGTACCAAAAGGGTAAACCTTATGGTGGAGACGTAGGAAGGTCGGTAATATACAATATTTTCTATATTAGGTTACCTTTGTACAATTTATCCCTTAATAAAATAATAAGATAGACTAACGAACTGATTTTAGCTTTAAAACATCAGTTTATTAGGGCTTATCCAACACTCTGCCTTTTATTTAGCTGCGCCCTTTTTTTCGGCCTCCGCCCGTCGCTTGATACCCAGCAGCATCTTCCGCTGCATCACGCCACTTATTGGTTCCACAATTCCGTTATACAATATCTTGTTTCCCAGCTTTGGTTTATAATCGAAATGCCACCTGGCGATAAGTCGGGTGGTGGTTTTATCGATTTTCTCCAGATAGAACCCCCATGAATTACCAGTCTCTTTCTCGTCTCTTCCGGCGAAGAGCAGCGTCATATCCGGCTCAAACGCAGCCAGTGGGATGGGGGGTGCATCGGGGTAAAGTCGTAAGCCTTCTCCATCCGCCCAATGTTGTAACTCCGGCAAGATGCGGTCGGCGCTGTGGATATTACAGCCCACCAAGTTTTCCAGTGCGTCGTAGCTGTAGAACCCACCCCGCCCCTGTCCTATCTGCGCCACCCATGGCCAGACCTCTGCTACAGAAGCCTGGATGGTGGTGGCTTGGGTATAACCACCTTTGGGATGGGGCACAAACTCTTTGCCCGGAAGGGTGCGGTTGACCTCCTCATCAGTAGCGCCCCAACGGGAATACCACGGTCGCATCAGAGGTCTTAAAAGGACACAGGCAGCTATGAGACCTGCACCGGGTATTCCCTCTATAAAATTTTTAAACCCTCTATTTGCTATTTAAGTTCCCCTTTTTATCGACATTTCCAGTTCCCAACAAGGCAACCTGACCCTCATTGCGTTATCACCAAAAATATGCGCATGGTACCCGGTTGTCAATATCCATTTCTTCTCAACTTTTGCTAACATTTTTACTAACGCACTTTCACCATTATAAATGACAAGGTGGTACCGTAACCTATGGCATCGATATATCTAATGCTTTGCCAATAAGAACGGATAGCTTAAGATGTGCCTCCCTAGCTTGTTGTACCGTAGTATCATCGCTGGACATGATCCCGAGCAACCTGGACAGCTCGGCAAGCTGAGTAACGATCTCTCTCTGAAAATCACCGATATTCTGCGGTTTTTCCATAGCTAACCTCCTGACTATATAGAATTATATCCAGGGGACATCTCTCAGGCAAAATGGCAATACCAGTTCATTTTACGGGCAATGAATTGATAAAATCAGCCACGAGCTCGATGTTGGCCTTCTCGTGGGGCCAGGAATCGAAGTGGACATCCTTGCCCCAGAACGAGTCCGCCGTGACGACGACCACCATGTTGAGGTCGTGGACGAGAACGATGAGGTTGCCGCCGTGCCCCCACGCGAAATTCACGTGCTGACTGCCGGCCGTGGCCGACCACCAGTAGTACCCGTACCCGATGTCGTGAAAACGGCCGATGTTGTCCCAGGCATGTTCCGAATAGACCCGCAAGGAATCACGCACCCAATTGGCCGGTACGATCTGCTTGCCCTTGTATTTACCATCATCTAAATACAGCTGACCGAACCTGGCCATATCCCGCGCCGTGAACTGGATGTCCCCACACCCGATGTAATAGCCATCCACGTCCCGGTTCCAGTCCTCACCGGCAGTCACGCCCAGCGGTCCGAACAGGAACTCCTTACCCAGTGACATGAGGTCCATACCTGAAGCCCGCGCCGCGATAATGCCCATCCAGTGAGCAGTCAGGTTGCTGTACTGGAACCTGGTTCCCGGGTCGGCATTGAGCGGTATGGCTGCTATCTTGGTAAGGTATTCACCCGACCACAGCGCATCCCAGGCCGCGGCATCTTTCTCCTCCCAAGGATACCCTGCCCGCATCTCCAGCATATTCCGGATGGTTATTTGCTTTTTTCTTGGGTCCGTTATCTGATCAGCAATATCAGGAAAGAAATTGAGCATCTTCTGGTCAATACTTGATAAATAACCCTTATTCAGCGCAATTCCTACCAGCGCCGAGGTATAGCTCTTAGTCACTGAAGCTCGCTTGGACAATTCATCAATGGAGCCCTGATTAAAGTATTTTTCCGCAATCAGGTAGCCGTTCTTTACCACCAGAAGACTGTATATGGTTTCATGCTTAGCCGCATTGTAATACATCCGTGCCACCAGCATAGGGTCGAGCCCTTGCTCTTCTGGCGTGGACACATCCCAATCGGCTCGGACAATCGGTGCGTATTTGATAGCCTGCAGATCCTGGGTCGAAGGGCCGCAACTGGCCAGGGCTGACAGGGCTAGGGAAAAGGCGGAGAATAATGCAAAAACACGCCAGCCCCGCTTAGAAATGTTTATTTGAATCGGCGAGTTATCCATGTCACCCTCTGTTTAACTTAATTCAAGGCAGGTATGACATATTTTTCAAGAATCGAAAAACTCTTTACCTCAGACGTGTAATTGCCGCCGGTGAAAACGACGACAGTATTTACATCCGGTAAGACCATTATTTTCTGCCCGCCCCAGCCTAAAGCCAAGAACATGTTTATTGTTTGACCAGAATCAGAATATTGCTTGGTCCACCACGAATAGGCGTAACCCAACTTCCCCCCATCTTCACCCGGGACGTCGATACCCCGGTTGACGGGAAACGCGGTGGCGCTTTTTGCGACCCACGGTTCGGAAATAATTTGCTTGCCCTTCCAGGCTCCGTTATTCAGAAACATCGCGCCGATCTTTACCATATCCCTTGGAGTCATTTTTAAGCCGCTGGCTGCTTCGATCACACCATTATCAAATCGGTTCCACCAGTCAAAGGAATCTATCCCCAGGGGCCCGAACAAATATTTGGCGGAAAACTCATCTATATCCATTCCGGTGGCGTTTCTGATAATTTCACCCAACAAGATCATATTTCCGCCATAGTAGGTGAAGCTCGTCCCCGGTTCATCCTTCATTGACCTATCTAAGATATAAGTAATCGGGTCTTTATCGGAAAACCAGATTCCGATCATAGGATTATCCTTGCTGCTGTAAGACGCGCTCCACTCCTGCCAATCTAATCCAGAGGTCATCGTCAGCAGGTGCTCGATGGTGATTTTATCTCTCCCTTCTGTATTGAAATTCTGATGTTCCGGTAAATAGTCGAATATGGACTGATGGACACTTTTGATAAAACCTTTATCTATGGCAATGCCAATACAGGCCGAGGTGATGCTTTTAGTATCCGAATGGATACAATGCAACGTGGACCTGTCCCAGGCAACCAAGTCGCCGTAATAATTGGGACCATCCCATTGGTATTTGTGCCCCGCAAAATATTCTTCAAATACCAACTTATTATCCTTGAAAATAAGCAGCGAATGCACTTCTTTAAATTTGCCCCGGTTAATATCATTCACTGCCTTGCCCATTAACACTGGATCAATCCCTACTTCATCTAAAGTGCCAACGCCAAGCCCATCATCAATATTCTCAGGGGGTTGATAAACGTATGGGCTAGAAGGCGCTGACTTACAGCTGATAATCAGTAGTAACGATGAAAGGACCACAATTAATAAAACCGCTCGTTTCATATGTTTCAAACTACCGTCGATTTACTTATCACTTGCTCTTATGTAATAGAGCTGCCTTCCACCTAAACAAGTAATAGTTAAAGATGTATCGTCAACCTTAAAAGACTCGGCATCAGCAAGCAGCGATAGAAATTCCTGTTCCTGATCCATTACACCTGCAGGTGAAAGGCAAGCTCTTTCCGTCCAGGCTAAATTGGATATAGACAGGTTGTTCCCGTTAATCTCATATGATGCAAAGTAAGTGTTGCACCCACCGGAGCCGGTGACTTCTCCTTTGCCTTTATTAAATGTTGCGGTAATCTCGGTACCTTTAATTACCTGTTTTGGGTTGTTCTGCTCACCATAGGAATTCAGAAACCACTTGTTCCCTTCGAGAGCTGCACTTGGAGTTGCGCAGGCAACTACCGTTAGAACTGTGAAGACAATACAAAGGGATATTATCAGTTTTCTCATCAACAACACCTCAATGTTTCTATACGCAGGACTCCTATTCTACTAAACCATGCTGGGTCGCGTACGTGGCTATCTGCTGTCTATTCTTTAGATTGAGTTTGTTTAATATGCTGTGCAAATGAATTTTGACTGTATGCTGGGAGACTATTAGCTTTTCGGCAATCTCGCGGTTTGTTGCGCCCTTAGCAACAAGAATTACTACTTCCGTTTCCCGATCGGTAATATCGTTGGTACTAGCTTTATCCTTTTGTATGCTACTTTGCACCTTCTCACCGGCGACATTGGACACAATGATAGTGCCTTTTACCAATAACGAAAGAGATTGCATGAACTCTTCAGGGGTTTGGGAATAAGACAAGTAACCCTTAGCCCCGGCTTTTAAAGCCTCTGGGGCTGCTTCTATTTCCTCCGGTACGGCAACTATAGCCACAACTGCGCCAGTTTTGCTCTTTATCTTGTCAATCAGACTTGCATCATTCTTGGTGATTCGAAAATCGACAATGATTATATCGGGGTTATGCTCAGACATCGCCTTGAATAAAGCGTCAACATTGCCGACTTGGTAGCAAATGAGGAATCCGGCTTCGCGAATTATGTGGCATAATCCCCCCCGAACAAGAGCATAGGGATGTGCTATTAACACGCTCTTTCTTTTGGATAACTTATCGTTTGTTTCTTGTGCCATGCTGATTAGATTATACCAATTCACACAACATTTTTAAAAGAAAGATGCTGGACTGTGTATGTGGTCAGCAAAAGTGGGACAATTCAAGCCATTGAGTTAATGTACACTCAGAGGCCATTGCCCTGCTCCCTGGCAGTCCTATTATAATCCCTTCTTGCTTGGAATGTCCTGCTTTTCGCCT
>Ga0315545_1001541_pt1 | contig 22190 bp, 22 predicted proteins | sample SalMarSW160210MG_FD_203096 | JGI IMG/M metagenome (GOLD analysis project Ga0315545, IMG submission 203096) | Salt marsh sediment microbial communities from the Plum Island Ecosystem LTER, Massachusetts, United States - Salt Marsh Sediment SW1602-10 ...
CACGGTCAAACTGTGTCACGAATGTGCGGTGCAGAAGTTCGATAATCCTGTGTGTAGTGTGATCGCCGTAGTGTTCACAGTCATCAATGTGGTTGACATTTTCTTTATGGTCCTCCCAGTTTTCCACCATCTCCTTCATTAACTGCGCCGTCTTCACCATATTCTCGGCGCTTTCCTGATATAGTTCAAAAAAGATTTTCCCCTTGGGCAAGAGGGAAAATTTAAACATGTGCCCCTCCTTTGTACCACGTTATGGCGATAGACGATTTCCAAGTCGGATTTAGAGGTTGATGAGTGAGAGGTTCGCGCTTGATGTAGAAAAAATGAATCATTATCATGGCCGTCTTTAACGCTATGTTAAAAGAGTGCCATCCAAGCTGTCAAGGTCTATCTGAAAATATAAAAAAAAGCTCCGATGTCTAATCGGAGCTGGATTTTCTGGTGGAGACGGGGGAGAGTCGAACTCCCCGTCCAGAAGAAGCGACCCAGAGTATGCTACAGGCTTAGCCAGCTCTTTGCTCTCATCTGACTGACCTCTGCTGACCGAGTTCAGCCAGACCAGTCGATTTTTCTTTCGCTGCCTTTATCGACGTCCGGCAGCGGCACCCCAACTTTGCGTCACCCAATCCCGACCCGTTGAGGAGAGGTCAGGCTGGATGTGCAGCTATGTTTTAAGCTGCGTAAACGACTTCAGGTTCGCCGTTTAATTTTTTGCCACCTGTTTTGTGAGGGTGGTAGCACCTCAGCCTGCAACCCTGTAGCCTACTTCCCCTGTCGAAACCACGCGTCCCCAGGAGATACGGCGAACTTGTCTCGACCTCCTTCTATCTTTTGTGTCTTTTCACCGCCCGTCCGATTTCCCTTTCCACCTCGCGCCGGGCTATTGTCTCCCGCTTATCGTACAGTTTTTTACCCTTGGCCAGGGCGATGGCCACCTTGGCCCGGCTGTCCTTCAGATACAGCCTGGTCGGCACCAGCGTGAGGCCCTTCTCGGCCACCTGGCTGGCAAGGCTATCAATCTGCTTGCGGTGCAGCAGGAGCCGGCGTGGCCGCTTCGGCTCATGGCTCATGTAGCTCCCGGCCTCATAGCGCGCGATGTGCGCATTCAGCAGCCACAATTCACCATCCTCGGGCCTGACATAGGCGTCTCCCAGGCTCACCCTTCCCTCCCGGATCGATTTTATCTCCGTGCCGGTAAGGGCGATGCCCGCTTCCAGGCTCTCCCCGATGTGGTAGTTATGATACGCCTTGCGATTGGTGGCTACCGTCTTTACCGCCATGTCCCCACCTATAAATTATATCACAATAGATGACGGCTTTTAATAAGGGTGGCATTCTGTGGGGATTAATATTTAATCGTGGAACGGACGGACGCAATCCTTTTAGCTGGATTTATTGTTGCTGACGTTGGTGTGAACCTTAAATTTCATACTCTTCCCGTGCCCCGGCATATTTCAAACGCCCTTTCAACCTGCGGGCCAATTCCAGCGCCTTGTCGAATGCCTGTAGATTCGCCTCCAGTGCCGCGGAGGGCAGCCGATTGGCGATGGCCTTGGTCAAAGCGCGGCGGTTGATGAGCGGACAGAAGGGCACCAGGGAGCCGAGGGCGGCAGCATTGATGGCACGTTCCTCGCCGACACTCCGGGCTATTTTTTCAAAGGGTATCGAGATTATTCTTTCCCAGAGAACCCGCTGCACGGCGTCTGAATCAATAATTACCAGCCCATCTTCTTTCATGTCCGGCAGGTTACGGTCGCAGGCCACCTGGGTGAGGGCAATCAGCACATCGAGCTCTGTAGACTGGGGGAAGTCAATCTCCGTATTGCTCAAAATGACCTCGGAGATGGAATTGCCCCCTCTCGTCTCCGGGCCGTAGCTCTGGCTCTGCGCCACGCAGAGGTCCTCGCTGATGCCCGCCTCAGCCAGCATTATCCCGGCCAGTACGATGCCCTGGCCTCCGGCGCCGGCTATCCTGATTTCATACCTTGGATTTTTCAGTGAGGAGGTTTTGGTACTGCTCATGGTAGTTTGGCCTTTCTCTGTCCACCAGAACGCCGATGACTATTTTCTCTGCCAGCTCTGCGTCGCTCAGCTGTTTTGCCTTCTCAACGGTGACGGAATTGTCCTTCTGCCACTTCATCATTTCCACCGGCGACTTGAGCTCCAGGAAACGACCGGCATGAGTTGTGCATTGAGATACCACTTCGACCATGGAGAACCCCTTCTTTTGCAGCGCCATGCCAATGAGCCGCTCGAGGAGGTTCGTGTGGTATACCGTGGAGCGGGCGACGAAGACCGCCCCGGCGGCCTCGGCCAGCCGGCAGATATCAAAGTCCGGCTCCAGGTTACCGTATGGCGCTGAGGCAGTTATGGCTCCGTGGGGTGTGGTGGGGGAACTCTGGCCTCCGGTCATACCGTAGACGTTGTTGTTCAGAATGAAGCTGGCTATCTCAACATTGCGCCGGGCGGCGTGAATGAAGTGATTCCCCCCGATGGCGATGGCATCGCCGTCCCCCATTACCGTAATCACCTTGAGGCGGGGATTGGCCAGCTTTATTCCGGTGGCGAAAGTGAGCGCCCTCCCGTGCGTGGTATGCAGCGTGTTAAAGTCAACATATACCGGAAGCCGGCCGGAACAGCCGATGCCGGATATGAGGACGATATCGTCTTTGCTGTATTCGCTCTGGTCAATGACCCGAATCAGGGCCTGCATGAAAATGCCGATTCCGCAGCCGGCGCACCATATGTGCGGGAATCTTTTGCTCGAACGGAGATAGTCGTGGACAAGGTGGGCCGTTTCCCTCATGGATAGATTTCCTCCAGTTTCTGCAGTATTTCCGCGGGCTTGATGGGCGTACCATCGACCTTGTTCAGGGTTGCCACTTCACACCGGCTTTGATTCACCCTTTTCACCTCTCGGGAGATCTGCCCGATGTTCAGCTCCGGCACCAGGACTTTTTCCGAATTATCCAGTATGCCGGTTATGGTGCGGCGCATGAAAGGCCAGAGGACTTTGAGCTTGATAAGCCCCACTTTAAGCCCCTTTTCCCGCGCCTTCTGCACCGCCTGGAGCGCGGCACGCGCCACGCACCCATACGCGATTATCGTTACCCTGGCATCTTCTGTTTCAAATGAGTCAAACCACTGCAGACGGTCATAGTCCTCGGATATCTTGGTGAAGAGCCGATGGATCAGTGGTTCCACCTCATCGGTACGGACGGTGGGGTATCCCCTTACGTCGTGATACAGACCGGTCACATGATAACGGTAGCCATCGCCGAATGCCGGCATTGGCGGCACGCCGGTTCCCGGGTCGGCGTAGGGGATATACCATTCCGGCGGCACGGTAGGGTGGAGCCGGTCTTCAATTTTCAGGCCATCCCTGGCCGGCAGGATAACGCCTTCCCTCATGTGTGCTACCACCTCGTCGACGAGCAGGATAACGGGAGTGCGGTACCGCTCCGAGAGATTGAAGGCCTGCACGGTGAGCTCGAAAAACTCATATACTGAAGAAGGGGCGAGGACAATGATGGGGTGGTCGCCGTGGGTACCCCAGCGCGCCTGCATAACATCGCTCTGGGAGGGCTGTGTGGGCAGGCCGGTGCTCGGCCCGGCCCGCATCACATCAACGATGACGCAGGGCACTTCTGCCATGCTGGCATAGCCGATATGCTCCTGCATCAGTGAGAAACCGGGGCCGCTGGTGGCCGTCATGCTTTTGCTGCCGGCAAGAGAAGCCCCGATAACCGCACCCAGGCTGGCGATTTCGTCTTCCATCTGAATGAAGACGCCGCCGACCTCAGGCAGCTTCCTGGCCATGATTTCCATTATCTCCGTTGCCGGCGTGATGGGATAGCCGGCATAGAAGCGGCAGCCGGCCATGAGCGCGCCTTCAACGCAGGCTTCATTTCCCTGCAGCAGAACCTGTTTCCTGGCGACTTTCCTCACCTTTATACACCACTATGGCAAAATCGGGACATCTCTTTTCGCAGAGCAGGCAGCCGGTGCATTTTTCGGGGTTTTTGACGACGGGATATCCTGAATCATCGGCCTCTAAAACTTGATGAGGACAGAAGGCAATGCAGATGCCACACTTCTTGCACCACCCCTGATATATCTCAACCCTGTTCATGTGTTAAATGCCTCTGAACTTTGATGAGGTTCCGATTCCGAATCATCTGTTGAGTCCTGCACAAAGTTAGGATTTGACATTATTGTTCTGTTTATTATAATATTATTACTGATATCGTAGATTGTCAAGTTTTAAAGGGCCAGAAAATTACGTATATAGTAAACAAATGTTCAAAATATTGCATGTCTTATATTAGTTTTTCTAGATTGTTGTTAATATCGTTAGGATGATACAATATCATTATATTTATTGACAAATTGCCGTGCCATAGAGAAATGAAGATAGATAAGCTTGATAAAAAATTGATACTTGAATTACAAATAAATGGCCGGTGCACCTGCCTGAACCTCGCCAAGATACTGAATGTTGCCGAAGGGACCGTGCGGAATAGGCTTAAAAAATTGGTGAATAGCGGCATGGTAAAAATCACCGCTATTCCAGACCTGGATAAATTTGGTTATGATTTCATGGGCATTGTGGGATTGCAGGTACCATTATCCGAGTTGCGTGCCGTGGCCGAACAGTTATCGAAGAATCCCAATGTTTGCTATTTAGCCAACGTTACCGGAAGATACGATTTCATTGCCATCCTGCTGACCAAGTCCTCAAAGGAATTTGCCTACATCATGGAAAAAATGGTGGCTACAATCCCCAGTGTTATCAGGACGGAGACTTTTGTCACCTTAAATATTTATAAAGGGCATAAAAACTGGCTTGACACCACGCATATCATTGATAACCTTGATATCAATATATAATGAGAGTTGAAATATCGAGCCGCAGACTAGGCAGTGACTTCGTTAAGAAAGTAGCCGAAATCTCCGGACAGGACCTTCTTGCCTGCAACCAGTGTGGCAAGTGCTCGGCCGGCTGCCCCATGTGCTTCGCCATGGATTTGCTGCCCAATCAGATTATCCGGCTGGCACAGCTGGGACTGGAAGAGGATATCGCCGCGTCAAATACGGTCTGGCTCTGCGCCTCCTGTCTTACCTGCACCGTTCGCTGTCCCCGTGGAGTTGACGTGGGCAGGGTGATGGAGGCGATAAGGCTCGTCACCCTGAGGAAAAACGTCGACTACGTGGGCGCATCGGATATCCCGAAAGACAGAATCGGCGAGCTTCCCCAGATAGCGCTGGTCAGCAGTTTCCGCAAACACACCGCCTGAGGAGTGTTATGGACCTGAGTTACTATCCAGGGTGTACGCTGAAGACCATAGCAAAGGGCCTTGAGGACTCGGCCATTGCCTCGATGAATGCCCTGGGCATAAGACTGGTGGAGCTCGAGCGCTGGAACTGCTGCGGCACCGTCTATTCGCTCGCCGAGGACGACCTGGCCCATCATCTGGCCCCGGTGCGCAACCTCATTCGCGTCAAAGAGCAGGGAGGCGACAGAGTGGGTACCCTGTGCTCTTTCTGTTACCATACGCTGAAACGGGCCAATTTGCTGGTGCGAAATGACGGTGAAAAAAGAAAAACGCTGAACGACTTCATGGAGGAAGAGATTGATTACAACGGTGAAGTGGAGGTCGTTCACCTGCTCGAGGTGCTGAGGGATGAAGTCGGCTGGGATGCCATAGCCGGGAAGGTCAAAGTTCCGCTGCACGGCCTGAAAGTGGCGCCGTATTACGGCTGCACCCTGCTGCGGCCCCAGGAGGTGGCCATCGACCAGGTGGAGAGGCCGACTATCATGCAGAAGCTGATGGAAGCCATTGGCGCCGAGGCAGTTGATTTTCCCTATGCCACCGAGTGCTGCGGCTCCTTCCAGACTGTGGGGAACCCTGATTTCATAACCCAGCGTGCCTGGGAGATATTGAGCTCGGCGATGAGGCGGGGCGCCGAAGCCATCGTCCTCACCTGCCCCCTCTGTCATTTCAACCTCAGTCAGAGACAGCCGGAACTGGCGCAGAAATACAGCGATTTTCATGGCATGCCGGTCTTTTATTTCACTCAGCTTCTGGCCATTTCCCTGGGAATCGGGCCGGAGGTCTGCCATTTTGAGCTGAGCTCTGGTGAGCCTCTCAGCCTGCTCAAGAGCAAGAAGCTGGTATCTTAAGTATTGTATGGAAGAATAAAGGGAAGGTTGGAAGACTTCATTACCAGAAAGGCGTTGATTATTGGTGGTGGGGTGGCCGGTATTCAGGCAGCCCTGGATATCGCCGACGCTGGCTATGAAGTTATTCTGGTGGAGAGAACCCCCAGCATTGGCGGTCATGTGCTGCAGTATTCAGAGGTATTTCCGACGCTGGATTGCCCGCAGTGCATCATGACCCCCAAGATGGTGGAGGCAGGACAGCACGCCAATATCAGGCTTTTGACCTATTCGGAGGTGGAGAGCGTTTCCGGAAAGATAGGCAATTTCACCGTCCGAATCAGAAGGAAAGCTTCCTATGTGGACTGGGATAAGTGCAACGGCTGCGGACTGTGCCAGCTGAAATGCGCCACCACCGCGCCGTCCGAATTCGAGCGCTGGCTGCCGTTCGGACGGCGGAAGGCGATATATATCCCGTTCGGGCAGGCGGTACCCAATAAACCGGTCATTGATAGAGATGCCTGCCGCTATTTCACCAAGGGGAAATGCCAGCTGTGCCAGCTCGTCTGCCCGGTAAAGGCCATCGATTTCGAACAGCGGGATACCTTCACCGAGGTGAATGTCGGGGCCATCATTGTGGCCACCGGCTTTGAATTATATGCCAAGGAGAGTATCTCCGAAATCGCCGAGGACCCCGATGTTCTCGATGGAATACAGTTCGAGCGAATACTCTGTCCCAGCGGCCCCACCGACGGCGAAGTGGTCAGGCCATCAGACGGCAAAGTGCCCAAAGAGGTCGCCTTTCTCTCCTGCGTGGGCTCCCGCGACCCCGAGCACGGTGTCCCTTACTGTTCCAGGGTGTGCTGCATGTATCTGGCCAAACAGGCCATGCTCTACAAGCACGCTGTCCCCGATGGCCAGGCATATATCTTCTATATGGACACCAGAAGCACCGGCAAGGGGTATGAGGAATTTATCCAGCGAGCCGTCGAGGAAGACGGGGTGCTCTACCTGAGGGGCAGAGTGTCCAAGGTATTCCGGGACGGGGATAAGCTCAAGGTCTGGGGAGCGGATACATTGTCGGGCAAGAGAGTCGAACTGTCCTGCGACCTGGTGGTCCTGGGCATGGCCATGGTGCCCGACCCTGCGGGCAAAGACTTGATGCGGATACTCGGCGTGGATACCGATATCTACGGGTTCATCGCCGAAGCTCACCCCAAGCTTCGTCCCCTGGAGAGTTCTGTGCCGGGCATCTACGTTGCCGGGACGGCCCAGGGGCCCAAGGACATCCCCGATTCGGTGGCCCAGGGGAGCGGGGCGGCGAGCAAAGCGCTGACGCTGTTCTCGCGGAAAGAACCGGTGCTGGAAAAACGATGAAAGAGAAAAGAATCGGCGTTTTTGTCTGCCACTGCGGGCTTAATATCGCCGGCACGGTGGATGTGGAGCAGGTCGTTGAGCAGATAAAGGACTACCCCGGCGTGGCCCACGCCGAGCACCATATCTATATGTGCTCCGACCCGGGTCAGGAGATGGTGAGAAAGGCAATTAAGGAAAAAGACCTGGACGGCCTTGTCATGAGCAATTGCTCGCCCTCCCTGCATCAGACAACGTTTCGTAAGTTAGCTGAGTCTGAAGGCGTTAATCCCTACTTTTGTGAGATCGCCAATATACGTGAGCAGTGCAGCTGGCCCCATGCTGCCGATAAGGAGACGGCTACCAGAAAAGCGGTTGCCATCATCAAGTCGGCCATCGAAAAGCTGCGGCGCAATATTTCTCTCACCCCCCTGGTGGTGCCACTGACCAAAAGGGTGCTGGTTATCGGGGCCGGAGTGGCGGGGATGCAGTCCGCTCTGGACATCGCCGATAGCGGCTATGAGGTCGTGCTGGTGGAAAAAAGCCCCGGCATCGGCGGGCATACCGCACAGCTAGCGGGGACGTTCTTGACCGGTGACCGCATTCCCGACCTGATTTCACCCATGATGTCAAAGGTGGCCTCGCATCCCAATATCAGGCTTTACGCCTGCTCAGAGGTGGAGGAACTATCCGGATACGTCGGCAATTTCCAGGTGAGCATCAGGCGGAAAGCAACTTCAGTCAATGAGGAGAAGTGCAACAACTGCGGGCTCTGTCTGGGAAGCTGTCCAGTTACGACTCCTTCCGAGTTCGACCGCGGGCTGGCGCAGCGTGGTGCCATCTATGTTCCTTTCTCCGGGGCATTGCCGCGGCGACCGGTGATTGACCGGGAGACCTGCCGGCATTTCCAGGGCGACCAGTGCCAGGCCTGTAAAGACATCTGCCCCAGTGATGCCGTCGATTTCGGGCAGGAGGATGCCATAATCGAGGAAGAGGTTGGTGCCATTATAGTGGCCACAGGATATGACCTTTTCCCGTGCAGCGGCATTGCCGAATATGCCTCAGACCCGGACGTAATCGACGGGCTGCAGTTCGAGAGGCTGCTTTCACCCTTTGGCCCAACGTCGGGAGAGGTCAGGCGGCCGTCTGATGGGAAGATACCCGAGCAGGTGGTCTTCGTTCAGTGTGTCGGGTCGCGTGACCCGGAACACGGCGTGTCTTACTGCTCCCGGGTATGCTGCATGTACGTGGCAAAACAGGCGCTGCTTTACAAGCAGGCCGTATCAAACGGCCAGGCATATATTTTCTATATGGATATTCGCTCCGATGCCAAGGGCTACGAGGAATATGTCAACAAAGTGGTGGACGAGGAAAGAGCCCTCTACCTGAGGGGCAGGGTTTCCAAGATATTCCGGGACGGGGATAAGCTCAGGGTCTGGGGTGCGGACACCCTTACCGGGAAGAGCATCGAGATTGCCGCCGACCTGGTGGTTCTGGCCACCGCCATGGTGCCCAGTCCGGGAGCCAGGGAGCTGGCGAGAAAACTGAATATCATCGTCGACCAGTATGGCTTCATCACCGAAGCGCACATCAAGCTCAGGCCGGTGGAGACGCTTACCGCCGGCATTTACCTGGCGGGGACGGCACAGTGGCCGAGGGACCTGCCCGATACCATCGCCTCGGCGAGCGGTGCGGCGAGCAAAATCCTCTCCCTCTTTTCCCGTAAGGAACTGCTCCATGAGCCTATCGTTGCCGTCGTGGACGAGGAAGTATGCCGTGGCTGCGGACAGTGTGTCGCCACCTGTTCCTTTCAGGCGATTGAGCTTGACCCGGTGAAGAAGGTGGCCAGGGTCAATGAAGCGGTATGTGAGGGCTGTGGCGCCTGTGCGGTTGCCTGTCCTTCCCAGGCGATACACCACAAGAACTGGACCGCCCGGCAGTTCTTCGAGATGGTCGATATCGCCACTGCGGAATATGTGTGAGCTGGTAAAATGGCCAAGTCAGAAGCAGTTTTGGTAATCGGCGCCGGGGTGGCGGGAATAAAAGCCTCCCTGGATCTGGCGGAGGCGGGAAACACCGTCTATCTCTGCGAGCGCAAGTCGGGCATGGGGGGCGCGCTTCTCCAGATGGACAAGTGGTTCCCGGACAATCACTGCAGCATGTGCCAGATGCTCCCCACACTGAATAAAGACTTATCTTCCCAGTTCTGCCTGCGGCGCGGGCTGATTCATCCCAACGTTGAGCTGCTGTACAACGCGGAAGTGACCGGACTTCAAGGCGGGGCGGGCGATTTCAGGGTAGTCGTAAATACCAGGAGCACCGGCGTGGACCCTCAACTGTGCATTGGCTGTGGCCGGTGCGCCGAGGTCTGTCCCGTCGAAGTGGAGAGTCCGTTTGACGAAGGGCTGAGCCGACGCAAGGCCATTGATTTGACGAATCCTTACGCTTCTCCTCGTCTGTATGCCATAGATTGGGAGAAGTGCACCAGGTGCGGGGAATGCGTCGGCAAGTGCCCCACCCGGGCCATTCAGCTTGAACCGAAGGACAGTACGAGGCAGCTCCAGGTGGGCGCTATCATCCTGTCGACCGGCTTCGAGGAGTTTGACCCGCGTCTCGCCACGCAGTATGGCTACCGGCGCTATCCCAACGTGGTAACCAGCATTGAGTTGGAACGGATATTAAGTCCCGGCGGCCCTTCTGAGGGAGAGCTGGTTCGCCCCTCGGAGGGCCGGACGCCGCAGTCAGTCGCTTTCCTGCAGTGCATCGGCTCGCGGGACCGCCGCAGGGACTACTGCTCCTCGGCATGCTGCATGTTTGCCGTGAAAGAGGCCACGCTCATCAAAGGGGACTATCCCGGTACGGATGTCCATATCTTCTTCATGGACCTCAGGGCATTCGGCAAGGGTTACCATCGCTACTATGAGCGGGCCAGGGACGAGCTCGGCGTGCGCTTCACCCGCTGCCGCGTCCCGGTGGTAAAAGAGGACCCCCAGACCCACGACCTGATGCTTACCGTGGCCTCTGAGGAGGGGGCACCGGTCAGACGCCAGTTTGAACTGGTCGTGCTGTCCGTCGGCCAGACACCGTCCCCGCAATTTCATGAACTCTGTCAGGTTCTGGGCGTGGAAACGAACCGGTGGGGGTTCTGCCGGACGCGGCCGTTCTCTTCGATTGAGACATCGCGGGAAGGGATATACGTATGCGGCAGCGCGGCCAGCCCCAAGGATATCACCGATACGGTATTCGAAGCCGGTGCGGCGGCCAGCGGGGCAGCATTGTGGCTCGGTTCGCCTTCCGCCCATCCAGCGGTGAAAGAGCAAGCGGAAGCACAGGCTGGAGGGGAAGAGCCAGAGATTGCCGTTTTTCTGTGCGGCTGCGGCGGTGAAATCGCCTCGGCTCTTGACCTTGAGCAGGTAGCAGGCTGCATCAGAGAATCGCCGGGCGTCGTTCACGTTGAGCAGATGCCCTACCTCTGCTCAGGTGAGGCTATGGAAACAGTGGGAAAACGGGTGAAGGAGCATAAGGCCGACCGCCTGGTACTGGGCGCCTGCACGTATATGAATGGGCCCATGCTCGATAGAGTGGCGGCGCAGGCCGGACTTGACCCGTCTTTGGTCAGGGTGGTGAACCTCAGGGAAGACGTTGTCCGGGTGCACCGCGACCAGCCGGATATGGCTCTGGCCAAAGCGAAAAGGCTGCTGACCATGGCCATAGAAGATGTCAGGCAGCAGGATTATCCGCCCGCCTCACTGACGGCGGTGATACCCGGTGCTCTGGTAATCGGCGGCGGCATTGCCGGTATGATGGCGGCCTTGTCCATCGCTCAGCGCGGAATCGATGTCCACCTTATCGAGAGGTCATCGGCGCTGGGCGGAAACCTGAGAGATATATTTGCAACGCTGGAGAGCGGCGACACCCGGCCGCTGCTCAGGGATATCATAGAGCAGGTGAGCAACAGCTCCCGCATCCATCTCCATCTGGAGTCGGAGGTGGTGGCGGCCAGCGGTTATGCCGGCGACTTCAGGGTCAGCGTGAAAGAAAAGGGCGACTCCATAAATGTGCTGGAGGCCGGCGCGATAGTGGTCGCTACGGGCGGTGATGAGTACCATCCTCAGGAGTACCGGTACGGGCAGAACGAAAACGTGCTCACGCAGCGAGAACTGGAAAAGAGGATATCCGCCGGCGAGCTTGACCCGGCTGGGTTGAACTCGGTGGTCATGATACAATGTGTCGGTTCCAGGGAGAAAGACCGGCCCTACTGCAGCCGTGTCTGCTGCTCGCAGGCAATAAAGAATGCTTTAAAACTGAAGGAAGCGAATCCCGGCATTGAGGTGACCGTTCTCTACCGGGATGTGATGAGCTACGGTTTCAAAGAGGAATATTATACCCTGGCGCGGGAAGAAGGCGTGCAGTTCGTACGGTACGAGCCGGACAGCAAGCCGGTGGTGAAAGGGGAGGGGGAGCAGCTAATTGTTGAGGTCGTTGAGCCGGTTTTGGGTGGAATGCTGACACTTATGCCCGACCTTGTCGTCCTGAGCGTCGGTATCATCCCCGGGGATAACAGGGCGCTGGCTGATACTTTGTCGGTCGAGCTGGACGAAGATGGATTTTTCAGGGAGGCGGAGGAGAAATTCCGCCCGACGGATTTTCTGCGGGAAGGCATCTATGTCTGCGGGCTGGCTCACTCGCCGCGCGGGGTCGAGGAGACCATAGTCCAGGCCCGGGCCGCTGCCGGGAGAGCCGCCTCGCTGCTGACCTCGAAGCAACTGAAATCGGGAAGAATGATTTCCGAGACTGTCCAGAGGCAGTGCCGCAAATGCGAGATGTGCATCACCGTCTGCCCCTACGGTGCCCGGGAAAAGGATGAGGAGACCGGCGAGATTGTGGTGCGGGAGACGCTTTGCCAGGGATGCGGGGCCTGTGTCGTGGCCTGCCCCAGCGGCGCCGCCAAACTCAGGGGGTTCAGAGACAGGCAGGTATTCTCGTTGATAGATGCCGGTTTCCCGTGATAAGGAGGTAGCAAAGTGGCCGAGGAAAAAGAGTTTGAACCGGTAATCGTGGGCTTCTTCTGCAACTGGTGTACGGCTACCGCTGCCGACCTGGCCGGCACGCTCCGGATGCAGTACCCGCCCAATGTACGACCCATAAGAACCATGTGCAGCGGGTCGGTGGATCCGGTTTACGTGTTGAGAGCACTGCTCGGCGGGGCCGACGGCGTTATTGTGGGGGGATGCCCTCCCGGCGATTGTCATTACGTCAACGGAAACTTCAAGGCGAGAAGGAGGATGGCCATATTGAAGACGGTGCTGAAAACCCTCGGCATTGAGGAAGACAGGGTCTGGATAAGATGGATAAGCGCCGCCGAAGGCCCCAAGTTTGCCCGCACCATGAATGAAGTTACCGAATCAATCAGGAAGCTGGGGCCAAATCCAATAGCCAAAGACTGGTCAATTTAGGGAGTCAAGATGGAGCGATACGCGATTTTGCCTGCCGGAAACCAGGGAGTGCTCGGAGTGATTCGCCAGTTCCTGGCCAGCCTTCTGGAGAAGAAGCTGGTCGATGCGCTGCTGGTGCCGCTGGAGCTGCCCACCGGGGACAACGTGGTGCCGACCATTGTCAGCCGCCCGGAGCAAATTCAGAGGGCCAACCCGCTGGCGCCGGTGATGCCGGTGAATGCCGCCCGCCTTGTCTCCAGAATCACCATGATATCGTCCAGCCCGGAACGGCTGGGCGTGGTGCTGCGTCCCTGCGAGCTCAGGGCGCTGGTCGAGCTGGTGAAACTCAAGCAGGCATCGCTGGATAAACTGCTCCTGATTGGTGTTGACTGCTTTGGCACATATTCGGTAAATGACTACGAAAAATCAGCTAAGGACGGCTCATCGCCGACCGAGGACCTGCTTGGCCGGGCGCGGGGAGGCAAAGAAAACCCCAGGCTGCGCAAAGCCTGCCAGATATGCGAATACCCTGTCCCCATGGGCGCCGACCTCGCCATCGGGCTGATAGGGGTTGACCCTGATACCGGTATCTTGCTGGCGGCCGGAACGCCGGAGGGGGAGAAGGTGATTCAGGAACTGGGCCTTGAGGAGGTGAAAGCCGAAGAGAGGGAGTCAGCCATAGCCAAGCTCGTTGCGGAAAGGGCGGGAAAGAGGGAGGAACTGCTGAAAAAGACCCGGGAAGAAATCCGGGGCCTGGATAAAATGATGGCCACCCTGGCCACCTGCATTAACTGTCACAACTGCAAAACGGCCTGCCCGCTCTGCTACTGCAAGGAGTGTTTCTTTGACTCTCCGGTCTTTGAATTTGAGGCGGAGAAATATCTGGGCTGGGCGAAACGAAAAGGTGCCCTCCGCATGCCCAATGACACGCTTCTCTTTCACCTGACCCGGCTCAATCACATGGTGATTTCCTGCGTTGGCTGCGGGCTGTGCACGGAAGCCTGCCCCAACGATATCCCGGTCTTCGATATTTTCCGCCTGGTGGGGTATGACGTGCAGAAGCTGTTCGATTACGTGCCGGGGAGAAGCCTTGATGAAGAACTTCCCCTGACCGCGTTCAAAGAGGACGAACTGGCCGATATAGGGATGTAGCCGCATGCAATACGTTGTTAAAGAAAGAAAAACGGAAATTGATGGCCGTTTCGGCGCGCAGGTAAAAGAGGAAAGCGGCACTGAGATAAATCGCTGCTACCAGTGCCTCACCTGCAGCCTGGGCTGCCCGTCGGCCTTTGCCATGGACTATCTTCCCCACCAGATTGTCCGGATGGTGCAGCTGGGCCTCCGGGAGCAGGTATTGACCAGTTCCACCATATGGGTCTGTGCCGGCTGCGAGGCCTGCGCCACCAGATGCCCGAATGAAGTCGACCTGGTGGAGATAATGGACGTGCTGCGTGAGATTTCGCTGCGTGAGGGGCTGGCGAAAGAGAGAAGCATCGCTGATTTCCACCGCATTTTTCTGGGGAATATTGAGCGGTGGGGAAGACAGCACGAGCTATCGCTGATTCTCCTGCTCAAGCTCAAGACGCGGGACTTTTTCGGCGATTTGCTGACGGGGATAAAAATGCTGATGAAAGGTAAATTGAAGTTGCTCCCGGGGCGCTTCAAAGAAAAAGCAAGCGTGAGAAGCATCTTCCAGGCGGCGAAAAGATGAGCCAGCAGACGGCGGCGGGTTTGAGGTATGCCTACTATCCCGGCTGTTCCCTCGAGGCAACGGCCAGGGAGTATGACCTGTCGGTGCGCGCCGTCTGTGAGCATCTCGGCATCGAGCTCATCGAGATTCCAGACTGGAATTGCTGCGGGGCGACGTCCGGGCACAGCATCAATCGGCGGCTGGCCAGTATCCTCGCCGGCAGGAACCTGGCACTGGCCGAAGAGATGGGGATGGACATCGCCGTGGCCTGTCCCGCCTGCTATATCCGGTTGAGAAGCGCCCATCAAGAGATGCAGGGCGATGACAGCCTGAGAGAAGAACTCAGCCGCGTGCTGGCGGTTTCCTATCAGGGGAAACATGGCACCAGACATCTTCTGGATGTAATCTGCCATGAGGTCGGTCTGGAGAATTTGAAAAATAAGGTGGTGAGACCGCTGAATGGCCTGAAACTGGCTGCCTATTATGGATGCTACCTGGTCCGGCCTCCCGGGCTGGTTGCCTTCGATGACCCGGAGAACCCGCAGTGCCTGGATGGTTTGCTTGCTGCGCTGGGCGCCGAGGTCAGAGACTGGTCCGGCAAGGTGGATTGCTGCGGCGGCAGCCTTTCGTTGAGCAAGCGGGAAATAGCTGGCCAGATGGTAAACGGGCTGGTCGAGATGGCAAAACGGGCCGGTGCCGAGGCGATGGTCACCGCCTGTCCGCTGTGCCATGCCAACCTGGAAATGCGGCAGGCCGGCGCGGACGGCAACAAGCTCCCCATCTTCTACTTCACCGAACTCATCGGGCTGGCTCTGGGAATCGGAGAAGCCAGGTCCTGGTTCAAAAAACATTTGATTTCGCCTTCTGGCCTGCTGGCCTCGTATGGGCTATAATCGAACGGAGGTTATCATGGCGGTTAATAAGCGCGAAGCGACCGGCGGTAAGAAAAATGCGGAAGCGGAGAAAGTGAAACTCATTCCGGTCTACGTGATGGGTAAAAAATACATGGTGCCGGAAACGCTCACCATTATGAAGGCACTGGAATACGCCGGGTACCGGTTTATTCGTGGCTGTGGCTGCCGGGGTGGCATCTGTGGAGCCTGTGCCACGGTCTATCGCAAGCCGGGGGACTACCATCTTCGTGTCGGCCTGGCCTGTCAGACGGTGGTGGAGCCGGAGATGTATCTGACGCAGATACCGTTTTATCCGGCGAACCGGGCGAGCTATGACTTCGCGCAGCTTTCCGCCAGCCCCGAGGAGATCTTCAAACTGTATCCCGAGGTATTTCGCTGCATCGCCTGCAATGCCTGCACCAAGGTCTGCCCGATGGACGTTCAGGTGATGGACGTTATCTCGGCGGTGAAGCAGGGTAACATTGAGCGGGCGGCCACACTCTCTTTTAACTGTATCCAGTGCGGCCTCTGTGTCAGCCGCTGCATGGGCGAGCTGCCGCAGTACCACATCATGCAGCTGGCGCGGAGAATCTACGGGAGCAAGATTGCCCCGAGGGCACAGCACCTGAACGAGGCAGTCGAGGCGGCAGGAAGTGAAAAATGCCAGCAGACCCTGGAGGAGCTCATGAAATCGGATATCAAAAAGCTGAGGGAAATATATCAGTCCCGGGAAATCGAGCCGGTACTGGCTGATGAGGACTGGACGCCGGCAAAGCGTGATTACCTCTAGGAGGAAGGAATGCCCTATACTGAGGAACTCAAAAGCCTGATAAAAGTGGTGGAGAAGACCAGACCGCAGCGGCTGGCGCGGAAGAAGCGGGGAGAGGAATTTCCCAAAATGCCGCCGGATGAGACCGAGGCGATACTGAAGAAGTTTCATCCCGATTACAAAGAGGAGGGTCGGCGGGAGCTGAAGGTGGGGCCGAGCAAGGGCTACCGGATTGCTCAAGAGTTTGCCGACCTGCTGGAGGCTTGGAGCCGGTTAGAGCCGGATGGAATCGACCTCTCACGTGTGGATATCGAGGCTGATGTGCTGATAATCGGTGGTGGTGGTGCCGGAACGGCGGCGGCCCTGCTTGCCGAGCAGAGCGGCGCCAGAGTTGTAATGGCCACCAAACTGCGCCATGGCGATGCCAACACCATGATGGCGGAGGGTGGCATTCAGGCGGCCACCAAGATAGAGAAAGACTCGGCCTGCGTGCATTATATCGACACGCTGGGTGGCGGCCACTTTAAAAACGAACCGGAACTGGTTCGTACCCTGGTCACCCTGGCACCGGAAGTGGTCAGATGGCTGGAAGGGCTTGGGGTGATGTTCTCCAAGTTTCCTGATGGCAGGCTGCATACCCAGCACGGTGGGGGGATTAGCCGGAAGCGGATGCATTCCTGTGGCGATATCACCGGCGCCGAAATCATGCGCACCATTCGGGATGAAGCGCGCAATCGGGCAAATATCACCGTTCTGGAATTTTCGCCCGCCGTTGAACTTATTTTGAATGAACATGGTCACTGCGCCGGCGCCATACTTTACAATCTGGAGACTGAAGAATACCTGATAATCAAGGCCAAGGCGACCATTATGGCCACCGGTGGCTGTGGCCGACTGCATATCCAGGGGTTCATGACCACCAATCACTACGGGGCCACGGCTGATGGCATCGTCCTGGGCTACCGCGCCGGGGTGAAACTCAAGCTATTGCATACCGTCCAGTACCATCCCACCGGTGTCGTCTTTCCCGAACAGATTGAAGGCGTTCTCATCACGGAGAAGTTCCGCGGGGTCGGGGCGAATCTCGTGAACATCGATGGCGAGCAATTCGTCTTCGAGCGCGAGCCGAGAGATGTGGAATCATCGGCTATTATCAGGGAGTGTCTGGAGATGGGGAAGGGTGTTCCCACGCCGGCGGGAAAGCTGGGGGTGTGGCTCGATTCGCCCATGATAGACGTCTTTATGGGTGAGGGCACGGTGGAGCGCGAATTCCCGGGAAAATTCATCGTTTACCGGCGGTTTGGCATCGATATCGCCAAAGAGCCGATGCTGATTTACCCCACCCTCCATTACCAGAACGGCGGGCTGGAATACAACGCCCGCGGGGAGACGTCCATACCCGGGCTTTTCATCGCCGGGGAGGTCAGCGGCGGCGTGCACGGCGAAAACCGTCTGATAGGCAATTCCCTGCTCGATGTCCTCGTCTTCGGGCGGATTGCCGGGGAGAGCGCAGCGGACTATGTCCGGGATAAAACCAGAGAGGGCAGGCTGTCATTGCAGCACGTTAAAGACTATCACCGGGAACTGGAAGCATCGGGCATTGCGACCGACCGGGTAGCCCCGATGCTCCTCCCTGACTACGCCAATCCGGAGGTCCGGGAAAAGCAGCTCACCGCCCATCATGTGAATAAATAGGGCAGGCTGGGGGTAGCCTTGCCGCCTTTCCATGTAGTTTTGGGAAGCTCACTTTTTATTGAAAGTATATATTCCTTTAACTTTCTATCTTAATACTCTACTTCTGTATCTTTAAGGAACTGTAAAATATTAATTACTGTTTCTACGTCTTTCCAGCCTTTATTACCCTTTTTCTCCATCGCCTGCTTAAGTGCCTCAATGAACCAGCCCGGTCTGTCGGCTATGAACTTCTCCATATCATCTTTTAGCATCGGCCACAGTTCCAGTATTGTATATTTTTTATCAGCCATTGGTCCTGCCTCCGTTTTAGATGTTATTTTGCCACACCATTATTAATATGATTAGTTATATTAATTGTCAACTTTTCCACTATTATGAATCAACCTGATATCCTTATTCTGGTTAATCGTTATAAGCGAAAAGACAGAAATAGAGCACTAATACGAGTATTAGTGCACATGATTGGAATAATTACGGCAAAGGGTAGCGGGTTTAGAAAGGCAAAGGTAAAGTCTTTGCTTGGGCTTTATTACCAGAAAAGGTGGTGGGCGGTACTGTACGGTAGATAGAACCTTTAACAAGGAATGCAATCTCTCTTGATTGAGCCTTCTTCAGCTTGTACCTGCTTCTAGCAATTTTGCCGCCGGAGCCGGTAATGGTTCATACTCCACAACCTTATCTAGGCTCGGCCCCATGGAAGCATCGGTTTCCCTGTCCACCATTATCTCAACAACTGACGGCCTTTTTGATTCCACAGCTCTTTTCAGAGCCGCTTTTATTTCAGTCGGCTTTTCCACTCGTTGGCCATAGGCACCATAGGTCTCGGCGAATTTGACAAAGTCCACCAGCGTCTCTCCGTACCACGTGTTGACTTCATAGTTCATATCGTACACATATTTTTCCTGCTGGCGAATAAGACTCAGGTAACCATTATTGATCACAACGACGATAACAGGGATGTCATACATTACCGCCATAGCCATTTCCTCGCCACAAAAGCCCAAGTCATAGTCACCAGCTACGCTAACCACGGTCTTCTCCGAATTGGCGATTTTTGCCCCTATAGCTGCCGGCAAGTCCCAACCCAGGGGACCAGCACCGCCAGGCAGAATATAATGGCGAGGCTTATAAATCTTTTGGAATTGCGAAGACCAGATTTGATAAAGGCCGATACAGGTGACAAATACCGCATCCTCATCGAAGAATTCGTTTATTTCCTTAAATACCCTTTGTGGCTTGATAGGAACGTCATCGAAGTCTAACCGACGTTCCAATTGCGGACGCAGTTGCGGTATATCCTTTTCTCGCTCAGCGGGTTTCCTTGTAGGAAGCACGCTCTTGGCTGCTTTAAGCAATGCCTCCAAGGCGAGTTTGGCATCGGCTACGATGCCCAGGTCGGCGGGAATAATGCGGCCAATCTGTGTCGGTTCAATGTCAATATGAATGAATTTTCTGCCTTGGGTGTAGACATCCAGTTGACCGGTGTGCCGGTCGGAAAAGCGGCAACCGACAGCCAACACCAAGTCCGATTCGAGAAACGTCTTATTGCCATATGGTGTATTGCATGAGGTTCCTACCTGCCCAGCGTAAAACGCATGGTCAGCGGCAATGCCTCCTTTGCCCATCAGAGATGTGACCACGGGGAGAGCGAGGTATTCGGCGAGCGCCACGAACTCATTACAGGCATTGGCAAGTATCACTCCTCCGCCTAAAAGCATTATCGGTTTTTCTGCCTGGAGTATCATTTCCAGTGCTTTTCTGATTTTCCTCTTATCCGGTGACGGCCTCCATACTTCCAATGACGAATCGGAATCAGGGTCATACTCAATTTCACGCCGCTGAACATCCAACGGCAGGTCAATCAGCACCGGGCCGGGACGTCCCTCTCTGGCGATGCGGAAAGCTTCCCTCGCAATATAGGGAAGTCGGTCGGCCTCTTTTACGCAGTAGCTCCTCTTGGTTACGGGCTTGACAATCTCGGCTATATCCACTGCCTGGAATGCTTCTTTCCCTAACTGAGCGGTCATTGCCTGTCCGGTAATGGCGATTATGGGAATAGAATCCACCTGGGCGGTGTATAGACCGGTTACCATATTTGTCCCTGCCGGACCTGATGTCCCCACACATATACCCACCTTGCCGCTGGCCCTGGCATAGCCATCGGCAGCATGCGAGGCACCTTCTTCATGGCGCGCCAGGTAATGTTTGATTTTATTTGACTTACGCAGGGCGCTGTAGAAGGGCAAAATTCCGGCCCCCGGGATGCCGAAAATGACCTCCACACCTTCATCTTCCAGGACTTTTACCATCGCTTCCGCGGACTGCATTCTACTCATTTTAATAAAACTCCTTGGTACTAGGTTCGTCTGAAATATTGAATATTAATGGTCGCTATTCGCCCTGATATCCCATAGCACGGGAGATTTCCAGCGCACAGCTTCTGACCAGCGGTTTTATCTCATGTACCCGTTTGCTGGAAAGACGGGCCGAGGGGCCAGAAACACTGAGCGCGGCCACCACGCTTTCGTTGCTGTTCTTAATCGGTGAGGCAATACACTTGACACCGATTTCCCTCTCCTCATCGTCGATACTGACATTTTCCTTCCTGATAATGGTGAGGTCGTGTTTTAATTTATTCACGTCGGTTATGGTGTTTTTTGTGTAGGAGGGGAGGTCTTTGCTGTTCAGAGCTTTTTCCAGCTCCTCACCATTCATGTGAGCCAGAAAAACTTTGCCAACCCCGGTGCAGTGCAGCGGCACCCGGTTGCCAACCTGAGTGAAGATGCGCAGGTTTTGGTTGGACTCGATATGCTCAATGTAAACGGCCTCATTCTGATCCAGGACGGCGATATTGACCGATTCGCTGACCATCTTGTTGAGGCCGTCCAGCATGGGGAATGCCACGTCCCTGATTGTCATTCTCTTGTTCAGCACGTAGCCGAACTGCAGAAACTTGGTGCTCAGAGAATACTTCTGTCTTTTCTGTCGCTGGTTAATATAACCCCTTCTGACCAGGGTCATAACCACCCGGTGGGCGGTGCTCACATTCATACCGGTCAGGCTGGCCAGCTCAGTGAGGCCGATCTCGTCATCACGATTCAAGAATATTTCCAGGACATCCAGCGCTTTTTTAATGGTTTTCATAGAAATTTCAAATAGTGAAAAATTATTTCAATTATATATAAAGATGCCTGATTTGTCAATAATTAAATTGGTGTCTTACTACTCCATCGTGGTTGGTAATTAAAGGAGGTGAAAAATGAGAACGAAGGCAACCATAATCCGTGAAATCAGGGCAAAGGCGAGTAAGGCGAGTCCGATGGTCAAGCGGGTCTTTACCAGAGGGCTAGAATACAAAACCAAAGCCCAGCTTGAGAGAACACTCAAGCGTATGCGTGTAACCCATGAAGGCGATATAAGATTAAGTTAAAGGTCGAAAAGTGGGTCTTTGCGAGGTGAACGTTTAATGCGAGATGGGCGTCTGTACTTTTTGTCTATGAATTTTTGGACGTGGCGTCTTTCCTTGTCCCTGCCAGTTTCAAATTCAAACAAGGACGCCCGCTCGCACCTGAAATATCTTATTGTAGGAAATTTGCCACTTATTAAATGGGTAAGTAATCTACGCCGTAAGTTTTTGCTACTGCCTGTATATAAGATAGATTTACTAGCATTGGCGAGTTCGTATGCACCTTCGTCTTGTGGCACGGTATTGATAACTTCACGGTTAAATCTGCGCCATATACCTCTAATTGGCATATTGCCCTCCTATCTTAAAAATACTTTACAAGCGTGCTATAATACTACATATAAATCACCTCCAAGCAGGGTGCGCCAGTCGGGACTCGAACCCGAATACCGCTTACACGGTAGTGCCTTCCAAAAGCACCGTGTATGCCATTTCACCACTGGCGCACCTTCCCATTTATTAAAGATAATAATAACGCATTCTTATTGCGCATGCAAGTATATTTTCTATTATTTATTAATGTTGACTCAAAATAATTATTATAGTAAACTTACTTCCAGTAAGTTAGTTTATGGAGGCAAAAATGCCTGTATGCCCATATTGTTATAGTAAAAAAATGAGACCATATGGTTTCTATCGGTATAAGGGAGAGGAACATCAAAAATGGTTGTGCTTGAATAAAAAATGCCGAAGCGTTACAGCATTTCCCTTACGCCGTAAACCTACTCT
>Ga0315545_1001544_pt1 | contig 22157 bp, 19 predicted proteins | sample SalMarSW160210MG_FD_203096 | JGI IMG/M metagenome (GOLD analysis project Ga0315545, IMG submission 203096) | Salt marsh sediment microbial communities from the Plum Island Ecosystem LTER, Massachusetts, United States - Salt Marsh Sediment SW1602-10 ...
CGGCGGAGCTCGGACTTTCCTCCCTATGCCTTAAACATAGGGCGGCCACCCGGTCTGCTTGCCCCAAGTTTAGTTTATAGCTAAAGGGTCTAGAAATCAAATCCTATTCTACATACAATATTCTGTTACAGCTACTACATTGAACTAGTTCACCTGATCTAGCTCTCTGCCATTGACTTATAGGCAGAGTGATATAGCATCCCTGGCATCTTCCCTGTTCTACCTTAGCTATGGCTTGCCCCTTGGTTAACCTAATTTGTTCATAAAGGTTGAGGACTTCCGAGCTGATTTCTTGTGCTAGCTCCCCACGGGTTTGGCTGAGCCTGGCGAGTTCGGTTTCAGTTCTAGTCTTCTTTTCATTAAGGATTTCCTGTTTTTGTTGCCATTCTTGCCTCATCTCTTGAAGCTCTTTAGTGCTAGCCTCTGCATTGGTCTCAAGGTCTTCTATCTGACTCATCAATTCCAACAATTCGTCTTCTTGTCCCCTGGTTTTCTTCTTGAGGATTTCCGATTCATTTTCGAGATTGACCAGTTCCTTAGGATGCTTAACCGTGCCACCGTAAAGTTTGTTTTTGAGTTGATTGCTCTTTTCTCGTACGTCTTCTAGCTCCCATTCAAAGTCCTTTTGCCTCTTGTTTGCCTCGGCTAGCTGTTGTTTTTGTGAGGCGAGTTGAGATTCGGCTGCGAGTAAGGCCTGGTTTTCACTGAGCTGACGAGTGACCTCATCGATGACCTGTCGTCTATCTTGAAGTTCGATATCGAGGTGCTGCAGTTGGTAAAGTTGCCCAGGCAAACTCATATTGGGCGTTATTGTAGAGGTGGTCTGTAAGCCTTGTCAAAGGCTTCTACGGTAATCGAGAATAATAACCTGCGTGCTGGCAGGCAGGGCAGATGCGGCAATTGAGAGTTTTGGTTGTGGCTCGGCTTCCGGGATGCCCATCTTTTTGAGGAATTTGCTTACCGGCTCCAGTTCTCTAGATATCACATCAGTTTTGTAGTGCATGGGAATTACTATGCGGGCTTCTAGCTGCCTTAGTATTTCCGCGGCTGTATCAATAGTGATGGTAGACACTTCCCCGACAGGCAAAAAGAGGATATCAACACCCCCTACTTCTTCTACCAATTGTGAAGTCGGCGCATGCCCTAGGTCTCCCAGGTGGCACAAGGTTAAGCCATCCATCTCTATAAGGTAAACGGTATTCTTACCTCTTAATTTACCCTCCTCGTTATCGTGGAAGGTGGCTATCCCAGTGATGAATGTTCCTCCTATCTCATATTCCCCTGGTCCTCTTACGTATTTGGGGTTATTGGTGATGCCTTCGATGTAACTATGACCGGGGTGGAAGTGACTGATAGTCACTATATCTGCTTCAGATTCACTCAAAGAGTAGCCCAGATTAGGATGACAGGGGTCAGTGACGAGTGTTTTTTCTTTTCCTTTGATAGTAAAGCAGGAATGTCCTGTCCAACTGATTTCCATAGTCTAATAAGGATAGACCTTCTTCTTAGCTTTGTCCACTAATGCTTCACCTTATCTTCTTGTGGAGCTACAAGGAGAGTCAAACCTTCTACCCCGGTGATAACAACTTCCCTGCCTTTATCTATATCTGAACGTGTTGATGCAGCTCTCCACAGCTCACTGCCAACCTTGACGTAACCTCTCGGGGTAAGCTGAGTTGTTGTTACGCCCCGGCTGCCGATATCAGGCGAGACTATTGGCTTCTTATCCAGCGTCTGCTTGCCAGTCCGGTAGCTCATATATTCATATGCTCCAAGAGCAAACATCATAAGGATAAGCCCCCAGAGTGGGATGTCTATCCCGAGTTCTGGCAGTACCCAGAGCACAACTGCTGCCAGGACTGCTTCTTCGGCGAGCCACATTATGATTGAATACGCCACGTATCTCTTGTGCTTCATTTCGCTACTGAGACAAAAGGCTAGCGCCAAGATTGGAGTATCCTTCACATCCACGTGGCCGCTACTCTGCCATTAAGCTTCCTCAGGCTATCAGCGATGACAGGTGCTGTATCCTCTTTAGCATATTAGGATGAGTGCTGAGAATCTCCATCATCCTGTCAGCAGAACTGAGCTTAATGGTCTTGCTTCGTAGCTCCATCAATTCATAGCTATCTATGGTGCCGCTCATATCGAGATCTACCTGAGTTAGCTCCCTAATCTCATTCCAGGCACGGGGGGGATCATTGACAAAGAAGGCTTTGACTCCTTCCATCTGCTTCAATTCCCCTCGCCCCTTAAATCGAGCATTACTATAGACCAGTTTATACAGGGCGGAAGCCAGATGATGCGGCTCATTGCCCACTTCAACGCTTCCCTGGTCGGCATAGTATTCCCTGATGCGCGAGCCGTAGAGAACCAGCAGGTTGGTGTGATAAAGTAAAGGACAAAGGCACCCAAGCCGATGAGGATAGCCATGCCAGCCCCTTGCCTTTGACCACCCAGGGCTCCTCTAAACATCATCCCCCAGGCAATCCAGTACATGACGAGTGGTATAGCAGAGAGCAAGGTTATGACTATCATATCGCGGTGCTTGATGTGGGACATTTCATGTCCCAGCACAGCCCTAAGCTCATCCTTGCTCAGGAGATTTAGAATGCCTTTGGTAACGCAGACTCTGCCATCCCTGTTGGTTCTGCCAAAGGCAAAGGCGTTGGGAATTGCTAGCTGCGAGATGCCTACCTTGGGCTTGGGGAGATGAGCTCTCTCGGCGAGCTCAGCTGTCATTCTGTGTAGGTCTGGCGCTTCCTTCTCCGAAACCCACTTTATTTTCATTGTCCAGCCTATGATGGAAGGTCCGATAAGATACTGGATGGCGAGGAAGCCGAAAGCAAGAATAAGGTAGGTTAGAGCGCTGCCAGCTCCCATCCAGGCTCCAACTCCAGTAATCACCCCGTAGAGTATGCCAAAGAGGAGGGCTACCAGCAGGAACATCCTTGTCTTAAGCCACATAGATTCTTTTCTCTTTCCTGTTAAGTTACCAGGGCTAATGATACAACAAGCTGTGGAGCCAAGCAACGCGGCAGGACTTGACAAGGAAACAAACTCTGGTTAACCTGATATGAAAGATGGTTAACAAAACTAAGGGTGAAATACTTCGAGCCCTGAGGGCAAGTGGCGATTATGTTTCTGGTGAGGTGCTGAGCAAGGAACTGGGCAGTTCCAGAGTTTCAATTTGGAAGCATCTTCGTGGTTTGATGCAACAGGGCTACGTAATAGAATCCTCACCCACAGGGTATCGTTTGATTTCCTCTCCGGATTTGTTACTGCCTTATGAACTTCCTGGCTGGGAGCAAAGAATTCATCATTTTCGAGAAGTTGGCTCAACAATGGAGATGGCGAAAGAATTAGTGAAGAAGGGGGCAGAGGAAGGGACAATTGTAGTTACTGAATGTCAGGCTCGTGGCAGGGGAAGGTTGAGTAAACAATGGTTTTCCCCGAGCGGTGGAATCTATTTTACTCTCAGTCTAAAGCCGGAGATAAGTCCAGCATATGCTCCAAGGATAAACTTGATGGCTTCCATTGCAGTGGCAAAGGCGATTAGAGAGCTCTTTGGCTTAGCTGCCGAATTGAAGTGGCCCAACGATGTTTTGATTGAAGGCAGGAAGGTATGTGGCATACTGGCTGAGACGGAGGCCGAAGTGGATTCGATAAACTTCGTAAATTTGGGGATAGGTATAAACGCCAATTTCCCCATCTCTCAGTATGAAAAAGGGGCGACTTCTTTGAAAGAAGAGTTGGGGAAAGAGATTGTCAGAAAAGAACTGTTAAGCTCAGTGCTGAGGGAAATAGCCAAGCAGCAAGCTTTGCTGACCAAAGCGGACTTATTTGAAGAGTGGAAAAGCCTTTCTGCTACATTAAATAGGGATGTAAGGGTAGTGAGCCTAGGGGAAGAATTAACCGGGAAAGCTATCGACATCGATAGCAATGGAGCGCTTATACTAAAGTGCCCAGATAATTCCATAAGAAATATCGTCACGGGGGATTGTTTTCACTTATAAATGTTGCTCATTATTGTTCTTTACTTTCTAGCTATAATCAGCATAGGCATATGGAGTAGAAAAAAGGCAGGAAGCCGTGAGGGGTTCTTTGTTGCTCATAGGAAGGGGACCACTCCTCTTATCACCGGTTCCCTTTTAGCCACGATTGTTGGTGGCTCAGCGACGGTAGGTCTAGCCGGCCTGGGATTCGAACAGGGCCTGACCGGTGCCTGGTGGCTTCTGGTTGGAAGCATTGGCCTGCTGGGGTTGGGGTTTTCTCTGGCTGGGAAGATACGAGCCCTGGCGCTTTATACCCTTCCTGAGCTGGTGGAAAGACAATACGACCGCCGTGTAGGCTTGGCAGCCTCAATCCTCATTGTCATTGCCTGGGTAGGGGTGGTATCAGGCCAGATTGTAGCTGCCGGGAAAGTCCTATCTGTTTTAGGATTTGGTTCTCCTCTCTTCTGGATGAGCACCTTCACCATGGTTTTTGTAGCCTATGCCGTTTTGGGTGGGCAGTATTCTATTATTCGCACTGATGTCATACAGGCGGTGATTCTTCTGGTCGGGATTTCAGCGGTTGTAGTAATAGTTTTCCCTCTTGTAGGAGGCTTAGGCGGATTAGAAGCTTCTCTCCCTCCAGATTACTTTTCCTTCCCACTGAGCACTAAGTTTGATTGGAAGGCGCTTCTATCCTTTCTAGTTCTTGTCGGCGGCACCTATGTAGTGGGGCCAGACATATATACCAGGCTTTTCTGTAGTAAGGAAGAAAAAACAGCTCGAAAGTCAACTCTTATCGCTGCCTTCCTTATTTCCCTATTTGCCCTGGTTATTGCTTTGATAGGCATGGCTGCCCGAGTCCTGTATCCTGGTATTCCTGCCGAGCAAGCCTTCCCTCAAATAGTAGTGGGGACTTTGCCTCCAGCATTAAGGGGAATAGTCCTCACCGCCTTGGTGGCTGCGCTTATGTCCTCGGCGGATACTTGCCTGCTTAGTCAGAGCGTCATTTTAACCGAGGACGTGTTTAAGCGTTTTCGCCCTATTGATGAGAGAAAGACTCTGTTGATAACTAGGCTGAGTATAATCATGCTGGGTCTGGTGGCCTTGGCTCTGGCCATAACCGTAAAGGGAGTGATTTCATCTTTGCTCTTTGCCTATACCATCTTCACTTGCGGTCTCGTCGTCCCGGTAATCGCAGGATTCTACCGAGAGAGGCTAAAGGTAACTTCGTCAGGGGCTTTGGCCGCTCTCGCAGGCGGTGGAGCGCTGGGATTATTAGGGAAAATCCCAGGCCTTGGTATCCCCCTCAAAGAAGATTTAGGACTTGTAGGTTTTGCGGTAAGTGCCATTCTCCTTTTCGGAGTAAGCTGTCTTACTCGAAGACGGCAACAGCACAAATCCATGCTATAATGGAGGAGTGCCGCTTGAGATACCTGGTGCGAAACCCCTGCTTGTCGTTCTTTCTGGTCCTTCTGGAGTGGGTAAAGATGCTCTGCTTACCAGGATGAGGGAGCTGGGACACCATTTCCATTATGTGGTTACTGCCACCACACGCACGCAACGCCCCAGAGAGAAAGACGGAGTGGATTATCACTTCCTCTCTTCCCAAGAATTCCAGCAAATGGTTGATGCAGGACAACTTCTAGAATGGGCTAAGGTCTATGGCAATTACTACGGTGTACCTAGAGCTGAAGTAAGCCAGGCCTTGTCTAAGGGAAAGGACGTAATAGTCAAGGTGGATGTTCAGGGCGCGGCTACTATCAAGAAGATCCTGCCCCAGGCGGTGTTTCTCTTTCTCATGCCTCCCTCGATGGAGGAATTGGAAAGGCGGTTGAAACAACGCCGTAGCGAGTCCTCAATAGATTTGGCCCTAAGGTTGGAGAGGGCTAGTGAGGAGATGAAGAGCTTGCCTCTGTTCGATTATGTCATAACGAACCACCAAGGTAAGATTAACGATGTTATTGCTCAGATTGAGGCTATCGCTATCGCTGAAAAGTGTCGAGTCGAGCCGAGGGCTATAGAGCTTTAATTCTCTTTTATGAGCATGGTAGGATTCTACGGCACAAGCGGGAAGCCGAGGGGCTGCCACTACTTCTTGAGACTGCCAATGAAATCATCAATTTCCAGAGCGGCCATGGTCATCGTTTGAAGCGTACCTCTTGAACCTAATGCTATCGCCACCTTAGACACGGCTTCATTACTGGGAGCTTCCAGAATGTTTACGAAGTCATACGGACCTAGCACAGCGTACTGAGCTAGAACCTTTGCCCCCATTGTCTCCACTTCCTTATTGACCTCTTTAATCCTCTGAGGATTTTCTTTGATAGTCTTTCTTCCCTCATCGGTAAGGGTTGTTAGCATTATAAATTTAGCCATCTTTAACCTCCTCTATACCATTTTTTCTTGGAAACCTCGGCCTGAACCACGCTTGTGCCGTCACATTAGATGATGCTGAAACAGTGCTAATCGGATAAATGAAAAGCCTACCATCCTCGACCTCACCTCACCATATTATATATCAAGCTGTATGAAAAATACCCTCGTAGGGGAGGGGCTTGTCCCCTCCCAACTCACGCGGCAGCTAACAAGGGCGAAAAAACTGCCACAAGGGTTTTTGGACTCTCTCATATGTTACTGGAGCAGGCATTTCCCCAAAAGTTCCTCTTCTCTCTCCCGCATTCGCTTTTCCTCTTCTGGTTTCTCGTGGTCATAGCCCAGCAGGTGAAGTATTCCGTGAATGATAAGCAGTGCCAGCTCTTGCTCAACTGAATGTCCTTGCTCTTCGGCTTGCTCCGCCGCTTGAGGATAGGAGATGATGACTTCTCCCAGGCGGGTTACGCCATCAGGAGGGAGAGCAAAGGAATCATTGGTTTCCTTCTGAGGAAGCATGTAGAAAGCTAGCACGTCCGTGGTTTCATCCACGTCCCGGTAGTCCCGATTGAGTTGTTGCACCGTCTCAGAGTCGGTGAAGACCAGGCTCACTTCATAGGGAGGAGCCACCCCTTCAGCGCTGAGAACGTCTTGGGCTATTTTTCTCGCCCATCGCCCATCGATACAACCCTGGAATTCCTCCTCGATGTGGATGCCAATTTCCTCTTCCATATTATTGATACAACAAGTGGAATGGATAACCTTAATTCCTATCAGTTTAGAAAAGGCAATTTCTCTTCTTTTCTATAAACCATTGCTTGACAGGTAGCAATTAAGTCGCCTTTATTATTTCTAACCTTGATATCATAGTTACCAATTCTCTTGGTTTTGCTCATTTCTTTTGCTTCAGCGTACAAAATATCTCCAATTGAAGGAGGCTTAACATAAAAAATACTCATGCTGAGTGCAACAGAAATTGTCCCGTGGGAATTGGAAGCTGCTTCAAAAGCTTCGTCGAGCAGGGAAAATATGGCTCCACCATGTGCCATACCAAACATATTTTCCATTTCTTCGGTAACACTCATCTCAACCATTGAATAACCATAGTCTAGATCAATCAGTTTTAGTCCAAGTTTGTTTGCATACGGCTCAGATTCAAGCTTCTTATAAATTGCATCGAAGACCTTATTCTTCATCTTGAACTCCCCATTCAAGTTTCTTTGGTGCAGCAGGTTTTGTTAGCCAGGTATCATAGCAAAATGGCTGACTTTTCTCGATGAAGCCTTCATTATGGTGAAATCCTCGAAGAGGTAAGGGACGGGATTGTTCAGGCATTTGCTCCAGCGAAGATAATTTTGGTTGGCTCATATGCTTCATGGGAAAAGCCCAGACTCACTTCATAGGGAGGAGTTATACCTTCAGCCCTAAGGACAGTCTGTGAGCTACCCTCCTCGCGCAGTCTTCGTCAATCAGGCCAGGGAATTTCTCCTCAGCGCAAATCTCGATTTCTTCCGGCATAGCATAGCGCTACCTTAATCCTCGTATGCAGCTTCCCTCACCTAGATTTTGCCATTCCTCCGTTCTGTGGAGGTTCAGTGCTTAGCCTGAAACCTTCTGTCGCGTGATGTCCTGACCCTGTCAGAGGTCAAGCCATTAGGCTTGCTCCAGCGATACCTGCCTATCCATATTACCCATTGTAACCGTCTCATTTAGGTCTCCGACGAGCTCGCCAGATGCGATCCGTAAGACTCAGCATCATGTCAGGAGGTAGTCCAGATTCTATTGCCAATATTTCGAGCGGCTCCATAGACCTATATAGATAATGCCGGGCTTGCTCAAATTGCTCACGGGTTGGTTTTACATCCTCTGGTAGATCTAGAGCAGAGGCGATGCGGTCAAAAGACATGTAAATCTCCTCTACCACACCAGGGTGCAATCTAGCACGTCGCGATGGGACAACCGTGTCCCCAATCATAGATCGAAGGTCTTGAAGCATTGAGATAATTTCAGCGTTACTCTTTTCCAGAGGATTCTCACTCTTGTGAAGTGATTGAAGGTCAATTGCGACAGAGATCGGAGAGTCAACTTTGCTTGGGTCTTTTTCAACGGAACGAATCTGCCTGATTAGTTCACCTTTGCAGTTAGCCACACTATCCAAATCTCGATGGTCAAAATGGACCGTTCGCGTTGGAGCAACGTCAAAAGGAATGGATTCACCAGATTGGATAATCTGAACCACTGGCTTTTTGACGGTGTGCCGGACAGCAAGCTCATAGAACACATTAGGATTTTTCCCAGTGAGGTCAGCGATGACAAGATCATCATCTATGAGATGCTGAATGACCTGTGACGTAATAATCCCTGGTTCGGATATTGGATCAGCACGAACAGCGTCATATTCACATTCTTGAGCCGCAGGTTTGATTATGTGTGTCAATACTTGGTCAGAACGCCGTCTGATTTCACTTCCTTCATCGCCGATTGGGGCAATGACAAAACATGTCTTCAAATTTTCTTCTTTAGCCATGAGACCACCCCCTTGATAATGTTACTCGGCGTTGTTTCCCTTAACTTCAGTATATACCAGATTCCCGTTCCACTTCCATAGTGCGGTGCTAACTCTCAGTCCTTCTTACCCCCACGGTATTGTAGTTCTTTGGCTGCTTTTGTCAAAGCCTCCATCCAGATCGCTGGCTTTATATGTGGTTGAATAGCTAGTAAAGTAGCGTCAATGGCGGTAGCACCGCTCAGGCGGGAGTATCTCAGGGTCAAGCAGAGGTATCCTGAGGCTATTGTTTAAGATATAAACAGGATGGAATTCACCGTAATAATATCCAGTAGATTCGGTATCTCTCCGATCTCGGTTTGTCTAAATCCCGTTTCCCATTTGAATTTGAGCATTGCTAAGTTTCCTTCTGCAAATCTTCCAGGACTCTCCTTATGAGCGGTTCTATTTTAGGTATATCTTCTTTTAATACCAACCAGACTCTTTCGAGATTCACCCCAAAATAGAAATGAATGACTTTGTCTCTCATACCTGCAATATCTTTCCAGGGTATTTCAGGATATTGCTGGCGAGTTGATTCGGGGATATGTTTTGCCGCCTCTCCCATAATTTCAACGCATCTTGTAACAGCAAAATTTGTTTTCTCATCGTCAACGAAATCTTCATAGCCCATCCCCTCTGTGAACTTCTCTGCACGCTCTATGTTTTCAAGGATATCTTTGACATAGATAGAAATATCTCGTTTCATAGGTAAATCGCCTCTTTGAGAATTCTTTCCTTCAGTTCTGGCCTGATGTCTCTTTTAGGCACAAGGTCGATTTTTCTACCCAAAAGTTCAGCCAGATGGTTTTCCAAGCTCACGAGCCCAAGGAGGCTTACAGGTTCCTCAAACTCAACCAGAACATCCACATCACTTGTTTCTTCATTCTCTCCTCTAACACAAGAGCCGAAAATCCCAATCTCCTTTACCTTGAACTTTTCCCTCAGTTCTTCCTTGTATTTTGATAGTATTTCTTCTACTTCCTCAACTCTTCGCATACTTGTACCTTCCAAATCTTAGACTTCCAAAAACCTCCTCAAGGAGAAATTATCCCAGGAACAACTTGCGTATATTTATTCGCAAACCTCGACCTCTTTTCTCAGTTTATCTGCCTTCCGGAGCTTATCTTTGAATTTAATCTCCCCAACTTTTGGTTCAATATTTTTGCCTGCCTAAGTCTCGGGTACGTTTAGCTTCAGTATATACCAAAATTCTCTTTTACTCCTATACACTAGGATTCTTTTCACAGGCATTATAGTGCTTCAGCTGTTTTTGTTGAAGCCTCCTTCTTAGTCTATACTGACTTTATATGTTCCCGACTAGCAAGTAAAATAACACTAATGGCGGTAACACCACTCAGGCGGCAATACCTTAGAGTCAAGCAGCGGTATCCTGAAGCCATAGTCTTTTTCCGGCTGGGGGATTTCTATGAGACTTTTGATGAGGATGCCAGGGTTGCTTCACGAGAGCTAGATATTGTTTTAACCGCGCGGGGGATGGGCAAGGGGCACAAAGTGCCCATGGCGGGGATACCTCATAATGCTCTGGATAACTATTTGGCCAAGCTCATTAACCGAGGCTATAAGGTGGCTATTTGCGAGCAGCTCAGCCCCCCGGGCAAAGGCTTGGTGGACAGGGACGTCATTCGTGTGGTGACACCGGGGACAGTAGTTGAACCCAACCTGCTGGAAAGTAAAAGCAATAACTATCTGGCCAGCTTGGTTATTGAGGATGATGAGGCCGGGATTGCCTATGTTGACATAACCACCAGCGAGTTTGCCACGGCTCAACTTCCTGCTGATAGAGTTTGTTGTGAGCTGGAACGCCTTCAGCCCAGCGAGGTTCTTATACTTCAGGATGCTGAAGTCCCTGAATCTCCATCAGCCAGCGTAACTCAACTTGATGATTACTGGTTTGACTTAGAGGTGGCTCAAAGAACTTTGCTGGAACATTTTGGCGTAGCTAGTTTAGAAGGCTATGGCTGTGCCCATTTGCCATTGGCTGTAAGGGCTGCCGGCTCACTAGTCCACTACGTGACGGAGACCCAAAAGGAGGCTGTATCACAGCTAACCGGGCTTGCCACCTACTCTACAGATTCCTTTATGACCCTCGATGGCCAGACCATCCGTAATCTGGAACTTTTTCAGGGCGGCAGGTGGGGAGAAACGGGCAATTCTCTTCTCTCCATCATTGACTTAACCAAGACAGCTATGGGTGGCAGGTTGCTCAAGAGTTGGTTGGGACATCCTCTTGTTGACATAGCAGAATTGAATCAGCGACAGGAAGCTATCGCCTGGTTATGTCACAACGCTCTGGCTCGCCAAAAAGTGACGTCTATCTTAGCGGACATTGCGGACCTGGAGCGACTGGTCAATCGAGTAAGAACCGGCAAAATCATCCCCAGAGAATTAGTAACGCTTCGTAGCAGCCTGGAGAAAGTACCCCAGCTAAAGGAAGCGATGAAAGCAGGGAATTCTATAGGCTGGTTGACTGCCGGGCTGAAGCCCTGCCCCGACGTTGTGGATTTAATTGCCGGGGCTATTGCCGATGAACCTGGAGACTTCGAGCAAGGGCAGGTAATAAAGGAAGGTTTTTCTGCCGAATTGGATGAGCTTCGTCGCAGCTCAAAAGAGGCTAAGCAATACTTGGCCAGTGTGGAACAGAGGGAGAGGCAACGCACAGGGATTAGGTCCTTAAAAGTAGGCTACAACAGGGTGTTTGGCTATTATATTGAGGTGTCCAGAGCCAACCTTAACCTGGTTCCATCTGACTATATCCGTAAGCAAACCTTGGCAGAGGCGGAAAGATTCTTCACCCCTGAGCTTAAGGAATATGAATCGCTGATTCTCAATGCGCAGGAAAAGATTGCTGATCTGGAGGCTGCTACTTTCCGACAGATTTGTCAGCAAATAAGTGCTGCTGGTGAGCATATTCTGGTTACCGCCAGGGCTATTGCCAAAATTGATGCCTTCTGTAGCTTCGCTGAGGTAGCAGCACATCACAGTTATGTTAGGCCAAAGTTAACCACCGAAGATATTATAGATATTAAAGGGGGACGCCATCCTGTGGTGGAGAGGGTCATAGGCAGTGATAATTTTGTTCCCAATGACACTTATTTATCCAATAAAGATAATCAACTTATCATACTCACGGGCCCAAATATGTCAGGGAAGTCCACTTATCTTAGACAGGTAGCCTTGATAGTCCTTTTAGCTCAGACAGGTAGTTTTATCCCTGCGGAGTCGGCAACTATTGGAATCGTGGACCGTATCTTTACCAGGATTGGCGCTCAGGAAGACTTGGCTGCGGGCCAATCAACCTTTATGGTGGAGATGGCCGAGACGGCAAACATTTTACACAATGCCACCTCACGCTCTCTGATTATTCTAGACGAAATTGGCAGGGGAACAAGCACCTATGATGGGCTTTCCATTGCCTGGGCAGTAGCCGAGTTCATTCACAATCATCCTAAACTCGGAGCGAAAACTCTTTTTGCCACCCACTATCATGAATTGGTGGATTTGGCCAACACCTTGCCCAGAGTGAGAAATTTTAATGTGGCTGTGGCTGAACAGGGAGACAAGGTTATTTTCTTACACAAAATTGTTCCCGGCGGCACCGACAGGAGCTATGGCATTCATGTGGCTCAATTAGCCGGCCTACCGAAGTCAATAATCAACCGAGCCGAGGAGGTGTTGATTGAGCTAGAAAATAGTCATACCCCTAAGAAAAGCCGGGCTTTTCGGCGGCAAGTACTGCTTGACCAGCTTCCGCTTTTCCCCAAAGACTCCTTACTAGCTGCCGAGATTTCCAAACTTGATATTGATTCCATGTCACCTCTGGAAGCTATTAACAAACTTTACGAACTGAAACGGATAATACTGGGTGGCGTGGTTGACAAAAGATTTCCTTAGTGTTAGGATTATAGTTTGCGTTATGCTTGCTACCATTCCTCTCCTTTTACCAGTTCAGTATTTTCACTAGCATATGCCTTTTTTCGAATGCTTTAGTGGCTAGCTTCTATTTCGAGGGAAAAAATTATGGCCGTCTCGTTAGTATCTAATCATGGGTTGGTGAAGTCCTTTGCCAAGCTGCCTGACGTCATAGAAGTACCCGACCTAGTTCGGGTACAGCTCGATTCATTTCATTGGTTCCAAGATGAGGGACTAAAGAAGTTATTTGAGGAGGTTTCACCTATCCAGGACTACACTCGTAGCAGATTGGAGTTGCACTTTGTCGATTACGAGTTCCGTGAGCCTCAGCATCCCGTTTTGGAATGCCTTGAGCGAGGCATAACTTATTCTTCGCCTCTCCATGTTACTGTCCGGCTGCTGGTTAAGGACACAGGTGAGATTAAGGAAGAGAAATTGTTCTTTGGCGACTTTCCTTTGATGACGGATGCAGGGACTTTTATTATTTCTGGGGCGGAACGAGTGGTGGTCAGTCAGTTAACTCGCTTTCCAGGTGTTTACTTTGCTTTGCAGAGGGATCCTGCAAGTGGGCGAGAACTAGGTCTTGCTAAATTGGTTGCTGAACGGGGTGCGTGGCTTGATTTTGATACCTCCGGTCGTGATGTGATTTCAGTCAAGGTGAGCGGGAAAAGGAAGACGACTGTTACTACTTTGTTACGCGCTGTAGGCTTTGACAGTGATGATGCCTTACTGAATCTTTTCCAAGACGTTGATAATTCGCCTGATCATGCTTTTATTCGGTCCACTATAGAGCGGGAACCTTTAATTAGGAGCAAGGCTGATGCGTTAATTGATATCTATCACAAATTATCCTCCGGGGAACCTCCCAGCCTTAGCAGTGCTGAAGCGCTTTTGAACAATTTCTTGTTTAACCCCCGTCGTTATAGCTTAGGAGAGGTTGGCCGTTATAAGCTTAATAAAAAACTGGGCGTGAGCATCCCTGAGGGTTACCTCGGATTAACTCCTGAAGACCTAGTACAAATAGTACACCATCTTATTCTAGTAAACAATGGCAGGGAGATTCCCGATGATATTGACCATTTGGGCAACCGGCGAGCACAGAGCGTAGGTTTTCTGTTACAAAATCAATTTCGTATTGGTTTGCTACGCTTGGAGAGAGCCATCAAAGAGCGAATGAGCATCCTTGGTTCCGAAGCAGTGACACCTTCCGCTTTGATCAATATCCGGCCTATAACAGCTGCTACAAGGGAGTTCTTTGGCAGGTCGCAGCTATCTCAGTTTATGGATCAAACTAATCCCTTGGCTGAATTGACTCACAAGCGGCGCCTTTCGGCTATGGGCCCTGGTGGCCTCTCTAGAGAGCGGGCTGGTTTTGAAGTTCGTGATGTGCATCATTCCCATTATGGGAGGATTTGCCCTATAGAGACGCCTGAGGGTCCTAACATTGGTTTAATTGGCTCTTTAGCTACTTACGCTTCAATTAATAAATATGGTTTTGTGGAAACTCCTTATCGCAGAGTTATCCATGAAGTGCCCAATACCGTGACGGAATTAGTGGGAAGGACGATACTAGAAGATATAGTCGATGATGAAAGCTGTCTTGTGGCTAAATCTGGAACGTTAGCTACGGAGGGGATAGCACAAAGGACAGCTTCTCTTCCCAAACAGACTATTAGGGTGACTCCTTTCGTTTCCAACCAGATTGTTCATTTAACAGCCGATGAAGAGGAGCAGTACAGCATTGCTCAAGCTAATGTTCCGCTGAATGAGAACGGGGAGTTTGTGGAGGAAAGGATTGAGGTTAAACGGGGCAGTAGGTATTTGAAGGAAGAAGCGGATAACGTAGACCTCATGGATGTTTCTCCCAAGCAGATATTTAGTGTATCTGCCTCCCTCATCCCATTTCTGGAGCATGATGATGCTAATCGCGCTTTGATGGGTTCCAATATGCAACGCCAAGCAGTGCCTTTGTTGCGCCCTCATGTACCTTTAGTAGCTACCGGAATGGAGAAGGAGGTAGCCAAATATAGCGGGCAGATGATGTTCGCCGCTGAGGATGGTGTGGTAACCTCGGCAACTGGTTCAGAAATCGTGATTGAGGATGATAACGGGGAGAACCATACTTATGGACTACGTAAGTTTGTTAGAACTAATCAGGGTACATGCGTAGATCAGCGTCCAATTGTCGATAGGGGTGAAAGGGTCAAGAAAGGCCAAGTCTTAGTGAATAGCTCTTCAATGGATGGTGGTGAACTTGCCTTGGGGCAGAATATTGTATGTGCATTTATGAGCTGGCAGGGATACAACTATGAGGATGCCATCATCATCAGCAAAAGGCTGGTTAAGGATGATGTTTACGCCTCTATTCATATTGAAAAGCATGAAATAGAAGAGCGTGCTACTAAGCTTGGTCCTGAAGAAATCACCAGGGACATACCTAATGTAAGTGAGGAAAGCTTAAGCAACCTTGGTGAGGAGGGTATTATACGCATTGGGGCTGAGGTGAGGCCTGGCGATATCCTGGTAGGAAAGGTTACCCCTAAGGGTGAAACTGAACCTTCGGCGGAAGAAAAGTTATTGCGGGCTATTTTTGGTGAGAAGACTCGTGAAGTAAAGGATAACTCACTCAAAGTGCTGCCTGGGGAGTGGGGGAGGGTGATTGATACCAAAATTTTCTCCCGGGAAAATAGTGATGAATTGTCGGCGGGGGTAAATAAGCTTGTGCGGGTGTGGGTAGCTCAAAAGAGGAAAATTTCGGTCGGTGACAAGATGTCAGGAAGACATGGCAACAAGGGAGTGGTTTCTATCATACTGCCTGAGGAGGATATGCCATTCTTACCTGATGGCACGCCTGTGGATATCATTCTTAATCCTCTCGGCGTTCCATCCCGCATGAATATTGGGCAGGTCTTGGAGGCTCATTTGGGGTGGGCAAGTTACATACTGGGTTTCAGGGTACTGAATCCGATCTTCGATGGAGCTGATGCTACGACTATCGAGGATGCTTTGGCGAGGGCCTGGATAGCTTGGAAAGCAAGTGCTGTTAACCTCAACTCGAACAATTTCAACGGGGCTGACAAGGAAAAGGTCAGAGTATGGCTTGCCGACCATGGTTTTGATGCTGAGGAGATAATGGGCGAAGGGTATCCGGGAGAAGCCAAGAGGGCCTCCCTTTATTTATGGCTTGAGGATTTGGGTATAAATGCTCGGGATCTGAGTGAGGAAGAGGTGGAGCGAATGGCACAAAGGATTTACCAGGAGCGAAGACTATATCCGCCTAACTTCGGCAAAATGGAGCTTCGAGATGGCAGGACCGGTGAGCCATTTGACCAGCCGATAACCGTAGGCAATATCTACATGATGAAACTAATACATCTTGTTGAAGACAAAGTACATGCTCGTTCCGTTGGCCCATATTCGCTCATCACCCAACAACCTCTGGGTGGGAAGGCGCAGTTTGGTGGGCAGAGGTTTGGTGAGATGGAGGTATGGGCATTAGAGGCTTATGGTGCCGCTCACATGCTGCAAGAAATGCTTACCGTTAAGTCGGATGATATAACCGGCCGGTGGGAAGCTTACGAGGCTATTGTCAAAAACGAGGACATTAAAAATCATGGCATTCCAGAAGCGTGCAAAGTCCTATTTATGGAATTACGTAGCATGGGTTTTGCCGTTGAGTTGCTAAATGAAGAACAGGAAAAAATAAATTTCTTTGCTGATATCAAGCCGAAGCTTAAAGCTGGATTACAAGTATAGAGGTGACCCTTGCCACCCATCCCTTTATCTGGCGAGGGATGTGAGGTTATAAGAGAGATGGCACAGTTTGATGACGTGAATGCTATTCAAATAAGTCTCGCCTCTCCAGAACAAATCAGGAGTTGGTCTCATGGTGAGGTGACCAAAGCGGAGACGATAAATTACCGCACTTTGAAGCCAGAACGGGATGGTCTGTTTTGTGAGAGGATTTTTGGCCCTACCAAGGATTACGAGTGCCATTGTGGCAAATACAGGAAGATGCGGTATAAAGGCGTTATTTGTGACAAATGTGGCGTTGAGGTGGCTCATTCCAGCGTGCGCAGGGAGAGGATGGGGCACATCGAGTTAGCAGCACCAGTTATCCATATCTGGTTTTTGAAATTAGTGCCTAGTCGGCTTGGACTTCTTCTCGATATGTCTCTGAAAGATTTGGAATCGGTCATATACTTTGCTCGATATATCGTTACCTCAGTCAATGAGGAAGCTCGCCAGCAGAAGATTCACACACTTGAAGAAGAAGCAGCTTCGGGAATGTCTGCAGGGGAGGATTATATAGGCAAGAAGTCTGAGGAATTGCAACAGATGAAAGGCCTTCAGCCATTGAAGCTGCTCAATGAGGAGGAATACCGAGAGCTTAAGGAAAAGTCTGGTGATGTTTTTGAGGCTGGCATGGGCGCTGAAGCCATCTTGGAGGTTGTGAGGAAAGTTGACGTAGAGAAGCTGCATCAGCGACTCTTGGAAGAAGTGCGCACTGCTACTGGGCAGCATTATAATAAGGTTAGCAAAAGGCTACAGTTTGTCGAAGCACTTAGGCTTAGCGAAAACAAGCCTGAATGGATGGTTTTGACCGTACTTCCTGTGTTGCCTCCAGCGCTTCGGCCTGTAGTTCAGCTAGACGGTGGTCGTTTCGTCATTAGTGACCTTAATGACCTCTATCGGCGTGTTATTAATCGTAACAATCGTCTCCGTCGTCTTATAGGTCTAGGTGCACCTGAAGCCATTATTCGTAATGAAAAGCGCATGCTGCAGGAAGCTGTTGATGCCCTCATTGATAATGGACGAAGGGGGCGGGTAGTTACCACCGGCAATAATCACGCCTTGAAATCTCTAGCTGCTATGTTAGCAGGGAAGCAAGGACGGTTTCGACAGAATCTTTTGGGAAAGAGGGTGGATTATAGTGGTCGTTCTGTCATTGTTGTTGGGCCTGAACTCAAGCTTCATCAATGTGGTTTGCCTCGCCATGTGGCCCTAGAGTTATTTAAACCCTTTGTGATACATAAGCTTATAGAGAACGGTTACGCCAACAGTGTGAAGGTGGCTCGGCGCCAAGTAGAGAGGGCGAGGCCTGAGGTTTGGGAGCTACTCAGTGAGGTAGTCAAGGAACGCCCGGTATTGCTCAATCGCGCTCCTACGTTGCATCGCTTGAGTATTCAGGCTTTTGAGCCTGTTTTGATTGATGGTGATGCCTTTCAGCTCCATCCACTGGTTTGTGCTGCCTTCAATGCTGATTTTGACGGTGACCAGATGGCAGTTCATGTGCCATTGTCTAAGGCAGCAGTAAAGGAAGCTAGGGAACATATGCTCAGCATTCATAATACGCTGCAACCAAGTAGTGGCAAGCCGGTTGCGGTACCTAGCTTGGATATGGTTCTTGGCTGCTATTATCTCACTATCATTAAGCCTAAAGCTAAAGGAGAAGGGAAGGCCTTCAGCAATTTTGAGCAGGCTAGACTGGCTTATGAATCCGGTGTTATTGAGCTTGGCGCTGATATTGAGGTGCGAGATAAAGGTAAGCGGATAAAGACTAGTGTGGGACGTATTCTATTTAATGATGCTTTGCCTCCGCAACTTCGTTTTTACAATGAAGTAGCAGATAAAGCTGCCATAAGATCTCTGGTATCTGACTGTGTTCGTTTGTTAGGCAATGAGACCACTGCTGTAGTCCTTGATAATCTAAAGCAGTTGGGCTTCTATTATGCCACAAAATCAGGGATTTCCATAGCCATGAATGACATTGATGAGCCGCCAAGCAAATCGGAAATTCTTGTAGAGGCTGATAGGTTGATTAGTGTTGCTGAAGATCAATTTGACCGTGGTCTTATCACTGAGGACGAGAGATATGAGAATGCAGTTCAAGTATGGATGGAGGCCACAGATAAGGTTACCGATGATATATCACAATCCTTAGACCGTTATGGCCCTATCTACATGATGGCTACATCAGGGGCAAAGGGCAACATCGCTCAGATCAGGCAGATGGCGGGAATGCGTGGACTGATGACCGACCCCTCTGGGAAGATAATAGACTTTCCTATCAGGGCAAGCTTTCGAGATGGACTGTCGCCTATGGAATATTTCATTTCTACTCATGGTGCCCGCAAAGGATTAGCTGACACTGCCTTAAGAACATCGAATAGCGGCTATCTTACTCGACGTCTCATAGACGTGGCCCAAGATGTTATTGTTACTAAAGAGGACTGTGGCACTACTGAAGGGATATGGATAACAGAAGGGGTCACTGGAGGCTCTTCGCCTTCATTCAGCGAGCGGATCATTGGTTATCTGGCAGCAGGCAATATTACTGACCCGCAGACCGGTGAGATTATCGTCGAGCGCAATGAGGAAATTGATGAAGAAAAGACGCAGCGAATTGTTGAGGCGGGCATTAGTGGAGTCTATGTAAGATCGCCCCTTAGCTGTCGCTCTCCATTTGGTGTTTGCCAGTATTGCTACGGTAGAGACCTGGCTAGAAGACATTTGGTCAAGCTTGGCACTGCGGTAGGTATCATTGCTGCTCAGAGCATTGGCGAACCAGGCACTCAGCTCACCTTGCGCACTTTTCATACAGGTGGTGTAGTGGGCACTGACATTACCAGTGGACTGCCTCGTGTGGAGGAACTTTTTGAGGCTAGGACACCGAAGAGTAGTGCCACCGTTTCTGATATTGATGGCGATGTTGATGTGATTGGTACGGAAGAGGGAAGGATAGTCAAGGTCACCAGCTCTGAGTTTTATCTAGATGAATATGTATTACCACCGGGAGCGAGGGTGGTAGTGAGCGATGGACAGGCAGTTGGTGTTGGCAGCGTTTTGTTTTACCCTGCTTCCTCCGAGGAAATTGAGGAGCGGTTGCCTGAAATAGTACAGGAACAGCCTGTGGTAGCCAGAGTTGCCGGTCAGGCCATTGTTGAAAACAGTCGTGTTCATATCAGGTATGAGGAAAGGGAAGAGAGAGAACATACTATTCCACATGGTGCACAATTGCTGGTTAAGTCCGGAGACAGAGTTAAGGTAGGCCAACAACTTACTGAAGGCGTGGTCAACCCACATGATTTGTTGCGTATTATGGGGAAGGAAGCGACGCAGCAGTATTTAGTTGACGAGATACAAAAAGTATATTCCTCTCAAGGAGTGGAAATACATGATAAACATATTGCCATTATTATTCGTCAGATGCTGAGAAAAGTGAAGATTGCTTCCTCGGGTGACACAGAATTGTTGCCGGCTGAGTTTGTTGACCGCTTTGATTACGAAGACATTACTGAGAGGGTGCTGGCTGAAGGCGGTGAACCGGCAACGGCTCAAGCTGTTCTTCTTGGGGTGACGAGGGCTAGCTTAAGTAAGGATAGCTGGTTGGCTGCTGCTTCTTTTCAGGAGACTGGGCGTGTTCTTGCTGATGCGGCGATCAAAGGCAAAATGGATAAACTCCGTGGACTTAAGGAGAACGTCATCCTTGGTAAGCTTATCCCGTCTCAAATACTGACTGATGAGGAGTCAAGCCTGCAATTAGATAATAGTTCAGCCAGCCTTCTGTCATCCTGACCCTGAAGGAACTGAGCGGGAAGCAGCTAGATGCTTCGGGGATTATTCACCGCGCGCAGGAATGGCAGGGGATACAAATGGAGAGTAATATGCGGGTGGTTTCAGGCAAACCAAATACTGAGGATGTACCTGTTGATTTAAGCCTTCGTCCTAGGCGCCTTAATGAATTTGTAGGCCAGGAAAAAGTTAAAGATAACCTAAGAATAGCCATTCTAGCTGCTCAGGGAAGACACGAAACATTAGACCATATTATTCTTTATGGTCCTCCTGGTCTGGGGAAGACTACTCTTGCTCACATCATTGCTGCCGAGATGGGAGTCAACATCAAAATCAGCTCAGGGCCAGCGATACAGCGCCCTGGAGATTTAGCAGCCATTATTGCCAACTTACGTGGGGCAGATGTTCTCTTTATTGATGAGATTCATCGTCTTAGTCATACAGTGGAGGAAAAACTCTATCCAGCGATGGAGGAGTTTGTGTTTGACATCTTTCTAGGGAAGGGTCCGGCAGCCCGGAGCTTACGGTTGAATTTGCCTCATTTCACTTTGATTGGAGCCACCACGAGGTTCGCTTTGTTAAGCCCTCCCCTTCGAGATAGATTTGGAGCCACATACCACCTCGATTTCTATGATGTGACAGCTATCGAAATGATCCTAAAGCGTGCTGCGGCTATTCTTAAGGTGTCGGTGGAGGATGAGGGGTTTGTTGAAATTGCTGAGCGTGCTAGAGGCACCCCCCGGGTGGCTAATCGTCTGCTGAAGCGACTGCGGGATTATGCTCAGGTTATGGCTGATGGTGTGATCACTAAGGAACTGGCTCTAGAGGGGCTTTCAAAACTTGAAGTGGACTCTGTAGGCTTGGATGAGGTGGACCATAGGCTACTCCGTACTATAATTGACAAATTCGACGGTGGTCCTGTAGGGCTGGATACCATCGCTGCCTCTATTAGCGAAGATGCTGATACTATCATGGATGTTTATGAGCCTTACCTCCTCCAGTTGGGCTTCTTGGAACGTACACCCCGCGGCAGGGTAGCTACCAGGCTCGCTTATGAGCATTTGGTCTTGCCTTATAAGAGAGACTCTCAACCCCAAGCAAGCTTATGGGGACAGGAGTGAGCTTGGGCTTCTTTTCTAGTCTCTGGTTATGCCCTGGATTGCAGCCATGCTGGGCTAGCGACAACAAGCAGCGAAATAACTAATACCAGCCAACCCCAAAACCCAATGGCTCTACTGCCGGCTAAAGCTACCGAGACGAAGACTACACTTACTGGGATTAGTAGAGTAGCAATTTTGCACCAGCGTTGCCTTACTCGAGTGAATGTGAAGGTTGCCACGGCCAGGACAAGAAAACTAGTGACTATCCAAGGAACGTTTGGCTGCAGTCGTGTCAGATGTACGTTGGCTTTCAGGAATTCATCTCCTGCGCCTAGAGCTAGCAGCCAAGCGCATGCTACAGGCAGTGGAGCTAGCATTAGCGACACATAAAGCCAGTCGCGGCTTGCGGTTTGTTTTACTATATAAGCGACGGTAAACAAGGCCAAAGGCAGATAGGCAAGTGCTGCCAACCAGGTCCAGCCCTGGGGCAGGTAGATTAATAGAGCACCGGTGACTATTACCGGCAACAGATAATAGCCTAGCCAAGGGAAAAACCATACCGGCTGGTTATGGCACCAGCCATAAATCACTGTACAGGCAATGACTATCACCGTGATTGATGTCCAGAAGATGTTTTGC
>Ga0315545_1001545_pt1 | contig 22151 bp, 16 predicted proteins | sample SalMarSW160210MG_FD_203096 | JGI IMG/M metagenome (GOLD analysis project Ga0315545, IMG submission 203096) | Salt marsh sediment microbial communities from the Plum Island Ecosystem LTER, Massachusetts, United States - Salt Marsh Sediment SW1602-10 ...
ACGTTCTGGCATGGTTATTGCTGTAATTGATCCAATTGTTAAGCAGTTACGCAATTGAGTTGATGACTTATTATTTTCGTGATAATAGCCCAGCAAAAGCTTTCCTAAACCTGACGATTTGGAGGTGTTAACCTGTTGACATAGCTCGTAGCACAGAGATGCTGGAGATGAATGAAAAAAATCTTTATTAAATCCAGTATCTCTCCGAGGCGTAGAATCTACCCTCCGGCCTGTAAGCCCTACGGGCTGGAAGCGGAGCCGGAGGCCAGAGGCCTGCATTTAGAACCACGTGTTAACTATTTGGCGACATTTGAAATGGGGAGATTATTGCAATGAGAGCAAGCAAAATATTTTTAACTGTATTCACAGCTGTCATCCTGTTCTGGCCTCAAATTTCATTTGCTGTAATGAGCAACGAGGATATGCTGAAAAAGCTCAATGAACTGAGCATCACAATTCAAAAGCAACAAAGAGAAATAGAAATTTTAAGACAGGAGTTGAAAAATCAGCAAAACCGAATAGATAAAGTCCAAGAAACTCAGCATGAAGAAGTGAAAAAAGAAGTAAAGGCCGCAACAGAAGAAAAATCAAAAGAGTGGAGTGCTAAAATTCCAAAATGGATAAAAAATACAAAGCTATCCGGAGATCTGAGACTCCGTTACGAAGGAAGATACAACATGGAGGAAAAACAGGTTGATGGGTCCAAAAAAGATTTGCCGACTCGTGATAGATACCGAATCAGGGCGCGGCTTTTTTTTGATAGTAAAATCACCGATGAAATTGGCACTCATTTCATGATCTGCACCAACCAGGACGAACACAGGGAGGCCACCACCACCAACCAGACTTTTTCAGATGATTTCAACGACAAGGGGATCTATCTCCACAGGGCCTATGCTGTTTATAAACCAAACTGGCTTAATGGACTGGAACTAACGGCCGGCAAATTCAAAAACACTTTTTTAAATACCAGAAATATGTGGGATCCTGATGTTAACCCCGAAGGTATTTATGAGCGTTACCAGTACCAGGGATGGAAAAACTTCAAGCCCTTTATCCACCTGGGTCAGATGGTGGTAAACGAAGTGAAAAAGGAGACGGACGACGCAGCCCTCTACATTAACCAGCTCGGATTTGACTGGAACCTGGGAAAGGTAAAGTGGACCCTTGCCGGCAGTTACACGGATTGGGCCAACACCCATAACAGCAAGTATCTCAATGTAGCAGAGTATAAGGGGGGCGGCGGCAATACATTTGTCACTGATCCTTCCGACCCGACAAAGCTGAAATACGTATACGACTACAACCTGTGGGAAGGGATTACATTTGTCAAATTCAAGTTATGGGATATCCCCACAACGCTCACTTTTGACTATATCGTAAACACCGCAGACCATGTGCCCAGCGATCATGACACGGCATATTATGCGGGCTTTCAGCTTGGAGATACCAAAAAAAAAGGAGACTGGTTTCTCAGATACTATTACGCCCGGATAGAAAATGATGCGGTGATCGGATCGATGAACGATCAGGATTTTTACGGTGCAAACCGGAAAGGCCACAAAATAAGGGCAAGATACATGCTCTATGATCAAGTCCATTTCACCACAAGCTATTTCCACACGGATAATTTGAATAGTTGGGATACCAGTTCCGACGATTTTGACAAACAAAAGTCCAGAGAACAGGAAGACAGACTCCAGTGTGATTTTGGTTTTACGTTTTAGTTAAACAGGTAACCGTTCACGGGTTCAGAGGTTCACGTTCGGGTTTTTTTCAGGATCGAATCCTTCCCCAATATTGCGCGCGATTCAGATTTGTGAGGTGAACCGACGATTTCTGAACCTTTGAACCTCTGAACCCTGAACCCGTAACCGGTTACAATTTCTTTTAGTATGTTATGAGAACTTATGACTGACGAGTTACATCATATATCGCCTGTTTTTGCGCCGTTAATCTTTTAATGATAAACCAGCCCAAATATATTAACAGGATTGACAATACAAACCATAAACCGGCTCTGACAAAAAACGCTTCTCCGTTTAACCCCCTAAGCTTAAAAACATATTCCCTTCCGAAAAGTGTCATAAGATTCTCAAGATTGTATGCCTCATTAACATAAGCGAAAAAAGAAAAAACAGGCAATAACCGGGTCACGAGACTGATTAAAAATCCTTCAAGAAAATAGTCCCAATAGACTTGATTCAGTTTTGCCTGGTCTATGTTTTTGGCAAGGAGTTTGGCTTTCTCCGAGTCATCCCATTTTAATGCCTCCCGCCGAATATTATACCAGTGTTCAAACTCCTTTTTTAATTCCTGGTATCGCCTGGTTTTGAATACGCGGGTCAAAATTCTCGTTATAACCACCGTAAGAAATGCGATTATGAATATGGTGAAGGCCGGACCCAGAGCATTGAGAGGGGCGAATACCGCATCAAGAAGACTTGCGACATAATGAAAAAAATCTATAATTTTAAACCATACAATATCTAAGAAGTCTTCCATGGTATATACTGCTTGTCATAACTTGTTTATATCCAGATCTCAATTTTGAAAAAGCGAAAAAAGAGAAAGAAGAGAACCACTGCTAATGCAATCTTCAGAGTTCTCTCACTAAAAAGCTTCTGAGCACGGCTTCCAAGCATTCCCCCAACAAAACCGCCAATGATAATGGCAATGAAAATATACGGATCAGGCCAATATTGATTCATCACATAGCCGATGAAAGAACCGATACTGGAAAAGCATGTCCCAATAAGGGCAATGGGCACAGCAACATACATGGGCAGAGCAGCAATTGTTGTCATGATAGGAACCAGCAGGAAACCTCCGCCGATACCGAATGACCTGGCAACGACACCGACAAACAGACCGATAATTCCGAAGAGAAGCGGGTTGATTTTGAAATCTTCACCCCAGAACTTAAACCGATAATCGGTGATGCCTGTCTTGATCGGCTCGATTCTGCCCATTATGGCGGAACGCCTTTCAGTTTTAGCTCTTGCTACTTCTTCATTGAACTTTTTCACCATGGCCTTGATGGCCTTCCTCTTTTCCATTACCTTTGGGGTTAGTTCATATAGTGTTCTGATACCCATAAGCACAACCAGAATGGCCAGCCATTCCTTATATGATTTCATCGGCAGAAATTGGGTCGCATACTTTCCCAGCCATATAGCACCGATTAAAATGCCTGCACCAAAGGAGAGGCCGATAGGCCATGCCACACGTTTTTCAACAACCGCGTACCGGTAAAAAGACCCGAAAGGAGAGAACAAAGTCAACCCCACGTTTGATGAGCGAAGTACGTTGGCAGCATTAATTCCGATAGGACCCATGGTATTTACAACCATGACCTGGTACGCCGACATGAGCATGCCGCCGGCCGCGCCGATCATAGAAAACCAGGCACCCACAATAATGGCGCCAATTATAATCCATATCGGGTTCATGTAACGGCCACCTCTTTTCAGCCAGAAACCCTTTGGCGACAAATTATAAGACCCAATCTTGGCACCGTTTATATGAACATCGAACTTGTAATTGGGAGGTGTATGTCGAAAAGACTTAAAAGAGGCTTTAAATTTTCCTGTTGCTTTGTCCAGGTCGATTGACGTTCCCTTATCCCAATAATTCCCGGACGTGCCGTAATTCCCCATAACACTCCGTGCAAAGATTACGATCTTGCCTACTTTTGTCCTTTCTTTGGTAACGGTATTAATACCGTATTCGCTTTCATGCAGGAACTTAAAAAAATTCCACTGCTCTTTGGTATTCAAATCCGGTAACATGCTTTTGGCTTCAGCATCCATCTCGTCAAACGTTGATAACTTGAACCGTGTGGTCGAATAAATTCCATCCATAAAAGACGGGCCGCCAAATTTCTTATCAACTTTCTTGCCAAACTTATCCGGCTGGGTTGTCACCATATAGTAAAAAACAGGAACGCTTGTATCATTATTAAAACCGTTCTTCTCGCCCTCTTTTTTAAACCTTTTCGTCTCATGTACACCCTTTGTATCTTCAGGTGCAAAGGTCTTTTGAGAGGAAATAGCAATATAGAGGTCCTGACCGGGATCGATGGAGCCTTCTATGGTCACCATATCGCCGGCCCGGTATTCCGATGCGGAAATGGTGGCAGCAGGACTACAACTGCCTGAACTTACTGAAATAAAGATCAACATTATTGATAATAATACTGCCAAAAACAAAGCCTTTTTCATTATCCCCCTCCTTTTATTGATTTTTGAAACAATACGTTCGGCAAAAGGGTCTAAAATTTGATTTCGTTCTTTGAAAAACTATGTTTTATTTTTTTGGCTGACGCCCTCTATTTTTGTTTTTATAATTGATGATCGTTGTGATATTGATCCTGTATTTAAAAAGTCTGTGGTTTTGTGCTTTTTTAAAATCCAAACCCATACTTTGTCAATGGAATCTTCGGTTCTCCGGTTAAGTCTTTGATATTATAGATACTTTTTCAAAAAAAGTTTATACGGGTTTAAGCTAATATGAATAAGCGGAGGTAACGTCCCTGATAGAGTAATAAAGGAGACAGATGATGGATACAGCATGTTTTAAATCAAGGGCCATGATATACCAATTTCTTTCCACCTTGTACCGCGACGAAATACCTCTAGAGCTGATAGCCGCTATGCAGAAAGACGAGTTTCTTGATGGGCTGTTAGAATCCGTAAAAGGGTGCGGGTTCATGGATCTTATGAGCGGGTCCGAGGGTATGAGTTCGTTTTTAAAGCGCAGTGACGCAGAAAAACTCTACAAGGAGCTAAGCTACGATTATGCCGATCTTTTTCTAAACGCCGGTCAACACCCTGTCTTTCCATATGAATCTGTCCACGTAACCCAAGAACCGGTGGTGATGCAGAAACCGGTCTTTGAACTGAGAGCGTTTTTCCGTAAGGCCGGTGTGCATAAATCTCCCGAATATAAAGATCTTGAAGAACATATCGCGGTGGAGATGGAATTCATCCGTTACCTCCTTGAGAAAGGCAAGGAAGATCTGTACAAGGATTTCTTTAAAAATAAATACTTGAAGTGGGTGGTCTCCTTTTGTGATCAACTGGAAGCATCTGCTCAAACCGACTTCTACCAGGCTTTGGCCCTTTTCACACGGGGAGCGCTGATGTGTGAAAATATGAGGATAGACGGCTTTCCCCGGGGCGAGGAGACCGCCCGGAAATTAGTGGGGTCGATAGAAACACTTAACCTCGATCCGGCTTACGTTATCCTGACCCAGAGTACTGTCGATCCGGAGCCGGACAAAAAGATCCTCACCCATTGCTATACCTGCGGTGGGCTCTGCGGTATGACGGCCAAGTTGAAGGACGGCATCCTCATCGGCACCTCCGGTCTTACCGGCGATCCCAAGGGCGGAGGCAGGCTGTGCCCCAAAGGCGGCTCAGCACCTAAACATCTTTACTCTCCATACCGGCTTAAGGCTCCTCTCATCAAAGAGAACGGTCGTTTTCGCAAGGCTACCTGGGATGAAGCCCTGGACAGGGTGGCGGAAGGTATTAAAAACACTGAACCGGGCAAGCTCGGATATTTTAGAGGTAACGACTTTGTAAACTGGATCCACGAGGCCCTTTTCGACCATCTGGGATGTCCCAAGACCACCCATCGGCCCATGTGTGACAATGCCAGTCGCATGGCCAACGAACATAACCTGAACGACAAAAGGCCCTGGATAAACTATCAGGATTCCGAATATATCATTCACTTCGGCATGAACGAGTTTGCCAGCTCCTATGGTCAACGCAAGACTGCGCAACTGAAAGCCGTTCTCAAAAGGGGCGCTAAGCTCGTTGTTTTCGATCCCAGGAGGTCCGAAACCGCAGCCGCAGCCACCGAATGGATACCCATAAATCCGGCAACCGACGGTGCAGTTGCCATGGCCATGTGCCATGTAATTATCGAAAATGACCTGTACGATAAAGCGTTTGTAAAAAGTTGGACATATGGATTTGATGAGTTCAAAAAGAGGGTTATGGGCCAAGAGGACAGTGTTGCCCGAACTCCGAAGTGGGCTGCAAAAATTAGCAGTGTGCCTGCTGAAACCATAGAGCGTATCGCCATTGAATTTGCCAGGGCCAAAAACAAGGGAGCTTTATCCTGGACAGGAGTGGCACAGGTTCCCAACGGTATGTACGGTACGGCCGCGCTCCAGGCCCTCAACGGCCTTTGCGGCACTTTCGATGCACCCGGGGGACCCTCTCTCCCATTCAAAAGAAAACTCAAATCCGCATGGGGAGAAGGGCAGCAGAAGCCGCCAAAGGGATCTGCACCCAAGCTTAACAAATTTGACATGTGGACGGGCTGGGCGCCGGCGCATTTATTGGCTGACGTAGAAGCTGGAAAACTCAAAGGGATGATTATCTATTTCGGCGACCCGTTGCTCTCCTGGGGAAATCAGACGGCTATTACAAAGGCTATGGAAAAAATAGAGTTTAAGGCGGTTATCGATGCTTACATGTGCAACAGCGCCCTTTTGTGTGACGTGGTTCTCCCGGACGCCACCTGGCTGGAGCAAAGCCAGGTGAAGCCTGACTGGCTTTACGAGGCTTTTATCGCCTACTATGCCGAGATTGTGGCGCCCATGTACGATGCGAAGCCCATGTGGGAGATAACGGTTCAATTAGCCGGAAGACTTAATCTGGGCCAGTACTTTCCATGGCGCAATATTGAAGATGCTTTCAGAAATCAGATGGCCGGTACCCCCTGGTCTTTTGAGGAACTGAAAGAAAAAGGGTTCATCATTACCGATGAGGCCGAGTATTACAAATACAAAAAGTGGGGCAGTATGAATCCACCCCATGGATACAGTTCCTCCGGAAACAGCAAAACCGGAAAGTATAATTTCCTCAACCCCGTGGCCCGGGACAAGGGAATAGATGCGCTTCCCGACTACAAGAAACCTGAAAAGGATCTCCAACCTGACACGGAGTATCCATTTATCTTCGGAAATTTCCGTGTGTTTGAACACGAACACTCTTCCACTTTCAGCAACTATCAACTGATGAAAATGCGCGGTACAAATCCCCTGTGGATGAATACGCTGGATGCCCGGAAACTTGGAATCGCCGAAGATGATACAGTCAAACTCAAGTCTCCTTGGGGTGAAGTGGAAATGACCGTCAAACCCACATGGTTCATCATGCAGGGTGTTCTGGGTTCAGCAGGTGGTTTTGGCCATATCCGCGGCCTGGAAGGTGATCCCAAGTATCCACAGTTCGGTGGGGTCAACACGCCGGGTAATATCATGAAACCCAACACCACTGAAAATGTTGGAGGTACCCCTTTGCTTAAATATATCAAAACTAAAGTTGAAAAAATATAATCCAGGGACATAAGAAAGAGATTGACGCCAGAGCGCTGGCCTGCCATACACCGGTACTTAAGCAGGAATTGTTATGGAATCGTTCGATTTTACAGAATATCTTTATTTTCAGGCACACAATATATGGTAACTTGGTTTAATAAAACACAATATGTTCTAATTCGGCATAATTATATATAATTGTGCTTGACATAGATCATTTAGAAGCCCATGATACAAAAAAGAACTACCGCGTGACGATCTGAAAAAGATGCTTGACATTTTAAAAACCGGTTGTTAAAGAAATTTGTAGTTCTCTACCTGTGTGTTTGCAGGTAGCTATTTAAATTGTTTAATCGTGTGGGAACCCATTTGCTCTTTGGGTTCCGTTGGGCACGGAAAGGAGGTGAACCGGAAAAAATAAAAACGGAAATTATTAGGTAATTATTAGGTTAACGGTTTTATTTCAAATCATTAAGGAGGAAAATTAAGATGAAAAAATTTATTGTACTTTTAGCTGCATTTGCCATGGTTCTCGGATTTACAGCTACAGCCATGGCTGACGCAACTTTGTACGGCAGCGCTCGTTTCGACACTTTCTGGCATGATCAGAATGAGGAATTTGCCAACCAGTCTGACTACGACGATGACCAGGATCTGGAATGGCAGATGGGAAAGCTGTCCCGCTTCGGTGTCAATTTTAAACAGGGTGACATTACCGGCAAGTTCGAAGTCGATGCAAGGGCCGGCCAGTTAGGTTCAATGGATACTGAAGATGGTTCCGGTTCATCCTATCATGGCAATATCAGACTGCGTCACCTCTGGGGTGCATGGAATTTTGGTAAAGGCGAGCTTTGTATCGGCCACAGGCATTCTTTGTATACCTACTACGTCAGTCAATTTGGTAACGATGCCGGCGCCGGTTTGGCACATTTCGGCGGTTATAATTTAAGGTATTTCCGGGCTTCCCAGATTCGCCTGACCTATGGCAATTTAAAGATCGCTTTTCTGACCCCCGATACAAGCTACAAACCCATTGATATAACTACTGCTACTGGCGCCGAGATAGGAGTAGTAGATGCAGATACGACATTTCCCAGGATTGAGGCCGCCTACACCCTGAAACTGGAACCGGTTACACTTGATTTTATGGCCGGCTATCAGAGCTTTGAGGTCACAGTCGATGATGGGAGTGGGGGAACAAATGATGAAGACATTAACTCTTTTGTTGGGCTTGTAAAAGCCACTACCAATTTCGGCCCTCTTTATGTGAAAGGTTTGCTCAGGTACGCGCAGAACGGCGGCAATTACGGTGTTTGGACCAGGGTCGAGGAAAGGGCCGCGTGGCAGGACGGAGATGTCGAGGATGTCACAGCTTGGGGCTATGGCTTTGCTATGGGATATAAAATTTCCGATATGTATACAGTTGAAGCCGCCATTGCAGGGACTGAGGCTAAAAATAGGGATTTACCCGGCAATCCGGAAGACGATATGAAGGCTTACGGTTTGCTGTGCAAAATCACCCCTGCACCGGGGGTAACCATCCAGCCTGAAATTGTGCTGGTTGATGACGGTGAAACTGATTTTGCATGGAGGAAAAATAGTTCTCCTACTCCTGGTGATAAGGACGAGGGTGAGGAGCTCAGAGTCGGTGTGTTCTGGAAGATCGACTTTAAGTAATCCTGTGATAACAGGTTAACCTTCAACAAAAAAGACCCGGAGCGGCAATGCTCCGGGTTTTTTTTTGACAATAACCCGCATTATTGCAGCTCATACGCAATGACCTTGCTTTTGGCGTCAGTCAACACGACGGATCCGGTTTTGATGACAAGGGCAGCGACCAGTTCATCATTCCCGTCATTGTCGAAATCTCCGATGGCAAAATCACTGAAATAGCCTGTAAGCTTGCGGGTTCTCCAATGAACGGCAAGCCCGATTTCGTCCCAGGAACGGACTTCGATTTCACCCTGGGTTAACGTTCGGTATGAGATCAGCTCGCTGAGCGTGTGATTCTTAATGGTGATCACTTCATTTTTTCCATCCCCAGTAATGTCCATGATAACGATGCGCATGGGATAGTAATCTTTTTCTTGAAATTCGGATGTCAGGTCGGAAGTAACAAAATATTCCATCCTCCTCCCGGAATGTTCTTTATCTTTCCATCTCTCTTTTCCTGACTGTGTGGATATCCGCAGGTAATCGAGGTCATTATACGTTACGATTACTTCGGTGTCGTCGTTCCTGGCATTTCCGAGGGCAAAGCCCATTACATTGGTCCGCCGGGGATGCATCACTTTATCGGCAGACACGTATCCGGAATTTTCCCAGATCATTTCATAGATTTGACCGGTAAAAGGGCTGGAGGTTTTTTGACGCTGTCCGAGCAGAATTTGGCCCCGCTCCAGGTGGTCAACAACCCTAAAGTACCAGCGACTGTTGGTGACAATTTCGGTATAGGTCTGCCCGTTGAATTCCAGTACGAATGAATTGACCATAGTTCTGTGGGGATTCAGACTTGATACGAAAATCTCCGGGTACCCGTTGGCATTGATATCTGCCACGTCAACACCGATTAAATTATCAAGATGGCGCTCTGCAATGGTCTTTACTTTAAAGAACCGCTTTTTTTCAAACCGGTAGACCTCCACAGCATGCTCTGTTATAATAACAGTTTCTTGCTTGCCGTCGCTGTCGATATCTCCTATGGCAATGCCGTTTATCCGGTGCTTGATACTCCTGCTTCTCCAGAATTGAGCCGATTTGCTGCGGGCCGCTTGGGAGGCCAGAAATGCCAGGCCGGGGGCGGGTCGTTGGGTTTCCTGCGTGTCAACGTCTTGAAATCCGCCGGCAAACAATTTTTCCGGGTGTATTCGAACATCGGTTTGATCTTCCGGGGTTTGAGTCTGTGGAATCTGTGACGTGACAATAACTTTCCGGGCCGGCATGGCCCGGCCAAACACTTTCTCATTTATATCCGTGGCAAAAAGGTCGATTTTGGGGATTACCTCGTCCATTCCCTGACTCTGGTTGAAAAAGGTCAAAACAGGTTTGGCCCCTGAAACATCCACCATTTTGGCATCGATACTCACGCTTTCTCCGAAAACCGTAAGGCTGCCGAAAAGAACGTAATCCACACCCAGACGGCTTCCGATTTCCCGCGCCTTGCTTTCATTAATCGGGGGTAAAACCGTTTTGAGAACCTTGGCGATCTCTTCACGGCATAATACGGAAACCTTGTCTTCTACGTAAAGCCGGGAGGTGAGCATATCGACAATGCCGTCTCTTAAAAACGACAAATCCTTTTCAGCATTGACTTTAAAGGGCACTATCGCAACCCGGTTGACTTTGCCAAACGCCGATTGAGGACTGCCGAAAATCATGACAAGGAGCATTAAACTAATCAAAAAACGGTTTAAGGTTGCCTTTCGTGTTGTTTTCAAAAAATCCCCCTTTATTTCTTATACTGTCTGTATTATTTAATCTCCTGTTTTTAGTAATTCGGTATCAAGTATCGAACATTTCCGATGAATCGGTATTTCCGCATCGCTCCAAGAAATATCCGGTCATATGGCTGTAATCGGCAGTGGCTGCAAATGTGATATTGGAATGGTTTCAATAACTGACGGCGTATATGCTGAAAGAGATAAAATATCACTCACCGGCGGATGTTTAATAATATCAAGAACAATTTCTCGGAGGTCATCTGATATTTCAGACAATCCGGTAAGAGGAAAACTGCGTGGGCCTATATAGGTTTTTTGCGCCAAGAGCGAATACTCAAAAAAGGTCAATCCTACCGCACGACGCTCATTTTTGTTTATACGCAATAATATATGTTCATTCAATTCAATTCCGGTTGCTTTTTCTCCAGGTTCAAATGAAATATAAAGGGTGTCGCTTATCTCGTCATAGTTAAAATTTATTTTTGTCATAATTTTATCCTGTTTCTTTTTGATATGCTGTAACGATATAATTGTTTGGTACAAGTTTACCCATCCTGTCTTCAACAAATCTGAAAAGGACGATAGCCACGATATGTGTATTATCCTCCGCTAATCCATCAAACGCTTTTGTATATCGATATTTTTGAGGATTAAGCGCATCTTGTTTGCGTTTAGCCGAATGAATTGTCTCTTTAAGCTGTTCTTCATAATCTATCATTTCAGGATGGTTATGTATTTCTATAATATGCTTCCATCGCTCCTGTGTCAAATAAATCTCGTTGCCGTAACGGTCACATATTGTAAAACATTTGTCTGAGGTCATATATGTGCCTTCTACTTTCTAACCTTATTTATATTTTCGTGTTTTCAATATTTCGCCTGCCCCGTAGATCCGGAAGATCGTACCGGGGTGCTTTCGTGATGGTTCTTTTTTTACGGCCGATTGATCATAAGCAATTAACATGCAAATATCAGAGGCAACTCGGGGTGTCAATCGCCATTTTTCACACAACGCTCACCAGACCATGGGAAAAATCCTGCTTCAGTTTTTAGTTCAAAGGCAACCTTACCGTAAATGTTACACCTTTTGTTTTGTTTCTTGTGGCTGAAATGGATCCCCCATGAACCTCCACGATCCTTTTGCATATATGCAGACCCAGCCCTGCGCCGCGTTCGTCGCCTGACCGTGACGGATCAACCTGATAAAAACGTTTAAATATGTTCTCAAGGTCGCTTTCAGGAATGCCCATGCCGCTGTCACTGACGTTCAACTCCGCTTCATGGCTGCGTTGGATCAAGGACAGGGTTATGGACTGGGTCTCAGGAGTAAACTTTACCGCATTATCCATAAGGTTGCTCAACAGTTGAAGAATCTTGTGCCTGTCCACAGAAGCAAATACAGTATCACACCGCTCAATAACAAAATGAATATTTTTTCCCTGTGCAATGGGCAGAAAAAAATCATACATCTCCCCTAATAACCCGGCAAGATTTATGCGGCTGATTTTAAGATCATATTTCTTTGCGTCAAAACGGGAAATCAGAAAAAGATCATTAACCATTTTTATCAGATTATCAATCTGCTCAAGACAGTTGTGCAGGGTTTCGCGATAATCGGTCGCATCTCTTTTGCGGGAAACAGCAACTTCAATCTCACCCTTGACAGCGGAAAGCGGATTTCTCAGTTCATGGGAAACATCCGCAGTGAACTGTTTGATTTCATCAAATGAACTCTCGATATTGTCCAGCATGAAGTTAATGGTAAGCGTAAGGTCCCTGATCTCATCCTGACCCGGAGGGAGCGGAAGTCTTTCCGCAAGGTTCTGCGAAGTTATTTTTCTTGTAACAGCGGTTATGTTCCGTAATATTTTCCTGGGTTTTTGTGAAATATACATTCCACAGCAGATACTCAGTAAAAAAACCACGGGAATTGCGCTGAAAATGTTTTGAAGGGAGGTTTCAAGAATCTTATCAGACCGCTTTGTGTTTATAGCCATCTGAGCGACAAACGGCCCCTGATCCTTAAAACCAAATCTTGTTTCATAAATGCGATAGCGTTTTTTTTTCCTGTAATCTACTGTAACGGTGAAGTGCTCTCTTTCTTTTATGCCTTTAGATAAAATTGTTGAAAAATTTTCTGACTCACATAAAATAACCCCGTCAGAAGCCATGACTCTGAAAAAAACCGGATAAAATACACGGTGAGATATGTCTTCAAAGAACTTTTTGCATCCCTTTACTATGTGATTGTCTGCCTCAATTTCTATAATTAATTCTTGTGCCTCATCCTTGAGTATCCTGTCTATCTGTTTTAAAAGATTATGCTGAAGCCTGTAATAAAAAAATAAAGAAAGAATCAGTGAAAGCAGAAGAAGCGCAAACGTATAGGAAACAGTAAGTTTAACATCAAACCGGCTAAAAAATTTAACCTTCAGTTTTGATAACATACCCTACCCCTCTGACCGTATGTATCAGTTTTGTGCTGAAATCTTTATCCACTTTTGCGCGCAGTCTGTTTACATGCACTTCAATAATATTGCTCTGTGTGTCAAAATCATACCCCCAGACACGGTCAAGTATCATCGTTTTTGTGAGTATCTGCCCTGCATTACGCATCATATATTCAAGAAGTTGAAATTCCTTGGCGGTAAGCTCGATTATCTTATCGTTACGCCGGGCCTGCCTCGTAACACGGTCTAAAACAAGATCTGCGATGATCAGCTTCTGCATTTGGTCGCTTGTCTGTCCGCGCCGCAGCACTGCCCTGATCCTTGCCAGAAGCTCTGCAAAAGCAAAGGGCTTGACCAGGTAATCGTCTGCTCCCAGGTCAAGACCATGTATAATATCCTCCTTGTCATCTTTTGCAGTAAGAAAAAGCACAGGGGTTGATACGCCTTTTTGTCTGATAGCCCTAAGGACTTCAAAACCGTTGATTTCAGGAAGCATGACATCCAGAATTATCAAATCATAGATTTCAGTCGTTGCCATGAACAGCCCCTCTTCGCCTCCGGATACGACATCAGCCATAAAACCTTCTTCTGAAAGCCCTTTTTTAATAAAACGCGCTGTTCCTTTATCATCCTCCACAACAAGAATTCGCATGGATGACTCCTCCTTATTGTTTATAAACTTTATCGTTAGAGCTGTTATGGGATTATGTATTCAATAACAAGCATCCGTTCAGTACGTTTCAAACTGTGTTGTAATACATACAGTCCCTTGTGGGTTTGAGCCGTAGCTTTGCTGATTATATATGCTTAAAAGATAATTTTTAAAGTTAAAAAAGATTAATCTTTTTTTAATGTTCCTGTCATCTTTATCTTTTAAGAAAACAACAGTCAACGCTCCTACGTCAAACGGTTAATTTAACGTCTCGGAAATTCTACAACTTCTCGAGAATACATGTTTTTTAATGCAATATGTTTATGCCATCAGAATGGAATGCTGGCCTCCGGCTCGTAGTGCCTACGGCTCGGAGAGAATATTGGGGGTAAAGGTGGAAACAAACCATTTTAATTGTAAAAAACTCCTTTCCTTCAACTTGGTTCAGGACAAGCTCACCCATCATTTTTACCCCGTGAAACTTTTTTCTATTTCACCGGGGCCACTATTCCAATTGGGGCGAAGCCCCTAAGTTCCAGAATTATATTTATGAAAGGTAACATACAATTCCTAATTAGATGACGGCCAACGGTTATCGGTACTGTCCGAGAACAGCCCGGCATTTGCCGAAAACTATTCCGTAGAAAAGATAACAGAAAAAGTCTCAAGACTTTATCGGGGGGTAATTGTCCTTTATCAATCAGAAAATGGCTAATCAAAAAAAATGTTCTCCTCCCTGCTGTCTTCATCCTTTCTTCATCTTGACCTGCTATATTCCAAATCAAGTTCGGCTGGGAAAGTGTGAGCCGTCTTTTTTGTAACCAACTGTGAAATCACATAATTCAGATGAAGGGAAAAGAATATGAGATCCTCATTCCTCCGGTTTTCCAAACCAGCCATCAAGCAGGTGCTCGCATGAATGCGCCGGAGTTTTCCTTGGTCATTCCGGTCTATAATGAAAAAGACAACCTGCCGGAACTCATCGATCGCTGTCTTGCCGCCTGCAAGAAAACCCGCCGTAGTTTTGAGATCATTCTGGTGAATGACGGCAGCAGGGACGGCTCCCGCGACATTATTTCCCGGGCTGCTGAACGCTACCCCGAGGTGGTCGCTGTGATTTTAAACAGAAATTACGGCCAGCACGCAGCGGTGTTTGCCGGTTTGGGCCAAAGCAAAGGTGAGATCGTGGTTACCCTGGATGCCGACCTCCAAAATCCTCCCGAAGAGATCCCCAGGCTGGTACGTGAGATGGACCGCGGCGTCGATGTGGTGGGCACTGTGCGCAAAACCCAGAAGTTTGACGACGAATTGTCTGAGAGAAGGGTATCCTTGAGCTTATGATTTCCGAACCGCAAAAAGTTCCGGTTGTTGGAGGGGGACATCGCTTGGTTCCATGGAATGACCCGCGGATCTCTTTCTTGTTCATTCTTGCGGCCGCCGTATTGGTCCTGATGGGGAATCTCGGCGTATCGCCTCTGTGGGGCTCCGAAGGAAGGTGGGCCTTAATCTGTCGGCATATGTATCGATCCGGCGAGGTGTTCCGCCCTCTCCTTGGTTCCGTTTTTTACTGGGATAAACCTCTGTTGTCATACTGGTTAGTTTTGCCTTTCGCATATATTAATGGGGGGGGGGGGGTAACGGAGGCGGTAGTCAGGCTCCCATCGGTGTTATCCGCGTTCTTGTTACTGTTGCTGACGTTTGACCTTGCCCGTATGTGGTTTGGAACTCGAACAGGGCTTTTGTCAACAGCGATCCTGATGACATCCTATGGATTTGTGTTTTGGGCGCGCAATGCACAAGTCGAGATGCTGAACGCTTTTGTTATCCTTCTCGCAATCTGGTACTTCCTGAAGCACAAATCGGACAGGAGCCACGGATGGCTTTATGTGTTTGGTGTCATTATGGCCATTGGAGCGAACATGAAGGGACTTCCTGCATATGGAGTCCCTATTTTTTCCATCACACTTTTATTGATCGTGCAAAAGGAATGCCCCTCCGCTCTGGTTTGGCGCCATTGTGTTGCAGCGACGGCTTTATCTCTGGCCGTCTATTTCGCCTTGCCATTGGCGGCTACTTATTTCACGGGTACGTGGGCTCCTCTGGAACTGGTGTGGAAAGAGAATGTCGTGAGATTTTTCAATCCCTTCGACCACAAAGGGCCGATATGGACGTATTTCATAAGAATTTTCGACCTGGCGGCCCCCTGGTCGCTGCTTTTGCCCCCTGCCCTGGTGCATTTGTTTCCAAAACTCAGAAAAGACAAGCCAAATGCGACGGAGTTGATTACTCTTCTTGGAGGGGTTTTTGTTTTTTTTACCCTTTCCGGCTCTCGGCGGCCTTATTATTTGCTGCCGATTGTTCCATTTGTTTCCATTTTGGTGGCATATCTTTTGATTGAGTTCTCCAGATGCATGGTCTCTCGCCCGATTGACAGCTTTATCAAAGCCTTTGGTTACTCGCTGGGGATTATCTTAATGATCCCTCTTATTGTTTTTGTGGCCTATCCAGACGTGCTACCAGTCGCGAGCGGCAAGCCATGGTTTGGAGCAATATTGGCGGCCCTGATGTCCGGGGGCATTATAGCTTGCAGTGTATCAAGGCGTGTCGAAGGAATGGTGGTCTCCATGATTGTAGTGTGGTTCATTTATGTCTTCAGTGTAATCCCTTTTTTTGCGCAGCAGGTGAACTTACGGACAAAGGTTGCTGAGGTGAAGTCTTTAGGTAAACCATGCGCCTTTTCACCGAAAATAGACGAACGGGTTCTGTTTTACCTGGATCAGCCGTACAAGGTGTTTTCAGGCGAGGCAGCAGCATATGACTGGGCAGTGAAGAGGGACGGCGTGCTGATTGTCGAAGACAATTTGCTGGATAAGAAAAGGTGGCGGCCCGTGCTTAAATCTCGTACGTGGAGAGCAATCGTGCCCTTGCTGGAACAACATAGGCAAGACATCGGTGATGATGTCCTTATCCTTTCCGACGAAAATACGATCAGGGCTGCCTGCTGGTATTTACAGCGCAACGATGTTCACGTGCTTGGGGACTCCGGCGAACTTGATATGGCTTGAGTTATAAGGATGCAGTCGGTAGATTGCTTGACATGCAATCAGCTGTCGATCTGATAAATCGAAACCGGGGCAAAACAGTGCTGATCGCCAATGGTAAAAATATTTTACGATGGCGGGATCAGCTTCCCCAGCCTGTTTTTCAGGATGAGAGCAGTCCTTCCGGGTATGTGTTCTGGCGGTATTGAAAGATAGCAGTTTATCATTCTTTTCAAGGTTATTTCAATTTGTTATATCATGACAACCGTAACTATTTGTAATATGTTTAATTATTTGGCTCATTGCCGGGGCTGGCTTTATTGCCAGCTTATTGTTTTCGGTTGTTGTGTTTTTTGAATTAATATAATAACCTGTGGAAATTCTGGATAATGTACTGCGATATTCTTTCGCGAAGCAGAAAGCTTTTCTGTTCGACACATCTCATGAATTAAAGACGCCGCTGACCACCATGCGGCTGGCTATCGTGAAGAGAATCGTCGAAATCCACGGTGGGAAGGTAAAGTTTGAGAGCCAACAAGGGTCTTGGACCCGAGTAACGGTCTGCCTGCCCGGGCACCTGGAGATGGCCTCGGCATGAAAAGCGACGGGACAAGCGTACCGCTCAAGAAAAGGGGGTTATTTCAGCCTGTTACTTTTTTTGAGATAGCGCGCCGTTAAGTATCCAAAAGCAATCAGTAAAAATACAACAGCGGGGAGTGTTAATTCATTCTTGTTCGCCGGGAATCCGTACAGCAGATGATTTTTCCATAATAATATAGAATAGCATCCGACGATTGTCCCAAACCATGTTCCGTAATCTTTTCTTATCACCTTGCGCCAGTCATAACGGAATTCGCTCAAAGATTTTCTTATACCGCGAAAATTAGGCAAAAAGCGCGGTACCCTCTTGCAGTATTCTTCATATTCTTTGCCAAATTGCTTTTTCAAATAATTTTCTTCAGTAACCACAATAGAAAGATAAATAAAACTAAATAACGGGATTACTATAAGGTAAACATAGATAGAGCCGTAAATTATTCCCAAGCCTGTTAAGATAAGAAAGTTTCCTATATACATCGGGTTGCGTACATGGGCATAAAAACCTTTTATTACAAGGTTATCAGCATATACGCATCCGTCTTTTCCGCCTCTTTTTATATAAGCAAATCCTATTACCAGAGAGCGGAATATTGTTCCCAATAAAGCAATTATAAATCCTGCTGTTACGACAAATTTATCCAAGGCCTGATTATTTAAGAATAAGCCGGGTTTTGTAAACAGGAGGAAAGATAAAATGAAAACAGGAAAGAAGGCATTGCGGAATTTAAAGAACAGATTTCCGCTTCTGATTAAGAATTTGTGCAGCATAAATCCATATTATTTTATGGCCAGCATTCCGCAGAAATTGTACCATTTAAAGAACGTATCGCATTCTTTAAAACCGTTCTCAAGCAGCAATGTTCTGTTTTCTTCAGGGCGATAGGGAATTAAAATGTTTTCTAAGGCTTCTCTTTTCTGTGCGATTTCCATATCGCCATAACCCTGGCGTCTTTTGAAATCGTAGTAATATTCAATAAATAGCCTGTTAAGTGTGGAATAAATACTCAGAACTTTTTCTATCAGGATTAAACACCCCCCCTCGTTGAGCCCCCCGGCAATGCTTTCAACAACCCTCTTACGCCACAGTGGGCGGATGAACTGGAGTGTAAGATTCATAATAACGACAGATGCGTTATTTACGGGAAGGCTTTTGTTTAAGTCCATGCATATGAATTCATATTTCCTTGAAATACCGTGTTTCTTTAGTTTTTCTTTTGCTTTATCCAGCATATCTTGAGAATAATCGATACCGATGAAGTTTACATCTTCGGGAATTAGTTTATCGAGCGCTATGAAAGTTGTTCCGGTTGAACATCCTAAATCGTAAATGTTAGTTCCTCCTGTTGCAAAATCAGCGGATATTTCTCCAATCATCCTCTGGGCTTCTTGATAAAAAGGGACAGAACGGTTAAGCATATCATCAAAAACTTCAGCGATTTCTTTTTTGAAGTTAAAGTCACCAACCAAATACCTTTTCTTTTTAAAAATCTTATCTTTATTCATTGACATATTTTTTTCGGTATATTCTTTCTACCATTTTCGCGCCTGAATCGCGCTTACAGCTTTGCCATTAAATAGTTTTAATGTCTTCGGCAGGCTTTGATACTCCCCGTCATGGTGAATGTTGTTTTCTTAACCGATGAAGATGACAGGAACATTAAAAAACAATTAATTTCTTAAGATGTTTGGTAAAAAAATTGGATACGCCAGGAGATCGTATGAGGCTTTTGTCGCCAAAGTTATCGATCTGGGCCGGGAACGGATTTGACAGGTGGTGGTTTGATTCGATCAGATGGTGGTTAGTCCGCCCTAAAGGCGCTGCGATCCAAAGCCTTCCGCATCATGGGAGACGAACGGATCCTTGGTAGTAGTGACTTTGTAGAGGCGGTTTTAAAGCGAACCGATGAAGATTGCGAAGGTAAAACGTTAGCAAGAGCAAAAGGCTTGGATATAGATTTTGTCGTAAGCGAGGTTTCTAAGTATTTTGATATTAAGCCGGAATTTATCAAAGGTGCTGGATAAGTGGCGCCATACGGGATTTAATGTGTACTGTGGGCCGCGTATATTGCCCTGGCATCATAAGTCTATGGAGAATCTGGCATGTTACATTATCCGCGCTTCTTTCTCCCAGGAACGCATGACCTATCATCGGGAAACCGGCCAGGTGGAATATCGATCAAAAGATGTAAAAGAAACCAAGATGCTTCACGCGCTGGAGTGGCCTGCCCTGTTAAATAGGGTTCCCTTTAGGGAAATTTAACAGGGTGAACCGCCATGTGCTCTCACGTTCCTAACAAAGGTGAGCAGATGCTTCGCTATTATGGCTACTATAGCAACGTGGCGCGCGGAAAACGGAAAAAAGCCGATGCCTGTGGCAAAAGCCCCTCCCATTGATGTTTTTCCTGTATATGACGATCCGCCGGGACCCATTGCTGATGATTATATTATCGACCCGGATTACCCCGCCAAGGCCTACTTTTAGAAAAGATCTTCATGCGGGCAGACAGGTAGCCGACGTCTAAAATCCTCGATTTTTTGGCAGTTTGAATAAAAATACCGGGTTGACAATAAGGCTGGCATCTCGTATTTGAATTTCAGTCGCCGGTATCCGAATTAGAACTGCCATTGCATGCCTAACTGTACCATATGTTGTTCTTCATTCGATTGCCGCGCACAATTGGAGTTTTTGCTTATTTCGCCTCAGAAAAGGGAGTTCTTATCAATAATGTTTAGAGACGAAAAAATACCATATTTCCTTTTTGCAAGTATATCCGTCATTTATATCCTTTCCTGGACCATGGCTTGTTCAAGGGGCCTTACCAGCACACTGGAAGGAGAGTCTGCACAGACTGCGCGAGAGTTCCTGCACGCCCTGGACTGGACTGTAAACCATCTGAACGGTGTAGAGGACTACGATAAACCCGCCTTCTTCTACTGGATAATAGCTTTTTTTTCACTGCTTACCGGTGGCGTAAGCGAGCTTTCTGCCAGAATTCCCTCACTGTTGAGCACCCTGATCATTATATCACTCTTCAGCCGGTACTATGACAATAATCCCCATCAGAGGCACCTGTTCCTGATGGCGGCAGCTATTTTCATAACCAGCCCAAAGGTATTCTGGATGTCTCAGATAGGCAGAATGGACATGACATTGAACATGTTCTGTTTCTCTGCCATCACCGCATTCGGATTGTACTGGAGGGAACGTGACAACTGCAGGGCACAGAAGATCTACTACTATGTCTTTTTTGTTGCCACGGCCCTGGCAGTACTCACCAAGGGGCCTGTGGGGTTCATTATCACTGGTGTTCCTGTCTTTATCTTTTTGGCTATTAAAAGGGAAAAACAGGAGCTTCTTCACTTTTTCCTTGGCAAGGGGATTGTGCTTTTTCTGATCATTTCCCTGCCATGGTTTATTAATGCGTGCATACAGACTGAAGGCGCCTTTTTTAATCGCTTTTTCCTCGAAGAAAACCTTTCCAGGTTTGGAAACCTATTCAGTGCTATTGAATTCAAGGAGTTCAACAGATCTCCATTTAATCGTTATTTTGTCTACCTGTTGGGAGGATTTTTCCCGTGGAGTATTCTGCTCCCGGGTTTTTTATTTGCATTAATAAGACGCACATACAGGCCTGATGATTCTGACCTTATCATCATAACGTACATTCTCTGGATTTTCTGCTTTTTTTCTCTTTCAGGCGTTAAAAGAAGTGACTACATCCTTCCTCTTTATCCAGCAGCATCACTCATGGTTGCAAGATACCTTTTCCAAAACTTTAGCCTTAAAGGCATTACCAAGTTCGCTTTTTCACTGGCTGCTTTCTTTTCTATATCAGTCATGATCACCGGATCTGTGCCCATTATTCTTTCCACTACAAAAGGTCTATCCCTTGCCTCTCAATATATACCAAAGGCACTAAGCCAAGAGTTGATCAGATATGCCGAACATCCTGAAACAGTAGTTCCTTTTGCTGTTTTTTCCCTAATTATTATATTAACACTTCCTTTTCTTGCAATGAGAAACAAGTCCTTTAACGTCATGTTTGCTTCTATAACAGGAATATTGGCAGCGTTCTATGTTTATGCTGTAGTGGCAATATTCCCGGTTATTTATGCAAATAAGGATATGCGGCCATATTGTAAAGAAATCAGTATATTAATTGGAACAGATCAGGTCTATTCGTATAGATTTTGGGATGAAGAGATTGTATTTTATTTGAACAGGTTCATTAATAAAATAGATGCTGAAGAGTTGAGAAGATTAATGAACCAGAAAGAGCAAAGGATTTTTCTCCTGGTACGTGAAGAAAATTTGGAAGAACTGCAAATAAAAACATCTGGTATCCCGTTTGTGTATAATAAAAAGATGCCTGCTTGGAGAAGAATTTATCTTATATCTAACAGACCCTTCTGAGCATTTTTATGGTAATAAAGAGTGTTTGTTTCTTTATCGAATTTGGAAGTTATTCTCAAATCTTCAGATAATTTATTGCCTGTATTCTCTACTAAAGAGACAGTATGTTTTTCATCAACTAATTGTATTGCAGAAACAGGTTGTTGGAATTCCTTTCCAATTTAGAAAAGATCTTCATGCGGGCAGACAGGTAGCCGACGTCTAAAATCCTCGAT
>Ga0315545_1001548_pt1 | contig 22128 bp, 18 predicted proteins | sample SalMarSW160210MG_FD_203096 | JGI IMG/M metagenome (GOLD analysis project Ga0315545, IMG submission 203096) | Salt marsh sediment microbial communities from the Plum Island Ecosystem LTER, Massachusetts, United States - Salt Marsh Sediment SW1602-10 ...
ATCCGGTCACGTTCAATCCGGGGTCGATGCCGCAGATCAGCATTTAGACGCCTTCTCCACTTTCCATGAGCGCGTCCGGGATGTCGAAGTTCGAATAGACGTGTTGGACGTCTTCGTGCTCTTCGAGCGAGTCCATGAGGCCCAGGATCGTCTGGGCAATGCCTTTGTCCGTCACCTTGATGGACGTCGAGGGCACCATCGTGACCTCGGCGGACTGGATCGGGATCTTGGCCCCGGTGATCGCGCCCTTCACCGCCTCCATGTCCAGCGGTTGGGTCGCTACCTCAAAGGCGTCCGCTTCCGCCCTGAGGTCTTGCGCGCCGGCGTCCAGGACGATGTTCATGAGCTTCTCCTCGTCGATGGCGGACCTCTCTATCGTGATCAATCCCTTCTTTGAGAAGAGGAAGCTCACGCTGCCGGCCGACGCCATGTTCGCGCCTTTCTTCGACATGATATTGCGCAGCTCCGCCGTGGTGCGGTTCTTGTTGTCCGTGACCACCTCGATGAAAAGGGCGATGCCGGCGGGGCCGTATCCTTCGTAGGTGGCCTCCTCATAGGTGACACCGGGCAGCTCGCCCGTGCCGCGCATGATCGCCTTGTCGATATTGTCCGACGGCATGTTGGATTCCTTGGCCTTGGCGACGGCGGCGCGCAGGCGGATATTGGTTTCGGTGTTACCGCCGCCGGACCGCGCAGCGGCCGTCAGCTCCTTGATCACTTTCGTGAAGAGCTGACCGCGCTTCGCGTCGACAGCCGCCTTCTTGTGTTTGATGCTTGCCCATTTTGAATGCCCTGACATTACGTGACCTCCGGTTTACCCTCACTTACCTTCCCGCCAAAGGTCCCGTGGCGCCTCTGTTGCCGCGACACAGGATAAATCGCCCCGGCTCACCTTCACGCGCAATTCCGTGAGCCGGGGTTCACAACTCCCCCAGTCAACTGATACCAAAATAGTCGGTAAGCCGAGTTCTGTGCCGCGCCGGCTTGCACCGGCGGGCGGTAGTCATTCGACTCGACAAGCGGATCGCTCCGCCTGCTCTAGCAGCCAACCCTCCCCGCTCCTTCGGGCGGACCACCCTATCCCCGCACAAACCGGGGTGTCGGGGTCTACTTGGCATTGCTCCGCGCAGAGATTGCCGCGTTTCACCCTCCCCGCCGAAGATCTTTGGCGGGCAGACTCGTCTCTGTGGCTCTCACCGGCGGGCTCTCGCCTTGGCCGGTGACCCCGCAGTAGTTTTGCGGGGTGATCCTGCACAAGCGCTTACGCCTGTGCGGCGGTTTTTAGCCGCTGCGCTGTCCTGTGGAGCTCGGACTTTCCTCCCGCGCTCTTCGCTTACGGGCGACTACCGGTACTATTTTGGTCGTTTTTTATCTTTGTTCTTGACGGCCAGACGCGCGAGCTTATCGGCGCCCTTGTTCCTGTCGCGCGGGATGTGTTCGATGACAAAGGCCTCGAGGGCCGCCGCCAGCCCCGTAGCCCGGCCGAACAAAACCTTGAGGACGTCGTTCTTGATTTTATATCTGCCCGTCATCTGGCGGTGCAGGAGTTCGCTGTCCGTGAAGACGCGGACCCTGTGGGCCTTCATGACCAGGGCCTCTTCGAGCGCGTAGATCAGGGCCGTGTACTCGGCGACGTTGCTCGTCTGAGAGCCGATGTAGGCCGAGATGTTCTTGAGCGTGTGGTCGCCCTGGGCGATGACGACCCCGATCCCGGCCTCCCCGGGGTTGCCGATCGAGGAGCCGTCGATGTAGAACGTTACCTCACGCGGCGCCGACATCGTCTTCCAGGTAAAGGATGCGCGTGCACGTTTCGCAGCTGATGAGCTTTTCGTGCATGCGGATCTCGTTGATCACCTGCGGCGGGATAAGCATGTGGCATCCCTGGCAGGAGCCTTCTTTCACGGGCACGATGGCGACGCTCCAGCGGCCGTGCAGGATGTGTTCGTAGTGCTGGAGCATGGTATTCTCGACGCCGGCCGCCGCGACCTTGCGCTTTGCCTCCAGGTGCTGGACCTCGGCCTCGATCTGCTTGACGCGGCCGTTGAGGGCCGCGCGCTGTTGCGCAAAATTTTTCTCTTCTTCAGTGAGCCGCTGACGCTCCGTCTCGATCGGGGGCTTGGCCGCTTCGACCGCCTCCATCAGATTGAGGATCTCCTCTTCGATCACGGACTGGTCGGCCTTGAGGCTTTCGATCTCCGCGAGCTTGGCCTGGTATTCTTTGTTGGTCTTGAGCTGGCCCAGCTGGCCCTGTGCCTTTTTGATCTCTTCTTCCCTGGCCGCCAGGTCCCCCTCTTTCTTCTTTTGGTCCAGCAGCATCTTCTGCCGGTTCTCTTCCAGACCCTTGAGGTGCGCCTTCATCTCGGCCGAGGTCGCGTCGATCTGGGCGAGCCTGCCCGGTGCTTCGTCGTGCTCCTTCTTGAGATCGAAGATAGCCTTGTCGATCTTCTGGAGTTCGATCAGCTTGATGAGCCCTTCTTTGATGTTCGGGGCCACGCGGAGCTCCGTGTTTCAACTGGTGTTGTTTTCCCCGGGCCGGCATCCTCATAAAAGGTGTCCGGCCGAAAGAGGCTTCCAACCCCGGCAGGTGCCGGGAAACCTTGGGCGCAGAAGGACTTGAACCTTCGACCTCTGCCATGTGAGGGCAGCGCTCTAACCGACTGAGCCATGCGCCCGAATCTCAACGATGACTATTCGAATCAACATTTGTGGGCCCTCAGGGATTCGACCCGTCGGACGCGCTGCTGCGCGTCCTCCCCATAGGGGCTTCGCCCCTCTGGCGCTCCCCCGCCGGAGACCGCGGCGGTGTCGCTGTCACCCCAAGATCGCGGGGAAAAGTTTTCCCCGCACCCCTTTGGGGTTCGAATCAACATTTGTGGGCCCTCAGGGATTCGAACCCCGGACCAAGTGATTATGAGTCACCTGCTCTGACCGACTGAGCTAAGGGCCCTTCTTAGCCTTAACTATAAGCAATTATTATATATAGACTCTTGTCGGAAATCAACGCTTTTTTGGGCTCAAGGAGGGAGCTGCGGCAGGGGTCACAGGCCGGTTGCGGGGGGCTCGCCCTCTCTCAAGACGACCAGGATGGAGGATTGGGGGATGACGATGAACTTCTCTTGGTCGTACTCGATCTCGATGCCGGCGCTGCGCATGAAGATGCACATATCCCCTTCCTTGACCTGGAGGGGGACGTAGCGGTTTTCGTGTTTGGGGGTCTGCCAGGGCTCGGCATCGTTCGCCAAGGGGTCGGGGATGGGGTATCCCGGTCCGACCTTGACGATGATCCCGGCCTGGACCTTTTCTTTCTCATAGACCCCTTGGGGCAGGTAGAGGCCGGCGGTCGTCTTTTCCTGGTCCGCCTGAGGCCGTATCAGGACGCGGTCGCCGATGACGATGAGTTCCCTTTTTGTCATAGGGATCGGATCAGAGGAGGAGCTTTTCTCTAAGGAAGCCCGCGAGGGTATGCTGGTCGGCGTTTGACATAAAGCAGAACGAGGCACCGACCTCGAAGAGGTTGAAGACCTGGCTGTCGTCGCCGAAGACGGTCGTCGAGAGTTTTTTCGACTCGCACCGGTCGACGTCTACGACGCCCACGATGGAGTTCATCTTTTCCAGGTGCAGCTTGATCGCCACCTGCGACCCTTTGGGCAGGACCATATTCGATTCAAAGAGCACGCCGCTCATGCTGATGTTCTTGGCCGCGGTCCGGATGGTGTGCGGGTATACGTGGTAATCCAGCTCCAGGTCGTGGTAGAGCCGGCGGTAGCGCCGGCGGTTGGCGCCGGTATAGAGGCTGTGCGAGATAAACGGCGTCACCAGGTCGTCGCGCAGGACCGTATCATTGGGGAAGAGGTCGAGGTGGTTGGGTTCTTCAGTCTCTCCGAAGTACGTCTTGATGGCCTCGCGGACCTCCGCATAGGTGCTGATGAAGACGATGATCTCGCTCTCGCTCAGGTGGCGCAACAGCTCCACGACCCCTTTGTTCAGGGGGTCGGCCATCGTGATGGAGAGGAGCTTTTCGCTTTTTTCGACGGGAAAGACAGAGTAGTCGCGGATCGCCTCCGGCGCCAGGACCTTGAGGGCCGATTCGCTGATGTTGTACGCCTTGAGCGGCAGATAAGAGAAACCGTAGTGGTAGGTGAGGAAGGTCGCGAAGGCCGAGTCTTTGAGGATACCGCGCTCGATGAGGTGTGCGCTGAGGTACCCGCCGAGGCGTCGCTGTTCCTTGCGCGCCTCCTCGATCTGCTCGGGCGTGGCGACGTTCTTTTCTAACAGAAAATCTCCCAGATCCTTGTCCAGATCGGGATCGATAAACATAGGCCCCTCGGTCTGGTCACCCAACAAGAAGTCGGATTTTATTATAACACAAGGCTTTCTAAAATCAAACCAGTTCCAGGTCGGCTGTGCAGGATCAGCTGTCGCAGGGGCCGGCGGGAGCCCTTGCCCGGCTTGGCCTTCGGGTAGCCGAGGGCGAGGGCCGCGGCCATCTCGAGGTCCTTGTCCCAGCGGAGCAACCGGGCGACCTCCTCTTTTTTGTTCAGGATCTCCCCCAGCCAGCAGGCACCGAGGCGCAGGGACGCGGCCGCGAGCAGGATGTTCTGGATGGCGGCGCCCAGCGCCATGAGGTCTTTTTCCCTATTGTAGGAGTCTGCATGGTCGAGCGCGACGACGATCACGACGGGCGCCCGGCGGATGACGGCGCCGTACTTCGTGAACGCCGCCAGCCTTTCACGCGCCGTCTTATCCCTGAGGATGCAAAAACGCCACGGCTGGTTGTTGAGTCCCGAGGGCGCCCAGCGACCCGCCTCCAGGAGGCGTTCGATGAGGGCGTCCGGCACGGCCCGGTCCGTGAAGCGCCGTACGGAGCGCCGGCCGCGGATGGACTTTAGGACGTCGTTCATGGTCTTCGGAGTCACGTCACCTCGGCGCAGGCGCCGGGACGAAAGGGATTTATCCGCAGCGAGAGCGAGAAGAGATAGGGGTAGTCCTTTTTGAGGTGTCGCATGTGGTCGATCCAGCCCGCGCCGACGCGCCGGTAGGCCCGGTGGATATCCCCGGCGAGGTGTTCCTGGTCGGCCTGGGAGAAGCGTTCCAGGTGCGGCCGCGCGATGAGTTCCTCGGTGAGGTGGAAGAGGGCCCAGAGCATGTCGGTCGCGGCGTCGTGTTCGAGGAGGGTCGGGTTTTCAAGGAGGCCCAAAAGGAAGGGCCGCTTGTCCGACAAGAAGGTCCGCAGCTTCAGGAAGTCGATGGTCCCGGCGCGGACGGACGGGTCCGTCCCGCTCCAGCGGGACTTCGCCCGGGCGAAGTCCTTGTCCGTCCAGGAATCCGATAGGGCCACGCTCTCACCGAGCTGCGGATTGTCGCAGCGGATGACGTCAAGCAGGCGCAGCAACGGGCTGCCGACCTCGCTGAAAAACGCGTCGATCACCATGTTCAGCTTGGCCAGGCGCTGTTGTCTGTTTTTTGACTCCAGGATGTGCTCGAGGATCAGCGCGACCAGCAACACGTCTATAGGTACGAAGGCGATGTCACCGAGCAGGTAGATGAAGATGTGGTGGCTGTCGCGGAATATCCAGAAGTGGAGGGCGTACAGCAGGACCGATAACCCGATCAGGAAAGCGGCAAAGAGGATCTTCCAGGAAGGGCGCATGGCACCTGTTTTAGAATTCTCTCTCGTGGGCCAGCGTCATCTCCAGGAACGTGCGCAGCTTGCGGGAACGCGAGGGGTGGCGCAGTTTGCGCAGGGCCTTGGCCTCGATCTGGCGGACACGCTCCCGCGTCACGCGGAAGACGTTGCCGACCTCCTCCAGCGTCTTGGCGCTCCCGTCGAGGATGCCGAAGCGCAGCATGAGGATCTTTTTTTCCCGGTCGGTCAGGGTGTCGAGCGCCGTGTTCATCTCGTCCTTGAGCATCACGTGCACCGTGGCGTTGGCCGGCGAGATGGCGCGCTTGTCTTCGATGAAATCGCCGAAGTGGGTGTCCCCTTCGTCACCGATCGGGGTCTGCAGGGAGATCGGCTCCTGGGCGATCTTCAAGATGTTCTTGATCTTGTCCTGCGGCATGCGCATGGACTTGGCGATCTCCTCGGGCGAGGGCTCGCGGCCGAACTCCTGGACGAAGATGCGCGAGATCCGGATGATCTTATTGATCGTCTCCGTCATGTGGACGGGGATGCGGATGGTGCGCGCCTGGTCCGCGATGGACCGCGTGATCGCCTGGCGGATCCACCAGGTGGCGTAGGTGCTGAACTTGTAGCCGCGCTGGTATTCGAACTTCTCGACGGCGCGCATGAGGCCGATGTTGCCCTCCTGGATGAGGTCCAGGAACGACAGGCCCCGGTTGGTGTAGCGTTTGGCGATGCTGACGACGAGGCGCAGGTTCGCCTCGACGAGCGCCTTCTTGGAGTTATGGAAGCGTGTGTGCCGGATCTTGATGAGCTTGAGCTGTTCCTTGAACTTCTTGACGGGCATGCGCATCTCCCGCATGATCCTCTTGCGCCGGGCGAAAAGGTCCTTGAGGCCCAAGCGCCTTTTCTTCTCCTTGACCTTTCGGATCTCGCGCTCCGCGTTCTCGTACTGACGGTTGATGCGTGACATCTTGGTGACGGTCGCCTCGAGGCACGGGGTGGCAAGGCAGAGCTCCGAGAGGAGCCCGAAGACCGTGCTGTCGGCCTTGGCGACCTTGAGCTTCTTGAGGATCCGGGAGAACTTGCGGATCGCCTTGTCGCGGGTGACGCTGATGTCGTCCTTGACGATATTTTCGATGTTGACCTCGTCCGCCAGCACGCGTCGAATAAGGACCAAAAGCTCCTTTTTGACGAACTTGGACGACAGGACAAGGGCGCGGAAGTTGTTCTCCGTCTCTTCGATCTTTTTGGCCAGGCGCAGCTCGTCTTCACGGCTCAAGAGCGAGATGCGCCCCATCTGCTTGAGGTACATCTTCACCGGGTCGTCGAGCGGCAGGAGGCGGTCTTCGATCTCGTCGAGCTCCTTCGTCTCCTCCCCCCGTTCGGCCCCGGCGGTCTTCTCTTCGCTCAGGGCGTTGTCCACGACCTGGATGTCTTCTTCGTTGAGCGTTTCGAAGACCTCGTCGATCTCGTCCGAGGAGACGACCCCCTCGGGCAGGATGTCGTTGACCTCTTCGTAGGTGAGATACCCTTTCTTCTTGCCCAGGGCGATGAGCTTCTCGAGGGTCTTTTTGACAGCGGGTTTATCCATGGAACAGGCTCCTTTTCTCCCCTCCCCCTCCCAAGGTCCGGCGTGGCCGCCTGCGCGTCCCCGTGAGACAAAAGGACTCAGCGTCCTTTTGTTTCCCCCGGCGCAAAGCGCTTGCGCATCCCCGGGTCGCCTCACATCTTGAGCGACCGCGCTAAACGGACGGACTTATTCGTTCGTCCAGCGCCCTTTTCTTGATGAGGTGGTCGTACTCCTGGATCAACGCCCCCAAATTTTCTTGCGCGCCCGCCTGTTGCGCGTCTTCGATCCGGCGGTGCAACTCCCGGCACTGATAGAGGACCTTGTCGCGTTTGAGCCGGTGGACGCAGTCGGCAATGAGCTTCTCCCTGTTGGGATTCTCATGGATGTCCAGGGCCGCCAGCTCCGCGATGATGGCGATCGCCTCGTCGTCATCCAGGCAGCTCATCAGGATGTTGGGCTTGCAGGACTTGCCCTGGCAGAAGAAGTCGAAGATGAAAGCGACGATCTTGCGCAGTTTCTCTTCCATGAAGTCCGAGGGATCGATCATCGTGCGCAGGCGGTCGATGATCGGCATCTCCTCGAGCATGAGCTTGACGAGCATCCGCTCGGTGACGGGGATCTCCTGCAGCCGGTAGTGCTCTATCGCGCGGCTATCTTCCTGTGCCGGCGCGTCTTCCTCGTCGGTCGCGACGCGCTTGAAATCTTCTTTCAGGGCGCGCAGGTCGAGCTCGAGGCGCTTGGCCAGTATCTCCAGGTAATGGACCTGGGTCGTGGCGTGCGTGAATTTCTTGATGGTCGGCAGCAACTCCCGGACGATCTTCTCCTTGCCGGTGACGCCCTCGGCGTCAAATTTTTGCATCAGGTACGACAGCTTGTAATCAAAGAGCGTCTCGGCGTTGCCGATCAACTGCTGGAGGGCCTGCGTGCCGTGGCGCCGCACGAAGGAATCGGGGTCTTCTTTCGGCGGGAGCTGCGCGATGCGCACATGGCATTCTTCCTGGATCAGGATCTCCAGGGCCCGCAGGGTCGCGAGTTGTCCGGCCAGGTCCGGATCGTAGAGCATGACGACGTTCTGGGTGAAGCGCTTGATCAGCCGGATCTGGTCCTGCGTCAGGGCGGTGCCCAGCGATGCGACGATGTTATGGATGCCCGACCAAAAAGGGACGATCATGTCCAGGTATCCTTCGACGACGATGATCTCATCACACCGGCCCACGGCCTCACGGGCCTGCGGCAGCCCGAAGAGATGGCGCCCCTTGACGTAGACGGCGGTCTCGGGCGAGTTGACGTATTTGGGCAGGCTCTCGTCCATCACGCGGCCGCCAAAGGCCACGACGCGCTCTTTGATATCAAAGATCGGAAAGATGATCCGGTTGCGGAAACGGTCGTAAAAACCACCCTTTTCTTTACGTATGATGAGACCCGCCTTTTCCAGGATGTCGAGGCCTACCGCCTCGCGCTTCATCTTCTGGATCAGGGGATCCCACCCATCGGGAGCAAAGCCCAGCCGGAAGGCCGCGGCGGTCTCTTTCGCGATTCCCCGTTGTTGCAGGTAGGCGCGCGCCCCTTGTCCCTCGGGCGCCTTCATCAGGACGTCATGATAGTACTGGCAGGCCTTGTCGTTAGCGGCATAAAGCTGCTGGCGCGTGTCCTGGCGCGCCTTCTGGGCGGGCGTTGAAACCGGTTGCGGCAGGCTGATGCCGCTGCGCCGCGCGAGGATCTCCAGGGCCTCGCGGAAGTTCATCCGTTCGTACTGCATGATGAAGGACAAAACGTTGCCGCCGACCCCGCAGCCGAAGCAATGGAAGATCTGCTTTTCCAGGCTGACGATGAAGGACGGGGTCTTCTCCGGGTGGAACGGGCAGCGGGCCTTGTAGCTGCGGCCTACCCGCTTCAGGGGGACGTAGGAGCCGATCACCTCGACGATATTGCTGCGTTCCACGACGTCCGTGATGACGGCGTCCGGATAAAGGTGCGCCATAGCGTTGTTTTTAAGTTGACTATCTGTGCCGCTTGATCCGGTAGAATCCCGAAAACGCGGAGGTGACGATCTTGGAAGTCTCCTCGAGCTTGTCCAACAGGAGGTTCATGCCCAGCGTGTCGGAGGCGACATGCCCCGCGATGATGACGTTGATGTGTTTGCCTTGAAATTTCTTGTAGTGCTCCTCGCTCAGGTGCATCCCTACGAGCGTCCCGATCCCTGCCGTGACAAGGTAATCGGCGATGTCCTTGGGACCCTCCGTGCCCCCTGTCATGTCGACGAATATTTTTCCCGCGCGCTGTTGAGGATTGCCCATCAGGATCGTCGGCGGCACGTGACGGCGGCTGGCGGTGTGGTACTCCTCGATAGACAGAAGGATATCGAGGATCGACCCGAGCGTCTGCGGCCCCTTGTCTTCAAAGAGGTCCCGCAGGAACGTCGCCGCGTGGTTGTCGGCGGGCGTGTGCATGCAGATGAACGGGATGTCCAGGAGCCGCGCCGCATCGGCCGCCCGGTAGTGGTTCGCCGCGTGCAGGCGTCGGCCGATCTCCTTCTTGCGGTCCGTCACCAGCCCCTCGGCGACCGTCAAGGGGACGCCGATGCCGTTGAGGATGTCGGTCTGCATGTCCATCACCTCGTAGAGCTGGGCGAAGCCCGGGCCCGACGGGTGGTGCGCAATGGCCAGGTCGATCTTCGTCGAGCCCTTGGCGTTCAATCTGTCAATGAGCAGGAGTTCACTCGTATCGATATCGATGCCGACCATGGCGTGCGTGACGTTGCGGTCCGGATCGCCATAGACGATGCGGGAGTCGTCATACGGGTGCTCCAGCATCTGTCGGTCGAACATCTCTTTCCTGTCGGCCGGCGCCTCGTCAAAGGCCTTCCTGCGCCGGGCGAGCATGTCGTCGATCTGTTGCGCGGAACGCGGGTCGGCCGCGCGCCCCTCGGCGACGATAAATGAGGTGATATCCTTCAATTTCATTAGATGAGGACGTTAGCGGTCAAGGGCCCGATCAACCTCTTCGTTGGGCTCACCGTAGGGCAGGATCCTGTTTATGAAACCGCTGACACTGTCTTTATAAATCGTCGGGGCCATCCGGAGGATCTTATGGCCCCAGAGCGACGACTTGGCGCTCATCTCGAGGTAGGAGACCGTCGAGATCGTCATGATGTACAGGGCGATGCTGGCGATCCAGAAGCCGCGCAGGCAGCCGATAAAGAGGCCCACCCACTTATCTATGACGTTCTTTGCCTCGATCTTGATGAGCAGAAAAAAAGACTCCCGGAGGATGCGGAACAGCAGCGTGAGGACGGTCAAGAGGCAGCAAAAGACAAAGACGTCCCCCGCATTGAGAGGGAGTGCCGGAACCTTCGTATTCAGGTAATCTGACAGCGGCGTGGTGTAGATGTGGAACGCGACGACGGTGACGCACCAGAGGTTGAGCAGCTTGAAGAGCTCAATTCCCGTGCCAGTTCGGATGCCGATGAAGCACATCCGCAGGATAATGCCGATAACGAGAAAGTCCGCCCAGTTGATCCCGACCAGGTATTTGGTTAGCATGCGCCTCTATAAAATTTTTGAAAGTATAACATATGATTGGTCTTGCGTCAAGGAGAGGGTCCTATCTTGACTTTGGGGTCCGGATATGCTACATTTTCTCTTAAATGAAGGAAGCGCTTTCCCAAAACCCCATCGGGCAGGAAGACCTGCTCGCGCAGCTGGCCAAGGCGCGTCAGGAGCTCTCTACGCTCTTTGAGATCTCCAACGCCATGCACAAGACGCTGGCGTTGGATGAGATCCTCTACATCATCCTGACCGGCGTCACGTCGCATTCCGGGCTCGGTTTCAACCGGGCGGTCCTCCTCTTGGCGGATGCCCCGGCCCAGTATCTGGAGGGGGTCATGGGGATAGGCCCTGACAACGGCGAAGAGGCCCGGCGTATCTGGGGGATGATCGACGGCCGCCGGATGGACCTCGACGACCTCGTCAACGCCTACGGCCACTCCCGCCAGGCCTTGAACCGCTCCGCCTTTTACAATCTGGTCAGGAGCCTGCGCGTCCCCATCAAGGACCCCGAGGGCGGGATCCTCGCCAAGGCCTTTGCCGAGGCCATGCCCTTTCACATCCGTAAGGAGAACCGCAGCCAGTTCCCGGACGATCCCCTCCTGAAGATATTCGACTCCGAGGAGTTTGTCGTGGTGCCGCTCAAGGCCCGCGACGCGTGCATCGGCCTGATCGTCGCCGACAACATCTTCACCCGCCGCTCCATCACGCGCGACGAGATCCGCGTCCTCACGGTCTTCGCCAACCAGGCCGGCATGGCCATCGAGAACTCCAAGCTCTACGAGCGCACCCTGGTGCGCGCCCACAAGGACGCCCTTACCTGCCTGTGGAACCATGGGTATTTCCAGCGCGTCCTGGAAGACGAGCTGCACGTGGCCAAAGAGCAGGGCGCGTACCTGAGCATCATCATGCTGGATATCGATGACTTCAAGAATTACAACGACACCTGGGGCCACCAGAAGGGCGACGAGATCCTGGTGCGGCTCTCCAGCGTCTTCACCGAGTCTTCCCGCAAGATCGACTGGGTCTGCCGCTACGGCGGCGAGGAGTTCACGTTTATCCTGCCCAGGGCCTCCCGCCGCGACGCCTACGTCATCGCCGAGCGGGTGCGCGCGAACGTCGAGAAGACCCAGCTCTCCGGCGAGCCCGACCACCCCATCCAGCGCCTGACCGTGAGCGTCGGCGTGGCTTCCTTCCCCGATGACGGCAACACCAACTCCGAGCTGATCAAGGCCGCTGACGAGGCCCTCTACGAGGCCAAGCGTCAGGGCAAGAACCGCGTCGTCTCCTCCGGCCCCCCCCTTCCATAAGCAGCCAGGTAATATCTCATTCCCCTCTCACGTTCAAGCGTTGCCTACGGGTTTACTCTTCTATTATGTATAGGTATGCAGGGTAGTAAGATGTTGTCTGCCTGCATACGTGCCGTCGGCGGGGACCGAGGCGGAGCGGGATAAAGCGGGGGATGTGACCTTCTCCCTCGCGGGGCATGTGGACGGCCGAAAGCGGCCACGGTCCGCTGCCCCTGGATATCCCGCGAGAGCGAAGGCCGGACACACTGAGCGAAGTCCGGCCTCGGTGGGGACGGACGAGCATACCCGCGAGGGAGAAGGTCGCGTCCCCCCGCACGGGAATGCTTCGGACAGGACCCGCCGCTAGACGGATTCGGAGGAGAGCTCTTTGGAGTCTTTGGTGGTTTTGGATGGGGTGGGTTGGGGTGTTTCGTGGAGCTTGACCGAGACGATCTTGGATATCCCGGAGCGCTCCATGGTGATGCCGTACATGACGTTGGCGCGCGCGATGGTCCTCTTGTTGTGCGTGATGGTGATGAACTGGGAGGTCTTGGCGAACTCCGCGAGCATCCGGCTGAAGCGTTCGATGTTCGACTCGTCCAGCGCCGCGTCGATCTCATCCAGCACGCAGAAGGGCGACGGTTTTGTCTTGAAGATGGCAAAGATGAGCGCGATCGCCGCAAGGGACTTCTCGCCGCCGGACAACAGCGTGATGTTCTGGAGCTTCTTGCCGGGGGGCCGGCAGATGATCTCGATGCCGGATTCAAGCACGTCTTCCTCATCGAGCAGGAAGAGCTTGGCCTCTCCCCCGCCGAAGAGCATGCGGAAGTAGTTCTTGAACTCCTCGGCCACGGTCTGGAAGGTCTCTAAGAACATCTTACGGGTGTTGCGGTTGATCTTCTGGATGGCCTTCTGGAGCGCGTCCTTGGCCATGATGAGGTCGTTGTGCTGTTGCGTCAGGAAGTCGTAGCGGTTCTTGAGCTCTTCGAGCTCCTCGATGGCCACGAGGTTCACCGTTCCGAAGGACGCGACCTTATCGCGCAGGGCCGCGATGTCGTTCGTGAGCGCCTCGATGTTGGTGTCGGCGAGCGCCTCTTCCGAGAGGGGCGTCTCTTCCAGGTCCACCCCGTAACTCTGAAGGATGCGGCTCTTGGTCTGCGTGGCGCGGAAGGCGAGCTCCTGCTCCTGCATCTGGTAGCGATGGTGTTCTTCTTTAGCCTTGTCGATCTTTTCTTCCAGGTCGATGATCGCACCCTGCAGGAAGTCGAGGCCATTGACCTCTTCGATACGTGCCTGGCTGAGGTTCTGGTGTTCGCGGGTCTGCCGGTTTACCTCTTGCTGGTTATTTTCGATCTCCGACGTGAGCGCCGCGACCTCCTGCTGGAGCTCCCCGATCTTGGCCCGGTCCTCCTGGGCCCCTTTTTCGTTGAGGTTCCAGGTTTGGGTGTCCTGTGCCAGGGAGTCCTTATAAAAGGTAAGGTTGTTGACGAGCGTCTCCTCCTTGGCCTTGTGGTTGGCGAGGACCGAACGCAGTTGGGTGATCTCGACCAGAAGACTCTCGCGCCGCGCGGTGCACGCATCGGTCTTTGCGCTGTTCGCGGCGATCGTGCCTTCATGGGTCGTTTCCTCGTTCTGGACGGTCTGGAGTTCCTGCTGGGAGCGTGTCTCATCCTGTTCGGCCCGCTCAAGCTGCCGGTTGACATCGTCGAGCTCCACCGTCACGATGCCCAACTCTTCCGTGATACGGCGCGCGTTGTCGGAGACGTTGGCCGCTACCGCCTCCCTGTTATTGAGATCGTAGCGTTCCTGCTGGAGGGTCTGGGTCGCGCCCTCGACCTGTTCAACGACCCCTAGGAGTTCTTTTTCACTTTCCCGCATCCGGCGCACGCGGTCCTCGATCATCCTGCCGGTCTCTTTGATCTTTGCCTCCAGTGTCTGCCAGTCGAACGGGATGAACTTGATCTCGCACCGGATCCGGTATACCTGGGTCGCCTCGTCGAAGCGGACCTCACGGGCGTGGGCGATGAGGCCGGAGATGTCGTCCTGCGGTCTTTTCCTGACTTCGATGACCGCCTCCTCGGCCTCCGGCATGCCGTCATATTTGAGTTTGAGTTCTTTAAGGAATTCGATCTGGGACTGGAGGCCGAGTTTTTCCTTTTCGAGTTCGCGGACAGAGGCGTCGAGCTCTTTGAGGGAGACTTCGAGCGTCGTCTTTTTCTGATTCTGCGCCTCGAGCGTCCCTTCTTGTTGGGTGATGATGTTCTTGCGCCCGGCGATCTCGGCGAGGATCCCCTGGAGCTGTTGCGTCAGCTCACGATTTTCTTCTTCCGTCTTGATCTTCTCCGTCTGGAGCCGGCGCTGGCGCGCCCGCAGGGTATGCAGGGAGGCGGTGGCCTGTGTCAGGGCGTTGCGGGTCCTCGTCTCCTGGACACTGAGGTCGAAGATGCGGGTCTTGAGTTCCTTGTTCTCCTTGAGGCTGGCCTCGATCGTGGCACCGATCGTGGCCAGCTCCTCCTCGTCTTTTTTCAGGTCTTCTTCCTGGCCGGCATACGAGGCACGGTGGCGCTCGATCTGCGTCGAGAGGTCCGCGATGTTTTTCTCATGGGCGTCCATGCGCGCCTTCAGGGGCGTGCGCTGCGCATCGATGGCTTCGATGCGCCGCTCGAGGTCAAGGACCCGTTCCCGGTTCAGGCGGATGTGCTGTTCGTTGCGGATGTTGGCGTTTTCACAGGCCGTCATCCCTTCCTTGAGCTTGGCCAGGAGGTTGTCGAGGTCCTGGAGCTGGTTCTTCTGGGCGAGGACCCGGCCGTCGAGCCCCTGGAGTTCCTGCTGCCAGGCGTTCTCTTCTTCCCGGGCCTTGGTGAGCATCTGCCTGACCAGGGTCTCCTCGGCTTCGCCCTTCTTGAGCTCGATGCCGGCGACCTTGAGCTCGGCGTCCTTGAGCCTTTCGTAGACTTCCTTGTAGCGGCGGGCCTTGCCTGCCTGGCGCTCTAGAGAGTTGATCTGGCGGCGGACCTCGGCGACGATGTCGTTGACGCGCAGGAGGTTGTTGTCCGTCTCCTCGAGTCTGCGCATCGCCTCTTTCTTCTTGACCTTGTACCTGCTGACGCCGGTCGCCTCGTCGAAGACCAGGCGCCGGTCCTCGGGCTTGGAGCTGATGACGAGGTCGATCTTTCCCTGTTCTACGAGCGAGTAGGACTCGGCGCCGATCCCCGTGCCCATCAAGATGTCGTTGATGTCGCGCAGGCGCACCGTGTTGTTGTTGATGAGGTATTCGCTCTCGCCGCTGCGGAAGAGCCGCCGCGTGATCGTCACCTCGTCGTATTCGATGGGCAGGATCTTGGCCTCATTGGAGAGCGTCAGGGAGACCTGTGCCATGTTGTTGGCCTCGACGGTCTCCGTGCCGTTGAAGATGACGTCTTCGCTCTTGGACCCGCGCAGGGCCTTGATGGACTGCTCGCCCAGGCACCAGCGGATCGAGTCGAAGATATTGCTGTTGTGAACGATCATGTCATTGGCAAGAAAATTATGATGATTTTTTACGGCAAGATCGTACACCCATTCTTCGCAGGTCGTCTTCTTCAGCGAAACGACCTCATCCCAATAGATATCCGAATCGGCGACCTTCTTCAAATGTCCCGAGAGCACACGAGCGAGACCGTCGCCTTCCGAGTGTTCCGCCACGACACTTAACGCTTCCTTCATGCCCTGGCGGGTCGGCAGACATCCGTTTTCGTAATAAGACGCGAGCCGTGGTGAGATCTTGCGGAGCTTTTTCACGCTCAGTCCCGACAGCCTGACGAGAGACTTGAATGCTTCGTTGACCTCCGGGAGGACGTCGAGATTAGGATTCGATTTTAGAGAGACGTTTTTCATGTGAGCGAGTTTTTCGGATTTTTTACCGACAAAGCGCAAATGCGTTGCAAGTCTCTTGACGGGCTCCTGCCCATAGACAAAAACAGACCAATACGGCCGTTTTGTTCTCTGTCTCGTGTTTGACGCGGCTTTTCGATGTTTTCGGACGACCGAGAGAACGCCTAGGCGCAAAAGGAGCCCGCGCACCCCCAGCGCCAATTCCCGGGAAGCCGAGGAGTATTCAAAAAAGGTTGCGCTTCCCTTTCTTCCGAAGGAAAGATAGGCGTCGCCCTCGAAGAGCGCAGACAGAAAAGTTGCGATGATTTCAGGCGAGGCAGAAAATACCTGTGGGGGAACGCGTTTCTCGGCCGAACCACTCTCGACGGTGAGACCAAACGCCTTTTCAAGAAACTGACACAGCGCATGAGAAAAGATCAAAACGTCATGCGCCGCCCTTTTATAGGCGAAGACGCGGGCTTCGACGTCGAAGGCGTCCCTCGCCGAGGCAATAAAATCGTTTACGACGGCGTCATCTTGATTGACGAACCAGACCTGATTGTTAGTCGTGGTCCTCCCTTCGGAGATGATATATCCGAGGAAACGCGCTACGGCGTGGTCAAAATATTGCGGCAGGCGGATTTCACCGCTGCTACGGGATTTAAGCCGTGTGATGCATCCAGGAATCTCATGGATCTCGAGCTTTTCAAGGAGGCTCATAAAATACGCAAGACCCATGGCCTGTCCGTCCATGAGCGACTTCAGGGGAAGAGGGGAGATTTTGCATCTCTCTGCCATGCGCGTCCTTCCGGAAAAACATACGGATTTTTCACGGATGAATTCCACCAGATCCCGAGAATAGGGGATATACATCGAATTGTCGGCGTTGAATTTTTTGAGGATGTCAAGAAGGGACAGGCGTGATGTGTTCGTTGCGCGAGGCAGAATCCGCGGAACGGCAATTCGGACGCCGACTTCGAGTTCCTCGGCCCTTAAGGCATAGACGCTGGAATTTCTGATACTGAATAAGGGATGATAGGTCGTGGTCGTGATCTCGCGGCCGGATCTCGTCGTTATTTTCAGAAGATATCCGGGAGAGCGCCGCTTGACGAACGCGTATACCGGTTGGGGTTCAATCTTGAGCGTATCAGGGTTCAGGGAAAGGACGCAAGGTTCTCTTGAGCCGGCATAGGCCACAAGACCGTCATCGAGCGTTTCGATGTTTTCGTTGCGGGCAAGGGCCGCTTCGACCAATTCCCGTATGGTGATCTGTGCCCCATCGGCAAGGGTTACGCGCGTCAAGCCGCTGACGCACTTCCCGCAGCCGTTGGGGCCCACGATCGCGGTGATGCCGGGCTCGAAGTGCAGGACCGTGCGTTCGGCGAAAGACTTGAAACCGGCGATATCGAGCTTTTTAAAATACATGGGTCAGTGGTTGAGTTTCTCTTTGAGTTTTTTGGTCAGCATCGGCACGACCTCGAAGAGGTCGCCGACGATGCCCAGCGACGCGATCTGAAAGATCGGGGCGTACGGGTCGCTGTTGATGGCGATGATGGTCTTCGATGACTGCATGCCGACCAGATGCTGGATCTGTCCCGAGATCCCGCAGGCGATGTAGAGCTTCGGGCAGACGGTTTTTCCGGTCTGGCCGACCTGGTGCGAGTAGGGCATCCAGCCGCTGTCCACGGCCGCGCGGGAGGCGCCCACGGCGCCGTTCAGGGCCTGGGCCAGCTCTTCGATGATCTTGAAGTTTTCAGGACCTTTCATGCCGCGCCCGCCGGAGACGATGATGTCCGCCTCGGCGATGTTGAGGGTCGCCGAGACCTCCTCGATGATGTCCAGGAGGCGCGTGCGCGAGGCATACACCCCTTCTTCGAAGATCTCCTTGATGACCTCCCCCCTGCGATTCGGATCCGGCTCGGCCTCTTTCATGACCTTGTGGCGGACGGTCGCCATCTGCGGCCGGTGGTGGGGGGTGATGATCGTCGCCATGATGTTGCCGCCGAAGGCCGGACGCGTCTGCAGGAGGATATCTTTTTCGGCGTCTATGTCCAGGCCCGTGCAGTCCGCGGTCAGCCCCGTGCCGACCTTGACGGCCACGCGTGAGATGAGCGAACGGCCGATGGAGGTCGCGCCGCACAGGACGATCTCCGGATGGTGCTTCCTGATGAGGCGCACCAGCACCGCGGTGTAGGGCTCATCGAGAAAGTTCCTGAGCTGCGGGTGGTCGACGCAATAGACCGTGTCGGCCCCGCGCGCGATGATGTCTTTCGCCTTCTTTTCGATGTCATGGCCCAGCAGGATGCCGCAGAGTTTGGTCTTGCGCTTGTCGGCGAGCGCGCGCCCCTTCGTCAAAAGCTCGTAGCTCACGGACTGGATGAGACCGCGCTTTTGTTCGCAAAAGACCCACACGCCGGTCGCCTCGGCGTTCCGGACGGGGAGCACCTTTTCTTTCTTGATGGTGATCGCGTCGAACTTGCAGGGCTCGATGCAGGCGCCGCAGAGGGTGCAGAGTTCCATCTTGACGCGGGCCTTCTTGTCGACCATCACCAGGGCGCCGAAGGGACAGGCCTTCACGCACAGGGTGCAGCCGACGCACTTGTCTTCGTGGATGATCAGCGACATAGTTTTATACGATGGGCCGGATGGAGATTACTTCCGTGGCAGACGAAGTTTTTCGTCGTCCGCTACGGTTTGCGACGCGCTGCTCGGCGACATAAAACTTCGCCTGCGCACGTGTCGCAAATCCTTGCCGACATTTGCCGAAAAACTTCTGATTGTCTGCCACGGAAGTAATCTCCGTCCGGCCAAGTGTCATTAAACGAGGACCTCTTTTAAGAATGCGACCAGTTTGTCCGTTACCTCTTCTTTATCGCCGTGCAGGACCTCGCCCCCCTTGCGCCGCTCGGGCGAGAAGATCTTGATGACCTGCGTGGGCGAGCCTTTCAGGCCCAGGCGCGCCTCTTCGCAGTCCAGGTTTTGCGCGGTGAACAGCCGGATCTTGGCGCTCTTGGCGCGCATCTTGCCCTTGAGGGACGGCAGCCTTGGTTCGTTGATCTCCTTGACGACGGTCAAAAGGCAGGGCAACGGCGTCTCGAGGACCTCAAAGCCTTCCTCCGTCATGCGCTGGACGCGTGCGACGCCGTCCCCGAAGGACTCGATCTTCTTGACGTAGGTGACCTGGGGGATCTCCAGGTGCGTCGAGATGCCCGGCCCCACCTGGGCGGTGTCGCCGTCGGAGGCCTGCTTGCCGCAGAGGATGAGGGAAAAGGGGCCGCACTTTCTGATGGCGCGCGCGAGCGTGTAGCTCGTCGCCAGCGTGTCGGACCCTGCGAAGGCGCGGTCGCTGACGAGGACCGCTTCGTCGATGCCCATGGCGATGGCCTCGCGCAGGGCGCTCTCGGCCTGAGGCGGGCCCATCGTCAGGACGCTCGTCACACCGCCGTGCTGCTCCTTAAGGCGCACGGCCTCCTCGATCGCGTACATGTCGAAGGGGTTGATGATGGACTGGACCCCTTCGCGCACGAGCGTGTTGGTCTCGGGGTTGATCTTGACGTCCGTCGTTTCCGGGACCTGCTTGATGCAGACGAGGATGTGGTGAGCCGCGGGGGATGCGTTGTTGCCCATGTTACTTCGCCATCTCCTTGATCAGCTGAAGGGCGATGATGTTGCGTTGGATCTGGTTCGTCCCTTCGTAGATCTGCGTGATCTTGGCGTCGCGCATCCGTTTTTCCGCCGGATACTCCTTGATGTAGCCGTAGCCGCCGAAGATCTGGACCGCGTCGGTCGTGACCTTCATCGCCACGTCCGAGGCATAGAGCTTGGCCATGGCCGACTCCTTGGAGACGTTTTTGGCGCCGGCGTCGATCATGCGGGCCGTCGCATAGATAAGGGCGCGGGCCGCCTCGACCTGTGTCGCCATGTCCGCCAGCATCCACTGGATCCCCTGGAAGCTCGATATCGGCTTGCCGAATTGGACGCGCTCGCGGGCGTATCTGACCGCCGACTCAAGCGCCCCGGCCGCGATCCCAAGGGCCTGGGAGGCGACGCCGGGACGCGAGACGTCGAATGTCTTCATGGTAAGGATGAAACCCATCCCTTCTCTTGCCAGGATGTTCTCTTTGGGGACGACGCAGTCCGTAAAGACCAACTCCCGGGTCGAGGAGCCACGGATCCCCATCTTGTCTTCTTTCTTGCCGAAGGTGAACCCCTCGGTCCCTTTTTCCACGATAAAGGCCGTGGCGCCGCGGGCGCCTTTCGTCTTGTCCGTCATGGCGATGACGATGTACACGTCCGCGTCCCCGCCGCCCGTGATGAAGTGCTTGAGGCCGTTGAGGACATAGTGGTCGCCCTTCTTCTTGGCCGTGGTCTGGATGGCGCTGGCATCCGAACCCGCCGCGGGTTCAGTGAGGGCAAAGGCGGCCAGCTTTTTTCCGGCGGCAAAATCCGGAAGATACTTCTTTTTTTGTTCGTCCGTGCCAAAGAGGAGGATGGGATCCAGTCCCAAATACGAAGCGGCAAAGCACAGGGTGATGCCGCCACAGGCCTTGGAGAGCTCTTCCGTGGCCAGGCACGTCTCGAGCAGCCCGCCGCCCAGCCCACCATACTCTTCGGGGATGGAGACGCCGAAGAGGTCGGACTGCGCCAGGATCTTGACGATCGGCCAGGGAAACTCCTCGGTCTTATCGTACTCCGCGGCCACGGGCGCGATCTTCTCCGTGGCGATCTGGCGGCAGAGGTCGCGGATCATGACCTGCTGTTCGTTCAAAAGGTAATCCATGCGTCGCTCCTTAGGTTCGCGGCCGGCTTACCATTTCCCTCGCGGGTATGCTCGTCCGGCCGGCGGGTCCTGTCCGAGGCGTTCGCCCCCATCCGCGCTCGCTCGTCATCCAAGCGTGGTGTGGCCGCTTCCGCGGCCCCGGCCCGCCTCACCTTCTCGGCGGGCGCGCTAAACGGTCGGACTTATTCGTCCGACCAGCGCCCCATCCCCCCGTGGGACCCCTTGCGCTCGCGCGTCTGGGCCGAGCCGCCTCGGCCACCCGCCGGTAGGATCCCGCTCGGGAAACGGTCGCGCTGGCCGCCATAGGAGATTCCCACGCCTAGTTTTCCTTCTTGCTCACTTTATTTTTTTCATCACGGCGATCTCGCCGCAGTCCGGGAACTTCGGGCAGTTGCAGCATTCGGCCCAGACCTTGTGCGGCAGCCGGGACTTGGGGATGATCCCGAAGCCGAAGCGTCGGAAAAATTTCGGTCTATAGGTCAAGGCGAAGACCGAGCCGACCTCGAGATCGGCGGCCTCCTTGAGGCACGTCTGGACCAGGAGGCTGCCGAGCCCTTTTTTCTGTTGACGGCGGGCCACGGCCAGCGATTTGAGCTCAGCCAGGTCGTTCCACCCGACGATGTGCAGCGCGGCGCAGCCGATGACGCCGCCCTTTTTATCACACCCCACCCAGAAGTCGCGCACCGTCTCGTAGATCTCATTCAGCGAGCGCGGCATCATCAGGTCCTTTTTGGCGAACCCGTTGATGAGCTTGTGGATGGTCTTGGCGTCCTGGATGCGGGCCTTGCGGATCATTGTCTTAATTGAAACGCGTAGATCGTGTTCTGCAGCCCTTCGCGTGCGATCATGATGGCGATGGCTGCCAGGAATATGTAGCTGATCTTGGAAAACGCCTTCATGCCGGGCCGGCCCAGCACCCGGGTGAGGTATCCCGAGGTGCGCAGGATCGTCCAGGTCAGGGCCATGTTTGCCATGAGTGCCGTCAGGGTCGCGATCCGGCCGAAGTTGTCGATCAGCATCATGGTCGTGACGATGACCGCCGGGCCCGTGATGAGCGGGGTCGCCAGAGGAAAGGTGCCCAGGTCCTCCGAGCGCATGTCCCCGAAGACCCCCCGTGACTTACCGGGCAGGATGAGATAGACCGAGATGATGAAAAGAAGTATCCCCCCGGCTATGCGGAAGTCGTCGATCGTGATACCCAGTCCCGTGAGGATGGCGCGTCCCAGAACGACAAAGAGGACGGCCAGGACAGACGCGACGACGATCGATTCGTTCAGGATGCGGTTCCTCTGCTTGTGTGTAAGCCCTTCGGTCAACCCCAGATACAGCGGGACCGTCCCGACCGCGTCGATCGCCAGGAATATCGGTATAAAGGTAACGAGATAGGGTTTAAGGGCCGCTAACAACATGGGCAATATTATACAAAAAGTGCGGGAAAATGCCAGGGGTTTTTACGTTTTGCCTGG
>Ga0315545_1001551_pt1 | contig 22104 bp, 17 predicted proteins | sample SalMarSW160210MG_FD_203096 | JGI IMG/M metagenome (GOLD analysis project Ga0315545, IMG submission 203096) | Salt marsh sediment microbial communities from the Plum Island Ecosystem LTER, Massachusetts, United States - Salt Marsh Sediment SW1602-10 ...
GGGGTCGTTCATCCAGGTCGTCATCGTGCAGGCGCTCCTGGTGTTTGCAATGACCGGTATGAACCCGTTCAAGTTCGTGCACGCCCTCATACCGGCGGCGCTCACCGGATATGTTTCGGGAAGCCGGTACACAGCATACCCTGTGGTTGCGGAGTGCGTTGAGCACAACCTCGGCGCTGACCGCGAGGTGTTCACCTTTGTCGCAGGGCTCGGCACTGCGTTCAGCTTTTCCGGGAGCGCGCTCGCCACGGGCGTGACCACGATGTTCGTCTCCCAGGTGTACGGGCTCGACCTTTCCGTGTACCTTCAAATCATCATCGTTTTGCTCATCACGGTCGCGTCCCTCAAACTTGACAGGATCGGCTACGGAAGCACCGTTCTGCTTTCCGTGGTCCTCGCGCACATAATTAAGATCCCGGCGGAAGGATATGCCCTGATTCTTGGCATTACTAGTGTTATATTTAAGATAGAAACCGTGGTGAATGTGTACGGAAACGCTGCGGTCTCCTGCATTCTTGCGAACAGCGAGCAGGCGCTCAAGGAGATCCGCGTGAATGATTTCATCTAAATACAGGGCGTGAATGAAAAAGAACATTCTCATTGTTGACGATGATTTCGACACCCGCTTCATCCTGAAGCGGATACTCGAAAACGAGGGGTACATGATCTTCCTCGCAAAGGACGAGGCGGAAACCTTCGACATTCTCTCGAAAAATCCCATGCACCTCATCCTGCTCGACCTCAAGCTGGGCACTACAAGCGGGTTCGAGATCTGCAAGAAGATCAAAAACAACCTCAACCTCTCTTCCATCCCCATCATCTCGATCTCCGTTTCACAGCTCGAGCAGGACATGATAAAGGCGATCGAGTACGGGTTCGTGGATTTTATCGGAAAGCCCTTCAACAACAGGATCCTCACCACGAAGATCGCGTCGATCATCAGGTTCAAGGAGGAGGAGGAACAGCTCAAAAAGAGCAGGCGCGAGCTCATCAAGCTCAACCGGTTCACGTCCATACAAAAAGAGCTGTTGGCCCAGGAAGCAGAGTTCTCCCGGGACCTCAACCAGTTTCTCGATGCAGAGTCCAAGAAGGCGTTCATCAGGGACCGGTTTTCGAGCTTTCTGGGCGCGCGGCTGTTCACGATATTCTCCATCGACGAGAACACTCGTGAGTTCAAACTCTTTATCTCCAACCACGAAGGGCTTGCTGCAAACCTCGTGGTGCCTGTGGACAAGGAAAGCATCATGTACGAGGTGCTCCGCACGAAAAACCACATCTTTCTCAAGGATTTTTCACGGTCCAGGTTTGCAAAGAGCAAGCGGAGCAAGTACATGTCGAACGTTGCCTGCACCGTGCCCCTCATCTCGGGGCACAGGACGATCGGTGTGCTGAACGTGAACGACCCTGACTCTGAAGACATCGAGGGCTACGACTTCGAGGGCCGGATCGTCCGTACCTCACGCCACCTCGCCGTGTCCCTTCACAACACGGTCCTCTACGAAAAGGTCAAGGACCTCTCGATGAGAGACTCCATGACAGGGCTCTACAACTTCCGGCACTTCCTTGAAACCCTCCGCCGGGAGGTGGAAGACGCGGAGCGGAACAGCGAGCCCCTCTCATGCATCATGCTCGACATCGACAACTTCAAGACGGTGAACGACACCCACGGCCACCAGGTCGGAGACCTCGTGCTCAAGGAGCTTGCCAGGAGCGTGAGTCTTTCTGTGCGCTCGTCCGACATTCCAGCGCGCTACGGTGGTGACGAGTTCTGCATCGTGCTTCCCAAGACAGACAAAACCCTCGCACTGAAGCTCGCGCAGCGGCTCATGAGCCTCTTCTCGGAAAAGGAGATCAGGATCACCAGCCAGAAAGAGCGGGTCAGGGTTACGATCAGTATCGGGATCGCGGCCTTTCCTGAAGACACGAAAGACATGGATGAGTTGATGAAGCTCGCAGACGAAGCGCTCTACCGCGCAAAGAGCAGGGGGAAAAACAGGATCGTGGATTATGTGAAGTAGTACACTCCGCTGAAAACCTCTTCAGCAGGCCCGGTCATGAGAACGATGTTTTTCTCATCCCACTCGATGTGAAGTGTTCCGCCGAGAAGCCGGACGTCCACAGAGCGGTCGATGAGCCCGCAGAGCACGCCCGCAACCACGCTCGCGCACGCCCCTGTGCCGCAGGCGAGGGTTTCTCCTGAACCGCGTTCCCACACACGCATGCTGAGGTGGCTCCGGTCCAAAACCTCGTTGAATTCGATGTTCGCTTTATTCGGAAAGATGAGGTCTTTTTCGAGCCTGGGGCCGTCGACGAGCACGTGCTCGTCTGTGATTCTGTCGACGAACACAACGAAGTGGGGGTTTCCCATGCTCACCGCGGTGCCTGTATACCTCTGCACCTCGATACCGACAACAGGATTTGAGTCGACATTTACGGGGATGTCCCTTCCGTTGAGAACCGGTTCTCCCATGTCGACCCTGAGCATTTCCGCCCTGCCTGCCGGATCTTTTTTTACGATTTCGAGCTGTTTTGTGCCGACAAGGGTTTCGATTGAAATCTCATTCCTTTTGGCGTACCCGCTGTCGTGAAGGTATTTTCCCACGCACCGGATCGCGTTTCCGCACATCTCGGCCTCGCTCCCGTCTGCGTTGAACATCCGCATGCGAAAGTCAGCTGAGCCGGATTCCATAATGAGCACGAGCCCGTCGCCTCCCACACCGAAATGCCGGTCGGAGATTTTTTTTGCCAGTGAGTGAAAGTCGAGCTGTACGGGGTTTTTTATGAGATCGAGGTACACATAGTCGTTTCCCGCCCCGTGCATCTTGATGAAGTCGATGTCCATACCTTTCTCCTTTCAGCCGAACATCTGGTTGATCTGAAAAATGGGAAGCATGATGGAAAGAACCACGAACCCCACGAAGATGCCGATGACCATGATGATCACAGGCTCAACGAGTGAGGTGAGCGTCTTGAGCCGTTCCTCGAGCTCGATCTCTCCGTTTCGCGCGATCCGGTCGAGCACATCGGCGACCCTGTCGCCCGCTTCGCCTGCGTGGATCATGCCGAGCAGAGATGAGGTGAAGACCTGCCCTGAGGCGAGCGCGCGCGAGAGCCGCTCTCCCTTCTTGACGCGGTCTGTTGCAGTGCGGATGAGGGATGTGAACACGCTGTTTCTGAAAATTCCTTCCGTGTTCGTGAGGGACTCGATGATCCCCACTCCGTTGGATAAGAGGAGCGCCATGGTCGAGCAGAACCGTATCCTGAAGTTTTCAAGAACAATGGTCCGCACAAGGGGCAGCTTCAGCACAAACGAGTCGATGGCGACCTTTCCTTTCTCGGTTTCATAGAGGCGGTAGATGACGTAGGCAGCGAGCCCGAGCACGATGAAGATCGCCCACCACCCTTTTGTGACGAACCCGGAGAGGGCCATGAGCATTCGCGTGGGGAGGGGGAGCGCCTGCTCGAACTCCACGAAGAGCCTGGCAAAGGTGGGAACGATAAAGGAGACGAGAAACACGACCACCACGAACGCTAAAAACAGCATGAGGAGCGGATAGGTGAGGGAGCTTCTGAGCTTTCCGATGAGAATTCGGTTTTTCTCGTACATCGCGGAAAGCCGCTCGAACACAACGTCGAGCTTTCCTGAAACCTCTCCCGCGTGCACCGTGCTCACGTAGAGCTGGTTGAAATAGTCGGGATAATCTGCGAGCGCCTGCGAAACGCTCTTTCCTTCCTTGACGTTGGTCTTGATGTTGATCATCATCTTTTTGACGTCACCGTCCTCGATCTGGCCGATGACTCCTTCAAGCGCGCTGTCAACGGGAAGGGAGGCGCCGAGCAGAAACGAAAGCTGGCGGGTGATGGAGGTGACGGTCGCCCGTTTTCGAAACATGGAGGACGTGAGAGCGGTTTTTTTCTTCTCCCGCCTCACCTCCTTGATTTCCTGAAGATAGATTCCCTGTGTCCTGAGCTTTTCACGGGCGGACGCGGTGCTTGCCGCATCGATGATCCCCCTGGTGTTTTTCCCCTTCTGTGTGATGCCGCGGTATTCGTAGATCGCCATCGGTTTTCTGCGTTATTCTCTGATGACCCTCAGTACCTCGTCGAGGGAAGTGGTTTTTTGCCGTACTTTTTCGATTCCGTCCTCGAGCATCGTCTTCATCCCCATTTCGATGCAGTGCTCCCGCACGTAGGAGGCGTCCTTTTTTTCGATGATCATCTTCCTGATCGGGGTGTTCACCCTGATCATCTCGAAGATTCCGACACGGTCGAAAAACCCAGTGTTCTGGCATTGTGCGCACCCTGACGGGCGGTATACAGGAACATCCATGAGCTTGTGCGTGTCGATCCCCTCTTCGGCGAGCACTTTGTGGTCGAGCAGGTCTTCCACCCTGCAGTGCGGGCACAGCACACGCACGAGCCGCTGCGACAGAAAGGCGGTGACCGTAGAAGCGATGAGGTAGGGCTCCACGCCCATGTCTATGAGTCGGACGACACCGCTTGCCGCGTCGTTTGTGTGAAGCGTAGAGAATACGAGGTGCCCCGTCATTGCCGCCTGGATGGCGATTTCCGCGGTCTCGCGGTCGCGGATCTCACCGATCATGATGACCTCAGGGTCCTGTCTGAGAATGGACCTGAGTCCGTGCGCAAAGGTGAGGTCGATCTTCGGGTTCACCTGTATCTGGCTGATCCCCTTTATCCGGTACTCCACCGGGTCCTCGATGGTGATGATGTTCTTGTCTGCGGTGTTGATCTCCTTGATTGCCGCGTACAGCGTGGTCGTTTTCCCGCTTCCTGTGGGGCCGGAAACGAGGATGATGCCGTGCGGGACCTTGAGCAGGTCCCTGAAGGCTGCGAGCAGGGCCGGGTTTATGCCGAGCCTGGAGAGGTCGTATTTCGTCTCGTCCTTCACCAGAAGGCGGAGCACAACCCGCTCGCCCACCACTGAAGGGATGATCGATACCCTGATGTCCACGTCAGTGGTCCCGTACTTCACCTTTATCCGTCCGTCCTGGGGAAGGCGGTTTTCCGCGATATTGAGGTGCGCCATGATCTTGATGCGCGACACGATGGCCTGCTGATACCGCTTCGGGGGAGAGAGCACATTGTAGAGGATCCCGTCGATTCTGTAGCGGACGGTGATTCCCTCCTCCGACGGCTCTATGTGGATGTCGCTTGCGCGCTCCTTGAGCGCCTCTGTGATCATGAGATTTACGAGCTTGATGATGGGAGCCTCGTTTGCGAGGTCGAGAACGTCCTCGCCGATGTCGCTGATTTCCCCGAGAATTTCTATATTGCTGCCTTCCTCGTTCATGCCCTCGATCACTTTGTCGGCGCTCTCCGAGTCGGTTCCTGCAAGAAGGTCGGAGAGCTTGAGGATGTCGAGCTTTTTTGCGAGCACCAGTTTCACGTCCTTTTTCGTGCGGGTTTTGATATTCTCGATCACCTCGATCTGAAGCGGGTCATTTATTGCAATTTCCACGGTGGAGCCGTTTTCCGAGAGGACCACAACATTGTACTTCTTGATGAACGAGCGGGAGAGGCTCGATGAGAGCACGACGTTGGAGCGGATGAGAAGGTCGCTGCTGTACTCTATCCCGAGCTGGGCGGAGAGCGCCCTGAGGAGATCGTCTTCAGTGATGAGGTTTCTCTGCAGCAGAAACTCACCGATCCTGCTGGTCGAGTGCCGTTGGGCGATGAGCGCGCTTTCGAGCTCCTCGGTCTTTATTTTTTTCTGCCTGAGCAGTATCTCGCCGAGCTTGAGTGCGAGGAGTGAGGATTTTTCCGTGTGTTGCGTTGCCATTTTTATCTCTCTGTTTAAATATAACGCATTTGGGGCTCTGATTACAACTCCTTTCAGGGTCCCTTGCCGTACAGCGGAGCACCTGAAAGGAAGAAAAAACAGCAACGAGCGTTCTACCGTATCTTGGACAGCTCCTCGAACTGCTGCTGCTCTGCCTTTTTTTCCTCCGTGAGACGGTTCATCTCGCTGTCGTCTGTGACGATGTGGGGAGTGAGAAAGATCATGAGGTTTGTTCTGTTTCTCTGTTTGGTCTGCTTTCGAAAAAGCCAGCCCAGAAGGGGAATGTCCCCGAGCAGCGGGACCTTTTTTTCTATGGTGGTCACATCGTCACGTATCAGGCCGCCGATGACGATGGTTCTCCTGTCTTTCACCGTGACCTTTGAGGTGATCTCACGGCTGAAGAGCGAGGGATTCTGGAGGAGCTCTGTTCCCTCCACGATCTTCTTGATCGACTGGTTGATGTCCATGGTGATGTAGCCGGACTCGTTGATCTGGGGGGTGATCTTGAGAGTGATGCCCACGTCCTTGTAATCGTATGTCTGGATCACGTTGTTGTTCTCGTCGACCCGCGAGCTCGTGAGGAACGGGATCTCCTCACCGATGTTTATGGACGCCTCCTGATTTTCGATAGTGACGATTTCAGGGGTGGAGAGGATTTTGAAGTTCGTGTTCTGCTTGTTTGCGTTGAGTATTGCGTACACGTCGGGGATGGTGCCGTCGAGCAGGCCCACCGTGAGCCCGGGGAGGCCTCCCGTCTGTACGCTCTCGGAGAGAAGGTTCGTGTTCGACTGCGCGAGAGCGTCGAGCTCCGTGCCTGTATCGAGCAGCACACGCCAGTCGAACCCCAGGGTGTTCTCGTTGTCGAGGGTGATTTCCACGATGAGTGCCTCCACGAGCACCTGCTGGCGCCTTACGTCGAGGTCTCGGATGATGCTCTCGATCTTTTCCCAGTCCTGAGGAGCACTGATGATAATGATGGAGTTCGTGTCCTTGTTTGCGACCGCCCTGAACCGTTCGCTGAAGAAAGTTGTGGGTTCAGTCGGAGGGGTGGGCGCCTTCTGGTCCTGACGCTTTACCGGTATGCTGCTCGCGAGATTTGACAGGGTCTGAGCCATCTTTTCGGCGTCTGAGTTTTCGAGATTGTAGATGTGGATATCAGACTGCGCCTGAGGGATCTCTGTGTCGAGAAACCGGATCATCGATATGAGCAGGTTGATGTTCTTTGCGTGCCCGTTTGCGATGATGACATTGGTACGGGTAAACGCGGTGATGAGAACCTCGTTGGAAAACAGCGGGCGGGCGACGTTCATGATCTCTGCTGCGTTCGCGTAATCAAGGGGGATGATCTGGGTGACAACCCCTTCCTCCTTCACGCCGATCGGTTCGGTTCCGTAAAAAATTTTGCCGCTCATCTTCAGCGCTTCCTGCGCAGGATACACGTGAACGAGGTCTTCTTCTTCCGGCACCGTGAAAAAACCCTGCGACCGTAGAATTGAAAGCACGATGTCATACACCTTCGTGGCGGGCACTTCCCGCGAGGAAACAAAACTGATCTTTCCCTGCACCTTGCTGCTCACCACGAAGCTCTTGCCCGTGATCTCGCTCATGGTCTTTAGAAACACGTTTATATCCACATCATCGAAGCTCAGCGCGACTTTCTGCGTTTTCGCGAAAGACGCACAGGGGGAAAGCGCAAAAACCAGCAGAATACAGAGGATGATCAGATTGGAGAAAATATTTTTTCGCATTCGTAAACCCTCGACGATCTCTCGTTGTCTCTTTTAATTATCGCCAATTTATACTGGAATAACCAGATGAAATTGGACATCCGGTTCAGTTTTGGCCTTTTTGGTTTTCTTTTTTCAAGAATAGCAATAAATTTCCAGGTACCACGCTTATCCTTTAAATACGGAAGAAGATTATGATTCTCTATGATGAGTTGCAATCCATTGACCGGCACATAAGAGTGGGTCTCGTGGGAGCGGGATTCATGGGAAGGGGAATCGTTGAGATCTTTGAAAGCACACCCGGAATGGAAGTGGTGGCTGTGGCGGACATCGAAATCGAAAGGGCGGCTGCCTGCTTTGAGGACATCGGCTTCACGCAGTACAGGGAGATCATACGCTCAGGGGATATGAAGGGGATAAAGTTTCCGAAGCAGCGTGTCATCACGTCGAACAGCAGCGTCCTTCCGGAAATCGAAGGGCTCGATTTCATCATCGAGGCGACCGGAGTCCCTGAAGTCGGGGCGGAGGTCGCATACCACAGCATCAGGCAGGGAAAGAACGTGGGGATGCTCAATGTTGAAACTGACGTGACGATCGGGCATTACCTATATACTCTTGCGAAAAAAAACGGCGTCGTGTATACTGTGTGCACCGGTGACGAGCCTGTTGCCATCAGGGAGCTTGTTGATTTTGCGAAGACCCTCGGGTTTATCCTGGTCGCCTGCGGGAAGGGAAAGAACAATCCTCTCGACGTGACTGCGACCCCCGAATCGCTCGCAGGCACCGCGAGGGAAAAAGGGCTCAACCCCCGGATCCTCACGGAGTTTGTCGACGGTTCAAAGACGATGGTGGAGATGGGCTGTGTTGCGAATGCGGAGCGCCTCACGATTGACAGACGGAACATGCACGGGCCGCACGCGAACCTTGACGAGCTCTCAAGGGTTTTTTCCACCAAACAGCAGGGGGGGATTCTTTCACGGGAAGGGGTCGTTGACTATGTGATCGGAGATGTGGCGCCCGGAGTGTTTCTTGTGGTTCGTCACGATGGCAGGCTCGTGAACCGCACACTGCGTTACCTGAATATCGGTGAAGGCCCGAACTACGTCCTCTATCGGCCCTTTCACCTCACAGACATCGAGGTTCCGATCTCGGTCGCAGTGGGGTTTTTGTACAAAAAACCGTGCCTCGCGACAGTGTCCCCTCCCACAACGGAGGTCATCACTATCGCAAAACGCGACCTGCGCAGGGGGGAGTTCGTCGACCACATCGGAGGGACAACGGTGTACGGCGGTATCGAGACCAGTGGGCGGGCGGCAGCACAAAACCTCGTCCCCTTCGGGCTGTGCGAAGGCGCGAAGATGAAAGAGGACGTGCAGAGGGGCACGCCCATTGCATTTTCACAGATGGAACTCAAAAAGAGCTTTCTCTACGAACTCAGAAGGCTTCAGGATCGGCTGCATGATTAAGATAAAAAATGCGATGACCAGCGCGGTAAAGGGGGTGGTTTTCGATTACGGAGGGGTGATCGAGGACCTGCACCCCAGTGAAGCCATGTTTCAGAAGGGGGTGCACTTCCTTCAGTCGATACTCAAGAGGGAGGGCATTGAGGTTTCAGAAGAGAGGCTTTCTCATTCTCTCAACGGCGGACAGACAGCGTACCAGGTGTGGTACGAAGCGAACAACTTTGCCGAGCTCCCCAACGAGCGTATGTGGACGGAATTTTACCTGAACACACTGTGCAGAGACCCCGCAGTTGAAAAAAAAGTGGCGTCAATGAGCGAGGAGCTGAGCAGCATCTACGAGTTTTACCTCTTCAGAAGACGGCCCGCACGAAGCCTCAGGCACGTGCTGAAGACGCTCTTTTTCACCGGGTACACGATCGCCCTTGTCAGCAATACCATTTCACGAACCCTCATACCGGAAAGGTTGAAAAAGTTTGATGTGGACGGTTTTTTCTCTACCGTTGTTCTTTCCGTGGATATCGGCGTTCGAAAACCGCGCAGGGAGATATTCGAAGCTGCGCTCAAAACGGCAGGGATTTGCGCGCAGGAGTGCATGTACATCGGTGACACGGTTTCGAGGGATGTGGAGGGGGCAAAAAACGCGGGGATCGAAGTGTCCGTGCTCATTCATTCAGGGCTCACGGAGGTGAAGGACAGAGGTTTCAGCGGCAGGGCGCAGCCCGACGAAACCATCGATTCACTGACCGACATATTCAGGTTGTTGGAGTAACCCGTGTTCTTTTTCAATGCAGCACGTAACCGGAAATGGTATGCTGAGATTCAACATCGTATTTCGAAAATACATCCTCTTTTGGGCGCTCCTTGCAATGGTAATCGGCTATCTTGCGGGCCACTATAACCCGGAGAGGGTGCGCTCCCTGAAGTCATTTCTCACGCCGCTCGCGTTCGTGATGATCTTCGTGATGATCTTTCCTTCGAACCTTTCAAATCTCGCGAAGCTGAAGCTGTACCTCTCACCGCTGGCCGTGAGTTTCGCGCTGTTTTCCATTTCTCCATTTGTCGCGTACATCGTCTCCACCGTCATTCCTGAACACTTCCAGTACCTCAGGACAGGAATCATTATTTCTTCAGCAGTCCCGCCTGACGCGATGCTTTCCGCCTGGACGGGTTTTCTCGAGGCTGACCTCCTGTTCACGCTGATCATTCAGAGTTTTTTGTCCTGTGTCGCGCTGCTTTTGATGCCCTTCGGGCTCCCGTTCTTTTTTGATCAGTCCTCCTATTTCTCTCTTTTCATTCTTGTCAAAAATCTCTTCTTTCTTATCGTCATCCCCTTTGCTTCCGGCGGTCTGCTCAAAATCGTGTTCAGGAAGCATTTGACCTCCGGACTCTTACGGAGACTCAAGCCCACGCTTTCATCAATATCCGGGCTCATGGCGATCCTCATCGTGCTCATATCGATCGCGCTCAATTCTGAGAGCATCGCGGAAAACCCCGTTATCATTCTGTGGGGGTTCTTGACCTCGTCCCTCTACTACCTCTTGTCTTTCGTAATCGGGATATACGTTGGGCGAGCGTTCAGGTTGAGTTACGAGAAGTCCATTCCCCTGATATACCAGTGCGGATCGCATAATCTCTCAGTCGCAATGGTGGTTGCGCTTTCGTCGTTTAAAAACCAGGCTGCGCTCGGGGTCGCGGCGTGTATGCTTTCGCAGTTACCGGTCGCGTCGTTTTTTTTCATGATCATTCCGAGATTGGGCGGCACTGACCGCTCTAAAAGTGCTTGAATGCCCATTTATTCGATATTAGCTTATGAACACGTTTTTTACAGAGAGCGTTTCTGCAAAGAGAATTCCCACGAGCGAGAGGCATCAGCCGACATGGAACTCAACAAAAAGTATGACCCGAAACGTGTCGAGGAAAAATGGTACAGGTTCTGGGAAGAGCACGGCCTTTTTCACTCCGAAGTGGATAAAAGCCGCGAACCCTACACCATTGTGATTCCTCCCCCCAATGTGACAGGAGTGCTGCACATGGGGCACGGGCTCAACAACACGATTCAGGACATCCTCATCCGCTGGAAGCGGATGTGCGGGTACAACGCGCTGTGGCTGCCGGGTACGGACCATGCGGGAATCGCCACACAGAACGTGGTCGAGCGGGAGCTGGCCAAATCGGGGCTTTCGCGCGAGGATGTAGGAAGAGAGAGGTTCATCGAAAAGGTGTGGGAGTGGCGCGAAAAGTACGGTTCCACGATCATCACACAGCTCAGAAAGTTCGGCGCCAGCTGTGACTGGGCGCGGGAGCGCTTCACCATGGATGAGGGGCTGTCACGGGCAGTGAGGGAGGTGTTCGTCAGGCTCTTCAACGAAAAGCTCATCTACAAGGGGAAGTACATCATCAACTGGTGCCCCCGCTGCCAGACCGCGCTTTCCGATGAAGAGGTCGACCATGAAACAGAACAGGGGTTTCTCTATTACGTTCGCTATCCCTTCAAGGGCGAAGAGGGGGGAGTCACCGTCGCAACCACGCGGCCGGAGACGATGCTCGGTGATACCGCGGTCGCGGTAAACCCCGGCGACCACAGGTACAGCCGGCATGTGGGAAAAACACTCGTGCTTCCTCTCGTGGGCCGTGAGATACCTCTCATCAGCGACAGCTACGTTGACAGTGAATTCGGGACGGGCGCGGTGAAGATCACCCCCGCCCATGACCCGAACGATTTCGATATCGGCATACGGCACAATCTCGTGCAGGTCAATATCTTTCATATCGATGCAACGATCAACAAAAACGGAATTCCCGAGTGCATCGGAATGGACCGGTACGAGTGCAGGGAGGTAATCGTTGAAGAGCTCAAGGAACACGGGTATTTCGTCAAGCAGGTGCCGTATACCCACGAAATCGGACACTGCTACCGGTGCCACACGGTAATCGAGCCCTATCTTTCAGAGCAGTGGTTCGTGCGCATGAAGCCTCTTGCCGAAGCGGCGATCGAGGCGGTCAGGAACAAAGAGACCGTATTTCACCCCGAGAGGTGGGAAAAGGTGTACATGAACTGGATGAACAACATCAGAGATTGGTGCATCAGCCGTCAGATCTGGTGGGGCCACAGGATTCCCGTGTATTACTGTGACGAGTGCGAAGAGGTGTTTGCTTCTGTTGATGAGCCGGAGAGGTGCGTTTTATGCGGGAAAAGCGCATTAAGGCAGGACGAGGACGTGCTTGACACGTGGTTTTCCTCCCAGCTGTGGCCGTTTTCAACTCTCGGGTGGCCGGAGGAGACTGAGGACCTGGATTACTACTACCCGACGAGTGTGCTGGTCACGGACCCCGGCATCCTCTTCTTCTGGGTCGCCCGGATGATGATGAGCGGGATGAAGTTCATGGGCCGAACGCCGTTCAGGGATGTGTACATCCACGGTGTGGTGATGGATGCGCAGGGAAGAAAGATGAGCAAATCACTGGGAAACGGCATCGACCCGCTCGAAGTCGTTGAGGAATACGGCGCGGATGCCATGCGGTACACGATCGTGAACATAACCCCTCTGGGGCAAAACCTCCTTCTTTCCATGGACAAGTTCAATGTCGGCGCGCGGTTCGCCAACAAGATATGGAATGCCTCGCGATACATCCTGATGAACATCGAGGGCATACAGATCGAAACGCTCGACCCGGAGGCGCTCGACACCGTGGACAGGTGGATTCTCACGCGCTTCGAGGAAACGGTGCAGGGCACTCAGAGGGCGCTCGAGGAGTACAGGCTGAATGACGCCTCCGCCATACTCTATGAATTTTTCTGGCACGAGTTCTGCGATTGGTACATAGAGATATCGAAGATAAAGCTGTACAGTGACGATGAAACACTGCGTTCTCATGCGGCGTCCATGCTCGTGCGGATTTTGGACGGATGCATGAGGCTCCTGCACCCGATCATGCCTTTCATTACTGAGGAGATTTGGCAGCTTCTCCCGTTGAAAAGGGACAAAAAGAGCATCATGCGTGCGGACTATCCGGTGTACGATACAAAAAACGTGTTCCCCGAGGCAAAGGGACCGATGCAGGTTCTCAAGGAGATCAACTACAACATACGAAACATTCGCGGAGAAATGAACGTTCCGCCTGAGCTCGAGGCAGAGGTCCTGATAAAGGTGAAAAACGCGCGCGTGCGGTTTGTAGTCGAGAAGCATCAGGACGTGATCAAGTTTCTTTCAAAGCTCAGGAAGATTTCCTCTGGCGAGGACATTGAAAAACCTCCCGCGAGCGCGTTTGCCGTGGGTGACGGGTACGAGATATACCTTCCGCTGAAGGGACTGATCGACATTGAGATGGAGAAGGCAAGGCTTTCAAAGGAACTTGCAAAGCTCATTGGCGATATCGAAAGGAGCGCACACAAGCTGAAAAATGAATCCTTTCTGCGCAAGGCGCCCAGAGAAGTGGTGGAAAAGGAACGCGAGCGGCTCAGCGTCAGCGAAAAGGCTCGGGAAAGAGTGTACGGAATTCTTCAATCGCTGTGAGCTTTTTTCGCTCACGGCCTGTTTTTGGCCGCGAGGAGTTTTTTCTGAGGAGAAACGATGATTTTTGTACTCATCGTCGTTTCAGCGCTTATATTCATTGTAATTCAGGTGAGTGACTATACAATGAGACTGAAGAAGACCCTCTTCGCACTATTTTTCTTTTCTGCTGCGCTGGCTTTTTTTCTGAAAGGACCGCTTTTTGCGGTTGATCCCGCCGGGGGCCCTCACACCCCTGCCGAGGACCCGCACACATTAGACAGCTCTCTTTTTCTCGAAATCGAATGCCACAGCGGGACCCCTCCGGTGCTCGAGTTCGTGCTCACCGACAGTCATCATGTCGTACGGAAGGTGTATTTTGATTTCGACGGAGACGGAATCATCGAGCTCGCGTCACAGGGGCTGCGCGATGAAGAAAAAGAAAAGGGCGTGGTGTTCAGAGGGGTTCCTTACAGGAAGAAAGGGCGCTATGCACCAGTTGTGTGGCTTTCCACCGCACTGGGGACCTTCAGGAGAGAATACGCGGTTTGTTTCACCGATTTCGTCTGGGGAAGGGACAATTTCTGCTTCGCAAACGACGGAAAGTTCGAAAATGCAATCGACTTTGTTTCAAAAACGGTCATCGACTGGGCTGAAGAGAGATTCGGCGAGCTGACCCAGGAAGAGGAAGTGCTGCTGCTTCACACCATGTACTCCATCTACCAAGGGAGCATAGGACGCTGCTACGGGTTCACGGGTGGGGAGGTCTTTTACATCGAACACCCGGGATATGTCCCCTCCCCCTATTTCAATATCTATGATATGGATGAATTCGATTCGGCAATCATAAAGGAAATGGATTTTGTGCAAAACGACATCGTCTTCGCCAACTTCATATCAGGGAAAGTGGATATCAATACACGGCAGAATAGAGAAGACCTTGTCGGGGAGCTGGAAAAGATCAAGCGGAGCATCGAGCGTGGGAAGCCGATTATTCTCGGGTACCTCAGCAGAAAGATGCATCACTCTATGGTTGTGTACGGGTATTTTGAAAACCTTTTTAGAAACAATCTCACCCTTCTCACCGCAAACAACTGGGAGCGGGAGCAGAACACCAATTTTTTTAGTGAGGATGCGGAGAACATCGTGGTGAAGCTCAAGGACGAAACCGCCGATGTCCAGTGGTTCGACCTCACGAAGGAAAAGTACCGGTATCCGGAAAATCTTTTTGCCATCATCCGTGAAAAGGAGTACACGCTCGATCCTTCGGAGTTTTTCACGATGATAGAGGAAAAAAAAGAGCGGATCAGGGAAAAAAATATCATTCTGCTGATGGTGGAGATGACCGAGGTTGCCTATGTAATGGACGAAGATGGGAAAAGGCGGGGGTATAAAAAACCGCGCTACTATAACGAGATGAAGGACGTAGAGTTCAAGAAAGTGGACTACAATTACATATTCGAGATTCCTTCAGGAGAGCAGTACACGCTCGTTATCAATAAGGCGCGCTTCAACAAGGAGAAAAAGCAGAAAAAAGATGTCAACGTCTTCGGTATCTTCCCGACCGGAGATGGGGTGGAAAGCGCCGTGTACAGCGGAGTCGGCGTACTTGACGACAAGGAGACGAAATTCACAATCGGAAACAGCGGGATTCAGCTCCAGGAGTGAAAAACCATTTACCCGGCCGGTTTCCGCCCTGAGAATTTGCGTTTGCTTTTTCTTTGCAGGTTCGGTATATTTTTTTCTGTCTGAACACACTCTTTGGAGAGATGTCCGAGAGGCCGAAGGAGCACGCTTGGAAAGCGTGTGTACCTTAACCGGGTACCGTGGGTTCGAATCCCACTCTCTCCGGAAATCGCGTACACTAAGTGCCTGTGATGATAACCGGGTGCGGCTCAAGGTGCAGACGCCCAACCCCGCTAGGTCCGGAAGGAAGCAACGGTAAGCGTTCTGTTTCTGTGATTCCGACTACTCGGTTGGAGCAGGCACTTCAATAATACGGCTCCTCTCCCGCGTTTTGCTCTATCGAGCTCGAAAGGATAGTGTTCTGTCATAACGCTCTCAGGATATGGGGATATGCCATACATTGTTTCTGCAAGAAAGTACCGGCCGCAGCGTTTCGAAGAGCTGATCGGCCAGGAGCACATTGCCAACACCATAAAGAACGCAATTGTCAAACACAGGGTGGGGCACGCCTACCTTTTTTCCGGACCTCGCGGGATCGGGAAAACCTCGGCGGCACGTATCTTCGCCAAGGCGCTGAACTGCGAGCACGGACCCACCCCGTCTCCGTGCAACAGCTGTACGTTTTGCAGAGAAATCACGGAGGGACGATCTCTCGATCTCGTCGAGATCGACGGCGCATCAAACAGGCGGGTCGACGAGATCAGGCAGCTCCGTGAGAATGTTCGGTTTGTCCCATCCTCGGCGCGCTACAAGATCTACATCATCGATGAAGTGCACATGCTCACGACCGAGGCGTTCAACGCGCTCCTGAAGACCCTCGAGGAGCCGCCGGAGCACGTGATCTTCATATTCGCGACCACCGAAGTGACAAAAGTCCCTCAGACGATTCGCTCGAGGTGCCAGCAGTTCATCTTCAAGCGCATCTCGATTCCAGACATCATCGGCGTTCTCAAGAGGATTCTGGAGGACGTTTCCGTGGAGGCCGAGGAGCGGGCACTATTCTGGATCGCGAAGAGCGCGTCCGGGTCGATGCGCGACGCGGAGTCGGTTTTGGACCAGATGATTTCCTATTCGGAAGGCACCATCAAGGAGGAGGGTGTGTTCTATGTGCTCGGAATGCCCTCCTACGACATCTATCACACCTTTGCGCGGTTCATTGCAGACAACAACTTCACCGAGTGTCTGGCTCATCTGGAGAAAATCGTTGACGACGGGCTCGAGGTGCCTGTGCTCATATCGGGCCTGATAGAGTACTTCCGAAACCTCTACGTGCTCTCGGTCGATACGGAAACCGAGGTGCTGATCGATCTTCCTGCGGACGACGTAAAAACAATGAAGGAGATGCTCGCTTCATACACGTCTTCGGACATTACCAACATTCTCATCCTGCTGGCAAAGCTCTTCACCGATGTAAAGTCGAGCGGAATCGCCAAACAGCTTTTCGAGATCACACTCATGAAGCTCGTGCACTACAAGGAGATTATCCAGCCGTCCCTTCTGCTCAGGAAGATGGAAGACCTCAGGTACCGGATCGACGAAAGCGGACACCCTGCAAAAAAAAAACCCGCGGCCAGCAGTGAAGACACGGACATCGAGGGAGAAATCCGTATTCCGCACAACAGCAAGGAAATGATGGAGATGATCATTTCCCACTTCTCAAAGAATCGAAGGGCGATCGCCGAGTTTCTGAGCAGGGCGAAGCGTATCACCTTCGCGGACAACATACTGACTGTGTACTACGGGCAGGACGAAAAGCTGTGCTACGAGCACGTGAGCGAGGAGTCTGTGCGGCGGTACATTGAGCAGGAGGTCACGAAATTGCTGACAAACGACATCAGGATGGCCTTTCGCATGGAAAAAATGCAGGAGGACGCAGAAGATGATGTCCTCACCTCACCGGGGGTATCAAAGGTTATTGAAATATTCAAGGGTGAGATCGTCACAAACAAAAAGAATGGAGGAGAGGAATGGGGTTGAACATGAACTTTTTGAAACAGGCCCAGGAGCTCCAGGAAAAGATCAAGAAGATGCAGGAGGAGCTTGCAGGAAAACAGGCTGAGGGAAGCTCCGGCGGAGATATGGTGCGGGCAACGGTGAATGGAAAACATGAAGTGATCGAAATAAAAGTGTCGAAGGAAGTGGTGAGTCCGGACGATGTGGAAATGCTCGAGGATCTCGTCGTTGCCGCGGTCAATGACGCGATGCACAAGATGGATGAGGTCATCAAGATGGAAATGGCAAAAATCACCGGAGGTCTGAACATACCGGGGCTCGAGGTGCCTTTTTAAGTGAGTGGGAAGAGTTCACTGTCGCGGCTGATAGACGAATTCACGCGATTTCCAGGGATCGGGAGAAAAACCGCGGAGAGGCTGGCGTTTTACGTTCTCAAGGATGACATACAGTCGGTCGAACGTCTCGCCAACACACTTCTCGAAGTAAAGAAAAATATGCGCTTCTGTTCCCGGTGCGGCAATATCACCGAGGGCGAGCTCTGTGAAATCTGCAAAAATCCCCGCCGAAATACAAAAACCATCTGTGTCGTGGAAGAGCCGAAGGACATATGGGCAATCGAAAAAAGCGGCACCTACAACGGGCAGTATCATGTGCTGATGGGCGCGCTTTCTCCCCTTGACGGCATCGGTCCGGATCAGCTCAGGATCCGCGAGCTGCTGGAGAGGGTGAAAACCGAAGGAATTGAAGAGCTCATCATCGCCACGGATCCCGATGTGGAGGGGGACGCGACTGCCATTTATATCTCTCGGCTTGTAAAGCCTCTCGGGATCTCTGTCACGAGGATTGCGAGCGGTTTGCCGGCTGGAGGGGATCTCGAATATGCGGATTCCGTAACACTTTCCAGGGCCATTTCCGGCAGAAGACCAATTTAGGTCAGCGCGCACTGCATTCACGTGGGCCGGCGTACGGGACGGAGAAAACAATCCGAGAGGGTGTGGAGTGGCTTCAAACGGATCGATAATGGGAATCGACATCGGAACGACGAAGGTTGCAGTCGTTCTCATCGATCCCCGGAAACGCAAAATCCTCAAGACTATCTCACAGGACACGTGCGCCGCCGTTGCACGTGAAGACCCCTCTCTGAAGGAACAAAGCGTCGAAAAGATCGAACGCACTTTGAAACGCTGTATACACGAAGCTACCGAGGGGGTGCCCTGCGAAGTATCATCTGTGGGTGTCACCGGGCAGATGCACGGGATTATCGGCCTCGATGACGAGGGGTGCGCACAGACCAACTGTGTCACCTGGCAGGATGGGAGAGGGCTTCACAGGGACGGGGAAAGGCATTCGCTTCTCGAGGAGATGAATCAGAGGGCAGGGGTGCGGCCCATCGCGTCCGGGTACGGAATCGTGACGCTGTACTGGTGGCTCAGGGGAAAAACAGCCCTGCGGTTTTCACGGATCGTCACCATCCCCGATTATTTCGGGATGCGCTTGACAGGCAGGACGAGGCCGGCGATCGATTATTCGATGGCCGATAGCCTCGGATGTTTCGATATCTTCTCATGCCGCTGGGATACGGACTATATATCCGCCCTCGGCGTTCCCATGGAACTTTTTCCGCGGGTTTTTCCTCCCACCACTGTTCTGGGAAGGGTGAAAAATGGAAATCCTTTCGACATCCCCTGCGGTGAAAACACTCCCGTGGCCCTCTCTATCGGAGACAATCAGGCAAGCTATCTCGGATCAGTGAGGGATTATTACCGCACTCTCGTTGTGAATGTGGGAACCGCTTCGCAAGTAACATACGCATGCACGGCTGTGCAGCGCGGTGGCTTTTTTTCACACATAGACGGGTATGACGTCACGCTCAGGCCCTTTGTGGAGGGGGGCGCGATCGTCGCAGGAAGTTCACTCTCGGGAGGGGCCTCCTACAGAGCATTAAGAGATTTTTTTGCCGAGGCAGGGGAAAACCTTTTTGGAGTCGATCCGCCCGAAGACCTCTGGGAACGGATGAATGCGCTCGCGCTGAATGCGGATAACGGGGAGCGGCTTACCGTGGTTCCGTTTTTTTCAGGAAAAAGAAGCGACCCGGAGGCACGCGGACGCATCGAGGGGATCAGCATGAACAACTTCGTTCCTTCAAACCTCATCTACGGTACACTCGAGGGAGTGGTTCGTATCCTCAGGGACATGGTCGATCCGGTTGTTCTCGCACGAATCGAGACAGTTGTGGGAAGCGGGAACGGTTTCCGGAAAAATCCCGCGCTCAGAAAGGCGGCTTCGCGCATGTTTAAAAAAGACATACGCATACCTCTGCACGAGGAAGAAGCCGCAGTGGGAGCCGCGCTCAACGGTGCAGTCGCAGCAGGAGTGTACCGTTCATTTGCAGACGCAGCAGAAATCGTTCGCTACCGCGAATTACAAGGAGGATAGAAAAAATGAGAGCTGAAGCGCATGTGGAAGCAGGAATTTGCGGGTATAGTGCTGTTGTAAGCGCTGAAGCCCAGGACCCGCTGGGCACAGCCGCATTGACGCTGGATACGGACTGCCCGCATCTGTCGCGTCTCGGAAAAAGCTTCGATGTCGAAATCATCGATATGGTTCAGGGAGGATGCGAGTCTGAAATTTTTCGAGAGCTGTCTGCTGCGGTTCCTGCGATGCACTGTCCTTGTCCTGTGGTGACGGGAATATTTCAGGTGGTGAGGATTGCCGCAGGGCTTTCTTTGCCGAAGGAAATACGCATCGCACTCACCAAAGACAAAATATAAGGAGGTGCTGTGGCTCGTTTGCTTGCGGTCTACGGAAGCCCGAGAAAAGGTGGAAACTCTTCGGTTCTTCTCGATTATTTCCTCGAAGGTGCAAAGGATTCCTCTTGCGAAATCGAGAGAGTGCATCTGAGGGATCTTCATTTCTCATACTGCACGGAATGCGGCAGCTGTGAAAAGACGGGAGTCTGTGTGATCAAAGACGACATGGAGCCCCTTTACGACAAGCTGCTGAATTATGAACGAATCGTGATATCGTGTCCTGTGTTTTTTCTCGGGCCTCCTGCGATTACAAAGGCGTTTCTCGACAGAGCTCAGGCTCTGTGGAACCGAAAATACATCCTCGGGATAAACCCTGTGCCGGAGGGCATGCAAAAAAAGGGGTTTCTCCTCTCTGTGTGCGGGTTTAAGGGGAGCGAGCATTTATTTCTCTGTAATCGCACAATCATTAAGGCAGTGTACACGAGCTGCGGATTCAGTTATGCTGGAGAGCTTTTTTACAGCGGTATCGATCATTATGGAGATATGAAGAAACGAGAGAATGCGAAAGAAGAAGCACAAAAGGCAGGCTACGAGTTTATTCACTCGAAATTGTAATACCCGACGCCCTTGAGCTCATCGGGAAGCCCGATTTCATGGGATTTGTAGTTGTTGATGACCTCCCTGGTGAATACCTTGAAGAAGTCACCGTTTGTGAGATTGAGAATATCTTCGTAGGTAATGTATTTGAAGTGAAACCCCATCTTGTTCCCGTAGGGGATGACCTCGGGTTTGTCTGTAACGAGAAAGCTCTGCCTGTTTTTCGTCTCGTAGAGTTTGAGCGATTTGCTCGACCCGATGAGAACATCGTGGGTTTTCAATGAGATACGAAGTATGAGGCTGTTCGCATAGAGAATTGAATCGCTGATCACCATTGTGATGTGTTCGGGGCCGTACTCGGTGATGAACGATGAGAATAGTTTGTTGAGCTTGAGGCCGAAATTCGGCTTTTCACTTGGAAAAGATTGTTTGTTGTACTGCATTGTGCTTTTGTCTTTCTGAACTTCTTTTCGAAGTTCTTTCTTTTCTCCTAAGTTTTTTTCCTGTTCCTTCAGATTTTCGAGTTTTTTCTTCAGGTCCGTGAGTTTGTGAGAAACAGACCTGATCGAACTGTTGAAATCAGAGCAGATCTCCCTGAGCCTCTTTGTGAGCCGCTCCGTTTCCTTCTGTGTTGTGATCGCCTCCTCGAGCACGCTGTATACATTGATAATCTCATCCTGGCTGAGATTATCCACTATGGAAAACAAAGGGAAAATCTTTTCCCTGATATCCTCGCTCAGACGATACCTGTGTAAGAGCTCGATAACTTTTTTCTGAAACTCACTTCCTGTCATTCACTGCCGCATCCTTATTAATAATATATCATAGATCAGTGAAAAAACAAACGCAGAAAACCGACCGATTTTTTATTATCCTCGCATGTTTCATATAATATTGCAACTTTTTTTTCGTGGTTTTCCGGCTGAAAAATGGTTCTTTTCAGGAGAGGTTGATGTGTATATTATTCGGGATAGGAATTATGCACGGGAGGAGTTATCTATGAGTGAGATCAATCCATATGAAGACCACAATTTTACCGATGAAAAAGCTCCGTTATTGCGAAAGGTCATTGCGAAAAGGATGCTCGAGAGCAAGACCACGATTCCGCATTTTTATCTTTCCATTGACGTGGATGCACACAATCTCATTGAATTGCGAAAAGAGTTCAATGCCGACGGGACGGCCAAGATCAGCTACAACGACATGATGCTGAAGGCGATCGGGCTTACACTGGTCGAACATCCGGAATGCAACGTATCCTATGTCGATGAGATGATACGGCGGTACAACAACGTTGACGTTTGCCTCGCGGTTTCGGTCGAAGGGGGGCTTCTCACTCCGAAGGTGGTGGACTGTGACAAAAAGAGCGTGTTCGAGATAAACACTGCGGTCCAGGAGCTCGTAGAGAAGGCGAGAAACAAGCGGCTCAGACCGCGGGAGGGGATGGGCGGTTCGTTTACGCTCTCAAACCTCGGTATGTTTGCGATCGAGGACTTCATCGCGATTCTGAACCCCCCTCAGCCCATGATCCTCGCGGTCGGTGCGATCAGGGACGTTCCTGTGGTGGACAAAGGAAAGATCACCGTGGGGAAGCGTATGAAGATGAATCTCTCATGCGACCACCGTGCTCTTGAC